>Ga0067045_1004477_pt1 | contig 10139 bp, 8 predicted proteins | sample TerdegcTABiofilm_FD_59184 | JGI IMG/M metagenome (GOLD analysis project Ga0067045, IMG submission 59184) | Combined Assembly of (Gp0054472, Gp0054536) Wastewater bioreactor microbial communities from Singapore -Terephthalate degrading... | reverse complement strand
GTAAAAAAAATGTTTACTGGTTGAAAAGCAAGCCCTACGCCAAACTGCCTGGTTATATACAATATGCCTCCGCGCTCCTGCTACCCAGGACGGAAGCCGAGCACTCCCGGGCATCAGACCCTCTCAAACTTTACGAATACCTGTCTACCGGCAAACCGGTAGTTTCCACAGCGCTTCCGGCTGTTGAAGACTTCCGCGAGTTCGTATATGTGTCAAACCAGGCAGCCTTTGCAAATGCAGTCGATACCGCTCTTAAAGAGCATAACCCGGCCAGGGCCGAGCGCCAGGTAATAATGATGGAAAAACACTCATGGAAAGCACGGGTAAAGGAAATAGAGGAGGTTTTATATACCAGCAGCGGAATAACCTTCTAAGCACCCATAACGTTCCGTTACAAACCGTAAATGAAAATGATTCAAGCCTTATACTATCCATAAAGGTCGATGATCCATCCATGCAAAGCATGATAATCAACGTGGGGAAAAATGTATTCAACAATATGGCAACGCTTTTGGCAAGAGGTTTAGATACCGGCCTGGTGGGCAACCTCACGCGCAGCCTGCAGGCATCTTACCAAAAGAGTTTTACCAGGCAGTTTCTCGTCCATAACCTGGTCAGGAAAAGTTATGCCTATTCGCTCCTGCTTGCATTTACAGGCGCAATAGAAAGATACCTTGAATTACCGGCATGGAACAAAATCCGGCGGCTGCTGTCAATGATGCCTGGAGTTTTATTTATACTTGCAATATTAACCACTTTGACCTTCTTCTTTCTGCCCTGGAAGCCGGCAATTACAGCAATTGGGGTTATTTTGCTTGCAGCCGGGGTGTTTTACAGGACAGAAACCGGCTTGTACGCCGCAGCCCTGCTGCTTCCCTTTGTTCCTTTTAAGGCGCTCCTGGGGCTGGCTGTATTAACCCTTGTATCCTTTATTTGTAAACGTTTTCGTTTCCATCTTTCACCTTTATTAATACCGCTGCTGCTGTTTTATCTGGTCATGTTCTACGCCACAGTCACATCAGTCTCATTTTGGGACAGCGCCAGCGAATTGTTAATCCCCGTTACCGGCCTTATTTATCTGCTTGTGATAATAAGTTTATTTGATAGCCGGGTAAAACTGGATAACTTTATCTTCTGCCTGGCCATAGCCGGCGTGATCACGGCAGGCTACGCCGTCTACCAGTATTATACCGGAGCAAATGCCGTTGAATTAAAAAAAGAATGGGTAGACCTTACCAGCAACCCGGAAATCAGAAATAGGGCCTACGCTGTTTTTGAAAACCCGAACCTGCTGGCACAATACCTGATTTTAATGGCAACACTGGCTCTGGCAGCCGTCTTCAACGCGGTGAGGCTATGGCAGCGGATATTTTTCGCTTCGGCAGCAGCCCTGGCCGCCTTCTGCCTGGTCCTTACCTATTCCAGAGGCGGCTGGCTGGCGTTTGGGGCTGCCCTGGCGGTTTTTGCTTTATTTAAAAGCAGGATACTGATACAGGTGCTGGCCGCTGCAGGTATAATCGTTTACTCGGTCATGCCGCCCGCGGTCATGCACAGGCTTTCAACGATCACATCATTAAAAGATACTTCTAACGCATACCGGCTCGACACCTGGCATTCAACCCTGTCCTTAATCAAGGCCCATTGGGAAACCGGGGTTGGTCTTGGGAGAAAAGCCTTCGCCAGAGTATATTACACTCACATGATCAATTCCAACGTGGTACCTCACTCGCACAACCTGTATTTACAGATTATCAGCGAGTTTGGTATACTTGGCCTGGCAGTATTTTGCTGGTTATTCCTCGGAATATTTCAGCTAGGGCTCAAGCTGCGCGCAACGGGAAACAACTTCATTAAAAATCTGAATGCGGGAATAATGGGAGCGCTGGCAGGGTTTTTAACTCACTCGGTGGTCGACTATTTCCTCTGGTATTACAAGCTTGGTATTTTACTCTGGTTGCTGGTAGCAATCGTTCTGGTCCTTGAAAAACTTGCAGAACAGCAGAACAACCAGGAAAGGAATGTGCAAAATGAGTAAAAATACAGGCAAGTTAAAATTTAACTTCATAGACATTATAATTATCACCCTGATACTCGCTTTACTGGCAGCCGGAGTATACAAGCTGTTCTTTGTTAACAGAGGGCTGGCCAGGCAAAACAGCTTGATTGAGTACAGGGTTTTAGTTGAAAATGTGCGCATACCCACAGTAGAAGCCATAAGGGACGGCCAAACAGTGCGGGACGTTCAAACCAACATCGTGCTGGGAACCATAACTGGCAAGGAAATATCCCCGTACAAACAGGCCGTGCCCACACTTGACGGCAGGGTTGTGCAGGCAGATGTACCGGAAAAATATAACGTAATCATAACTATCAGTTCCCCGGCCATTGTAACAGATAACAATATCATGATTGGGAACAAGGAAATAAAAATCGGTGCTCCGGTTTCCATTAAAAGCAATATTTTTTCTGTAACTGGGATAATTTATGGCGCCACAGTAAAGCAGTAGCACCTTATTGAAAGCAAAAGGGACATCTCCTCTTTAAAAAGATGTCCTTTATAACGGGAATTACATCTTTACCTTAGTCCCCGGTATAGCGGGGTTGACCGTTTCTTTACCCTCATCCGTGGAAGAACCGGAGGGCAAACTTGATGTCCCAGTTCTTGATTGGACCTCCGCCTCACCGCCGGACTTGCCGGGCTTATTGGTGGACGTTCCCGAACTGGCCCCGGCGCTGCCGGAACCTCCAGGAGTAATAATCACTGTACCACCGGCAGAACCGCTGGAGCTGCTTTGGGTACCCTGCCCCGCCTTGCCGGTCTTCTGGTTACCAGCAGTTCCTGTTCCGCTCTGATCCTGCTGTGCCTGGGCAGCTGACGGCTGCCGGCTCTGATCAATAGTGGTGGACTTCGTTGCTTCAGTTTTAGGCTGGGTTGCCGGTTTTACTCCCGCCGCACCAGTATACTGACTGCTCAACGGAGTGCTCAACACGACATTTGTCACAGTCTCCCCGTTAAAAAGCCTGGCCAGCATCTGTCTGGCTTCAGATGGATCTACTCCCCAGTAACTGCCCCCGTTAATATCTACCGGGCGCCCCGGCAGGGTCTGGGTGATAATGTTGCCTTTTTCCAGATCTCTGGAGGCAGAAGCCAGTGTATATAAGTACCCTATGCTCAAGTTAGTCTTTATATAGCGGTTGATTTCAGGAACCAGCTTTGGCAGTTTGGCAATGGTACCGGGCTGAAGCACCTCTTTAGCCAGCGCCACTAAAAACTTTTGCTGGTGCTGGGTACGCTCAATATCGCCCATCGCGTAGTCCCGGTAACGCACATACTGAAGCGCCTTCTCCCCGTCGAGCCGCTGCACGCCTTTTTTCAGGTTGATTTCGTAAGCACCCCCGTCGGTATCGTCCCAGTGGTACATATCCTGCTCCACATTCATGGTGACACCGCCCAGGGCATCCACTATATACTTAAAACCGCTGAAATTAACGAGTACATAATATTTAATCGGTATCCCGAGCAGTTCCGAAGCAACTTTCATGGAAAGCTCCGGTCCGCCATAGACGCTGGCGCTGTTGATCTTATCATAGCCATACCCCGGTATGTTCACCCTGGTATCCCGCGGTATGGAAAGCAGGACCACCTGTTTGCTTTTCTGATCGACACTTGCCAGGATTATCGAGTCGGTGCGGGCCATGGTTTCACCCTGCCTGGCGTCTATACCCAGCAGCAGCACATTTAACCGTTCATTTTTCAAAGGGTCAGACACAAGGTCAGGTGTAGAGCCGGCTCCGGGCACGGAGGGAAAGATTTTATTCTTCGCCGCCACATAACAGCCTGCCAGCATAGTTAACAACAACAGGCAACATATAATTAAAGGCGTCTTCCTTTTCAGCCTTCGCCTGCCCGTCCTCATTTTACCTCACCCCGCTCATAAAAACCCTTTTACTGCACCGTCGCGCCGCCCCGGTACATTACTATAACCGGCGATTTCGCCCTGATCCCGCGCCCGTCATCCCTGGGGATAACCAGCAGGTGGTTTGCAGGCACCGGATCGCCCGTGAAAATATCTACTCCATCGGTGACATCAGGAATACCATTGCCCGTCGGATCTACTATAACCGCCTGCCCCCGCCTGTGAATAAACTCTGCGCCGGCGCGGCCTTGCAAAATCTGGCCCGCCTTTAACTCAACGACCTTCCACTGGACATACTGGTCAACATAGCTCCTGGTAACCAGTGGATCATTGCTCCCGCCCGGCTCACCGTCCGTACCGGCAAAAGCAGAATAACCTAAAACAGAAATCACTAAAAGGGCAATTAAAATTAATACTATTTTAACCCTGTTCACCACAACAGCACCTCATACTTAATTTCGACACTACCTGGACCAATTCCTGCCTTAATCAGTAAAACAATAATAATTGCAACCCAATCTAACCTGAAAATATAATTTAAATTTCGCTTCCTCGCTTCGCCAGATGCTGTTACCGGCGCTACGCAAGTCGTTCACTCGGAACAACCACCCTTCCCACAGCTACTTTCATCCTTCTGCTGGTGCCGCGTCAGCGGCATGTATGTCTAAACGCTTTGAAGAAGTTCGGCTGCCAGTAAAGCATTTCTTAATGCTTCCTTGCGCAGGAAAGCCACCCGCTCCCTAAGCCCGGCGCTGATTTTCTCCCGGTTGTTCAGAACCTGTTTTACTGTGAAAGACAATTCATCATACTCCAGGTTTTCAGCGTTTAAGCCTGTAAACAATCCCATTGATTGTAAAAAACTGTTTACTTTTGGGTCGTAGGGGATACCTATCACTGGAACCCCGAAAATCGCACAAAAAATCAGGAAGTGAAGCCTCATCCCCACAGCCAGGTCCAGGTTGGCGGCAACAGACAGCAAGTCCTTATATTCTACCTTACCTTCCAAAAAGAAAGGTCTTCCGCACATCAGGGCGGCTACTTCCCTGCATGACCCGACATCTCCGGGATAGTGCATTGGGACAAGCAACACCTGCCACCCGTCCGCCGTCAGATCGTCGGCTATTTTTGCCACCACTTTTTTATAACCCTCCAGGCCCCTCCAGGGCCTCACAGAAATACCGGCAACGGGACGGCCGCTGACGCCAAGCGCGGTGAGGATATCTCTCCCCTTTTTGCTGTCAATCAAAACCGGCTCCAGGCCGAGCACGGGATCGGCAGTCACATAGACACGCGGGCGTGTAACTCCCAGGGCCACAAGTTCATCCTTCGAATCGGGATCCCGCACAGTGATGGTATTAACGCGATTTGCAACAAGGCGCACCATGGCCCTGCCGATAGGAGAATTAACAGGCCCAATACCCTGGGCGTAAAAGAAAACAGGTTTACCCAGAAGCTTTGCCATGGATACGATGCCCAGGTAATAAATTAAACTCCTGTGGCTGGTAACATCTTGCAGCAGCCCGCCGCCCCCACTGATTAGCATATCTGCAGCCTGCAGAGCCTTCAACACCTGCCGGGGGTTGTCCCTTGGAATGGAGCAGACACCGAATTCCCTGGCCGTGTAGCCTGGTTCCTTAGAAAGCACTGTGACCTCCAAACCGGGGATAAGGTCCCTGAGGGCCCGGAGCATGGCATACAGTATCGCCTCATCACCGCAGTTGTGAAAACCGTAATACCCCGAAATTACCACTTTTTGGCATAAAATGCTCTCTCCGGTTCAAGTTTCGGGCAGAAACTTTTTGAGCTTGTATTCCCTGATAACCCGCCACGCAAACAAAGGCAGGACAAGCTGACGGCGCCACCGTGAGGGTTCGTTCAACAAGCGGAACAGCCACTCCAAGTGCAAACGGCGGACCCACCGGGGAGCGCGCCGCACTCTGCCGGTCACAACATCAAAACTCCCTCCCACTCCCAAAGCAACAGCAGCTCCTGTTTTTTCCACGGTTTCTGTCCATCCACCATTCCTGTTTAGGCGCCCCCATTGCTATAAAAAAGCAGGTCGGGCCGGGTTTCCCGTACTAACACGGCCACTTTCTCTTCTTCATCAGTTTTAAAATAACCATGATAAACGCCAGCGATCTGCAACCCGGGATGTTTCATCCTCAGCCTTTCCGCCGCCTCCCTGGCAACCCCCGGGGCACCGCCAAGAAAAAAANNACGCCACCCCTCACTGGCAGCCCGCGCCGCCAGGCGCAGCATCAGGTCAATACCTGTTACCCGCTCCGGGACTGGATTCCCGGCCAGCCTGCAAGCCCAAACAATCCCCACCCCATCCGGCGTTACCAGGTCTGCCCGTTTCACCAGATCCCGAAGCTCTCTGTCATAATGTGCTCTATACAAAAATTCCGGATTGATCGTTATAACCCGGTGCGGCTGTCCGGTCCTGATGAATTCTGCAACCCGGTTTACTGTTTCTTCCATATCTAGCGCATCTATGCTTATACCAAGGAGGTCTACCTTCATTTTAAATTAAAACCCCCACCCGGCCCTTATTAAAAAACACGTCAGGAAAACTACAGGTAAACCTGCGCAGTAAAAACATCACAATTACTTTAAAGCCTTACCAGCCAGGTGTTTATCACCAACCCGGCGGGTTACTTTCTCCTTGTCAAAATATTCCAGCAAGGGCAGAGCGTATTTTCGGGAAGTCTGCAGCAGATCACGCAGCTCCCCTACGGATATCTCACCCTTTTCACGCAAATAGCCGGTTACTTTTTGACGGGCCGCATCAAGGGTTTTCCTGGGAAAATAAAGGTTTTCACCAACCCTTACCAGCTCTCCGGTCCTTAAAAAATATTGCAGCAACTCCAAACTCATGGCATCACCAAGACCTGCCACACCGGGCAGTTCAGTCCATGCCGGAGGCTGGAAGCCGGCTTTAACCAGCTCCTGCCTGATCCTTTCAACCAGCGCGGCCTGTTCTGGATCAGATCCGGGGGTGAAAGACGGTCTGGCTACCGCCTGGGCCGTGCAGCGGATCAGACCATCTTTTTCTAAAACATTTAAAAAGAATTGAAAAACTTTATTGCTCAAAAAGGGAAATTTCCGGGAGCGCAGTTCTTCTTTGGGATAACCTTCCCGCAAGGGAAAATCACGGTGGTATGATTCCAGCATCTGGTCAAGCTCGCCGGCCCAGCGCCGGTAAACTTCAGTTGCAACCAGGTATACCTTACCGTCACCAGGAATAAGCTTTATCCTGTCCTCTCCAGCCAGCCTGCGCGCCAGCTCTTTCGATTCAGAAACCTGAATACCAGCACCGGCTGCCGCCTCAGCCAAATCGAACAACCTGGGATTGCCAAGCAGGTAGTGTTCCAGCATCTCGGCCGGTGTACCTCTTTCCCTGGTTACCAGGCCATCCAGGACTTCGCTGCGGAAGCGCTTGTGTTTGCGTCTGGGCGCCGGATCAATAACGGCCCCGCCCCCTATTGTCTGCATAGGTGAATAAGACCGGATGACAAACCTGTCTCCCTTGACTGCAGCCACCATTTCTTCCAGTTCGACCTGGGCATAGGCCATAGACCCCGGTTCGAGTTCTTCGCGGTCCAGCAGCACCACCCGCCCGAGAGTTTCCCCGGAACCGAGATAAAAATGCACCCTCGCCCGGTTTTTCAGCGGCCTGGCGGCGCTTTTCAACAGCAGCAAGTGCACGTCCAGCCGGTGGGATGGAATAATGCTGTTAACTCCGGCCACCACGCTTCCTCGCCTTATTTGCTCAACTTCCAGGCTGGGCAGGTTGGCAGCCACCCTCTGGCCAGCTTCAGCAATTCCCACTTTTTCACCGTGTACCTGGAGAGAGCGGACACGGGCAGACAATCCCTGAGGCTGCACTTCCACCGCGTCACCAACCTTGAGCTGTCCCGCTACCAGCGTTCCTGTAACCACTGTGCCAAACCCGGTCACGGAAAACACCCGGTCTACCGGCAGTCTGGGCGGACCGGCAGCATCTTTAGCCTGGGTCTCTTCCGCCACAATGGCCAGCAGTTCAAGCAGAGTATCAATACCCTGTCCTGTAACGGCTGATACCACAACAAGAGGCGCCTTTTCCAAAACACTGCCTTTTAAAAAATCCTTCACTTCTTCTATTACCAGGTCGAGCCAATCCTTATCCACCAGGTCAACTTTGGTAAGAACGACAACCCCCTTTTTTACCTGAAGCAGCTGAATAATATCCAGGTGCTCGCGGGTCTGCGGCATTACTCCCTCATCCGCAGCAATTACCAGCATCACCAGGTCAAAACCGCCGGCTCCGGCCAGCATATTTTTTATAAAGCGCTCATGCCCGGGCACGTCAACAATGCCTGCCCTGCGCCCGCCCGGCAGCTTGAGTGAGGTAAAGCCGAGTTCAATGGAAATACCCCGTTCTTTTTCTTCTTTCAACCGGTCTGTGTCAACACCTGTCATNGCNTTTANCAGGGCNGTTTTCCCGTGGTCAACGTGACCGGCAGTTCCAATAATGAGGTGTTTCATTTACAGATCACCTTTCCCACCGCTGCAGCCAGCGCTGATAACTCGCAGCCGCGAACGGTCCGGACATCCAGGAGCAACCTGCCGCCCTGCACCCGGCACATTACCGCCGGGTCTCCCCGCCTGAGGGCAGCCTGCAACTCACCTGCCGGCATCGCGCGGGGTGTAACTGTGACTATTACAGTGGGAAGATCGGCCGCCGGCAAAGCGCCGCCTCCCACCGCGGAAAAACCTTTATCAATTCCGACTTCCGCCTTATGTTCCACCAGGTCCCGTATACGGCCGGCAAGCTCCCGGGCCTTTTCTTTTAATAAAGAAACGGGAGCAGTGAGCATATGCAAAGCAGGAAGTTCCCTGACAGCACGTTCCTCATCCAGATATTCTTTTAAAGTGGCCTCCAGTGCCGCAACTGTCATTTTATCAACCCGGATAGCCCTGAGCAATGGATTTTGCTTCATCTTATCAATATAATGGCGCCTTCCCACAATAATACCGGCCTGCGGTCCACCCAGCAACTTGTCCCCGCTGAACGTAACCACATCCGGTCCCGCGCCTACTATTTCCTGCACGGTGGGCTCGTGGGGCAGGCCGTACCGGCTTAAATCAACCAGAGAACCGCTGCCGAGGTCCGACACAACCGGCAACGAAAAGGCCCGTCCGATATCCACCAGTTCTTTAATAGTGGTTTCCCTGGAAAAACCTATGATCCGGTAGTTGCTGGTGTGGACATGAAGCAGCAGTGCGGTATGCTCGTTAACCGCCTTCCGGTAGTCGTCAGGGTAGGTTTTATTGGTAGTGCCGACTTCAACCAGCCGCGCTCCACTCTGGGCCATAACTTCCGGAATCCGGAAAGACCCCCCGATCTCCACCAGCTGACCCCTGGAAATAACTACCTCGCGCCCTTTGGCCAGTGTACTGAGCACAAGAAGAACTGCCGCAGCGTTATTGTTTACCACCAGGGCCGCCTCCGCCCCGGTCAGGGATGTCAAAAGCTCCTCCAGATGAGCGTAACGGGAACCCCGCCGGCCGGTATCCAGATCCAGTTCCAGGTTGGAGTAGCTGGAGGCCATCTCGCAAACAGCGCGCCTGGCGCTTTCACCCAGCAGCGCCCGCCCCAGATTCGTGTGCAGGATAACACCGGTGGCGTTGATTACCGGTCTAAGTTTCGAGCGTACAGACAGATGGACAGCTTCTACTGTTCTCGCTGCCATCAAATCCAGGTATCCGTTTTCATCCAGTTTCTTCCGATCCGGCAAACCTTCCAGAATCCGCCGGCGCTCATCATTTAAGGATGCGCGCACAGCCTCAACCACTATGCCCCTGGGATAACGTGACAGCAATCCCGCCACCTTACTGTCTCTGAGCACCTCGTCAACCGACGGCAGCAGCCTCAGATTCCGTTCACATGCTTCTCTGTCCATTTGGCCACCAACTTATCTCAAAAAATTACCAGCATTAAAATTGACTGTCCGTGACGCGAGCGGTAACAACACCGTATCCGAACTATCTTGAAAATAGAATTTACCCGGGCAGGGTATTGTCCCTGTTCACTCCAATGCTCCTCGTAAGACGCGCACCAAAGCTCGCGTCGGGCGAAATTGGTCCGCCTTCAACTCGCCGTCCTGGCTCGCTGAAGGCTGGCGCGAACGTCCTGTCCGCGCCCCCAATTCCGCTTCCTCGCTTCGCCAGGTGCTGTTA
>Ga0067045_1032472_pt1 | contig 10142 bp, 9 predicted proteins | sample TerdegcTABiofilm_FD_59184 | JGI IMG/M metagenome (GOLD analysis project Ga0067045, IMG submission 59184) | Combined Assembly of (Gp0054472, Gp0054536) Wastewater bioreactor microbial communities from Singapore -Terephthalate degrading... | reverse complement strand
GGTACTTCTCGGCCACCACGTCCCAGGGGTTGGGGCGGATCTGCTTCATGCCGAGGCTGATGCGCTTCTTGTCCTGGTCCACGCCCAGCACGATGACCTCGACCTCGTCGCCGGCGTGCACCATCTGGGAAGGATGGCGCAGCTTGCGGGTCCAAGACATCTCGGAGATGTGCACCAGGCCCTCGACGCCGGGCTCCAGCTCCACGAAGGCGCCGTAGTCGGCCAGGTTCGTGACCTTGCCCTTGTACTTCTGGCCCTCGGGGTACTTGGCTGCGATGTTCTCCCACGGATCAGGCACCAGCTGCTTGAGACCCAGGGAGACCTTCTGGCCCTGCTTGTCGAAGTTGAGCACCTTGAGGTTCAGCTCGTCGCCCAGGCCGACCATCTCCTTGGGATGCTTGATGCGCTTCCAGGACATGTCGGTGATGTGCAGCAGGCCGTCCAGGCCGCCCAGGTCGATGAACACGCCGTACTCGGTGATGTTCTTGACCTTGCCGGTGACGATCTGGCCTTCCTCGAGATGATCCAGGAGCTTGTCGCGCTGCTCGGAGCGCTGCTCCTCCAGGAGCACGCGGCGGGAGACGATGACGTTGCTCCGGCGGCGGTTGATCTTGAGGATCTTGAAGTCGAATTCCTGGCCCACGAGGGCGTCCATGTCCGGAACCGGACGCAGGTCCACGTGGGAGCCGGGCAGGAAGGCCTCCACACCGCCCAGGTCCACCGTGTAGCCGCCCTTGATGCGGCGCACGATGCGGCCCCGGGTGGTGCCGTCCTTCTCCTGCACATCCTCCAGCGTATCGAAGAGCTTCATCCGCTTGGCCTTGTCGCGGGACAGGTGGATGGTGCCTTCGGATTCATCCTTGTTGGACACGAACACGTCCACCTTGTCGCCAACGGACACGGTGACGTTGCCCTCGGAATCCATGAACTCGGAAAGGGGGATCTGGCCTTCGGACTTGAAGTTCACGTCCACCAGGACGTGGTCCTTGTCCACTTTCACGACGCTGCCGGGCACGATGGTGCCCTCGTCCAGATCGCCGAAGTCGGCCTTGAGATAGTTCTCAAGCTCCGCAGCGAAGTTCACATCCATTTCCGGGGTGGTTCCTGTTTTCTTTTCCATGTTACCTCCAACAACGCGCCCTTGGGCAGAATTTTTCCCTCCGGAGCCTTGCGGCCCGCAGAACCAGGAGAGCCGGGGCGTCCGAAAGAAATATGCTTCTATCCAAATTCCCCTGCCCTGTAAACCGTTTTCTCCCGGGCCCGAAGCCGCGGCGCGAAACGAAAAAAGCCCGGCGCAGCGATGCGCCGGGCCCGCATTCCGGGAAACCGCGCCCGGGTCAACCCCGGCAGCGGTGTTTCACATTCTCCCCTTCCACGATGAAGATCACGGTCTCGGCCACGTTGGTGGCCAGGTCGCCCACGCGCTCCAGGTGCCGGGCGGCCATGATGGCGTGCACCCCGCGCTCCACGATACGCGACTCCGTGACCATGTCGTTGATGTATTGCTTGAGGATCTTGAGCGAAAACTCATCGGCCTCGTTGTCCATGGCGCAGACCTGCTCGGCCAGCTTCACGTCCTCCTCCACGAAGCTCTTGAGCGCGGAGGCGAGCATCTTCTTGGCCGTCTCGGTGAGCTGCTCCATCTTCTGGTTGTAGGGCAGGGGCGGCCGGGTGGAGAGGAACAGGGCGCGGTGGGCCAGGTTCACGGCCTCGTCGCCCAGCCGCTCCAGGTTCATGGTGATGCGCATGGCGCCCACGATGTTGCGCAGGTCCTTGGCCATGGGCTGGTCCAGGGCCAGGAGCTCCAGGTTGAAGCGGTCGATGGCGTTCTCCAGATCGTTGATCTCGATATCGCCCATGATCACGTCTTCGGCCAGGTCGCTGTTGTATTCGAGATAGGCCTTGATGGAATTGTACACGGCCTTCTCGGAGAGGGCGGCCATGCGCAAAACCTGCATCTTGAGCTCTTCGAGCTTCTTGTGGAAATGGGCGCGCTGTTCCATGGGAGTCTCCTAGCCGAACCGTCCGGTGATGTAGTCTTCCGTCTGCTTGTTCTTGGGCTGGGTGAACATGGTCTTGGTCCGGTCCACCTCGATGAGCCTGCCCATGTAGAAGAAGGCCGTGCGATCCGAGACGCGGGCCGCCTGCTGCATGCTGTGCGTGACGATGATGATGGTGAAGTTCTTCTTCAGCTCGTGGATCAGGTCCTCGATCTTCTGGGTGGCGATGGGGTCCAGGGCCGAGGCGGGCTCGTCCATGAGCAGCACCTCGGGCTCCACGGCCAGGGCCCGGGCGATGCACAGGCGCTGTTGCTGGCCGCCGGACAGGCCCAGGGCCGAGGAGTGCAGCCGGTCCTTGACCTCGTCCCAGAGCGCGGCCTGGCGCAGGCTTTCCACCACCTGCTGCTCGATGGACTGCTTGTCCTTGACCCCGTTCACCCGCAGCCCGTAGGCCACGTTCTCGAAGATGGTCTTGGGAAAGGGGTTGGGCTTCTGGAAGACCATGCCGATGCGCCGCCGCAGGGCCACCACGTCCAAGCCCGGGGCGTAGATGTCCTCGTTGCCCAGGGTCAGGCGGCCTTCCACCCGGGTGCCAGGGATGAGATCGTTCATGCGGTTGATGCAGCGCAGGTACGTGCTCTTGCCGCAGCCCGAAGGCCCGATAAGGGCCGTGACCTGGTGCTCCTCGAATTCCAAGGTGATGTTGTCCAGGGCCTTGAACTCGCCGTAGTAGAAGTTCAGGCCTTCGGACGCCACCTTGATCTGTTTCGCCATAGGGTATCTCCGCGTGCGCTCTGGCCGGAGGGAGTCCGGCGCGGGATGCGACAAGACGATTCTCTCTAGCCCGCAGCGGTGACAGCAGCATGACCCCCGTGTGACGATTGTGTTACAGGGGCCGAAAACAGCTTGCTTTACGGCGTTACAGGGAAGGCCACAGTGAAGCCGTCCGGCGTCTTGACGATCTCCGGGACCAGCTCCGGCCCCGGGCCCTCGTTGCGGAAGTCCAGGACCAGGCGCAGGTGGTCCGGATGTTCGCCCATGCGCACGCTCTTCACCGGGCCGTCGGCCGCGCGCACCACGGCGTCGCCGTGCCTGCGCCAGGAGCCCAGGAGGTCCACGGCCAGGCGGCGGGGATTCTTGAAGTTGAGGGCCTTGACCTCGCCCACGGGCCGGTCCGTGACCACGCGCAGCACGAAGATGCCGTCCTTGACGCCCATCTGCACCGAACGCACCAGACCCGTGGCGGCCGCGGGCCGGACCTCGGCCTTGGCCGGTTCAGCCTTGGCCGGTTCGGCCTTGGCGGCCGGGGCCGGAGCCGCGGGCTTCTTGTCCGCGGCCTTCTTTTCGACCGGAGCCGTGGTCTGGGCCGGCGCCGGGGCCGGCGCCGGGGCCGCGGGCGCGGCCGGGGCCGGGGCCGGCGGCTGCTCGATGGTCAGGGGCGGCTCGCCGTCCAGGGGAAGCACGTTGAGATTCGCGGGCCTGCGGATCTCGTTCGCATCCTGGGCCCAGGCCGGGGCGGACAGGAGACACGCCGCCAGGGCCAAGGCGGCGGACAGGCGCAGGAGAACACGATGCACGGCGGGCATGGACGCTCCTTGACGAGTTTTTTCCCCTATACTGGAATCCTGGGCCGAAGGCAAAAGCCCGCTCTACAGCCCTGCGTACCAGTCCGCCAGCCGCGAGGCCACCTTGCGGTCGCTCCAGCAGGTCTCCATGAAGGCCCGGCTGCGGCGGCCAATGTCCGCGCAACGGGCCGGGTCCGCGGCCAGGTCCCGCAGGGTCCGCTCCAGCTGCGCGCCGTCGCGCACCAGCAGCCAGGGCAGGTCCGCGCTCCCGGCGAATTCCGCCACGTGGCCAAGGCACCAGTCGTCGAGCCCCGCCAGCACGGCCAGGCCCTGGCTCAGGCCCTCCAGGCTGCTCACCCCGTAGTAGCCCTGCATGTGGTCGAAAACCGCGTGGCAGGCGCGCTTGCGGCGCAGGCACTCCACGTTGGGCACGTTGTCGATGAGGTCGAAGGCCAGCTCCGCCCCCCCGGCCTGCAGACGGGCCACCACGGCCAGCAGCTCCTCGGTGTTCTTGAGGTCCTTGCGCGTGGGCGAGTGGCAGAGCCGGAAGGGCCGCGCCGGGCGGTCCGGGTCGGGCCGCAGCAGGGGCTCGTCCTGGGGCACCAGGTTGGGCTGCCAGCGGGCCTCGGGGAACAGGCGCAGCAGGTCCGGGGTGCTCACCAGGATGTTCCTGCGGCCGCGCTCCGCGTACTTGCGGCGGTACTTGTCCGGGTCCTTGCGGTAGTCGTCGTGGCCGTGGTGGTGGTGCACCACGGTCTTGCCCGCCAGGAAGTCCGCGGGCAGGTACGGCCCGAAGGCCGTGAACTCGTCGCTGGTCATGTGGAAGTGCAGGATGTCGGCCGAGCGGAACAGGCCGCCCAGCTCCTCCAGACCCGCCTGGTCCAGGTCCGGCAGGTGCAGATCCTTTTCCCAGGAATGGGTGTAGCGGGTCTCCAGGGTGCAGAGCCGGGCCTCGATCCCGGCGTGGCGGCGCAGGGCCTTGCAGAACTGGATGGCCGTGCCCGCCGGGTCGTTGACGGAAAGCATGAGCACCTTCACGGAGCGTCCTCCCGCAGGGTCGTCCGCCAGACCACTTCCAGGTCCTCCACGTAGTCCGAGGCCTCCCGGGCCAGGGCCAGCACGCGGCCCCCGTCCCCGGCCAGGGCCGCGGCCTCGATGTCCCGGCCCAGGCGGGTGATCTCGGGCAGGCCGTAGGACGCGCCCGTGCCCTTCATGCGGTGGCCCAGCAGCCGGGCCGCGTCCAGGTCGCCCCGGCCGGCGGCGGCCAGGAGCTCCGCGCCCTCGCGGCGGCGCAGGTCCAGGTACCCGGGCATGATCCCGGCCAGGGCCGGGTCCGGGAAGACCCTGGTCATTGCGCGGCCCCGGGCTTCTTCTCCACGGCCTTGACCTGGTCCGAGCGGTCGCCGGCGAGGTCCAGGCCGTCGAAGGGGCCCGAGCGGGGCAGGCGCAGGTCCAGGCCCGAGAGCCGGTCCACGGCCACGGCGAGGCCGGAGAACGAGCAGTCCAGCACGTGGCCGCCGCGGCTGCGGTCCTTGCTCAGGAAATGCCAGTGATAGCCCGGGACGTTGACGCCCGCGGCGAATGCCGGGCAGCGCAGGCCCACCAGGGTGCCCTCCACCTCGCCCAGGTCGAACACGGACTGCTCCTTGACCACCTGGGCCAGGGGCCGCCAGGGCTTGTCCTGGCGCGGCACGCTGCGCGCGGTGACGCGCATGCGACCTTCCACGCGCAGGGCGTAGAAGCGGTTCAGGGTGGGCAGGGCCGCGTCCAACTGGCGGTCCAGGTCGTCCAGGCTTGCGGCCGAGGCCACGGGCAGGCGCAGATCCGGCTGGAAAAAGGCCACGCAGGCGAAGGGGCTCTTCACCGCGGGGCTCATGCGCCGCACCTGGCCGCTGGCCGGGACCTGCCAGATGGTCCCGTCCAGGACCACCATCTCGCCGTCCAGATTCTCGAAGGTGCCCAGGCCGAAGTCGCCGTGGGCCAGGAGTTCATCCCCGCCGAAGGATCCCGCGTAGTCCCCGGCCAGGAGCGCGGACAGCACCGAGGCCTGGTACAGGCGGTCGTCCCTGCCCCCGGCCCAGGACGTGGCGGCCAGGGCCAGGGTGAGCAGAACGGCCAGAAGTCCCTTGCGCATCTCCCCCTCCTTTTCCTGGCCCGACCATAGGGCTTTGCATCCGGGGAAATCAAGGGTAGGTTTCATTCCAACCCATGAAGGAACGCCCCCTGCCCTCCTATACGGTGCGGATCTCCCGGCGGGCCCGCAACGTGCTCCTGCGCCTGGCCCCGGGCAGCGGCCTGGAGGTGGTGGTGCCGCCCGGCTTCGACCGCCGCCTGGTACCCGCGGTGGTGGCGGGCAAGCTGCCCTGGATCGAGCGCACCCTGCGCCGAGCGGCCGCGACCCCTGCGGCGGCCCCGCCTTCCCTGCCCGAGTCCCTGGACCTGCCCGCCGTGGGCCTGCGTTTCAGCGTGCACGCCCTGGACGCGCCCGGCCCGGCCCGGCTCACCGAGAACGCGGGCCGCATCCTCCTGCGCGGCGGGGATCTGGACTCCCGGCTCATGCTCCTGCGCGGATTCGTGCGCGACCTGGCCCGCCGCCTGCTCACGCCCTGGCTGCGCGAGCTGGGCCGCGAGGCGGGCGTAAACCCGGCCGGGGTGCGGGTGCGCTCGCAGAAGACCCGCTGGGGCTCCTGCTCGCGGGCCGGGATCATCTCGCTGAACAGCCGCCTGCTCTTCCTGCCGCGCGAGCTGGCCGAGCAGGTGCTCGTGCACGAGCTCTGCCACCTGCGCCACATGAACCACTCGGCCCGCTTCTGGGCCATGGTGGAGCGGCTGCGTCCCGGCGGGCGGGAACAGGAGCGCAGGCTGCCCGCGGCGTTCCGCGGCCTGCCCTCCTGGCTCAACGGCCCCCTGCCCTGAAAATGGTGCGGGGGGCTTCCGCTCCGGCGAAAGCCCCCCGTGTTGCGTCGGGACTCGGACCGGACCACAGGTCCGGCACTCATTCCGCTTTTCCCGTGCGGCCGGAGGCGAGGCGCTCCTGCCGCCGCCCCTGCGCCCGATGGCGCGGGGCGCGCAAAGCTAGGCCGATGGAAGCGGAGCCGCGATGCTGCGCAGCACGTACTCCACGGTCTCCTCGAAGAGCCCGGGCAGGTGGAAGGGGGTCAGGAAATAGGTGCGCACCGAGCCCAGGATGTTGGAGTAGATGAAGAGCGCCGTGGGCTTCACCGGCAGCTGGCGGATGCTGCCGTCCTCCATGCCGCGCGCCAGGCAGGACTCGATGGCCGTGAACAGTTCCGAGAACTTGGCCGCGATGCGCCGCCGGTCCACCAGGGTCTCCACGTCGCTGAACGGCGAGCAGCGGATGAGGATCGGGAACACGGCCTTGTTCTCCAGGGTGAAGCTGAGATAGGCGGCGATGAAGGCCCGCGCCGCGGCCAGGCCGTTCTCGGCCCGCTCCATCTGCGGCCGGACGGCCTCCAGCACGCGGTCCACCATGTCGAAGCCCGCGGCCAGGAAGAGCTCCTCCTTGGTGCCGAAATAGTGCGAAACCAGGCCGAAGGCCACGCCGGCCTTCTCCGCAATCATCTTCATGGTGGTCCCGGCGTAGCCCTTGCGTCCGAAGACTTCCTGGGCGGCCAGAAGAATGGCCCGGTCCTTGTTCGCCACCAGAGGCTCCCCTGTTTGATCAACGAATCAATGGCGCATCCAAAATGGCCCGTTGCGACGTTTTTGTCAAGTCCAAGACCTGGTTAGTAGAGGAAGCGCCCGGTCACGGAGCGCGGGTCGGCCTGGATTTCCTCGGGCGTGCCGCGGGACACGATCTCGCCCCCGGCCTCGCCGCCGCCCGGTCCCAGGTCGAAGACCCAGTCCGAGGCCCAGACCACGTCGGTGTTGTGCTCGATGACCACCACCGTGGCCCCGCGGTCCACCAGCTTCTGGAGCACGCGGATGAGCTTGCCCACCTCGTGCATGTGCAGGCCCGTGGTGGGCTCGTCCAGGATGTACAGGGTGCCCGGCAGGCTGCGCTTGCCCAGTTCGCGCGAGATCTTGATGCGCTGCGCCTCGCCGCCGGAGAGCGTGGTGGCGGGCTGGCCCAGGCGCAGGTACTCCAGGCCCACCTCCTCCAGCACCTCCAGGCGGCGCTGGAGCGCGGGATGGTTGGCGAAGAACTCGCGGGCCTGGCGCACGGTCATGTCCAGGACCTCGGCGATGTTCTTGCCGCGGTACGTCACCTCCAGGGTCTGGGCGTTGTAGCGCAGGCCCTTGCAGGTTTCGCAGGTCACATAGACGTCGGGCAGGAAGTGCATCTCCACGCGGATCTGGCCGTCGCCCTGGCAGGCCTCGCAGCGGCCGCCGCGCACGTTGAAGCTGAAGCGGCCCGGCGCGTAGCCGCGGGTCTTGGCCTCCTTGCTGGAGGCGAAGATGTCGCGGATCTCGTCGAAGACCTTGGTGTAGGTGGCCGGGTTGGAGCGCGGTGTGCGGCCGATGGGCGTCTGGTCGATGGAGATGATCCGCTCCACGGCCTCGGCCCCCTCGAAACCCGCCACCATGCCGGGCTGGTCCACCTTGATGCCGCGGGCCAGGGCCAGGTGCTTGTAGAGGGTGTCCACCACCAGGCTGGACTTGCCCGAGCCCGAGACGCCGGTGAAGCAGACGAGGGCTCCCAGCGGGATGTCCAGGGTCACGTCCTTGAGGTTGTTCGTGCGCGCGCCCTTGACCCGCAAATAGCCGCGGTGCGGACGCCGCGCCGCGGGCCGTTCGATGGCCAGGTCCCCGCGCAGGTACTTGGCCGTGAGGCTGTCGGCCGCCATGAGCTGGTCCACCCCGCCCTGGAAGACCACCTCGCCGCCCAGCCAGCCCGAGCCCGGCCCCAGCTCCAGCACGTGGTCAGCGCTCTTGATGGTGGCCTCGTCGTGCTCCACCACGAGCACGGTGTTGCCCCGGCCCTGGAGGCTGCGCAGGGTGTCCAGCAGGCGCTGGTTGTCGCGCGGGTGCAGGCCGATGGAGGGCTCGTCCAGCACGTAGGTCACACCCACCAGGCCCGAACCCAGCTGCGAGGCCAGGCGGATGCGCTGGGCCTCGCCGCCGGAGAGCGTGGCCATGTTGCGCGACAGGCTCAGGTAGTCCAGACCCACGTTGACCATGAAGCCCAGGCGGTGGTTCAGCTCCTTGAGCAGGGGCTCGGCGATGAGCGTCTCGTGCCCGGCGAAGGTCAGGGACTTGAGCCACTCCAGGGCGCGGCGGATGGACATGGAGCAGAACTCGAAGATGTTGCGGTCCGCCACGCGCACGGCCAGGGACTCGGGCCGCAGGCGCGCGCCCTCGCAGGCCGGGCAGGGGCGGCTCTGACGGAAGCGCGAAAGCTCGTCGCGCCAGATGGAGCTCACGTTCTCGCCCTCTTCCAGCAGCGGCACCACGCCGCGCCAGCCCTCCTCCTCCAGGCCGAAGAAGAGCGCCTTGAGCGCGGCGGCGGAAAAATCGGAAAGCGGCGTGTCCAGGTCAAAGCCCAGGCCCCGGCCCACGCGGGTCAGGATCTCGCGGTGGCGCCCCAGAAGCCGCGGGTTCTTCCAGGGAATCACCGCGCCCGCGGCCAGGGAGAGGCCCTTGTTGGGGGCCAGCAGGTCGGGCTCGAAATACTCCACGCTGCCCAGGCCCAGGCAGGTGGGGCACGCGCCCTGCGGGCTGTTGAAGGAGAAGAGCTGGGGCGTGAGCCGCGGCATGGAGATGCGGCACTGCGGGCAGGTGGACAGGGTGCTGAAGAAGCGCTCCTCGCCGCCCACCACGGCCACGGCGCAGGATTCGCCCCCGTACTTGAGGGCCAGCTCCACGGAGTCGGCCAGGCGCTTCTTGATGTCCGGCTTGAGCACCAGCCGGTCCACCACGAGATCGATGGTGTGTTTCTTCTTCTTGTCCAGTTCCGGCGCATCGTCCAGCAGGATCACCTCGCCGCCCAGGCGCACGCGGGAAAAGCCCTCGCGTTTGAGCCTGGCGAAAAGCTCCTTGTGCGTGCCCTTCTGGTGCTGCACCAGCGGGGCCAGGAGCAGGAACTTCGTGCCTTCGGGCAGGCCCATGATCTCGTCCACGATGCGGTCCGAGGTCTGGGCCGCGATGGGCCTGCCGCAGGAAGGGCAGTGGAAGCGGCCGAGCCGGGCGAAGAACACGCGCAGGAAGTCATAGACCTCGGTGACCGTGCCCACGGTGGAACGCGGGTTGCGCGTGGCGGTCTGCTGCTCCAGGGAGATGGCCGGGGACAGGCCCTCGACCTTGTCCACCTGCGGCTTGTCCATCTGGGGCAGGAACTGGCGGGCGTAGGCTGAAAGCGATTCCACGTAGCGCCGCTGGCCCTCGGCATAGACGATGTCGAAGGCCAGGGTGGACTTGCCCGAGCCGGACGGACCGCAGACCACCACCAGGCGGTCGCGCGGAATGTCCAGGGTCAGATTCTTCAGATTGTGGTGGCGCGCGCCTTCAATGTGGATGGCGCGGCCGGAGGGGTGAATGGTGCGCATCGCCCCAATCTAAGCATCGGGACGACATTGGCAAGGAGATCGCGGGGAGGCGGGGAGACGCCGTGGGGCGT
>Ga0067045_1032471_pt1 | contig 10144 bp, 7 predicted proteins | sample TerdegcTABiofilm_FD_59184 | JGI IMG/M metagenome (GOLD analysis project Ga0067045, IMG submission 59184) | Combined Assembly of (Gp0054472, Gp0054536) Wastewater bioreactor microbial communities from Singapore -Terephthalate degrading... | reverse complement strand
CCAGCCACTCCGGTCTTGTGCCCTGGCGAGGTCGCAGGAAGTCCGTCCTTGTCCGGGACCGGGCTCGAGCCAGCCAAGTGGGGGTCGGCAGACGATAGCAGCGGCATTAGCTAGTGAGCGCTGTGCGCGTCCGCCAGCCGGCGCCGTGCGGCGGAGCCAGGGTCGCGGGGACGGTCATGCGCCAGTGACGGGCCAACCATCGGTATCACCACGGTATCGGCCGGGCGGGAACGTCCCTCTGGCCAACGGTCACCGTCAGCGCCTGCAAACACGGCGACCAGCGAGGCCCACCGGCTGAACCGATCCTCCACCAGGACCGGACCGGTCCGCGGCAGGCCGCGCCCCAGCGCGGTCAGCGTTCCCATGCAGGCCGATGGCCAGACAGGAAGTCGGGATCGACGAGGACGACAATATAGGCCCGCCATGCCGCGCTCTCAACGCGGCTTTGTCTGCCGCCGCTCCGCAGAGTACCTTGGACGCCGAGTCCGCAGCGCAAAGGCCGCATGCGGTCGGGCCAGGGCGTGGGACGGCCTGGCGCAGACCTGCGCTGACCGGCGGGGGGGCGGCGCCTGCGGCCTGGGGGTGGGCGCGTCGGTCTCGACCACGGGGGATCTGGCTGTCGCGAGTGCGCGATCGGGTCGCTGTGCGAGGAGGAACCAGGCTGCTGCGCAGAACCGGTGCTGCGCGAGCCGGCAGCGCTGCTGTGTTTTCGGCGAGCCCTAGCGGAGAGGTGATGGCATGTTCGGGCGTCGTGGTCCGCTGCCCTTGATCGGCGTTGGTCTGGCGGCTCTGCTGGTGGCGGTGCTGGTGCCGCCAGAGGCATCGCTGTGGCGGATCATCGACTACCAGCGGCGGTTTCTGGCCGTCGTCTTGGTGGTCTTCTGCGGCGCGGTGATCTACTGGATCCGCCACGCGCGCCAGGGCGGTCAGATCCGGATCCGGCGCATCCCCGGTCTAGAGGCGCTGGACGAGGCCGTGGGCCGCGCCACCGAGATGGGCCGCGCGTGCGTGTTCGTGCCCGGCATCCAGGACATGAACGAAGTGCAGACCATCGCGGGCATGACCATCCTCGCGCGCGTAGCCCGCACCACCGCCGAGTACGGCGCCACCGTCGAGGTGCCGACCTCTAAGTCGTTGGTGATGACCTCGGCGCGCGAGGTCGTGCAGAACGCGTATCTAGCGGCTGGGCGGCCCGACGCGTACAACCCCGACCGCATCTACTACGTGACCGACGAGCAGTTCGGGTACGTGGCGTATCTGTCGGGCCTGATGGTGCGCACCAGACCCGCTGCCTGCTTCTACATGGGCTCGTTCTACGCCGAGTCGCTGATTCTGGCCGAGAGCGGCAATGCGATCGGTGCCATTCAGATCGCGGGCACTGCCCAGCCAGCGCAGCTGCCGTTCTTCGTGGCCGCGTGCGACTACACGCTCATCGGCGAGGAGTTCTTCGCGGCCTCGGCCTATCTGTCCGGTTCGCCGGCCGAACTGGGCAGCCTGAAGGGGCAGGATGTGGGCAAGGTGATCGTGGCCGTGATCCTGCTGGTGGGGGTAGCGCTGGCGACTCTGGCCCAGGTTGCCGGTTCGCCAGCGTTGGCGCAGGCCGTCACGGCGCTGCGCACCAGCGTGCTCAACTGAGGCAGCGCTGCAGGCTGTGGCTGGAGGGGCCCAGGCGAGGGAGGCTGACCGCTTGCCTGGATGCGTGGTGGTCGCCATCGACGCCAGGAGTCGTCCGTGCCGGACGCGATTGGCGTCGTAGCTGGAGGGAGCGAGTATGAAGCGTACCGTGCCGCTGCTGATCGGCTCCGTGGCCGGCTTCGTGCTGATCATCGCCTACTTCGTCCCGGCAGCCGAGGGCTGGGGCGAGCGGGTCTCGATCTGGTTCGATGTGCTGGCCTCCATCGCGTTCATCCTCGGAGGGGGCAACTTGCTGCAGGCGCATCTTCGCAAGGTGCGCGAACGTCGGGCTGGATGGGCCTACTCCGCCGTCACCGTGCTCGCCTTCGCGGTGACGCTGTGGGTGGGCCTGGCCAAGGTGGGCGTTCACCCCAACCCGCAGTTTCCCGACAGCAGCCGCTGGACCGGGCAGTACAACGAGCCCGGCACCCCTTTCTGGTGGATCTACGAGTACGCCTTCGTACCGCTCACCGCGACGATCTTCGCCTTGCTGGCCTTCTACGTGGCCTCGGCTGCATTCCGTGCCTTCCGCGCTCGCAACACCGAGGCAGCGCTGCTGCTGGGCACGGCGTTCATCATCCTGCTCGGCCGCACGTTCGCAGGGGTCTACCTGACGAGCTGGCTGCCCGATTCGCTGTCGGGACTGCGCATCGAGAACCTCTGCGTGGAGATCATGCGGGTCTTCGCGACCGCCGGCAATCGCGCCATCATGATCGGCGTGGCGTTGGGCACGGCTGCCGTGTCGCTGAAGATCCTTCTCGGCGTGGACCGCTCGCACCTGGGTTCGGGGGAGGATTGACATGTACCGATTCCTCCGCGATCTGGACCGCCGCTGGATCTTCCTGCTGATGCTGCTGGCCGTGGCCGTGCCCATCCTGCTGCAGTCGCGCTTCCCGGAGACTCCCTCCGCGCTCTCGCGCGCCGTGTTCGATCAGATCGAGAGGCTCCAACCCGGCGATCGCGTGCTGTTGGCCTTCGACTTCGACCCGGCGTCCGCCGGCGAGCTGGGGCCCATGGCTACGTCGTTCACCTACCACTGTGCCAAGAAGGGGTTGAGGCTGTACTTCGTGGCGTTGTGGCCGGTGGGTTCGCAGATGATCGAGCGGACCATCCAGGACGTGATCCTGCAGGACTTTCCGGAGCTGGCGTACGGCCAAGACTACGTCAACCTGGGCTACAAGTCGGGCGGCGAGGGCGTCATCAAGGTCATCCTCACCGACATTCGGCAGTTGTTCACCACGGACGCCCAGGGCACCCCGGTCGACCAGATCCCGATGCTGCAGGACCTGGCGACCATCCGCCAGATGGATCTGATCGTCAGCATCTCCGCCGGCACCCCCGGGACCAAGGAGTGGGTCCAGTACGCGGTGACGCCCTACCCGGAGGATCTGCGCATCGTGGCCGGCTGCACGGGGGTGCAGGCGCCCCTGATGTATCCCTATATCCCCGATCAGCTCCCCGGCCTGCTGGGAGCCATCAAGGGCGCCGCCGAGTACGAGGAACTGGTGACGCGCGCGTACGGCCGCGGCGCGGTCCCCGGGACGTACTCCGAAGCGCGGCGGCGCATGGGCCCGCAGTTGGTCGCCCATGTTCTCATGATCCTGCTCATCGTCGGCGGCAATGCGATCTACTTTGCGGAACGCCGGCAGGGAGCGCGCTGATGCCACGATCGACGGTGGTCTGGACAGCACTGATGGTCTGCGGGGCCGCGTTCCTGATCGGCCGAGCGGCCACCAGCCCGCGCGGGATGGGGTATGCGTATGTGCGCCTGATTCCCCAGGCGGTCGACGCCGAACATCCGCAGGGGCGTTGGCAGACCGTGGAGCAGGCGACTCCCGCTGAGTACTGGCGCGCGCAGGCTGCCGATCCGGGCCAGACCGCGATCCGCTGGAGCGGCGCCAACACTGTGGGGATCTGGATAGCCGCCTTCCTCACCCTCGCCGTGCTGTCGTTCCTGGCCGGCGACAATCCGGCGTACAAGCTAGCCGAGTCGGTCCTGGTGGGCGTCTCAGCGGCCTACTGGATGGTGGTCGCCTTCTGGGAGGTGCTGGTGCCCAACTTGCTCGGCCGGCTGCTGCCCGGCCTGGTCAAGGCGTGGGCACTGCCGGGGCTCGAGTCGACGACGGAGGTGCTCTACCTGGTGCCGCTGGTCTTGGGGGTGCTGCTGCTGTGGCGGCTGTCGCCACGCGGGGCCTGGATCGCGCGCTGGCCGATGGCCTTCATCATCGGGGTGTTCTGCGGTCTGCGGCTGGTCACCTTCATCCACGCCGACTTCCTCAGCCAGATCCGCAACACCATCGTGCCGCTGGTCGTCGTGGAGCAGGGCCGGGTCTCGCTGTGGGACTCGCTGCGCAACGTCACGGTCGTGATCGGCGTGCTGTCGTGTTTGGTGTACTTCTTCTTCTCGATCGAACACCAAGGCCTGGTGGGCAAGGCGGCGCGCCTGGGAACCTGGTTCCTGATGATCACCTTCGGGGCGGCGTTCGGGTACACGGTCATGGGTCGCATCGCCCTGTTGGCCATCCGGCTGGAGTTTCTCTTCGATGACTGGTTGTGGCTGATCGACCCGAACAACCGCAGGCTGTGGGAGGGGGCCGCCGCGCTGCTGCAGGGATGGGGGGTCTGGGGCTGAGCGCGCTGCGGTGTGCCCGGGAACTGGCCGTGAGCCGGGGTTGGAGGTTGGTCGCCAGGGCGGGCGACATGCGGTTGGCGGCGAGCGCGGCTCACGGCGCTCCCGCAGCGGCCTTGTGTAGGCGGGCAGCGACGGCTGCCGAGGAGGAGACGATGACGACGATGTCGGCGATGCCACGAAAGCCAGTGGATCGGGCGGGCGACGGTGCTGGTGCCAGGGCCGGAGCGCGCGATCGAGCCAAGCTGGCCCACGATGCGCCTCGAAGGGAGGCTGGCTGGGGGGCGACCTTGCTGCTGGTCTGGCAGATCGCGATGGCGGTGGGCGCGGGCCCTCGTCTGGTGGCGGCTGCCGAGGGGCCGGCCGCCTCCGGGGCTGCGGTGCCGGCAGCGGCGGTGCTGGCCAAGAAGCTGGTCGAGTACGGCTGGGACGTGCCGGACCCCGTGTACCTGCGCGACCATCTCCGCCAGATGGAGCAACAGCCGTTCGACGGAGTGATCTTCCGCCTGCGCGAATACAACCACGCCTTCGATCCGCGGCCCTGGCCCGCGGCCGAGCTGGCGGAGCAGTTGGCGGTGCTGCGCCAGCTTTGCTGGGAGCGCTTCACCGACAACTTCCTCTGCCTGTATGCGGCCAATCGGTGGGGGATGGACTGGTTCGACGATGGCCAGTGGGAGGCGATCCGTGCCAACCTGCGGACCACCGCGGCGGCGGCGCGGGCCGCCGGATGCGTGGGGATCTGCTTCGACCCGGAGCCGTACGGACCGAATCCGTGGCTCTTTCCAGCGGACATCGACGCCGATGGATACGCGCGCCTGACCGCGCAGGTGCGGCGCCGGGGCGAGCAGTTCGCCACGGCTGTGCGCCGCGAATTGCCCGACGTCAAGCTGCTCGCGCTGTACGGCCACAGCATCTTCGGCGAGCTGGCTGACGAACCCGACCCGGCGCGACGCCAGCAACTGCTGGTGGGCCATCACTACGGACTGTACCTGGCGTTTCTCGACGGCATCCTGGACGGCCTGCGCTCCGGCGGCCGACTCATCGATGGCAACGAACCCTCCTACTATTACAGCGACAGCGGCGCGTTCTTCCGGGCCTTCCATGCGATGCGCCAGGAGCACCAGGTGCTGGTGGCTCCCGAGAATCGAGAGACCTACCGCCTCCGGGTCGATGCCGGCATGGCCCTGTACGTCGACCAGATCCTGGGTCTGCGCCAGCCGCCGGCCCGCTATCTGTCGTCCTATCTGGAGCCGCAGGACCGGCTGCGTTGGTTCGAGCACAACGTGTACTGGGCGCTGCGCAGCGCGGACGAGTACGTGTGGTGCTACAGCGAGCGCATGAACTGGTGGACCGGTGACTATCCCGCGGGTCTGGAGCAGGCCATCGTGGCGGCTCGCGCCAAGCTGGCCAGTGCGCGCGCGGTCGACTTCCAGATCGCCGACGTGCTGGCGCGCGGCCGGGCGGCCATGGACAGGACGCTGGCAGCCCAACTGGTGCGCCGCCGGGCTGCAATACCCGAGCTGGATCCGGGCGCGACCCCGCCCGCGATCGATGGCGCGCTCACCGAGGCCTGCTGGGCGGCCGGCGCGCTGGAACCCTTGCTGCCGCCGGTGGGTGGCGAGCCTCTGGCTGCCGCCACGACTGCTTGGGTGGTGACCGACGACACGACGCTGTACGTGGCGGTGCGCTGCGCGGAGCCGGCCATGGACGAGGTGGTGGCGGCGGGCAGTCGGCACGACGATGCGCTCTGGCTCGGCGACACCGTGGAGCTGTTCGTCAGCCTAGGGCCGCAGGCCGAACCCTACGTGCATCTGATCGTGAACCCGGACAACACTCGGTGGGATGGCGTGTCGGGCGGCTCGAACGGGGATTCCACGTGGGACGAGCCGTGGCGCAGCGCCGTCGCGCGCGAGAACGATGCCTGGACGGTCGAGCTGGCCGTGCCATGGTCCGCGCTCGGCGGCAAGCCGGGTTCGGGAGAACGGCGGCACGCCAACCTCTGCCGCCAGCGGCTGCCTGGCCACGAGCTGAGCGCCTGGTCGATGATCGTGCAGGGGTTCTTGGAGCCAACTCATTTCGGCGTGTGGGAGTTCGGCGCGCGCCGCTGAGGAAGCGCAGGCCGACATCCCGAGCGCCGCCAGCCGCCCGGGTCCGGGCTGCGGGCGCTGGAGGCTCGGCTCGCCGCCGGCGGCGGCACGGGCCACCGGCGGGGCGACGTTCAGGTCCGCGCGTGTTGGGATTGTGCTGGCGGCTGGTACTGCACGTCCAGATGGGGCGTCTCCAGCCGCACGTGTCCCTGCGCCTTCGAGTCCAGGCAGCTTTCCAGCATGCCGCTGACGATCATGGTGCGTTCGGCAGGGATGGGGGCACGGCCGCTGCGGATCATCTCCTCGATCTTGGCCACCAGGCAGGCCGAGTACGTGACGTTGGGCGTGGGGCTGAGAAAGAACTGCGTGGACTGAGGGGTGTCCACACCGGCCAGACGGCAGGCGAAGCAGAAGTCGCTGACGGCTCCGTTCAGCATGAGCAGCGTGGCCCGGAGGCCATCGCGGTACTCGATGAAATAGGCTGCCGGCGACGATACCAGCTTGGGCAATTCCCCGCTGCCGACGAGGTCCTGCGTGCGACCGTCCTGCAGGGTGAGTCCGCCGATCGTGTCGCTCCGCGACAGGGCTGACTCCAGCAGTTCGCGCGAGAAGCGGCCCTCTTCGCCGGCGCGCCAGACAGCGTCGCCCTCGATCAGCTGCACGGCACGCACGCCGACTTCGCCGCCGGCGCGGCGCTCGACCATGCACTGCATGGCCTCCAGCGCGTGGTAGTCCATGGGGTCGGAACCGCCACAGCCCACCATGAGTGCCTCTTCGATCTGGCAGCCCAACGGCAGCTCCAGGTCCGGCAGCCGCCAGGTGACGGGCAGCGACGAGCCGGCCAGCAGGGGGAAGCCCAAGCGCCGCGCGTCGTCGACCATCTGGCGAGCGTAGTCGAATCGATAGGACAGGTGCTTGTCGTTGTACACCGGCACGGCGCGGCCATCCTCCTCGAACACGCGCACGCACTCGCGGAAGAACTCGTACCGCGGGTACAGGATCTGCCCCTTGGCGTTGACCGGATAGTCGCCGTGTTCGGCGATGATCAGCACAGCGTCCACGGCCAGACGATCGCCCCCGCAGCGCAGGGCCGCCGGGATCGTGTTGTACAGCGCGATCCCGAACTCGCGCGCCCGATCCTGGCTTTGATCGCCCAGCGGCCGCTGATCCACGTACAGCGAGACGACGCGGACCGGTGGCCGGTGCCATCGGCCCTGGCGCGGGTACCCGACCAGGAAGCGGTCGACGATGTGCTGCGCGTGGCTGAGGTACCGGTACACCGTGGTGATCACGGCGATGCGTGGACGATGCGAGTCGCTCATAGAGGCAGGTCTCCGCGGCGCGCCACCCGGCGCGCTCGATGTCTGCGGCCAGCACGCTGAGAGCCGATGCTCCCAAGGACTGACGGACGGCGTCGATGCGCCCGTACCCGCGTTCGGCAGCAGGCCGCCGCACGCGCGGCCAACAAGATAGCCTCTGGCGGCCGCGGGCGCGACAAGCCAGCGATCTGGCTAGGTGCTTCGCTCCGTCGGTTCGCCGGGGCGCGAGGTGCGGCGCCGCCAGGGGGACTGTCCGTACTCCATGAACACGCGCGCGGCGGTGGCCTGGTACTGGGGGTCCAAGCCCAAGGCCTCGTTCGAGCCGTAATAGCCGGCGATGAAGCCTCCGCCGAACGGTGCGGCCAGTTCGTCGATGTACCGCCGAGCCGCGGCGGCGATGCGTCCGTGGTCGCGCGTCTGCAGCGTGGTCTGGATGTCCACTGGGCACTCGAAATGGACGCGCCCGCCGAAATGGCGCGCCAGGTAGCCGATGTCGTGCAGCTCGGGCTGATCGAACTGGAGGATGTCCACCCCGGTCTCGATCCAGTCCGCAATGATGTCCCGGACGAAGCCGCACGAATGGAGCCGGAAGCTCAGCCCCCGACTCTTCGCCGCGCCGACCACGCGCGTGTACACCGGCTTGAACAGGTCGCGGAACATGGCAGGACTGACCAGCAGCCGGTCCTGCGTGCCCCAGTCTTCGCCGGCAGAGATGCCATCGACGCCGATGTCCGCGTACCGGTGGACCTGGCGCTCCAGCAGGTCGGCGATGCGGTCCAGCAGGGCGCGCACGCGCGCGGGTTCGGCGGCGCAGTCGGCCAGGAAGACTTCCAGGCGCCGCATGTACCGCGCGATGTCGAAGGCCATGCCCATGCTGCCCTGGACATAGTAGCCTTCGGCATGGTACGCCTTGACTTTGGCCGCGGCCTCCGCGTACAGGTCGGCTCGATCCACCTCGGGCCAGTCATAGTGCTCCAGCAGTTCCCAGCCAGCCTCGATCACCCCCCGGTGCACCTCGCCCTTGGTGATGCTCTCCAGGCGGCGCCATTCATTGCCCCATTCGTCGATCATGTCCCAGTACCCGTCTCGCTGCGTCCACGGCTGCAGCGGGCGGTTCGGGGCAGGCCTGCGGCTGACGCCCCGGAAGTCGGACGGAAAGCCGCCGCCCATGGCATAGGGGATGCGCGGTGGGTAGGCGAAGGCGAGGCTCTCCTGGACGATCTGGCGGCTGGTGACAGCCATGGGCAGCTCCTCGGACACGACAGCGTGGAGGCGTGCGCACGCCACGAACCTCGGCCAGGGCGCGGTCGGGAATGACCGCGGATCGGTGGCGCGCCAACGTTCGAACCCGATGGCCTGTGAAGCTGACGGATCGCAGAGCTGGCGTCAATCTCCGTCCGTTCCGGGCGCGGATCCGAGGCCCGGCGAGAACGCGGGCGGCCGCTTGGCTGGCGCGGGCATCGCGGAGAGGATCTTGCGGGCGCCGGCGCTGCTAGCGAGGCTTGTCGGCACGCGCTGGCACCGCTGGCGGCAGCGCGGCCCGCAACGAGGAGTCGAAGGCCATGCTCGATCATCTCGCTCTGAACGATGGCTGGAAGGTCCGCTGGAGCGACGGCCAGCGAGGGGGCAGCCCCCAGGACGCGGAGCGCGACCAGAGCGATCCCCGGCGCTATATCGACGCTGCCGTGCCGGGAGAAATCCATCTGGACGTGTGGAAAGCCGGGTGGATCGCCGACCCGTACATCGGGCTCAACTGCCTGGCGGCCCGCTGGGTCGAAGAGTGCATCTGGACCTATCGCCTCCAGTTCGAGGCGCCGGCGGCGGCCCTGGCTGCCGCGCACGTCTGGCTCGTCTTCCAGGGGCTGGACCTGGCGGCCAGCATCGTCCTCAACGGCCAGCAGGTCGGCCAGCACCGCAACAGCTTCTATCCGTGCCGCCTGGACGTGACCGGCAAGCTGCGCCCGGGCCGCAACGTCCTCGTCGTGCACCTGGACAGCGGCCTGTTCGACGTGGCGGAGAGGCCATGCGAAGGATTCGGCATGAGCCGGGACAGCAGACTGCACAAGCGGCACTGGCTGCGGAAGCCCCAATGTCAGTTCGGATGGGACTGGAGCACGCGCCTGGTCAATGTGGGCATCACGGGTCCCGTGCGCCTGGAATGGACCGACGATGCCTGGCGCGTCGACCAGTTCGTGCCGTTGGCGGAGTTGACTGCCGATCTGCGCACGGGCACGGTCCGCGGGCGTCTGTTCGTCGAGGGCCTGGCGGCGGCCCCTGTGCCGGCCGAGCTGGGTGTCGAGATCCTCGAGGCCGGCGTCGCTGTCAACGCGCCGGTCGCCATCCGCCCCGGACTGCATGCCTGCGAAGCCGTAGTGGTGGTGGATCAGCCCAAGCTGTGGTGGCCGGCCGGCCACGGCGAGCCGTGCCGGTACACC
>Ga0067045_1032470_pt1 | contig 10148 bp, 7 predicted proteins | sample TerdegcTABiofilm_FD_59184 | JGI IMG/M metagenome (GOLD analysis project Ga0067045, IMG submission 59184) | Combined Assembly of (Gp0054472, Gp0054536) Wastewater bioreactor microbial communities from Singapore -Terephthalate degrading... | reverse complement strand
ATTTGGGCCGGCATTATAGGACGCGGCTGCGAGAGCGAACTGCTCGTATGGACTGCGGCCTTCCCAGATGTCGAGCATGTCCCGGAAATGCCGAACTCCAGCGCGGATCTGCTCCTGCACGTTCCACTTGTTCGAGACTTTGTAGTCGACAATGTTGCAGGGCATCAACTGCGTAAGGCCCACGGCCCCCGCGCTGGAAACGGCGAATGGGTTGAAGCTGGACTCGCACTTGATCATCGCGAATATCAGTCGGTGATCCACGCCGTACAGCCCGGAGTAGTAGGTCACCCAGCGAACGATCCAGTCCGCCTGCCAATCGTCAAGGTTTGAGTTCTGGCGTCGCACCCAGGCTTTCCAAGGCTCAAGAACAGCTGTCTCAACGATGGGGAAGCCTGCATTGCCGACCGGATCCCATGCGCCGTCCTTGCCGTCCCTGGGGTTCCCCACGACCCCAAGCGCGAAAGGTGCGAGACCGGGAACGCTTGGCGCCTGTCCACGCAATTCCGGGGGAAGTGCCATGCTGCCGTGGGTCGGCGCGCTCAACCCGCGAGTGAGTCGCGCCGTCGATGGTGGTCTGGTTACGGACGCAGAGCCTGCGGCGGCGGGCTGAGGAGCAGGGGCTACGGAAGGGAGGTCGAATTCGCTGATGATTGCGCGCAGACGGAAACGAGGGGGATCCCCAGCGGTCGTGGTGACGTCCAGGATCGCCCGCACCGGTTCACCGTCGTCCAGCCCAGAAAGCTCACTGGTCGAACTCGCGCACACCGTGGAGCCGTCACCCAGTTTCAGACGGACTATAACACTGGCGCGGGTGGAATCGGTGGCGTTGACCGCGATGCGCCCCGCCAGTTCGCCGGACAGCTCCAGCGCCTTCCCTGAGTAGTCCGACGGCGCGGGAGCCGGCCCTTTCCCCACGCCGGAGGCCGGGTTGAGAGCCTCACGGACCCGCGAGTACGCGGCGAGAGCCTGCCCTGGTTCGGTGGGATAGGACGAAAACAGGGGTAGGTCGGCGGCAAGAGCGACTGAGATGACCAACGCGAGGATGCCCGTGCAGACTCGGTGCATAGCGACTCCCATCGTCCCCCAGCCGTGGTGCGAGAAGGCGCCGGACCGATGTCCGAGCACCCCGTGCCGCGACGAAACATCTGCTGCAACGATAAAGGCCACGCCCATGCGTGGCCTTCAGAGATACTTCCAGCACGACCTCAGGGGCCGCGACCGGCAAGCATGGTGATCATTGTTTGGTACGCCCACGGGGATTCGAACCCCGGCTAGCGGGCTGAGAACCCGCCGTCCTGACCGCTAGACTATGGGCGCACCACTAACAACAGGGTGAGTATATACTCGGTCTTGTGGGTTGTCAAGGCTCAGCAGCCGCGTACTGATCAAGGAAGCACAGGCAGAGCCGGGCAGCGGCCATGAGAGCGCTGGCTTCGATGGATACCGCGACATCGCGGTCGGAGTGCCAATGCGGGTCATCCCCGAACTGCGTCAGGCACACCGCAGGGATGCCCGCAAGCTCAAAGGCTTCGTGGTCACCGTAAGGGAAGGAGTCTGCCAGGGACAGGTCGACGCGGACCCGATCGGCGGCGCGTGAGAGCTTTCGGCGCGCCTCGTCCGTGCCCAGCCCTATGCGGTTCGCGTGAAGAGGAGCACCGAGTCCCACCATGTCGACGCTCAGCATAGCCCGGATTCGGGCGAGATCGGCGTCCCTGGCCTTGCGCACGTAGTAACTTGACCCCACATGGTGCACTGGCGGGCTCCCGCAGAACTCCTCGGCACCGAAGAACACCAGGCGCACATCACAGGGAAGGTCGGCTGTCCGCAGAACCCGGGCGATTTCCAGCAGGACGGCGACGCCGGATGCATTGTCGTTGGCGCCGGGGGACGCTTTTCTGCCAACGACAGAGTCATAGTGCGCGCCCAGGAGGAGGGCTCCTTCACCCGCTCCCGGCAAAACTGTCTCGATGTTGCGCGTGCTCGTTCCCGTGAGCCCGATCGCGATCCGGTCCTGAACCCGGGCTTGGACCCCAATTTCACATAGTTCATCCAGGATGTAGTCTCCGGCCCGCCGCTCCGCGTCACTGCCAGCCTCGCGGGGGCCGATCTGGTCTGCGAGAGCCCGCACGTGTCCCAGCATGTTCGATTCGCTGTGCTCATCCAGGCGGTCGGCGAGAGTGGCACGGGGAGCATCGCCGCCCGGCTGCCTCTGGCGCTCGGCGAGGGCAACTTGCTCGGTGAGCCGTGCAATGCCCCGTGACTGGGGGAGCACCGCCCGGGCGAGCAGGAGCGTGCACGAGATCGCCAGCGCGACCCCGCGCAGAACCGACCGGCCTGGCCTTCGTGATCTTCCGCGGCGCATACTCACGCGGCCCTGCAATCTGCGTGCCCCGGTGGGTCGATCCAGAGAAGGACCTCGAGAGCCACAGGCGAATTGTGTCCCATCAACAGGTGAGGAGCGTGCGGTCCATGCTAAGAACTACGTGTACGGGGCTGCTGGTCCTGTTCGTGCTGTCGATCTCGACGGGAGTGCAGGCCCAACCTACCGAGAAAAAGCTGATCGAATACGGGTGGGACGTCCCTGCTCCGAGTTTCGTGGCAGACAACATCCGCGCGATGGAAGAGCGCCCTTTCGACGGGCTGATCATGAGAGTCCAGCCGATTGGGAGCATCTTCACCAACCGGAAGTACGAGGAGAGCCAGGTAGCAGCGGAGCTCCAGGCACTCGGCCGCATTGAATGGAAGCAGTTCACAGACAACTTCATCATCATGTACGCCGCCTCGACGATGGACTGGTTCAGTGACGCAGACTGGGACTGCGTGGTGAACAACGTACGCCTCTGCGCGAAGGCGGCGAGGATCGGGCGGTGCAAAGGGCTCTGCTTCGACGCTGAGCCATACGGCAATAACCCATGGATCTACCCGGAGCAGGCGCAGGCTGGCACGAGGAGCTTCGCCGAATACCAGACCATTGTGCGCAAGCGCGGGGCACAGTTCGTGGATGCCATCGAAGCCGAGATGCAGACCCCGGTCATCCACACGTTCTTTCTGCTCAGCTACTTCGGGGATCTGGCGGCGGAGGCCGACCCCGCGATGCGAGAGGCGGGGCTGATCAACCGCCACTACGGTCTGCTGCCCGCGTTCATTGAGGGCATGCTGGATGCGGCAGACCCGGGAACCGTGATCACCGATGGCAACGAATCGTCGTACTACTACACCAAGGCGGAGCAGTTCGAAAAGTCGCGCGATGTGATGCGAGACCAGGCGTGGAAGATGCTGTCCCTGGCGAACCAGGCGCGCTACCCGGAGCATGTCCAGGTGAGTCAGGCGCTCTACGTGGACCATCTCTTCGACCTGCGTGTGCGCAAGAACATCAGCGAGTTCATGACCCCCGAAGAGCGCGCGCTGTGGTTCGAGCACAATGTCTACTATGCGCTTTCCACGGCGGACCGCTACGTCTGGCTGTACAGCGAGCGCATGAACTGGTGGCTTGACCGCGACGTGCCCGAGCTGCTTCCAGTGGCCATCAGGCGTGCGCGGGCGAAGCTGGCCGCTGGCGAGCCGCTGGGGTTCGACCTGAGCGCGGTGATCGAGGAAGCCACGGAACGGCGATCCGCGATGCTCGCGGCCAGTCTGGTTCGCCGATCCGCGGATGTGGCCCCGGTTCCGGCAGGGCAGACGCCGGCGATCGACGGCGTGCTCGATGACCCGCTCTGGCGTTCGGTGAGCGCCATGGAGGCGTTCGTGCCGTACATCGGGGTCAAGCCCGACCCCAAGCTCGCGGCCACTCTTGCGTGGGCGGCCTATGACCAGGATAACCTGTACATCGCCTGCTACTGCTACGAGCCGAATCCCGCGGGCGTCAAGGTCATCGGTTCGGCGCGGGACCATGATGTGTGGAACGGCGACAGCGTAGATCTATTCCTGTCCGCCGGTCAGGAACGGAAGCCCTACTACCACCTCATCGTCAACCCCGAGGGCGTGCTGTGGGACGCCGCCTGCAACGGGTCAGACGATCTCAGTTGGAGCCCGGACCTGCACGTGGCAACGCACCGCGATGCGGGGTACTGGTCGGTGGAACTGTCCCTTCCCTGGAAGTCGCTGAGCAGGAATGCTCCAGTCGCGGGACAGACCTTGTACGCGAACCTGTGCAGGCAGCGGATTACTGGCGGCGAACAAACCTCCTGGTCACAGTGCGTCGGCGGGTTTGTCGAGCCAGACAACTTCGGACTGTGGACCTTCCGGTAGATAGGTGCGTCCCCGGAATGCAGGTGCGGCGCGGCACCGTGGAGAAGAGCACACTGGAACATACGGAGGGCACCGTGACTGCCCGTCGAACCGAGGGATGTAGCATGGCGCTGAGCGTGACGCTCTGGAACGAGTTCAGGCACGAGAGACAACTGGACGCCTGCCGAGAGATCTACCCCGAGGGCATACATGCCGCCATTGCGGACTACCTCGAGCGCAACACTGATTTCAGGCTGAGGCTGGCCTGCCTTGATGAGCCTGAACACGGCTTGACAGAGCAGGTGCTGGATGATACGGACGTCCTCATCTGGTGGGGTCACGTGGCTCAGGGCGAGGTGAGCGATGAGGTCGCAGACCGCGTATGCACTCGTGTACTGGCAGGCATGGGACTGATCGTGCTGCACTCGGCCCTCAAGAGCAAGGTCTTCTTGCGGCTGATGGGCACCACCTGTGACATCAAATGGCGCGAGTCAGGCGAGAAGGAGCGGCTCTGGGTCGTGGCCCCCGGGCACCCCATTGCTGCCGGACTGGGCGAGTACATCGAGATCGAAAACACCGAGATGTACGGGGAGCATTTCGACATCCCGGTCCCCGACGAACTTGTCTTCATCAGCTGGTTTCCCGGCGGCGAGGTGTTCCGCAGTGGCTGCTGCTTCAGCCGGGGAAATGGTCGCGTTTTCTACTTCCGTCCGGGCCACGAGACACACCCCATTTACCACAACGAGGAAGTGCTCAGAGTCATCCTGAACGCGATCAAATGGGCGGCCCCGAGCGGCGGCCCACAGTTCCGGCGCGGCAATGTGCCGCCGCTGGAACGGATATGAGGCGAGCAAGTGCGTTTGCGAACAGCAGATCGCGGATATGCGCAGGCACTGAACCCGGCCGTCCTGGCGGCGTTGGTCTGCCTGGCTTGCATCGTGCCGATATCGAGGGTCAATGGGCACCAGCCACCTGGGATCGAGTACAAGATATACTGCTTTCCCGATGACGCATTGCCCGTGATCGATGGGGATGGGGGCGATTGGGCGCGTGTGCCGGCGGAGTACAGTGTGGACGGCAGTCATCTGCGCGACACAGTCATGGGGAAAGACGACCGGATGTCGCCCGATGACCTGCGCGTCGAGGTAATCGTGGGATGGAGTCCGACCACCAACCGGTTGTACTTCCTGTACCGCGTCTGGGATGATCTGCATAACTTCCGGGAGGACTGGGGCGACATCTTCGAGGTCGTGCTTGACGCCGACCATTCCGGCGGCCAGTATCACAGCTACTCGGACGTGACGCCCGAAGTCGAGGAGAAGCTCAAGAGCACACATTGCCAGAACTACCACATCTTCACCCCGCCAGGGCCGGGCAGGCCGTGGGCCTGGGTATGGGGATCGCAGCAGTGGTTGGTTGAGAAGCCCTGGAGTGAGCACGCGTACAGTTATGCCTTTGGGCCGGGCGAACCGGGCCCACTGTGCCTGGAGTTCAGCATAAGTCCGTTCAACTACGCGAGTTACCTTGGCCCGGAGTTCAGCGCAATCCACAAGCTGACAGCCGGCGAGATTGTTGGGCTTTCATGGTCCGTGCTCGACTACGATGAGGATAACGAGCGCTACGAGGGTTTCTGGAACCTGTCGCACAACACGCGGATGGACCGCACTGCAGACCTGCTGCCCAACTTCCGGCTGATGCCGCTTGAGCCCCATGAGGGCATCGAGTAGGCGATCCGCATCAGCGGTCATATGGCGTTTGCGTGTCGCCGTTCTTTTGTGCTAAAATGACCGTTGGCGTAGGGTGAGCCCGCTTTGACCCGGGCCCAGACGCTTCGGATGCATTGGGCAGGCCGTCAGTCTGTCGGCCTCTTTTCATGTCCGGCTGTTTCCGGAGTCCCGTGGCCCCGGTCCAGTCCCGGGAGGATCCCAGCATGCGCAATCGGGCGCGAGCATTGCTACCAGCGATCGTACTCTGCATCGCAGCACTGGCCTTCATCGCTTTGTCCGGCACGGGTTGCGGCAAGAAGGGTGAAGACGCCGCAGGCGGGGCCCCGACTGGGGGCCCTGAACAGATGATGGCGGGTGCACCCGGCGGCGCACCGATGGGCATGCCTGAAGGTGGCGGGATGCCCGGTGGTCCCGCTGGTCCTCCTGGAGGCCCAGGCGCGCCCGGGGGCGCACCACCAGCTGGAGGGCCGGCAGGACCGGCAGGACCGGGTGGACCCAGTGAGGGTGCTGGTGGACCCGGCGGACCTGGTGGCCCAGCTGCAGGTCCGTCTGAGGGCGACGAGGGCGAAGGCGGCGCTGCCGGCGGTCCCGCAGCTCAGCCGGCAAAGGTGGAAAAGGCTGCTCCCGCAACTGCTAAGCAGGTCGCGGCGGTTGAGGAAGCGCTCGGCATACTACGAACATTCCTGACGCGCGAAGTTCCGGCACCCACTGCCGCTGACAAGAAGACCGGCGATGGGGACGACACCGACGCCCCGGCAGTGCAGGCCTCCTCGGGCGGCATGCAGTTCGCCCAGGCCGGTGGACCGGGTGGACCGGGTGGACCGGGTGGACCGGGTGGACCGGGTGGACCGGGTGGACCGGGTGGACCGGGTGGACCGGGTGGACCGGGTGGGCCCGGTGGAGACGGTCCTGCCGCTGGAGCCGCTCCCGCTGCGGATGGCGTTCCTCCGCTGGCCCTCGCAATCGCCGTCAAGCGCGTCTGTCAGAAGACCCGCGGTGTCCAGATGAACCAGCAGAAGTGGTTCCACGAATACTGGTTCTTCATGGCCCGCTCGTTACTCGAAGAGGTCCAGACCAAGTACAGCGACTTCCCGCTTGCGCAGCTTTCTCACGCCGCCCAGACCAAGAGCGACTGGGAAGCCTACCTGTGGCATTGGGCGATGCGCAAAATGCTGGCACAGGCTGATTACTCAGACCTGCTGGACAGCGCTGATGCCATCGCCAAAGCGCGCGTCGGGCTGGCTGCAATCCACGCGATCTGCCGCTACGGTCTCCTGATGGAGAACGTGGACGCAACCAAGATCGGCCGCCTCATCTCCCCCACCATTTCCCACACCATCAACGCGATCCGCGTGAGCTTCGGCAACGCGAACTATGACCCGGCATCGGTCGAGCGCGATGAGACCAAGCGCAGCCGCCTGATGGTCGAGGTGTTCGACAACTACCTGAAGTTGGGGCACAACTGGCACTGGGAGCGGTCGCGCAATTGGGCTTACCTGTCCCGCGTGTCCGCCAATGTTCCCACCTACACCTGCGATTCCTGCGGCCGGAAGCTTACACGAGACGGGCAGATGTGGCGCTGTTCACGCTGCGGCAAGGCAACGCGTCCGGCCATCCCCGGCACGTTCGAGGTCGTCGAACCCCATGAATGTCTGGACTGTGGCTATCGTGATCAGTACCGCGTATCCGCTATCCAGTGTCCGTCCTGCTACACCAGCCCCGATGGGCGTTACCGTCTCACCCGCTCCTGGAACTCGCCGACGTTCGCAAGGCGCCAGCAGGGGATGAAGAACGCGCAGAAGACCCACAAGACCGCCGAGGCCGTGTTCGCGAGCAGTTCGGTGCTCCCGACCAAGGCCGACCGCCAGGCGTACGAGGCCTGGGTCGCGGCCTCGCCGTCGCCCGAACGCGTGCCGTCGCTGCACCAGATGGAGCTTGAGGCTCACGAGGTTCGCCTGCGAGCCGCAGCCATACCGAACGACCGTCAGCCGCAACGCAACTAGACGGGCAAGGTCGGGCATCGTCATTGGCCCGACCCCCAGTCCGGAGGGCGCTGGATGAGACATCGCCTGATCATTGCAGCCATCTTGCTGACCATTCCGGTGCTGCTTATTGGGTGCAAAGAGGAGCCTGAGCCGGAGGCGGCCGCGCCGCCGCCGCCAGACCCGGGCTGGCCCAGCTACTCGCCGATGGCTGCCGCCATCGAATTCGAGTTGCAGGAGGCCCACTACCACATCCGCAAGGGCCGGTATATGGCGCCCGACAGCTATGGTAGCGAAGCCGAGATGCCTGCTGCAATGGGCTACACGCAGTGGGCTTTTGCCAATGCCACGCGCCTGTATGAGTCTCCACAGTCTGCCGCTGACGACAAGCAGAAGCTCGAGATTGAGACCAAGCGTAACAGCCTCTTCGCGGGTGCGACTGATGCGGCCGATCACCTCATCCTCGAACATGGCGGCCACTTCTCAGTCCCCCACGGGTACGTGCCGCGGTGCAAGTGGTGCGGGCTCCCGATGCCCAAGAGCCTCATGCGCTGGCCGATGGAAGATGGCGAGAAGCACGTCGAGTGTCCGCGCTGCGGCGCCCGCGACTCATTCCCAACCGGCCTGATCTACCACTGCCCGAACTGCCACGATGTGATGGCCGGAACACAGCTCGGGCCCCGCTGTCCGACGTGCAGCCGCGGCTGGGCAGGGTCCGAGAAGCACTGCTCTCGCTGCGGCTACGCGACGAGCGTACTCAGCCGACAGGGCCAGCGCTGCCCCAAGTGCGGCGCGAAGTGGAACTTCGACGTGCCCTTTGGCAACTGGCCTGCCCGAGCGCCGACCCCCGTGGACTTCACGGGCTCTGGCGAGGGCGACCAGTGCACCGCCTACACCGCGGTTACCGGAAGGCGCTGTCCAAACAAGCTCCACGCGCACGGGAAGGACAAGACCGACCTGGCATGCTGGTACCATCGTGGCCAGAAACAGCGTGACGAGGTTGCCGCCTCGGGTGGCGGCGCACCCGCGACCGCTGGTGGTGCCGGCGCAGCCGGTGGGATGGGTGGCGGCATGGGTGGCCCCGGTGGACCGCCTGGAATGGGTGGCCCTGGTGGACCTCCCGGCATGGGTGGTCCCGGCGGACCGCCTGGAATGGGCGGACCGGGCGGGCCTCCCGCAATGGGCGGACCGGGCGGACCTCCCGCTGACATGGCGCCTGGTGGCGCGGGAGGGCCTCCTGGTGGCGCCGCGGCCGGGCCTCCTCCCGGTGACATGGGTGGCGCTGAGTAGCGCTACGGCAGGCCCCGGCAATCCGGCGCGCGTTGCCGCATAACTCGAGCCTAACAGCGTACCAGGCCGCGCACATCCTGCGCGGCCCTTACTTTCAGGGTGATATGCATGTTCAAACTCAGCGTCATCAGCGACGAGATCTCCCAGGACTTCCAGCGGGTCGTCGATGTCTGCAAGGAGTACGGGGTTGCCATGGTGGAGCCGCGGTCGGTGTGGGACACCCCGCCGCACAAGCTGTCTGACGAGCAGCTCAACCAGATGAAGGCGATCATGGATGCCAGCGGGTTCAGCGTGCCCTGCATTGCATCGCCTTTCCTGAAGTGCGATCTTGGCGACGCAGACCAGTACCAGGAGCATCTGGGTATCCTGCGCCGCTGCATCGAGATCGCGCACCGCTTCGACTGCAAGATCATCCGCGGGTTCACCTTCTGGAAGACCGGGCCCGCACAGGCCGTGTGGCAGCAGCTTCTGGACGCCTATTCCGAGCCGATCCGCATCTGCGAACAGGAGGACGTGTACATCGGGATCGAGAACGAGGCATCCACGCATATCGCCACCGCTGCCGAGGCGGAAGCAATGTACAAGGACCTCGCCAGCGACCGCGTCCGCGCAATCTGGGACCCGGCAAACGAGGTCTATGCCGCCGACGGTGAGCTGCCTTTCCCGAACGCCTTTGAGCGGATGAAGCCCTTCATGATCCACATGCATATCAAAGACGCGGTCCGCGACGCGCAGGCTGAGGGAGGCGCCCGTTGCGTCCCGGTGGGTGATGGCGGGTATATCGACTACCCCGCACAGTTCCAGGCGCTCGTGGACATGGGGTACGAGGGAGCCTGCAGCCTCGAGACCCACTGGCGGCCCGATTCGCAACTGGACGAGGAGACGATGAACAAGCCGGGTGGCGCGGCCTTCTCCGCCGGCG
>Ga0067045_1032448_pt1 | contig 10149 bp, 8 predicted proteins | sample TerdegcTABiofilm_FD_59184 | JGI IMG/M metagenome (GOLD analysis project Ga0067045, IMG submission 59184) | Combined Assembly of (Gp0054472, Gp0054536) Wastewater bioreactor microbial communities from Singapore -Terephthalate degrading... | reverse complement strand
GGTCAAATTACGCCTTTATGATCCTATCATTGATGGCCCACTAACGCAAAAATCAATACCAAAATCCCCTCCAAAACCATTAGCTGCTTCAACAACCTATGAGGATGCTGGATTTTCAAAGTTAACATATGTAATAATATCATTATTTGTGCTCCTGCTTATCATTTTTGTTTTGCTTATATATATAAGCTTTTAATTGACAAAATAAGCCATACTTCCTCTAATTTCATTAAACCTTCAGGCCGATTAATACAACAGCAGCATATATCAATGCAAAGGAGGCGGTGTATGTTTTATCTGCTCCTGAGACTGCTGTATGAAGAAATGGCCGAAGGAAAGATTTCACGAGAAGAATATTATGAAGCTGTTATACGGATAGCTTCAATACATGGAATAAAGAGGAACGGTATACGATAGTGGACAATCGCGAATACATTTTGAAAACAGCACATGATAATGATGTGAAGTTTATACGGTTATGGTTTACTGACATTTTAGGGTTTTTGAAAAGTTTTGCCATAACCAGTAACGAGCTTGAGGATGCTTTAGAAGAAGGAGTGCGCTTTGACGGTTCTACAATACATGGGTTTGTACGTAAAACCGAAAAAGAAATGATTGCCATGCCCGATGTTGAAACGTTTGAAATTTTACCATGGCGCCCTAAGAGCAATTCAGTAGCACGCATGTTCTGCTATATCTATAATACCGATATGACCCCGTATGAATGTGATGTTCGGTATATTCTGTATAAAAATCTTAAGAAAGCATCTGACAAAGGTTATTTATTCTATGTTGGCCCGGAAATTGAATTCTTTTTATTCAAAAATTCCGAATCACCTCAGCTTCTTGACCGGGGAGGATATTTTGACCTTACCCCACTTGATATTGCAAGCGATATCCGACGCCAGATGGTTCTTACACTGGAAGAAATGGGTATTGGCGTGAAGACATCCCATCATGAAGGCGCCCCCAGCCAGCATGAGATTGACCTGCGCCATGATGATGCTCTGAGCATAGCTGATAATATCATGACATTTAAAACAGCAACCAAGGAGATAGCCCAACAAAACAACATATACGCTTCATTCATGCCAAAACCACTATCACAGTACAATGGTTGCGGCATGCATATTCATCAGTCATTATTCAAAAACGAAGTAAATATTTTTTACGATAGCAACGATGAATTTATGCTTTCCGACATCGCAAAGCATTATATAGCAGGATTATTGAAACACGCTCCAGAGTTCTTTGCCATATCCAATCAGTGGGTAAATTCATATAAACGTCTTAATTATGGATTTGAAGCACCCATTGACCTATCATGGAGTATCAATAATCCATCATCACTTATCCGCATTACCACATCAAGAACTGATAATCCAAATTCGGTCAGAGTTGAGCTCAGAAACCCGGACCCTGCATGCAATCCCTATCTGCTATTTTCAGCAATCTTAGCTGCAGGGCTTTCAGGCATTGAGCATAACGACCCACTGCCAAAACCTCATAATCTCAGTGAAGGGAAATCAAATTTTTCTACAAAGTCATTGCCTTCAAACCTTTCTGATGCTCTCAAATTATTTGAAAAAAGCAGCCTGATGCGCGATGCACTGGGCGACAGGCTGGTGGAACTGTTTATAGAAAATAAACACTACGAGCTTGACCAGTATAATCGCCACATTACCGATTATGAAATTGATACCTATCTACCTATTTTATAGAATTTCATGAAACCTATGGTTGCTCTCATTGGTTGTGGCCGTATTGGGTTTTTGTTGGAAAATGACCCACTGCGATATAAACCATGTACCCATTATGGCGGCACAAAAGCTGCACGGCTACCCATAACCCATGCCTGTGATATTAATGAAAAACGTTTGCACACTTTTTCAAAGATTGCAGGGATCCCTCATTCACACTGTTATACCGATTACCAGAAGCTTATAGAACAGGAAAAGCCACAATGCGTAATTATTGCTTCGTGGACCAATACCCATGCGCCAATTGGCATTGCAGCAGCTCAAAATGGCGCAAAAGTTATTGTATGTGAAAAACCAATTGCCAGTGACCTTACACAGGCAAAAGCCTTCATTAACGCATGCACCACTTACAATACAACACTCATTATTAACCATGAACGACGGTATGACTTCCGGTATAACTATGTACAAAGGCTTATCCGCAACAATGAAATTGGCCCCATATCTTCGGTGTATGGCTTTGTCTTTACCCCATCAAAAGCCCATCCACCAGGTTCAGGTGGTGGACCTCTTCTTCACGATGGTACTCATTTAATTGATATTGTGCAGTATCTTTTTGGCAATATAGCACAGGTACAAGGGTACACCACCCGGTATTCAAAGGATTCACTCTATGAAGATTATACAATAGCTCATTGTTTGACAGCTTCCGGCATCCATGTAACACTTGAAGCAGGCGGTTATCGTGATTACTTTATGTTTGAATTGCAGATATTTGGTACAAAAGGTAAGATAGTTATCGGTAACGGTTATTTGCAACTGCATAAGCCTGCAAAGTCAAAACTGTATACCGGATTTAATGACTTAGTAGCACATTCAGTAACTCCAAAAGGAAAACCAGATTATTTTACCAAACTTTATAAAGAAGTAAAAAAGTGCCTGAAACACTCAATACCGGTAACCTCAAGTGGACATGATGGATATAGCGCATTAGAAGTAATTGATGCTATTTATCGTTCAGCCAATCAAAATGGAAGTATTGTATCAATCAGGATGCAAAACTAATTACTATAAAGAATATAATTCAAAGTCTAATTGGTAAAATGAGTATTGGCATGCCTCTATGGTAAAATTCACGCTGAATAGCAAATGCAGAATAATTATGAAGCAAACGGCTTAAAAAAGTATCCTGCGGAAATACCAACTGTCCTGCAAAAAAAATAGTATCTGGATACAGTGCAATTATGTCTTTTGCAATTTTAACTGACTCTTCTACCACATCAACACCTATACGGAAATATTTTAAGGCATTAAAACCATGATAGCGCATATATGCAACGTATCTATCAAGTTCCCTATTGCAATAATTGCGTAATGAATCAATTTCTGCAGCACCTTTGAACAACCCTGAATCTACAAGTCCTACCTGAACAAATATAAAATTTTTATATACTCCGGGGAATAACCGTTGAATTGAAAAAAGTGTATGAAGCCCCATCCCGCTAAATCCATTAACAAAGAGTGCAGCAAAACGTGCATTTGGTTTGATGGTACTTTCATCACCGTCATTGGATACTATTTTACTATATTGATTTTCTTCAACTTTTACCAATTCCACAAGGTGATTTAGTCTACCAAGAAGTTTAGCAGTACGATTGTAATGCTTCTTTATTATACCAGAAATCATAATCACAAAACCTGTTATAAAAATTGTCATCCAACCGCCTTCTGAAAATTTAAGGAAAATTACTGAAAATAAGATAAATGAAGTGAGAAGTAAGCCCATCCCATTAATGAAGAGTTTCCTTTTCCATTGGTTATCTTTATTTTTAACTATCCACCAATGGCGTATCATCCCAAGCTGGGATAATGAAAAAGTAATAAAAACATTGATACTATAAAATATCACCAGCAGTTTAACCGAACCGCCAGAGTATATCATGAGTAAAATTGACGCAATGCCCATCAAAAGAATACCATTTTTCATTACAAGCCTGTCACTCAGTGATGCAAAACGGGTTGGCATGAAACGATCCAATGCCATGTTTGCTAGCACACGTGGACCATCCAGAAAACCAGTCTGTGCTGCAAAAAAAAGAATAGCTGTCTCAGAAAGAAGAGTTACAAATATAAAAGTATCTTTTATCCCTGAAGGCCACTGTGAAGAAATTGTTTCAAACAGTATAGCATTCAACGTTTTGCCCGGTACATATTCTACATGTACCAGTAAATATGCTATCATGAGCCCTCCTGCCATTATGGAAAGCGATACAGCCATATAATTCATAGTGCGCTTTGCTGTTTGTATTTTTGGTTCCCGTAGTAGTGGAATACCATTAGATACAGCTTCAATACCGGTGAATGTTCCAGCACCCATACTATACGCCCTAAGGACAAGAAATATGACCCCCATAGTACCTAATTCAGCCCTTGAATTTCCAATATCAGATATGATATTGTTCACCAATTGCGGAGTATTTGCAGCCTGATGTGTGATTGAATATACTATAGTAAATAGGTGAGTAATTAAAAAAATAATAAAGACTGGTACCAGCGGAACTATTGATTCTTTTACTCCTCTTAGGTTTAGAATTATAAGTATAACCACACCTATTACAGCTACAAATATTTTGTACGAGTAATATCGATATGGCAAAAAACTAAAGAGAGCATCAGCACCACTTGCCACCGAAAGAGTAATAGTAAGTAAATAATCAATGAGCAGTGCACAGCCCGATATCATTCCTGCTGTGGGTGAAAGCAACTTACTTGCTACTAAATATCCACCACCTCCTGATGGGAAAAGCTCAATGATATAATGATAGCTTGTACTTATAATAAAAATTGTGATAATAACCCCAATTGCAATAAATATTCCTAAATAGTGATGATTACCTAAAGCAAGGAATGCTTCTTCCGGCCCATAACATGATGATGACAACCCATCAACACCCAATCCAATCCATGCAAAAAAAGCTACAAGTGATAATTTGTGAAATATAGATGGATCGGTTACATTCCTTGAATCACCAAATATGATCTTTCTTAATTTACTTAGCATAGCCATGGTATAAATTTAACTTAAGAAACCTTCTTCTCTAAGCTTTTTCTCAAGGGAACTATCGCCACCCTGTATATTTTGAATCATATAATACACATACTTAGCTATAATATCAACTTCAACATTGACCAAGTCACCAGTTTTTTTATGAGCAAGCGTTGTATTAGCGATAGTTTCCGGGATACAGTAAAGCTCTATTGTGTCTTTTTTGTCCACCACCGTCAGTGATATGCCATCAATGGCAATTGAGCCTTTGGGCACAATAAACTTACTGATGCTATCAGGTACAGTTAGTGTAACTTTAAGCCCATCAGGCAATTTTTGCAATGAAACAATTTTTCCCGTTGCATCCACATGTCCCTGCACCAGATGTCCACCCAAACGACCTATTGGCTGCATGGCACGTTCCAGATTAACCTGAGTTCCGGTTTTAAATGTTTTAAGGGTAGTGATACCAAGCGTTACATCCGAAGCAAATACGGTAAAGTAATCCTTGCCCATTGCTGTCACAGTCTGGCAGACTCCATCAATGGCAATGGAATCACCAATTTTAGTACCTTCAATAACCGTACGCGCATGTATGGAAATTAATTTACCATTTGCCGATTGTTTTACAGATTGTACTACACCAATTTCTTCTATAATGCCGGTAAACATTTACACTGCCTCAAACTGATAGCTTTCTTTATACCCTGATACAAGCATATCATGCCCCAAATAAATACTGGTTACATCATAAAGAGCCATAGACTCTTTAATAAACTGCCTGCCTTTGCCTTCAATGACATTTTTTCCCTTGCCAACTATAATTGGGCTATAAAAATACATGCACTGATCAAGCTCACCTGAATCAAAAAATGAACCTGCAACAGTTGCCCCTCCTTCCAGCACTGCAATCATTGAACCCATTGTATGTAATATGTCAAGTAACTCATGAATCTGCTCCACACCGCTATCTGATTGCAAAAACTGAATGCGCCCACTGTCAATAAGTTTTGCAATAATGGCATAATCGTCCCGCTTCAAAAGATCATCTTTGTCTTTGTGTGCGGTAAAAAAATACGCATTGCTATCGCTGGCTAGCGTAACATTTTGTAATGACGTTGGTAGCCCTATCACAACTTTTTTTAAATCATGAGTTACATCAGGCTTCCATAATTCAAGCAGCCCGTTGATGAAACTGTTGGAATAGCCCACTGCAGTATATTGTTTGGTTGCAAAAAATTTTTCAGCCTCAGGCGGAAAATCAGTGTAGCGCACTGTAAGAGCTGGATTATCCGTTTCAACGGTAGCTTTCCCAACTATGATGGTATCAGCACATGCACGCAGCCGGTGCACCAAAAGTCGTGAAACAGGTGAACTTATCCATTTAGAATCGCCCGTGGTCGTTGCCGTCCTGCCGTCAAGAGATATTGCTGCTTTATGAATAACAAATGGCCTGTGTCGCAAAATACTTTTTTTAAACGGCCGTATTAAATCAATAGCTGGCTGCGAAAACTGGCGTAAAAACACCACCTCAACGCCTGCCTGCTGCAAGGCTCTGACCCCTTTACCAGCAACAGCAGGATTGGGGTCAAGTGCAGGAATAATTACTTTTGTTATGCCAGCTTTTATTATTGCATCAGTGCAGGGGGGTGTTTTACCCCAATGACAGCATGGCTCAAGCGTCACATACATTGAAGCACCGGTAGTGTTACCTGCTGCATTTTTCAGGGCTACAACCTCGGCGTGGTCAAGACCACAGGCCTGAGTGGAACCTTTTGCTATGATAGTATCATCCTTAACAATAACTGCTCCTACTGCAGGATTTGGCGACGTTACCCCCAACCTGCCAAAAGCCAATTGTAGCGCCAGTGTCATATATTCATTGTGTTTTTGGTTTTCCATATCGGTTAAAAATAATTTCTCTATCATGTTCAAATTTCAATTCTTCTTCTAAATAAGCACGTAACTCTTTCGCAATCTGGTTGTTAGTCTTTTTTGCAGCCAGGTACCCACCCAGTATGCTACCACCATAAAAAAATGTGCCGGCAGCACCGGTAACAAACGCAATACCACTGTTATCGCTATCTACTGCAAAGTATGTAACCACAGCACAGACACCGATAACTATCGCCGCTATTATGCCATTTTCGGTATTATCACTATATATATAGCCCGCACCAGGTAGTATCCCCCACCCCAATGCAGCGTAAGGATTTTTCAGCTTATCCCGTGTAAACGTGCTGTACTGGTATATACGCTGCAGGTCAAATTCTTTTGTAAGTGCAGTATAGGGCGATAGTTCATTGTAATTATCACCTGCCAGCAATGAATATGCAAGCTTTCTTTTCAATACCATTGTTTCATATTCAGGATTGCTAGTTTCGATAGGAGGAGCGAGCAATACGATGTGTGTTAAATCCTGCGCTATATTGCTGAATGCTGCATCAAATGCAAATACCCATACCGGTGGCTTTACCTGGAAATTGTTGCCTACCCCGTCAAGAATAAGCTGATATTGTTTGCCCTGGTACTGGCAATAAAGTGATGCAATAAAAAAAGAATCATACGGATAGCGTGCAGGATAGTAGATGTGCAAACGATGGTATTCCTGATATGCACGATAAAATTCCTTTTGCGCTACAAGGTAATTGGCAAATCCTGCTAGTGTATCATAGCTATAGGGATCCACCGGTTGTGCATACACAAAAGCGGCAAAAAGAATACTCCATAAAATCGTTATCGCAAGCCGCAACGGCATATATCAGGCTTTTTTTACTGTCAGTTTTTCCCAGTACAGAACAAACGGTGATGCTATATACAAAGATGAATATGTTCCTATAACTATACCAAACAAAAGTACGCTTGCAAATTCATTAAGGCCTTCACCACCAATCATATACAGCGCAAATACAGCAAACAATGTGGTAAGCGCAGTAAGAAGCGTTCTGGATATTGTCTGAGTTATAGATTTATCTATTACATCAATAAATGTCTGTTTGGTTTTAATCTGTAAATTTTCCCTTACACGGTCAAATATAATGATGGTATCATTGACCGAATAACCATAGATGGTTAATATAGCAGCCACTATGGGTATATTTATCTCAATACCAGCAAATCCGCAAAAAAGTACTGAAAGAATAACATCATGTATCAGCGCAACCATTGCTCCAATAGAATACTTCAATTCAAACCGGAATGCCAGATACAGCGTCATAATTATAATTGAAAGTGCAATAAGTTTCCCTGCCGATTTTTTAAGAAAATCACCTATTGCAGGTCCCACGGTTTCTATACTCAATATTTCAACATTTTTAAAGTTACTCTGAATAACTGTTTTCAGTTCTTTGGTACTTTCTTCAACATTTTCAGTACGGCTGGTAAGCTTGGTAGAAATAAGATATTCATTATCCTCTTCTTTTCCCACCTGCTGAATCACTGCACTGATTTTATTCTGGGTTAAAACCTTGCGTATCTGTGCGGTATCAACCCCCTGCTCAAACTTTGTAGTGATTTTAATCCCGCCAACAAAGTCAATCCCCCAGTTAAAACCGCCATTACGATATGTCTGCAATGAAAATATCACAATTAATGTTATTGTAATTGCATAAGCAATAAATCTGTATCTTATAAAAGGAATTATCTTTTCCAAGGTGCCACTCCTTAAATACTTAATTTTTTCAGTGAACCACGTGAAGTTATTGTTTCAAAAATAAACTTTGTGATATACAGCGCAACAAACATAGAACTTAAAATACCTATAGAAAGAGTTACCGCAAACCCTTTAATTGGACCGGTTCCAAATTGCGACAGTACAAATGCTGAAAGCAGTGTAGTAATATTTGAGTCAAAGATTGTCCAGAATGCCCTTTCAAAACCCTGAGCTACTGCTGCTCTGGGTGTCTTTCCTATCTTCAGCTCCTCTTTTATTCTTTCATAGATAATAACATTGGCATCAACCGCCATACCCATTGTTAAAATAAAACCAGCAATACCAGGAAGCGTAAGTGTAAACCCCAACCACGAGAGTAACGCTAACATGAATATGCCATTAAGAAGCAAGCCTATATCGGCTATCAGCCCTGCAAATTTATAGTAGATGAGCATAAAAAGCATTATACCTGCAATGCCGACAATAAATGCTTTCACCCCACTTTGTATTGAATCAATCCCAAGTGTTGGACCCACTGTGCGCTCTTCTATTATCTTTAAATCAACTGGCAATGCACCTTCTTTTATGATGCGTGCAAGTGCGGTTACTTCTTCATAAGTAAAGTCACCCTGAATGATTGCCTGCCCGGTATTTATCTGCACCCTGATTGATGGTGCACTGCGGACTTTATCATCAATAACTATCGCCAATTTCCTGCCGTGATTTTTTTCACCTGTTACTTCAGCAAATTTTGCGGCACCTTCCGGTGTGGTATTAAAATGAACTGCTAACTGCTGGTATTCATCCGGAGCAACCCATGCTTTGCTGATATCATTGCCAGCAAGCGCAACCTTCTTTTCAAGGACTATGGGATAAGCTGGAAATAATTTGGCTGTTTGTGGATTACGTTCATAATAATATAATAACTCTAAGGAATCAGGAAGTGCTATTGTATTTTTAATAGTGTCGGTAAGTTTATTGAGTTCTAATTGATCCTCAGGCAACCCTTTGCCTGCATAGTGCTCTTTCAGCCACTGATTGGCTTTCTGGGTATACGCATCATCAACAAGCCGGTACTCAACACGCCCGGTGGTACCAATTGCCTTTTTAACACTTTCCGGATCTTTGACACCAGGAAGCTGTATTTCAATTGCATCATTGCCTTTAGGCCGTATTGATGGTTCGGCCACGCCAAACTTATCAACCCTGTTCCTGAGCAACTCCAGTGCCTGTTCGGTAATCTCATTCTTTTCAGTGTTGGTCAATGGTTTTCCGGTTTTTTCTTCTATTTTGTGGTAGTTTGCCTGCAAAACCAGGTACGAACCACCCTGCAAATCAAGACCTAAATTTATCTTTTTTGCAAGAAGCGCCTTTTCAGCCCAGTGTGGTAAAAGTTTGGCATCCACAACACCAGTGTAGCGTTTTATTTCATTCATTACTGCTACATTAAGATTATACCCTTCAACCAGAACTTCTTTATCGTTAACCACAATTTTATACTTTGATTCAGGAAATCGTTGCTTTATTGTTTGTAAATCCTGTTCAGTAGATGCCTGGCTTAATACTATCTGCAGGGTATTTTCCCCAATTGTAGGTAAAATGAGCATAACAGCAAAACAAACAATACAGATTATAAAAATAGCTTTATACAATAATCCCCGTGTCATGTACACCTCATGTATTATTATGTATTATTTTGGAAATCTGCGCAAAACGCTACCTGAAGTACTTCTGGTCCTCATCCTGTAGAG
>Ga0067045_1006751_pt1 | contig 10152 bp, 6 predicted proteins | sample TerdegcTABiofilm_FD_59184 | JGI IMG/M metagenome (GOLD analysis project Ga0067045, IMG submission 59184) | Combined Assembly of (Gp0054472, Gp0054536) Wastewater bioreactor microbial communities from Singapore -Terephthalate degrading... | reverse complement strand
GGCGACGGCTTGGCGGCGGCGCCGACCAGCTGCCGGTCCAGGGCGCTGGCGGGCAGGGCGGATACGGCCCCCAGGGCTCCGGCGGCGGACACGGGGTCCGAGGCGTCGACCTCGGCCAGGACCTGGGCCCTGTCGCCCTTCAGCACCCGTTCGGTGAAGTCGGGCGGAATGGTCAGGCCCAGCATCACCTCGCCGCGCCGCAGCAGGTCGTCCATCTCGCCTTCCGACCGGGGCAGATAGCGAACGTCGACGTAGCTGGTCCGCTCCATGGCCGCGACGACGGCGTCGGCGGTGGCGCTATGGTCGCTGGAAAAGACGGCGGCGGGCAGGTGCCGGGGGTCGGTGTTGATGGCGTATCCGAACAGCAGCAGCTGCACGAGCGGCATCAGCAGGATCATGGCGTAGGTGATCCGGTCCCGGCTGAGCTGGGTGAACTCCTTGGACAGGACGGCGTAAATTCTCAGCAGGGCGTCGGTCATGCGGCGTACCGATCGTCGCGCTGGTCCCCCATCAGCTGGATGAAGACGTCCTCCAGCGAGGGTTTGACCTCGGCCCACTGATAGGGAGGCTCGCGATAGGGCGCGATGGCCTGTTCCAGGGCGGCGCGGTCCAGACCGCTGACGTGGACGGCGGCGCCGAAGGCCGAGGCGCTCATCACGCCGCTCTCGTTTGCGAGGCGGTGCGCCAACTTGTCGATGTCGGGGCCTTCGCCGTTGAAGGTGATCAGGCGCGAGCGGCTGACGATCTCCTCGCCCGTGCCGCGCGCGATCAGTTCGCCGTGCAGGATGTAGCCGATGTCATGGCAGCGCTCGGCCTCGTCCATGTAGTGGGTGGAAACCAGGACGGTCAGCCCGGCGGCGGCCAGTTCATGAATCTCGTCCCAGAACTCGCGCCGGGCCTTGGGATCGACCCCGGCGGTCGGTTCGTCCAGCAGCAGCAGGCGCGGGTCGTGCAGCGTCGCCGCCGCCAGGGCCAGCCTCTGCTTCCAGCCCCCCGACAGCGCGCCCGCGAGCTGATGGCGGCGATCAGCAAGACCCAGCCGTTCCAGCGCGCGATCCACCCGCCCGGCGCGGTCGTCCAGCCCATAGACCCGCGCCACGAAGGTCAGGTTCTCGCTGATAGTCATGTCGTCGTAGAGCGAGAAGCGCTGCGTCATATAGCCGGTCTGGCGTTTGATCGCGGCGCTCTGGGTGCGGAAGTTCAGGCCCAGCACCTCGCCTTCGCCGCTGTCGGGCGTCAGCAGGCCGCACAACAGGCGCAGGGTCGTCGTCTTGCCCGAGCCGTTGGGCCCCAGGAAGCCGGTGATCCGCCCCTCGTCCACAGCGATGGAGACGTCGCGCACCACGTGCTTGTCGCCGAACGACTTGTTCAGACCCCTCACATCAATGGCGCGGTTCATCGGCCCCTGCGTCCCGAGGTCGCCGCCGGTCGGACGTCGATGGGCTGGCCGGGCGTCAGGTCGCGCGGGGACGACGGGACCGCCTCGACCAGGAAGACCAGCTTGTCGCGGGCGGCCAGGCTGTAGATGATCGGCGGCGTATATTCGGGGCGGCTGGCGACATAGTCGACGCTGGCGGTCATGCCGGTGGGGCAGCCGTCGCAGCCGACCGCCACCACGGCGCCGGGCCGATAGGCGTTGACCATGGCCTCGGGCACGTAGAAGCGCACCTTGACCTGTCCGTCGGGGACCAGACTGACGACCGGGGCGTTGGCGGCCGCCCATTCCCCGACCTGATACATGACGTCCTCGACGCGGGCGGCGACGGGGGCGAGCGGGGCGAGCTGGCTGAGCTGGCGGCGGGCGTCCACGACGCCGGCGCGGCCGCTCTGGATCTGCGCGCGACCGGCCGCCAGACGGGCCGTGGCGGCGGAGACGTCGGTGGCGGCGGCGTCACGCTGGCGCTGGGCGGCGGTCGCCGCCGCGCGGGCCTGATCGATCTGCTGACCCGCGACCGATCCGGCCTTCTCGCGTTCAGCGGCTAGGTAGCGGTTGAGATCGGAGACGGCGCGATCGACCTGCACCTGGGCGGCGGCCAGATCGGCGCGGGCCTTGCCCGCGGCGGCGTCGTCGGCGGCCAGCGCGGCCACGCTCTGATCCACTTGCGCGGCGGCCTGATCGGCGCGGGCGCCCAGGGAGGTCGGATCGATGCGGAACAGGGGCGCGCCCGCCTCCACCCTCTGGCCGCGCTGGACGCTGAGGTCGTCGATGGTTCCCGCCACAGGGGCCGCCAGGTAGAGGTTGCGGGCGACCACATAGCCGGTGAAGACGGGCGGCTCATGCCGCTGGCGGCCGATGATCCCCCAGGCGATCAGGGCGCAGACCGCCGCGCCGACGATCAGGACGATCAGCAGCGTCCGTCGGGGCAGGGATCGAGCGTGTCGAGGAGCGTCGGGCACCTAGTGTTCTCCTGCTTCGTCCTGGGACCAGCCGCCGCCCAGCGCCTTGTAAAGCGCCGCTGCGTCCTGATCCGTCGCGGCCCGGGCCTGAGCCAGATCGTCGGCGGCGCTCAACTGCGAAGCCTGCGCCGTCAGCAGATCCAATTCCGTGACTAGGCCGGCGTTGCGTTGGGCCTGGGTGGTGGCCACAGCGTCGCGGGCGGCGGCCTCTGCGGCGCGGAACTGGGCCTCGCGGGCGCGGTCAGCCGACAATCGGGTCAGGGCGTCTTCGACGTCCTTGAGGGCGGTCAGCACGGCGTTTTGGTAGGCCAGGCGCGCGCCCTCGGCCTGGGTCCGCCGCAAGTCCAGCGTCGCACGGCGCCGTCCGCCGTCCAGCAGGGGCGCGACCAGTCCGGCGGCGATGGTCGGCTGAAGACTGTCGCTCGACACCAGTCGGCGGAGCGAGCCCGAGACCAGATCGACCGCCCCGGTCAGGCTGAACGACGGATAGAGGTCGGCGGCGGCCACGCCGATGTCGGCGGTGGCGGCGGCCAGGTCCCGCTCGGCCGCGCGCAGGTCAGGACGCCGCAGCAGCAGTTCGGAAGGTAGGCCGACGGGAATGTCGCGCGGTGCGCTGGATTCGCCCGATGCGGCGTCGCGGGCGGCTTCCAGGGCCGCCATCAGGGCCAGGGGCGGGCGGGCCAGCAGGACGGCCAGGGCGTGGGCCTGGGCGCTTCTTCGGGCGATCAGGTCCTGTCGCACGGCTTCGGCGGCGGCGATGTCGCGTTCGGCGCGGCGCTCGTCCAGGCTGGTGGTCAGGCCGTTGCGGCGGCGGACCTGATCGAACGCCAGCGTCTCGGCGCGGACGGCCAGCAACTGGTCGGCGATGGCGATGCGACGGTCCAGCGCACGATAGGCCAGATAGGCGCGCGCAACCTCGGCGGTCAGGATGACGTCGGCGTCGCGCCGGCTCCAGATCGCCGCCTCGGTGCGCGCCGTCGCGGCTTCGACCGCGCGCCGGTTTGCGCCGAACAGGTCCACTTCCCACGAGGCGTCGAATCCCGCCTGATAGGTGTCGAAGCTCGTCCCCGGCGCGCCGACGGGGTCGGACCCTGGCGCGCCCGCACCGCCCAGCAGGGAACCGAAGGCGGTGGTCTTGCTCAGGCGCGTGTGGCTGGCCTGCGCCGTCGCCGAGACGGTAGGCTGCCCGGCTGCGCTGACGATCCGGGCCTGATGGCGGGCCTCTTCGACGCGTAGCACAGCCTGGCGAACGTCCAGATTGGCGGTCAGGGCTTCGGCGATCAGCCGGTCCAGCATGGGGTCGTTAAAGCCGCGCCACCACAGGGCCTGGGGCTCGTCCGGCGGCGCGGTCTGAGAGAATGCGGCGGGCGTGGCGATGGCGGGCGCCTGGTAATCCGGTCCGGCGACACAGGCGACCAGCAGACCCGGCGCGACGAGCGCAAGCGCGTGCGTCGCCGTTGATCGAAGCCGCCGCCCGTTCCGCGCGTCCGCCATCGTCGCTCCACCCTCTAGGAAGGCTTGCCGATCTGACCCGAGGCTACCCTGCCACGGTTGTCGTCCGGCGACCATAACGCTGTTCATCGTTGGGCGGTCGCCGTCGGGCGGACAAAAAAAGAGGCGCCGGCGATCAGATCGCCGGCGCCGAAGTCACCGCTCAGGAGTGCGATGTTTCTGGGATCAGAACTTGTAGCGGAAGCCCGCGAAGACCTGACGGCCCGTGTGGTGGTGCACCGAGACCAGGTTGTAGTCGCCGACATACTGGGTCGGGACCTCGTCGGTCAGGTTGATGCCTTCCAGCGTCAGGGTGAAGCTGTCGCTGACCTTCCACGAGGCCGAGGCGTCGACGTTGAAGGTGTCGACCACGCCCTCGATCGCATTGCCGTTCCGGCCAGGAACCTGGGTCAGATAGCCGTCGCGATAGGTGCCCGAGACACGGGCGCTCAGGCGGCCGTCCTCATAGTAGAGCGTGCCGTTGTAGGCGTTCTTGGACAGCTCGGTCAGGGTGTTGGTCGTGCCGTTCGGGTAGGTGATNTCCGAGTCGACGAAGGTGTAGTTCGCCATCACGCCGAAGTTNGACCAGATGCCCGGCAGGAAGCTGAAGGGCTGCTGATACGANACCTCGAAGCCCGTCAGCTCGCCGCCGTCGGTGTTGACCGGCTTGTTGAANACCCAGTCCGCCGANGCCGANCAGCCGACNATGGTGCCGCAGGCGGCGGTGGCGACGCTGTCGGGGATGCCCAGGGCGTTGCCGGTGAAGGGCGCAGTGACCGACTGGGTCGCGATGAAGGTGTCGATCTTCTTGTAGAAGACGCCCAGCGACAGGATGGATTCCGGGGCGAAATACCACTCGACCGCGGCGTCGTAGGTGGTCGCCTTGGTGGCTTCCAGCATCGGGTTGCCCGAGCTGACGGTGCGGTTGTTGCCCGACACAGAGACGCTGCCGCCGGGGGTCAGGTTGCCGAGGCCCGGGCGCGCCATGACCTTGGCGGCGGCCAGGCGCACCAGCAGGTTTTCACGCGGTTCGATGACGATGTTGGCCGACGGCAGCCAGTTGTCGTAGCTGCGCGAGGCGCGCACCTCGATCGGGGTGCCGCCCGCGACCTGATAGCCCTTCGAAGACTGGTCGGTGGAGATGTAGCGCAGGCCGACGTTGCCGCGCACCGGGATGGCGGTGTCCGCGTCGAAGTCGACTTGAGCGTAGGCGCCGGTGGTCTTCTCCTGCACCGAGCGGTTGTTGCCGCTGGCCGGCTGCCAGCTCAGGGCGTAACCGTCGAAGCCGAACAGTTCCGACGCCTTGCCGTAGTCCGGGATCAGCCAGTTCAGGGCGGTGCCCGACGGAATGTCCCAACCGTCGGCGAAACCGACCGTGCGGCTGTAGCTGCTGACGGCGGCCGCCGCGACCGAGGCCGGAATACAGGCCTCGGCGTTGGCCGTCACCGCCAGCGGCGGGCTGCACGACGCCGGGCTGCGGCGCTGCTCGGTCGTGGCGAAGGTGTAGTCCTTGTAGAAGTAGCCGGTCTTCAGCTGGATGCGGTCATTGATGTCGAAGACCGTGTTCACCTGGACGGTGTCGTAGGTGTTGTCGGCGGTCTGCGGACGCATGCGGATCTGCGTCAGCTTCCACTGGGCCGGGTCGTTGACGTCGAAGCCGAAGCTGATCAGCGGCAGGTTGGCGTTCTGGCGATAATCATAGACGTAGTTCTGGGCGTCGACCTTGTCGAACAGCAGGGTCGTCTGGATCGGGTTGTCATGCTCGGACTTGCTGGTGCCGACCAGGGCGTCCATGCGGAAGCGGTCGTTGAAGTCGTGCTTGAAGTTCAGGGTGACCTGGGTGAACTCGGTCGACAGCTCGTCGTAGCGGGACTCCGAGCGCGCATCGACGTTGTCGAAGCGGCCGTAGAGCATGTTTCCGTTGCCGTCGACGAAGGAGTCGCGGACGATGATGCCGTTGCGGCCAGTGGCTCCGCCGGCGCTGAAGTCCGGCGCCTGCAGGAAGTGTTCGAAGCGGGTCGCGCTGAAGTCGGCGTAGAGCACGTCCAGGCTGACTTCGGTGGCCGCGCTGGGGCGCCATTGCAGGGCGGCGGTCAGGCCCAGGCGGTCCTGGTTGTGCTCAAGGATGCCGTAGCGCGGCAGGCGCGGGGTGAAGGCGTTGATGACGCCCTGGCCCTGACCGGCGCGGCCGATGGCGCCGCCCTGCCAGCGCACGGTGCTGTGGCCCTCTTCCAGGGCTTCGCGTTCCGAATAGGCGACCGAGAGCAGGGCGCCGAACTTGCCGTCAGCCCAGGTGTTGGAGATCAGGAAGGCGCCGCGCGGGTTCACCTTCTGCGCCAGATCGTTGTAGCCGGCCTGGCCCGAGACGGCGATCGTCAGGCCGTCCTTGTAGTCAAACGGGCGCGCCGCGCGCAGGTCGACCGTGGCGCCCAGCGAGCCTTCCTCGGTTTCGGCCGAGGCGGTCTTGCGCACCGTGATGCTGTTGAACAGGTCCGAGGCGAAGACGTTGAAATCGAAGCCGCGTCCGCGGTTGGTGCCGCCCGAGCTGTCGGTGCCGCCGGTGGTGCCCAGGGCCTCCATGCCGTTGATGCGGATGCGGGTGAAGTCCGGACCCAGGCCGCGCACCGAGATGTTGCGGCCTTCGCCGGCGTCGCGGGTGATGGCGACGCCCGGAATGCGCTGGATGGCTTCGGCCAGGTTCTGGTCGGGGAAGTCGGCGATGTCCTCGGCGACGATAGCGTCCACCGCGCCGGCTTCGCGGCGCTTGATGTTCAGGGCCTGGGCCAGGCTGCCGCGGAAGCCGGTGACGACAACTTCATCGACGGTCGTGGCCTGTTCGTCGGCGGCGTTGGCGTCCTGGGCCTGAGCGGCGCCGGCCAGGGCGAGGGTCAGGGCGCCCAGCGAGGCGCCGAGGGTCAGCGCATAGCGCGCACGGGTAGCGTGGTGGGTCATCTGTGTCCTCCTCCCAGTTGTGCCTTTCGGGGGTCGTGCGCCCCCGTTCCAGCGCTCCGCGATTTGCGGGAACCGGTGTCATTTGGCGTTTGTCAGTCAGTGCCACCGGTGTCATATAAAGCTACGCACAGTTTCCGGCGTGTGGCAAGATGATGACGAGCGCAGGTTGCGCGATGGCCGCAAGACCGGGCTGCGCTTGAAGAAACTCATCCGATCGCCCCCGTCAGAGGGGCGGCGTCCCGGGAGGCGAGCGTGCAGACGACCGAAGATCCACGATCGACCCGCGCCTCGATTCGTCACGTCCCGGATCATTTCGCTGTTCGTCCGAAATCCAGTTGTCGAGTGTCCGCATGACCCAGCCGCTTCGTCTGAATCCCGACCGCCTGTTCCCGGCTGACGCCGACACGCGCGGCGTCGCGAGGCGTCTCTACGCCGAGGTGAAGGGGCTGCCGATCATCAGTCCGCACGGCCACACCGACCCGGCCTGGTTCGCGGGCAATGAGAACTTCGCCAATCCGGCCGAACTGCTGATCACGCCGGACCACTATGTCTTCCGCATGCTGCACTCGCAGGGGATGGCGATGGAGGATCTGGGGGTGCCGCGCGCTGACGGCGGGGCGGTGGAGACGGACCCGCGCACGATCTGGCGCCGCTTCGCCGAGAACTATCATCTGTTCCGGGGCACGCCGTCGCGCATGTGGCACGACTGGGTTTACGCCGAGGCCTTCGGCATCGACGTCCGCCTGTCGGCCGAGACGGCGGACCACTACTATGACGTGATCGACGCCGCGCTGAAGACCGAGGCCTTCAAGCCCCGCGCCCTGTTCGATCGCTACAACATCGAGGTCCTGACCACGACGGAAAGCCCGCTCGATACGCTGGAGCACCACAAGGTCATCAAGGCCTCGGGCTGGAAGGGGCGGGTGCTGACCGCCTATCGCCCGGACCCGGTGCTGGACCCGGACTACGAGGGCTTCCGCGACAATCTGAAGGTTTTGGCAGAACAGACCGGTCAGGATACGCTGAGCTGGGACGGCTACCTACAGGCCCTGCGCGATCGCCGCGCCTTCTTCGTCGAGATGGGCGCCACCTCGACCGACCACGGCCACCCGACCGCCTTCACCGCCGACCTGTCGAAGACCGAGGCCGAGGCCCTGTTCAAGCGGGTCTCGACCGCCCCGGCCAGCGCCGCCGACGCCGAGCTGTTCCGCGGCCAAATGCTGACCGAAATGGCCGCCATGTCGGTCGAGGACGGTCTGGTGATGCAGCTTCACCCCGGCAGCTTCCGCAATCACTCGGCCACGGTCTTCAACCGCTTCGGCCGCGACAAGGGCTGCGATATCCCGACCCAGACCGACTATGTCCGCGCGCTGAAACCGCTGCTGGACCGCTTCGGTTCGGACACGCGCCTGACCCTGATCCTGTTCACGCTCGATGAGACGTCCTACAGCCGCGAGCTGGCCCCGCTGGCCGGCCACTATCCGGCGCTGAAGCTGGGGCCGAGCTGGTGGTTCCACGACAGCCCCGAGGGCATGCGTCGCTTCCGCGAACAGGTCACCGAGACGGCGGGCTTCTACAACACGGTCGGCTTCAACGACGATACGCGCGCCTTCCTGTCGATCCCGGCCCGTCACGACGTGGCCCGGCGCATGGACTGCGGCTTCCTGGCCAAGCTGGTGGTCGAACACCGGATGGAAGAGGACGAAGCGCATGAGCTGGCCCACGCCCTGACCTATGGCCTGGTCAAGGTGGCCTACAAGCTGTGACCCGCCTCAACGATGCAGCCCTGAAGGGCCTGCCTGCTGACGTCGTCCGCCCGGCCTATGACCGCGCGGCGGTGAAGACCGGCGTGGTTCATCTGGGCATCGGCGCCTTCCATCGGGCGCATCAGGCCGTGGTGTTCGACGATGCGCTGAAGAGTGGCGACCTGCGCTGGGGCGTCCTGGGGGCCTCGCTGCGCTCGCCGGGCGTGCGCGACCAGTTGAACCCGCAGGACGGCCTCTACACCCTGGTCGTTCGCGACGGGGCGGCGGAGCATCTGCGGGTCATCGGCGCTGGTCGCGGGGTTCTGGTGGGGCCGGAAGACCCCGCCGCCCTGGTGGCGGCCATGGCCGGGGCCGAGGTCCACATCGTCACCCTGACGGTGACCGAGAAGGGCTATCGCCTCGACCCGGCGACGGGCGACCTGCTGCTGGACGACCCCGAGGTCGCCGCCGACCTGGCCGATATCGGCTCGCCCCGCACCGCGCCGGGCTTCGTCGTCGCGGCCTTGGCTGCCCGAAAGGCAGCGGGGCTGAAGCCCTTCACCGTGATCAGCTGCGACAACATCCCCCACAACGGCCAGCGCATCCGGGCCGGGGTGCTGGCGATGGCGCGTCGCATCGCGCCGTCGCTGGCCGACTGGATCGAGGCCGAGGGCGCCTTTCCCCAGACCATGATCGACCGGATCGTTCCGGCGACTACGCCCGACGATGTGGCCCGCCTGACCGCCGGCCTCGGCGTCGAGGATCAGGGCATGGTCAAGGCCGAGCCCTTCACCCAGTGGGTGATCGAGGACTGGTTCGCGGGCGAGCGGCCGGATTTTGCGGCCCTCGGGGTTCAACTGACGGACGCGGTCGAGCCGTGGGAGGACGCCAAGCTGCGCCTGCTGAACGGCTCGCACTCGGCCATCGCCTATCTGGGCACCCTGTCGGGTCATGAGCATGTGCATGAGGCGGTGGCTGTCCCGGCCTTCCGCGCCTTCATCGAGGCCCTGTGGGACGAGGCCCAGACGACGCTGAGCCCGCCGCCGGGCCTGGATGTGGTCGCCTATCGCGACGAACTGATGGCCCGCTTTTCCAACTCGGCCCTGATGCACCGGACGCGCCAGATCGCCATGGACGGCTCGCAGAAGCTGCCGCAGCGTCTGTTGGCCGGAATGGCGGAGCGGCTGGCGGCGGGGCAGGGCGTCGAGGCCCTGGCTCTGGGCGTCGCCGCCTGGATGCGCTGGCAGGAGGGCGTGACCGAGAGCGGAGAGGCCGTGGTGGTCGACGACCCTCTGGCGGCGCGCACCGCAGAACTGATCGCGGCGTCCGAAAACGACGAGGCCGAGGTCCGCGCCCTGCTGACCTTGTCGGCGGTCTTCCCCGAGGCTCTGGCGAACGACCGGCGCTTCGTCGAGGCGGTGACCGGCGCCTTCCTATCCTTGAGAGAGCATGGCGCCGTCGAGGCCGCACGCCGTGTGACGGAGTAGAGCATGAGCCGCGTCCTGATCCTGAACCCCGCCGACGACGTCGCCATCGCCCTGGACGACATCGCCGTTGGCGAGACGCC
>Ga0067045_1032469_pt1 | contig 10153 bp, 8 predicted proteins | sample TerdegcTABiofilm_FD_59184 | JGI IMG/M metagenome (GOLD analysis project Ga0067045, IMG submission 59184) | Combined Assembly of (Gp0054472, Gp0054536) Wastewater bioreactor microbial communities from Singapore -Terephthalate degrading... | reverse complement strand
GCGGGGAGCCGCTGCTCTACCCGGAGCTGCCCGCGCTGCTCCAGGCGGCCCGCCGCGAGCTCCGCTTCCGCAGCGTGACCCTGCTCACCAACGGCCTGTTGCTGGCCGGGCGCGCGGAGACCATCTTCCCCCACCTCACACGGCTCGTCATCAGCCTGGATGCCACCGATCCGGCGCTGTGGGACACCACGCTGCGCGCCGCAAGCGGCGCGGCGCAGACCATCCTGGCGACCATCACCGCGACCGCACGCCGGCAGCGCGAGTTCGGCTTCCGCCTCATCGTCCACTGCGTCGTCGCGCCGGAGACGCTGCCGCAGGCCCGCGCCGTTTTGGAATTTTGCGCCGCGCACGATATTCTGTTCTCGTTCTCGCCGCAATCGGCCAACAACTGGCCCCGCTACGAGCTGCTCATCGCCGACGATTACCGGGCCTTCGTCGCGCACGTGCTGGAGCAGAAACAGCAGGGCGCCCCGGTGCTGGGCAGCCGGGCCTACCTGCGGATGATGCTCACCTTTGAGCCGTATGCCTGCTATCCGCTGCTGGTGCCGCGCGTGATGCCCGACGGGACCTTAGCCTACCCCTGCCGGCCCATTGAGCGCAGCGGCACCGAGCACGGCGGCCGGGCCGTCAACCTGCTGGCCGCCGGCTCCTGGACGGCTGCCATGCGCCAGGCCGTAGCTTACTACGGCTTGCCCCCTTCCACCTGCGGCAGCTGCTACCAGCAATGTTACGTGGAACCTTCGCTCCTGCAGGCCCGTCCGCTGGCGCTGCTGGCTGAACTGGTGCGCTTTGCCCCCTCCCGCCAGGGCGAACTGCTCACCTACGCGCCGGGGTAAACAAATGGCGAATGGCGAGTGGCGAATAGCGAATGGCAGATGGCAGATGGCGTACACGCATCACGTCTCACGTTTCACGCATCATGTCTCACGCATCACGTCTCACGTTTCACGTATCACGTATCACGCTTCACGTCTCACGTCTCACGTTTCACTGACCCATGACCTATGACCTGCTCATCATCGGTGCCGGCGTTGCCGGCCTGACTGCGGCGCTGCACGTGGCTGAACGCGGGCTGCGGCCGCTCGTACTGGAAGCCGACCCGGAACAACCCGGTGGGCGGCTCAAGGGCGGCCCGCCCGTGACCTTAGAGCAGGGCGGGCAGACCTGGCACTTCCCCGGCGAGCACGGCGTCCACGGCATCTGGTCGCCCTACCGCAACCTGCAAGCGCTGCTCGTCCGGCATAACCTCCGGCCGGTGCTCGTCCCCGCCCGGCAAGAAGATTGGATCCTGGGCCACGGTCGCACCGTCCGCCGCGCCGAGGTGGGCAGCGCCATCCGCACCAGCTGGATACCCGCCCCCCTGCACTACCTGGGCCTCTTCGCCCGCCCGCGCTTCCTGGCCCTGCTGGGACTGCGCGACTGGGCCGTCCTGCCCCGTGTCTTCGTCAGCTTGCTGGCGGCGCTCTCCATTGACCCGCTGGAAGAGGGGCAACCCCTGGCCGGCATGACGTTAGCCGATTTCTGCCATCGCTGGTCGCCCAACCTGACCGGCTTCTTCACTGGGCTGACACGCAACGCCCTGCCCGCCAGACTGGAAGAGATCCCCGCCTCCGGCTTCATCGCCTTCCTCCGCTTCTACACCCTGCGCCGGCGCGACGCCTGGGCCTTCTCTTACCTGCCCTCCACCGGCGGACAGACAATCATGGCGCCGCTGGTGGCCACGCTGCGCGCGCTCGGCGGCGAACTCCGGCTGGGTACACCCGTCCGCCGGCTGGAGCGGCTCCCCACCGGCTGGCGCGCCCTCTGGGATGGCGGCAGCGCCGAGGCTGAGCAGCTCATCCTGGCCGTGGATACCCCGGCCGCCGAGGCGTTGCTGCGCGCCAGTCCCGCCACCACCGCCGAGGCCGCCCGGTTGCAGCTGCCGGAGGGCAAAGCGACCGCCATCTTCCGGCTCTGGTTTGACCGCGCCCCGGCCCGTCCCCGCGCCGAGGCCGGCATCTTCAGCGGCGATTTCATCCTGGATAATTTCTTCTGGCTCCACCGCCTGTACGACGAATACATCCGCTGGGCGCGCGCCACCGGCGGCAGCGCCCTGGAAGCACACCTCTACGGCCCGCCGGAGCTGCTCGCCCTGCCCGACGCCACGCTGCTGGCCCAGGCTATCCTGGACGTGGGTCGCGCCTGGCCCGAGCTGCGCCAGCACCTGCTCCACGCCACGCTCACGCGCAACCCGCCGACGCACACCCTGCTCCGCGTGGGCCGGCCGGAGGAACACTTAGGCGTGCTCACCCCCTGGCCGGGACTCTTCTGCTGCGGCGACTGGGTCCGCGATCCCTCCCCCACCCTGTTCCTGGAGCGGGCCTGCGTCACCGGCATCCTGGCAGCCAACGCGGCGTTGGTCGCCCGCGACCGCCCGCCGTGGCCGCTGCTGCTCGCCCCGCCGCCGGAGCCGCTGGCGGCCGCGCTGGAGCTCTGGATGGCCGGCTTCCGGCGCTCGCTGCGCCAGGCAAGCCGTAGACAGGGGCCGCCGTCCGCATCCGGCCAATAACCGCTGGGCCGGTGGCCGATTGCGACTAAATGCCTATTCTCTATCTGACAAAATCGTGCTAAAATTGAAAACATGAAACTGCTCTTTATCGCATCCGAAAAAACCCAAAGCTTGATTCTGACTATGGCCCTCCGGCAACCGGACGGGGTCGCCATTCAGCGGTGCCACGCTCTCCAGGAAGCCCAACAGATACTGGCCCAGCAAGGGATGGATGCTATCATCCTCCTGGAGCCGCTACCGGATGGCAGTGCTGTAGATCTGTGGCATTTCTTGCGCCAGCAAAAGCTGCGGGTGCCGCTCATCGTCGCCGACTCGCAGGACCCCGAGCACGCCACGTTGGTCGTCCCCACCTTTGCCAAGACCGCCATCCCAGGTTTGCCGACCTTCGGGGACGAAACGCCGCTGTTGTTCACCCCCCGCGATATGGCAATGGCAGAGTCGCTTCGCGGTCTGTTGGAGCAGGTGGCAATCCCGCTCAGCCCGGAATCCCGCCCGGCCCTGCAGGCGCAGCTGCTGCAATCCATCCTGGACATTGCGCCGCTCCTGCTCACCGAGTTTGAATTGCACGCGCTCCTGCAGCGGATTGAGGAAGCCGCCGTGCGGCTGATCCCCAACGCGCAAGCCGGCAGTCTCCTGATGTTAGAGGATGGCCGCTTCGTCCACCGGGGTATCGTCGGCCATTCCGAGGCCCTGCAGGCCGTCCGGTTACCTGGCGATCACTACCTGGTGCCGGCGCTCCAACGCGGGGAAATCATCCACATCCGCCAGCCCCAACAAACGATGAGCAACTATTTCTCGGCCGAACTGATCTCCCAGCTGCAAGAAAATAGCCGCCTGGCCGAGGTCGTAGAAACGGTTGCCGCGCCCCTGATGATGAAGGGCGAGCTGATGGGGTACCTGACGGTGGACACGTTCACCAAAGGAGCCTCCTTCAGCACCACCGACGAGGAAGCGCTGCGTCTGTTTACTTCTTTGGCCGCGATCGGGGTGCACAATGCCCGCCTTTTCCAGGCCGAACGCGATGCTCGCGCTCTGGCCGAAACGCTCCAAAAAATTGGGACGGCGCTGGTCACCGCCCTGGATGAAAACGAGATTATCCAAATTGCCGCCGGGCAGATCCGCCAGATTTTGCCTTTCCAGTGCATGAGCATTTCTTTACTCCAGGAGGCCAGCTTCGTGATCACCCCCTACAGCCAGGGGTTGCCGGCCGACATCGTGCGCTGGCTTCAGGGGCGACTGCCGCTCAGTACCTTCCACACCTGGGTACGGATGTACCAGACCGGCCGGGGTCTCGTCATCTCCGACACCAACCAGGATCCGCGTTGGGTCAAGCTGGGCGACGACCTGCGCCAGAACTCGTTCATCGGGGTCCCCCTCCGCGCTCAGGGCAAAGTGATCGGCTTCCTGACCCTCTCCATGGACGAGAGCGGCTTCTACCAGCCGGCACACTTGATCGCCCTGCAATCTTTTGCCGACCTGATCGCGGTCGCGTTAAACAACGCGCATCTCTTCTGGGAAGTCCGGCAGGCCCGGATCAAGGCCGAGGCGGCCGTGGAGTCACTCCGCCGCCTGGATGCGATGAAGTCCCAGTTCATTCAGAACGTTTCCCACGAGCTGCGCACGCCACTCTCCATTGCCAAAGGCTATGTGGACCTGCTGCTGGACCAGTCTTTTGGCTTCCCGGTCGAGCCTACGCTGCAACAGGCAGTGCAAGCGGTCCAGGTGCAGCTGAATCAGGTCGTCAGCCTGGTGGAATCCATCACCGCCCTGGAGGATTTAGAGATGGACCGGGTCAATCTCCGCCCGCAGCCCATCCTACCGGTGATTCAGTCGGCAGTCCAGTTCTTGCAACAACAGACGCAACAGCATCACCTGCAATTGACGATTGATCTCCCCCCCTATCTTCCTAACGTGGTGCTGGATGCCGAGCGTTTAGGGCTGGCATTGATGCACATTCTGGATAATGCCGCCAAATTCAACCGGGAGGGGGGGCATATCTGGCTCAAGGCGACGGCGGAAGGCGAACGAGTCCACATCCAGATCAAGGATGAAGGGATCGGCATTCCGGCGGAAGAACTGGAACGCATCTTTGAACGTTTTTACCAGATAGACGGCAGCGCTCACCGGCGTTACGGGGGCATGGGCGTTGGGCTTTCCATCGTCAAAGAAGTCATTGAGAAACATGGCGGCCGCGTCTGGGCCGAGAGCCCCGGCCCGGATCAAGGTACCACCATCCACATCGTGCTGCCAGTCTACCAGGAAAAGGGGAACCTCCGATGACGCCAGCCTGCCGCCAGCGGCACTCAGGCCGGTCGGGGTGGTGGCTGTTGTTGGGGGGCCTGTTGTGGGGAGCGATTTGGACGGCCTGTAGCCCGTCTCCCACTGCCGCGCCAGCGGAGACCACGTCCCAGGCCGATACGATTATTGACAATTTTTCTACGTCGCAAACGCATTGGGCGTTGTTTGACACACCGGAAGTTGCAGCCAGCATTCAGGCCGGAGAGCTTTACCTGGAGGACCGGGGCCAGGGGATCGCCGCTTATTCGCCGCTGGTAGGAAAAACCTGGAACAACGCGGTGATCAAGGTCCAGGTACGACAGGTAGAGGGCACCTTTAACAATTGGATGGGCGTCATTTGCCGCCAACAGGATGAGGAGAACTATTATCTCTTTGCCATCAGTGCCGATGGCTACTACTTAATTCTCAAAACCGAAGCCGGCGCCGCCACCCCGTTGGTCGGTCCAACCTTCACCAGCGCCGTCCACACCGGCCAGGACACCAACCGGCTGGAAGTGCACTGCGAAGGGAGCATTTTAAGCCTGACGGTCAACGATACGTTGCTGGTCTCACGCTCAGACCGCACCTTCGCCAGCGGGGGGATTGCGCTCTTTGCGGATGCAGTAGCGCCCGGCGAGCCGACCACAGTCGCCTTTGACCGTTTCTCCCTCACGACCCGGTGACCCAACTGAGGCACGACTATGTCTGACAGCCAGGCCCCTTCCCGTCCCGCGAGCTGGCAGTACGTCCCCGGTGGCCTCCTGGTCCTGCTGGCGCTGCTGGGCTACTACGGCCCCTGGATCCGGCAACGCGCGGCCGGGCTGGCCTGGAACGCCTACGATCTCTTTGACCTGTTGCGCTTCTTACCGCAGATAGAGGCCGGCGCCCTGCACGTCAACCTGCACACGCTGCGACTGCCGTTGCTCGGCCTGGGCGTGCTGTTGCCGTTGGGCCTGGCCGCCGCCCGGCCGGCACTGCGCTGGAGCGCCGCCGCCGTGGGCGCCTGCCTGAGCGCAGCAACGTTACCGCCCTATCCCCAGATCCTCACGGCCTGGCAAACCCCCGGCTGGAACGCCGTGCTCTGGTGGGGACTGGGCGGCATCGCCGGGGCCGGCTTGATGGCCGGATTCGGTGCCCGGCTGGGACGTTTCCGGCCGTGGGTGGCCCTGGTCTGGCTGGCAGGAACCGGCCTGCCGGCCCTGTTCACGCTCCGGCAACTTCTGCCGGCTCTGACGGTCCTGCATCACACACCAGTCGGCCCCGGCTGGGGGGCCTGGCTCTACGGCGTGAGCTGGCTGGGCCTGCTGCTGGGAGCCGGCTGGAGGGGAATACAGGTCTGGAGGTAACGATGAGCGAAGACCTTTACGCGCGCATCCGCGCGGTCAAAAAACGGCACGAATCCATGCTCCTGCGCAAGGCCAACGTCGTCGGCGTGGGCATTGGCCTCCGTCACTGCCAGGGGGAGCCGACCGGTGAGCCGGTGCTCGTCGTCAACGTCACCCACAAAGTCCCCCTGGCGGAACTGGCCCCTAAGGATCGGATCCCGCGCGAGCTGGACGGCATCCCGGTGGACGTGCAGGCGGTCGGCCGCCCTCACGCCGAACAGGAAGCCGGCTTGTAGGGCAACGCTTCAGCGTGTCAGATGGCGCTAAAGCGCCGTCCCATGAATTTTTCACGCCATTTTCATGAGGGAATTCCCCATGAACTGGCGTTCATCAGCCGTGAGATGAAAATTGGCTTGTAGTAACACGCTTTAGCGCGTTGGACGGCGCTAAAGCGCCTCACTACAAACCTCAGAACGTTATTTCCAGAGGAGGAATCAAGATGACCGATACAATTCTGGCCCAGGTCAGGGGCATCTACCCGCAAGTCGTCCCCCAATTGCTCCAAAAGCCCAACGTGGTGGCCTGCGGGATCGGCTATAAGGTCACCGAGCAGGGGCAGACCGACCAGCTCAGCCTGGTCGTGTCGGTCGTCCGTAAGCTGCCCAAGTCGGAACTCACATCTCAGGCATTGATTCCCAGCAGCGTGGATGGGATGGTGACCGATGTCGTGGAGACCGGCAAAATCCGAGCCCTGATGCCCGGCCCCACCGACCGCTACCGGCCAGCTCAGCCGGGGATCTCCATCGGCCACTATCAGATCACCGCCGGCACGTTCGGCCTGCTGGTGCGGCGGCGGGGCGAGCTCTTCATCGTCAGCAACAACCACGTCCTGGCCAACAGCAACGCCGCCCAGGCCGGCGATCTGATCCTCCAGCCCGGCCCGGCCGACGGCGGGACTACGGCCGACCGGATCGCCACGCTGGCCGAATTCGTGCCGCTGGATTTCGGCCAGGAAGAGGGGACCTGTTCCATTGCTCAGACCATTGCCAGCTTGCTGAATGCCCTGGCTAACCTCTCCGGTTCCAGCCACCGCCTGCAGGCGGTCCAGATGACCGCCGGCCGGAACCTGATGGATGTCGCCCTGGCCCGTCCCGACAGTGCCGACCTGGTCAGCCCCCAGATCATGAACATCGGCCTGCCCACCGGCGTTGCCGAGCCAACGCTGGGCCTGGCGATCCAGAAAATGGGGCGCACCACCGGCCTGACCCAGGGCACGGTGCAGCAGATTGACGTGACGGTGAACGTGGATTACCACGGGCAGACGGCCCACTTCACCGACCAGGTCATTGCCGGCCGGATGAGCAGCCCCGGCGATTCCGGCTCCGCCATCCTGGACATGCAACGGCGGGTCGTCGGCCTGCTCTTCGCCGGCTCCGACCAGGTCACCATCTTCACGCCCATCCAGACCATCCTGGACCGGCTGGAACTGGAAGTGATTACCGGCTAACTGTGGCCGGCCGCCAACCCTTTTCAGCGCTGATTCTGGAGCTCCCGGCACCGGTTACAGACAGGGATCCTCGCCATCGGCCTGTTTGCCGGTGGCGGCAGGCGGGCTGGCAGTCAGCGCGGGAGGCCTGGCCCTGGTCACTGTCAGCGTGGTGGGGATCGGACCGGTTTCCGTCTCCATCCTGGCCATCGGATATCTGGCCGTCGGCATCCTGGCGCTGGGCCTCAGGAGCGTCGGCATTGTCGCTATCGGCGAGAGCGCGGTCGGCATCCTGGGGATTGGGCAGGAGGTGCACGCCCTCTTCCGCCCGTAAGCGGCAGGCCCGGCATCTTATGCGAGATTTCAGGCTTTTGCAAATGGATTCACACCATGAAAAATAACCGTTATTTAACCCTGATACTGGCCCTCGGTTTAGCTCTGCTGGGCCTGGTGATGGTTCTGGTCCCAGTGGCGGCCGAGGAATGGAGCCCGCCCTACCTGGCCGGTACCCTCAATACGAATCTCCCCGGCAGCCAGCCCAAGGCCGTGGCCGTGGATCCGGTGCGCGGCTATGCTTACATTGCCGACGGCGGCACCGGCAGCGAAGTGGTCTGGGTCATGCAAGGGATCACCCTGGGCCTTTCCTCTTTTCGCGGCACCACGCCGGCCGCCATCGCCGTCAACCCGGATACCGGCTACGCTTATGTAACCCGGCAGGGCGCCGACACCGTCGTGATTCTGCAAGGAACCACGGAGATCAACCGGGTGGTCGTGGGCACCAACTCCGAAGCGGTCGCGGTGCTCACCACCACCGGTTATGTCTACGTGGCCCTGCCGGGGGCCAACAAAGTAGCCGTTTTGAGCGGGACGCAATGGATTACCGAGTGCGCAGTCGGCCAGCAGCCCAAAGACATCGCCGTCAACCCGGTCACCGGCTATGTCTACGTCGCCAACCGGGGCAGCAACTCCGTCTCGGTCTTGCAGGGAACCGTGCCGGTAGCCACCATCACCGACGTCCCCACCCCCACGCGGGTCGCCGTGAACCCGGCCACCGGCTATGTTTACGTGAGCAACGGCCTGGCAGGGATCGTCACGGTGCTCAGCGGCACCCAAAAAGTGACCACCGTGGGCGTCGGCACCAACCCCAGCAAGATAGCGGTCAATCCCGCGACCGGCTATGTTTATGTCATCAATGAGGGCAAACCCGTGGACCAGATCGTCGGTTCGGTGAGCGTGTTGAGCGGGACCAGCGTGATCGCCACCCTCACGACGATCACCCGCCCGTGGACAATCGCTGCCAACCCCAGCACCGGCTACATTTACGTGGGCAACCAGAACCCCAACCTGATCGCCGTCATCCGCGGTACCCAGGTGACCCAGTGGTTCTCCTTAGGGGCAACACCCCAGGACATGGCAGTGGATACCGTCTCCAACCTGGCCTATGTCCCCTTGTCGCAGGGCAAGATCGCCGTGGTCGGGCAGACTTACGGCTACGGTTATGACCTTCCGCCCGGTGTCAGTGGCTCACTCGTCTGTACCGGCACCCAGGGGCTGCCGCTCCGGCTGGAAATTCCCGCCGACGCGATCACCCTGACCCAGGTGCGGCTGCTCTGCAGCCCGCTGGTGGAGGCCCAAACCCAACCGTATATCTGGGCCGGCCAGGCCTTCCGCCTGGAGGCTTATCAGGGGGAGGTCCACCTGCCGGGCTTCCGTTTTGCCCGGCCCATTACCGTGGGCATGGCCTATAACGAGGCCCGGCTGCAAGGCGCGCCCGAAACCAGCCTCCAGCTGCGCACCTGGCAATGGTCCCAGGCCCGCTGGACGACCGACGGCATCGCCCTGGTCGCCCGCGTGCCGGCCCAGAACTGGCTCACCGTAACGCTGGCGCACCTTTCAGATTACGCCGTCGTGGCGCCGCCGCGCATTTTCCTGCCGCTGGTGCTGCGGAACAAGTGATGAGATGAGTTGAGTAGTGATGAGTAGTGAGCTGTGAAGGGTACATCGTGCGTAGTAAATCATGCGGGCGGTTCCCGCTCACTACTCACGGCTCACTCATCAATGATTACCAAAGGAGATCTCCAATGAAAAGACGGCTGCTGGCTCTGGTACTGCTGACCTTGCTGGTGCTGACCGGGGTGGCAGCGCGTCCGGCGCAGGTCACCGATATCACCTACGAACGGTACGATGTGGACATCACGCTCAACCCGGAGGGGACCTTCACCGTGCGCGAGCTGCAACAAATTCGCTTTGACGGCGAGTATCACAATGGATTTGCTGAAATCCCCACCGCCTACACTACCGGCCTGGAAGACCTGCAACTGCTGGAAGAGGATCAAGCTTACGTCCGTGACGGCAGCGGGCCGGGCAGCTTCACCGTCTCCAGGGAAGGCGATAGCCTGTACGTGGAATGGGAATTCACCCCCACCCGCCCCGGCGATGTGCGCACCTTCGTGATCCAGTACGACGTCAAGGGGGGGCTGTGGGTCTACCCCGATCAGACCGTGCTGGAATGGCGGG
>Ga0067045_1005397_pt1 | contig 10153 bp, 6 predicted proteins | sample TerdegcTABiofilm_FD_59184 | JGI IMG/M metagenome (GOLD analysis project Ga0067045, IMG submission 59184) | Combined Assembly of (Gp0054472, Gp0054536) Wastewater bioreactor microbial communities from Singapore -Terephthalate degrading... | reverse complement strand
TCCCCGGATCGAGAGGATAGCAGGAGCGCGTCATTGCAGCGAGAACCGCGGTCGCGCCACGAGATGCCCCAGCAGATCTGTGTGACCGCAAGTCCAGCGCAAACCCAAAGATTGTAGCACAGCATGGGCCTGCGTCAAAGGCGTTGGCAGACGTCGGGGCTGGAAATGCCGGGGCGACGAGGCATGGAGGTTCCCCCGGCGAGTGCGGACGCGGCTGTGGTTTTGTACTCAGCGGCCGGCCAGGGCCCGAGACACGTGCTCGGCAATGCAGCGCACGGCGGCCACCGCGCGCAGGTAATCCAGGCGCGTGGGTCCCATGATGCCAAGGGCGCCGATGCCCACCTCGGCCGCGACATAGTGCCGGGCCACCAGCGAGCAACTCTGGAGCGAGGTCAAGTGGTGCTCATGGCCGATGGTGACCGACACTTCGGCTGTGCGGGATGCCGGCCGGAGTAGGCGGCGCACGGTGCCGTCGTCATCCAGGGCCCGGACCACGGGTTTTAGCTTGTCAAGCGCCTGGTATTCGGGGTAATCAAGTGCGTAAGCGGCGCCATCCACAAACACCTGCTGAGGGTGGTCACCCTCGATGGCGTTCTTGATCTGGTCCAGCAGTTCCTCAGGCACCGTGTTCGCCCCTGAATCATCAACGAGCGTGGAGGGGGAACTCAGGGTGATCGCCGTGACGTCGCGCGAGGTGAACCGCTCGCTGAGTATCCGGCTGATGGCGGCCACTTGGTCGGCGCTCAGGGGCTCGGCGGACTGGAGAATGCACTCATTGCGGCCGCCCTGATCGGTCTCGTAGACCAGGCGCACGAGATCGGCGCTTACAGGAGACAGGCGGATCTGCAGGAGATGAGCGGGCCTTTCCGGCGGCGCCATCAGCAGCGCGGGTGAGCAGGTGAGTTGGGAGAGCATTCGCGTGGCGGCGCGGTAGAGGAGTTGCCCATCGCCTGCGCAGGCACGGCATTCGCTGCGCACCCATGTTTCCTCTTCGGGCTTGATGCTGGCGGGCGGCATCAGACTGTCCACGTAGACCCGGTAGCCCTTGTCCCGCGGAACGCGGCCTGCTGATGTGTGGGGCTGGTGGATGTAACCCTCCCGCTCTAGGACGCACATGTCATTGCGGATCGTCGCGGTGCTTGCCTCAACACCATACTGCTCGCGGACCACGCGGGAACCCACGGGGGCAGCGGTCTCGACATGCTCCTGGACGATCGCCCCCAGCACCATGGCTCGCCGCTCGTTCAAAGGGCATGCTCTCTCAGGGCTCAACGTCGTTCATCTCCCGGAATGATGTCTGTTTCGGCGAATCGTACGCAACATGGCGTTGCGGGTCAAGAGAGACACGGGGCAATTGATGTGAACGGCCGGGCCGGATAGGTTCGGCGCGGCGACCGCAGGCGGTCGCTATGCACCGACGCGCTCCCCCTGTGCGGCCTTTCCGAACGGAGAAGGACACGCCGCACCGGCCACGCCTCAGTGCGCGACCTGTGGGAAGTCACCCAGCGTCATGCGGTCCGTAAGCCAGAAGCCCTCGGTATGGGGCGGGTTGGCTTCGCGGATGCGCTCTGCCTCGGCCTCCATCTCTTTTCGCGTTCTTCCGAACAAAACCATCTGCGACTCCTGGGTAGCCCGGGCGAGCAGGCCGATATGGCCATAGCCACGGCAGTCCAGGCGGATGTGTGGAGGGGCGCCGAATACACCCTTGTAGTAGTAAACGTGCGGAGTGGCCCAGGGTTCTCCCAGAGATGCAGAAACAGGTTGGCCCGCCTGCCAGAGGGCTTCCAGGGAAATCTCCCCTGTACGCAGGTGGTCGCGGTGGCGGTCATACGGGCCATGGGTGAAGGCGGCGTCCGGACGTACTTCGCGGATGACCTTGATGAATTTGAGGAAGGTTTCTTTGTTGTTCTCCAGGCCCATGTCAGGCGCGCCGATATGGTGGCGTCGTGTGACGCCCATGACCCTGTCGGCCTCGGCCTGCTCCTTGATGCGCATCTGGACGATGCTGTCCTTCCATTCCGGGTGCGGGTATCCCTCGCAGCCGTCGGTGGAGATGCAGACGTGCACCTCGACGCCCTGATCGGACAGCTTGCGCATGGTGGCGGCCATGGTCATTTCGTCATCGGGGTGCGCACCGAAAACCAGTATGCGGCGGTAGTTCAAGGGGATCGCCTCCTGCGGTTGTGGCAGGTGGCTTCGACGCCGGCATGTCGGTCTCCTGCCTAGAGGTAGCCGGGGTGCGCGGGGCGAACTGGTCTGTGAGCAATTCCGTGTGCCCCAAACGCGAACCCCGTGACGGACACTGGCGTCCGCAAGGCGGGAGACGATGCGACCGGGCAGTCCGGTATCTTTGCGCCTGCACAGTCGCCATGCAACAGGGAGACCCCAAATGCGCACCCTCTTGCCATTGCTGCTGACCCTCGCCGCGACCTGGGCTTTCGCCCAACCGCGGACACTACTGGAGTGGAGCTTCGACACGGACGGCGATCTTGAGGGCTGGAAGGCGGCTAACCACATCACCGGCCTGCGAGTGGAGGGCGGAGCACTCAAGGGCACCATCGCCGACTGGGACCCCTTCGTGACAGGGCCGCGGTTCGAGATCCCCGCGACCCCGTGGCAGCGCATCGAAGCGCGCATCAAGACAGACGCTGACGGCGGCGGCGAGTTCTTCTGGACGAACACCACCGAGAGCCAGTATGGAGGGTTCTCGCCGGGCAAGGAGACGCCGTTCCGGATCAACGGCGACGGTCAGTGGCATACGTACCTGGTCTATCCGTTCTGGCACAGTGAGAAGAAGATTATCCTGCTGCGGCTGGACTTCCCGCGTCCCGCAGAAGCTGACTACGGGAAGAAGACCTTCGAGGTGGACTACATCCGAATCGTCGATCTCGGTTCGCCGGATGAAGTGGCCACCGAGGCCGACTGGAAGTTCGGCGCCAGCACGCTGAACTGGGAGCCGGCGGAAGGCGCGACCGTGGTTGCCACGCCGGAGGGCCTGCGGTTCTCGTCGGGCGACAACGCCGGGTCATACATGCTCAGCCCGGCCCTGCGCTACACGCTGGACGACCGTCTCTGGGTGCATATTGACATGAAATTGGACAAGGGCACCGCCGGGTACATCCGCTGGGTGTCCTCGGACTTCGGGAACATCCACCTGCGCAAGTTCCCGGTCAACGGCGACGGGAAGTTCCACAGCTACAATGTGAACATGGGCGAGAACCGCGAATGGGCCGGCGATATCCTGCTGCTGAGCCTGCAGCCCACCAATACTGCCGGGGCGACGGCGGTGATCCGGCGGATCGCGGTGACGGAGGAGCCCGAAGGGGTGCCCGAAGTCGAGGTCACCTACGTGGGCCTGGAAGACGCCATCAACCGAGCCGGACGGCCAGCGAACCTGCTGATCAACCTCATGAACCGCGGCGGCGAGACGGCGCGCGGGCTTGCCATTGATTCGCTGAGCCTGCCCGATGGCGTGCAGGTCGCGAGTACGGGTGACTGGCGGCAGATCGAGGAACTGGCGCCCTTCGAACCGGCGACCCACAAGGTGCGCGTGACCGCTACGGGAGCCGTGGATGGAATGGCGTCAGTGAAGCTTGCGGGCGCCGGTGCGCCGGATGAACCTGCGACCGGCCAGGTGGCCTTCACTGAGCCGCTGAATGTGGCGAAGGCGGATTACGTGCCCGAACCGCGCCCGGTGGAGTCGGATTACGAGATCGGCGCCCTATACTTCCCGGGGTTTCCCACCATGGACCGCTGGGACCCGATCCGGCGCGTGTCGCCGGAGCGCAAGCCCGTACTGGGCTGGTATGACGAGGGCAATCCGGAGTGCGTGGACTGGCAGATCAAGTGGGCGGTGGAGCACGGGATCAAGTTCTTCCTGGTGGACTGGTACTGGAGCTCGGGCGGGCGGCACCTGGAACACTGGGTGAAGGCTTTCGAGAAAGCCCGGTACCGAAGTTACCTGAAATGGGCGATGATGTGGGCGAACCACAATGCCCCCGGTTCGCACTCGGAAGAGGACCAGCGGGCGGTCACGCAATACTGGCTGGACAACTGCTTCAACATGCCCGAATACATGCGCATCGACGACAAGCCCGTGGTGGTGATCTGGAGCGTCGCCGGCATGGATCGGGACATGGAAGGCAAGGGCGGCGCCGCGCGGCTACTGGAGATCAGCCGGGAGATGGCCATTGAGGCGGGCTACAAGGGCATCTACTTCATCGCCATGAAGTGGCCCGAGGCATCGACAGACCCGGCGATCATCAAGGATCTGGCCGACAAGGGCTTCGACATGACCAGCATCTACCACTACATGCATCACGGCGGGAAGGCTGAAGATCCGCAGCATTTCCCCTTCGAACTGGTGGCGGATTCGAGCTACGACCACTGGAAGTCCTGGCATGAGGCGAACATTATCCCCTTCCTGCCCAACCTCTCGACAGGGTGGGATTCGCGGCCATGGCACGGGGACAAGTCCACGGTGATCTACGGGCGGACCCCGGAGCTGTTCCGGCGCATCTGTGAGGATGCAAAGCGGTTCGCGGACGAGACCGGCGTGACCCGGATGACACTTGCGCCGCTCAATGAGTGGGGCGAGGGCTCGTACGCGGAACCGTGTAAGGAGTTCGGGTTCGAGATGTACGATGCGGTGCGGGATGTATTCTGCAAGAAGCCCGCGGAGGGCTGGCCGCTGAACCTGATCCCTTCGGACGTGGGCCTGGGACCGTATGACCTTCCCGAAGCGGTGGCGCGCAAGCGGGATGCCTGGGACTTCTCGGACGGCTCGCAGGGGTGGGGACCCTTCATGGGCATCGGGGCCTTCGGGGTGAAAGACGGGGCGCTGGAGTTCGTCACCAATTCCCACGACCCGGCCATCGGTATCTCGCTCAAGGGCATCCGGGCGTCGGACTGGACCCACGTACTGGTGCGGATGAAGATCGACAGTCTCCAGAAGCCCGACGAGCAGGCCCAGCTTTTCTGGTCCACAACCACTACCGGGGTCAGTGAGGCTAACAGCGCCAAGGTCAAGTTGATCGGGGATGGGGAGTATCACGACTACCTGATTCCGGTGGGCGAGAGCAGTCGCTGGAAGACGGGGATCACCACCTTCCGATTCGACCCGTGCGGGCACACGAACGCACGTATCGCGATCGATGAGATCCGGCTGGTGAAGCAGTAGAGGGTTAGGCAATGCGGAGAACTCTGAACTGGATAGCCGCACTCCTCGCGGTGGCGTGCATCGCCCAGGGGGAATACGGCGCGCCGGTGATCGCGCCTGCCTTCGAGGGCGGCTTTGGCATCTGGAAGCGGGTTCACGGTTCGGTGACGCTGGACTGGAATGTGGCCCGCTCCGGCCAGTCGAGCTTGCGCATTGATGACGCGGGATCGGTGACTGTCGGGCCGCTGGAGATCGCGGGGCAGAGCTGGCGGCTGTCTTTCTGGATGAAGACCGAGGACGTTGAGCGCGGGCCGCAACCGTGGCACAGGGCCGGCGCGCAAGTGGAGATGCTCGGACCCGACGGGAAGCCGGTGGGGAAGGGGCATTTCGACATCGGCCTCACCCTGGGCACCACCGACTGGACCCGGCATGAGCGGGTGATCTACTTCCCGCCCGAAGATGGCGTGCAGTCCATCCGGCTGACGCTGATGAACTGGAACTGCACCGGGACCACCTGGTTCGATGATGTGGAACTGCTGACCGAACCGATTCCCGGCGTCTATCTGAAGGTGCCGCCACGGGAGCAGGTGGAGAACCAGCCGCCGAGAACGTGGCGAATGTCGGAGATCATGCCCCGAGGCGAGTTGCCGACCGAAGTGCGGCGTCCGGGCATCGACCTGCCGGTACACCTCGTGGACATCTCCAGTAGTTGCACCTTCGGGGAACCAGCGGAGATCACGGTCACTGAGGGTGTGGACATCGACCGCGGGTACATGAGGCGGTTCCCTGCCGTGGGCAAGCCGGGACCGGGGCCGGACAGCACACGGTTCGAGCAATACGTCGAGTGGTTTCGCGGCTCGCCGATCCACTCCCACTTCACGCGGTACTGGCTCGCGAACGGCGAGACGGCCGGGGAAATGGTGCAGCAGGTGCGAGTCGGCGGCCAGATCAGCCGGGTGCGGTGGTTCGAAGGCAACCGTCTGGTCGAGGGCTCCCTTGACAGCGAGATCGCTCTGGGACCGGAGACCACAAAGCCCTTCATCATCCTGTCCAATGCGGCGGATGATGCCGGGATCATCATCTTCTACCCGCACCCGTTTGAGGTGCGACGCTGGTATGTTGAGGACTACGTGGTGGAGCGGGAGATTCCACTGCGGGGGCGCCTTTCACCCGATCCCCGCCCCGACGCGGATTTCGTGCTCCAGTACGACTTTGGCGACATCCTGGCAGGCGAAGGCGGATTCTGCCATTCCATCGACCTCACCACCTTCTCGATGGCCTATACAGGGGGCTTCGAGAAAGCTTTGGAGCAGTTCCAGCTTGGGCGGGTGAGTCTGACGCAAGACGCGCTGCCCTTCTCCCCGAAGGAGCCGAGGGGCTACTGGCAGCCGTACATGAGCGACGCGGTGGGCGCCAGGCCGGCGCGGATGAACCGGTACTTTCCGCGGGAGTTCTCAAGCTGGATGGACTCCTCAGGGTGGGACTACGGGCACGAAGGCGGGCATGGCTGGGGTTGCACCACCGCCAGCATGAAGGGGATCCGCCTCGACCCGAATGCGGACCGCGCACTGCTTAGGGACTATGCGTGGAGGCTGCTGACGTTCTTCNTGGAAGCTGCCGCGCCAACCGGGGCGCCGCCAAACATGTACACTTGGCGCGATGCGGCGGCGCACTTCGAGGACGTCTCGGAGCATTACACCACGGTGTTCGCGCAGTACTGGGAATGGCGGATGGAGGAGTTCCGGGGGTGGCTCAACGGCTCGGACCTGCTCACGCCTGAGGAGAAGGAGCGCGTCTACCAGGACCTAAGCCGCGCGAAGACCCTCTTCGATCCGGCTTACGCAGAGAGCACCTGGACCCACATCACGCCCAACGGCGGGTACTGGTTCCGGTATAACGACAAGCCGCGCGATCTGCTGCGGTGGGTCATCAACACGCACACCACCAGCGTCGGGATCGCCGGGGATTTCGCCCTGATGGCCCGGGACATGGGCAAGGCGGACGACCACGAGTACTGGAAACGCATCTTCGAGCGCGGAGTGGACGCCCTCATCTGGGCCTGGGAACAGCCGGACATGTGGACCGATTTCGACCCCAATGAAGTGCGTTACGCCCGGCCGCCCGATGGCGGACCACGGGGGTATCACCGGTATATGGTGACCGCCTGGACGCCGAAAGTGGTGCAGTTGTCGATGGCGATGGGCGACTACCGGCTGGCCGAACTGGTGCATTACTGGAAGCGCATGGCATCGGCGGAGTACACGAAAGATATCGTGTTTGAGGACCTGCCGGGCGGGAAGGAAGCCTTGGAGAAGCTTGCGGACGGTGGCGAGTAGGGGTGCGTTCCCCGAGGGCAGACATGAACACAGGTCACTGGTGTCATCACCGCAAAGCGGCCGCCCTCGGTCGCCATGAGGGGCCCGTGACGGCCTCGGACGCCGTGGGGCCCCGTGCGCTGGACAACGCGCACACCCCACGGCTGGCCGAGAGGGTACCGCGCCTACTCTGGGGGAACAGGCCCAGCGAATGGCAATGAACCCCACAGGCGCCGGGCAGATGAACCGCCGGGGGTTCCTGCGCCAGCTGGGTTGCGCCGCTGGCGCTTTCGTACTCGGCGGGAGTGTCATTGAGAGCCTGTGGGAACCCGATCAGCTGCGGGTCACCCGAGTCAGCGTGGCCTTCGCCAATCTGCCACCGTCCTTCGAGGGCCTGCGCATCGCCCAGCTTACCGACGTGCATCACGGACCGACGGTGAGCCTCGAGTTCGTCCAGCGTGCCGTGGAAATGGCGAACGGGCTCGAACCGGACCTCGTCGCGCTTACGGGCGATTATGTGTACCGCGGCACCGAGTACATCCCGCCATGCATGCGGGTCCTGGGCGGACTGCATGCCCCGCTCGGGGTACTCGCGGTCCTGGGCAACCACGACCACTGGCATGGCGCGTCCCTGACCCGCGAGTGGATGGCAAGGGTGGGGATTGCCGACCTGACGAACGCCGCCGTACCCATCCGGCGCGGCGACGGCTTGCTATGGGTGGCCGGCGTAGGCGATCTGTGGGAGGACACCCAGCGCTTGGACTACGCTCTGGCAGACGCGCCCGCCAACGCCCCCGTGCTGCTTCTATCTCACAACCCTGACTACGGTGAACTGCTCACTGACCGGCGAGTGGGGCTCATGCTGGCCGGGCATACCCACGGCGGGCAAGTGAACCTGCCGCTGTTCGGGCCGCCGATCCTGCCTTTGAGGTACGGACGGAAGTATGCCGTGGGCCTGGTGCGGGACGACTGGAAGCAAGCGTTCGTCTCCCGCGGCGTCGGCACGATCATCCCCGCGATCCGCTTCCGCTGCAGACCGGAAGTGGCCCTGATTACCCTGACGAGGGCGTCGCAAGGCGATCCAGTTCCGTGAGCAACGCACGACGAGTGCGATGGTATGCGCCGGGCGATTTCTCGTAGTTGGTGCAGGTCCGCACGATGCGGCGGCGGATTCTGTCGGCGCGCTCGGGGTCTTCGCGCGCCAGCATCGTGAGCAGCGCGTGGTCCTCGAGGCCGTCGCGGAAGGCCAGCATGCGCATGGACGCCCGCAGGCCGTCAGGGCCACGGTACATCATCCAGGCATCGCCGGGCGGGTGCCCCGGGTCCTGCGAACCGTTGGGCAGGGGGCCGATGGACGTGCGGTACTCATCGGCGCCGCGGTACATGTTGGCGGCCCAGAAGAGGTAGCCCTCGGCGCGCAGCCAGAAGGCCAGCCACGGGTACAGGCGGGATTCGGACAGGGGACGGTCCAGGTGCCGGTTCGGGTACGGCGGATAGGGGCTGGTGCAATGGTACAGCCAGCTTGACTGCCCGGCATCGCGGCGTTGGGCGGCGAGGGCTTCGTTCTTCGGAAGGAGCTGCAGGGCGAAAACCTGAATGTCCACCAGCGGCGAGTACTTATCCGGCGTCTTATTGATGGCGTCCACCGTGCGCACCCCGGGCAGGTGGGTCCGGGCGAGCTCAGCCAGGCGCTGGTAGATCTCGGGGTCGCCGGGTTCGTCGAGCTGGTGCTGGATATACCTCTCGTTGATTGCATGCTCTTTCAGATGCTGCCCCAGGGCCGCGTAGAAAATGGGGAGGAACTCCAGCCACTTGTCGCGGGTCGCGGCTTCGGGGAGGGGCTCGGCCTTGCCCGTGGCAGCGTCGCGCACCCATACGCCGCCCATCGCTTTCGTGGGCAGAGAGATGATGTGGGCGCCTTCGAAGACCCGGAAGCCGAGGCGATCGAAGAGTGCGATCCAGCGGTCAAAGCGGGTGAAATCGAACCGGTACTTGCCGTCGCGGCCGCGGATGATCTGGATGAGTGGTTCCCTGTGGTTCACGAGTGGGGTGAGGATCGTCTCCTGTCCGAGGCGCCGCAACTGGCGCCCGGAGTGTTCGATGAGCCGCCAGTGGCGCTCTGTCCACCAGCCAGGAATCGCGCCGGTGGCGAGATTCACCGGTTCGGGCCAGAACCAGTGGGTTACGTGGATCGCCGGATGCGCGGGGATTGGCGTTCGGTGGACCACGAGGCGGAACGGGACGCTCGAGGTGGCTTCGCCGGCCGAGACACGCAGGCCCCCCTGGTAGGGTCCCGGCGGGCAGGCGCGATCCACGTAGACCTCCAGGAGCGCCGCGTGGGTCTGGTCCGCATCGGCGCGGAATGAGGATGCTTCGGTCACGACTTCGGCCACGTCATAGGGGGCTTCCCGCACGAAACTGGCCGTCCAGCCCTCCGGCACCGTCCCGCCGGGCCGGGTCTTCATGGACCCCTGTGTGTTCGCCTCAACGTGTACGGGCAGGATGTGGCCGACTCGCGCGTGCCCAACCAGGGGGCGTCCGTCGGCGCGCGCAATCGGTTCCGGCGCCAGCGTGACCCGGCAATCTCGCGCGACCTGGATGGCGACCTGAAGGGAAACGTGGCCCCCGGGCGGAATGTGGAGTACATCGGGCGGCGGCGATGCCGGCGGAGGCTGGTCCG
>Ga0067045_1004470_pt1 | contig 10155 bp, 12 predicted proteins | sample TerdegcTABiofilm_FD_59184 | JGI IMG/M metagenome (GOLD analysis project Ga0067045, IMG submission 59184) | Combined Assembly of (Gp0054472, Gp0054536) Wastewater bioreactor microbial communities from Singapore -Terephthalate degrading... | reverse complement strand
GACAATATCGGAGGGGAAACACCCGTTCCCATCCCGAACACGGCAGTTAAGCCCTCCAGAGCCGATGGTACTTGGGGTCTAGCCCCTGGGAGAGCAGGACGTTGCCAGAATAATTTTTAAAGCCTCACGTTGTTAAACGTGAGGCTTGATTTTTTTGAACGGGACTTCGAGGTTCATCCATGATCAGAAGGTCGGCATGGTGGGAGAGAGCGACGGCAAGGGAAAACTTGGTCTTCATTCCCCTTGACAGGTCTTTGATTTTCCTTTTCGCTGGCAGATCAAATTCCCTGATGTAACGTTGAAAAGCCTCCTCATCCCAGTTTTTGTAGAACGGCGCAATGACCCTTTTCATTTCCAGCGGGGTCAGTTCCTCGTAAAAGTGGTTTTCGTCATAAACAAAGCCGACCCGGTTCTTTATTTCCTTCTCGTGCCGGATGTTGTCCAGGCCGAATACCTTTATCTCGCCGCCGTCCTTCTTTAAAAGGTTCATGATCAGCTTGATGGTGGTGCTTTTGCCCGCGCCGTTGGGACCGATGAAGCCCATGATGTAGCCTTGTTCCAGCTTGAAGCCGACGTTGTTGAGGCAGAAGCCCTTGAAGTTTTTTTCAGGTTGAACACTTCCAGAACAGGCGCCACGTTATCCCTCCTCATACAGTAGTTCCAGCATTTCCTGGAGATCTTCCTTTGTCAGGCCGGCCAATCTGGCGGCCAGCAAGGCTTCGTTAAGCTTCTCTTCTACAATTCTCAGCCGCGCTTCCCTCAAAAGTTCCTTGTTATGAGCCGCAACATAAGAGCCTTTTCCGGGAACGGTAAGGATAAATTCTTCCTTTTCCAGTTCTTCATAGGCCCTCTTGGTGGTAATCACGCTGATATGCAGTTCCCTGGCAAGGTTCCTGATCGACGGCAGGAGCTCCCCGCCGGGCAGTTCGCCACTGATAATCAGATTTTTTATCTGCGCGGCTATCTGCTCGTATATGGGCTGTTGCGAGGAGTTTGAGATGATGATGTTCAAAGCGCACCGCCTCTATAGCTGCTATTACTGTTTATGTAGTATATATACAGTATATTTACAGTATATACAGATGTTTTACTTTTGTCAACCACTATCTGCCTGGGCGCCGCAAAATCTTCGGTAACGGTTCGGGTGAGGACCGGTGGGCGGCTTTCACCGGCGGCGTGACGAGCGGGTGAAAGACCTGGCCGGCTGTGCTATTTGGCTTTTTAAACCTGGGATATCGCTGGTGCAGAAACGCTAAAAGTTATGGTACCTGATGGCTCTAAAATTGTATAAAATTAAAATAAAAAAATTTTTAATGAAAGAAAGGGAGAAACCTGTGACACAGTTACGCGATGAAGAAACAATAAAAAGTGAGAAAAAAGCACCCCGGCTCCCACTTTTCCCGGTTGAACAGATGCCTGAAAAGACACGCAGGATGATTCTGGCCGACGGACCTACCAACAGCCTTAATATCAATAAGATGATGGCTCACGCTGAGAACTGTGTGCGTCATTATATGCGGCTGGGGAGTGCGCTTTTGTCCCAGGTAAAGCTGGACGCCTGTTTGCGGGAGATTTCCATTTTGAGGGTTGCTACTCTGTGCAACTCATACTATGAATGGTACCAGCATGAAAAGATGGCCCGTAAAGCCGGGGTCAGTGAAGAAAAAATCGCCGGGGTGAAAATATGGCCGGAAAGTAATTGTTTTGATGAACTGGAACAGTTAGTATTGAAGTACACTGACGAGGTTACCCTCCAGGTGAAGTCCTCTGATGAAACTTTCTACGCCCTGGCAGAGCATCTTGATCACCGTGAGTTGGTAGAGTTGACCTTGAGTATCGGCTTTTATAACATGGTAGCACGCTTTTTTGGAAAACACCGAGGTACAGATAGAAGATTAGAATTATCAAAACCTAAAGATAATCTTCGTGATGTCTTATAAGGGTTANNTTTTGTGGCCTTATTTTGTTCCGAGGTCGGCCGGTTGTCTTCTTTTTTCCAACAGTACCTTGACAGCCTCTATTGTTACATAACGTTTGCGTGAGGATTAGCTGTATGCTAATATTATCAATAGAGAAATAATTTAAGCGCGCTGCGCTTTTTTGTTTATAAACAATACCTGCAAGTTAGTTGCTGATTAATATTCATATTATTTACCGGGGGGATCTTTATTATGTCCGGACATTCCAAGTGGTCCACTATTAAACGCAAAAAGGCCAAAGTAGACGCCCAGCGGGGTAAAATATTTACACGTCTGGCCAGAGAAATTATGGTTGCAGTGCGTCAAGGGGGTAAGGATCCCGAAAGCAATATGCAGCTTAAAGCTGCTATTCAGAGAGCGAAAGAGGCGAATATTCCTAACGAAAATATCATGCGCGCTATTCAAAAAGGCGCGGGCGAGCAGGATAGTGCAAGTTATGAAGAGTTCTATTATGAAGGCTATGGGCCCGGCGGTGTTGCAGTGATGATTGAAATAATGACCGATAACCGCAACCGCACTGCAAGCGAAATCAGGCATATTTTTTCTAGAAACGGCGGAAGTCTCGGTGAGTCAGGTTGTGTAGCCTGGATGTTTCAGGAGAAAGGCCTGATCATTATCGAAAAAGCAGGTTTTAACCGCAGCGAAGATGATTTGATGTTACTGGCCATTGAATCCGGTGCTGAAGATTTTAAAGCTGGTGAAGATTCTTATGAAGTTATAACCGGCCCTGATGAGTTTAAATCGGTGAAGGAGGCACTGGAGAACGCGGGGATTGAGATAGTATTTGCGGAGATTACAAAAGTTCCGTTGAATACCGTAAAACTGGAGGGCCGGGAGGCAGAGCAAATGCTCAAACTGATAGATACCCTTGAGGAACACGATGATGTACAAAATGTTTTTACGAACTTTGAATAAAAGGTGGCTCGAAACAGGATACTTTGGTGTTAGGGGGGTTGATGGTTGAGAGTACTGCTGCACACTTGCTGTGGCCCCTGCTTGATATACCCCGTGAAGTACTTGAGAGAAAAAGGGATAGATATTTATGGTTATTTCTATAACCCCAACATCCATCCCTACACTGAGTTTGAAAAGCGCAGGGAGACCCTGGAAAACTATGCCAGGGAAATCAACCTGAAAATGATTATTGATAACGAATATCCGCTGGAGGAATTTTTACAGGGCGTAGTATATAGAGAAGCAAAGCGCTGCCGTTTTTGTTATTCGTTGCGGTTAGAACGGGCGGCCAGAGTGGCAAAAAAGGGTGGGTTTGATTGTTTCAGTACAACCCTGCTTGTCAGTCCTTATCAGAAACACGAACTGATCCGGGAAATTGGTGAAACGATTGCCGGTAAGTACGGCATCCCTTTTTATTATACCGACTTCAGGCCCGGCTATCGGGAGGCCACTGTCCTTTCCAGGGATTTGGGTATGTACCGGCAGCAGTACTGCGGGTGTATTTATAGTGAAAAGGAACGCTACTACCGTGGGCGCAGGCCGTCTGAAACAGAGGTGAACAGGTAAATGGAAACCTTTGGCAAGATGATGATATTTTTTGGCGTGTTGCTGGTACTGCTTGGCGGGTTGATGCTGGCCGGCGGGAAATTTTTGGGGCTGGGCCGCCTCCCGGGGGATATCTTTATACAAAAGGGAAATTTTAGCTTTTACTTTCCTGTTGTTACAAGCATCGTTTTAAGTATCCTGCTTACAATTATTTTAAATATTTTTGTTCGCCGGTAGGCCCCAGTCAGGTGTAAATTTTTTAATCTTGAAGGGGATTTGCAATTTCTTGTCGAAGTCACAGTGTTTAAATGGTTTTTTTATCAATTCCGGGGATTAAAAAAGTGAGAGCTGGAAATAGAAAAATGGGCAAATTTGTTTTTATTTTGTTACTTATTGCTGGTACAGTTTTATTGCCTGCAATTGTTGCGGAGGCGGCTATGGAGCCGGGGATGGTGCGGGTGGTGCTTGCCAGGCAGGCTGCGCCTGTGAGTTTTAAAGTAAATAATGATTACCAGCTAGTAAATCAGTTAACCGGTAAGGTTATTGCAAAAATAGGGAAAGATGAAAGCTGGCAGGTTAAATTAGAAGGGAGTCAGCTTCAATTTAAGGGGCCGGGGGGCAGTTACGGCCCTTATGGTGGGCCTGTAGTGCTTCAGAATTATAAAATACATATTAATATCCTTGCTGGAAACAAAGAAGTTGTGGAGAAAAATTCTGTTGAGGGTCTGGCAGTGCTCGGTGCCGGGGGAAAGGCAGTTACATTGTCGGAAAACGCTGATTTATCGGTGAAGTCCGCCCAGGAGCAGAAAACCCTGACTTCCGGCAAAGGATTAAGCCTGGTTTCACTGCTGCTTGATGGTCCGGGATACAGGCGGTACCGCGGTGATGTTGAATTCCGTGTTGAAAATGGGAGCCTTACAGCAATAAATATATTGAACATTGAAGATTACCTGCGTGGCGTAGTCCCTGCTGAGATGCCGGCGGCATGGCCGGCGGAAGCGCTGAAAGCGCAGGCGGTAGTGGCACGCAATTATGCCCTCCAGAAGGTTGAGGCTACCCGGGGTCTTAGTTACAATTTGACAAGTGATCAGTTCAGCCAGGTTTACAGGGGCTACGATGCAGAGTCGCCGGCTACAAACCAGGCGGTTGAAGCTACCCGCGGTGTGGTTATGCTTAACCGGGGTAATTTAATTTCTGCATTTTTCCATGCAAGCAGCGGGGGGTATACTGAAAACAGTGAAGACGTTTGGATTAACCCTCTGCCTTATATAAAACACAAAAATGACCCTTATGATAAAAATGAAATGCATTATAACTGGCAGGTCAGCTATACAATTGCCCAGTTGGTAGAATTGTTGAACAAGGCTGGTTATAAGTTCAAAAACATTGCGGATATTGAGATAGTGGCCCGCACGGCTTCCGGCGCCCGGGTAAAAAAGCTTGCTGTTAAGGGCACCGGGCCGGACGACAAGGATTTGCGAGTAGAAATATCAAATGCGGATAATGTAAGAATCGCTCTTGGCTTAAAAAGCGCTTTATTCACCATGAGTAAGATATATGATAAGGATAAAAACCTTGCGGGTGTGAATATAAGCGGTAGCGGATGGGGGCACGGGCTGGGGCTTTCCCAGTGGGGGGCTTATGGTATGGCAAGGCAAGGTTATAGCTACCGTGATATTTTGAAATACTATTATTCGGGAATTGATTTTGCCGCTGATTATGGCCGGTAACAGGCGTCTTTCGGGCAGGTTTCCGGCAAAAGTGGCATCCTGGCCTGGTCAAGTGATAATTAGGAGTTGAGCTGCAAGAGGTGAACCTTTCCGATTTTGATTATTTTCTTCCCGAAGAGCTGATTGCTCAGGAACCGGCCGGCCGGAGAGACGATTCCAGGTTGATGGTTCTTCATCTGGACAGTACGCATATCGAACACCGCCGGTTTAAAGATGTGGTTGATTATCTTAAGCCGGGGGATACCCTGGTTATTAATGATACGAAAGTGATACCTGCTCGTTTGTTCGGCGTAAAAGAGCCTACCGGTGCTAAAATGGAGGTACTCATTTTAAGGCAACTGGATGAGAACCGCTGGGAGGCGCTGGTACGGCCTGGTAGAAAAGCAGCCGTGGGAACAAGGATTAATATCGGTAACGGTTTGCTGGAGTGTTTGGTTTTGGGTAAAACCGCTTACGGCGGCCGGGTGCTGGAATTTAATTTTAGCGGCTCCTTTGAAGAAATATTGGAGCGGGTGGGGGTTATGCCGCTTCCTCCTTACATCAAGAAGCCGCTTCTGGACAAGCACCGTTACCAAACTGTTTACGCCCGGCAGGCGGGGTCGGTGGCGGCTCCCACTGCCGGCCTTCATTTTTCGCCGGAACTGCTTGCACAGGTTGTAGATATGGGGGTGGCGGTGGTACCAGTGCTCCTGCATGTGGGGCTGGGTACTTTCCGACCCGTGCAGGTGGACGATATCCGCCGGCACCGCATGCATGAAGAATATTATGAGATATCAGAGGAAGCTGCTGCTGCTATAAATGAAACCAAAAACAGAAAAGGCCGGCTGATTGCGGTGGGTACCACTACTACCCGTTGTCTTGAGAGTGCTGCCGGGGAAGACGGCAGAGTGTACCCTGGCTCCGGCTGGACTGAAATCTTTATTTATCCTGGTTACCGCTTTAAAGTGGTGGAGGGGTTAATCACAAATTTTCATTTGCCGAAATCAACCTTGTTGATGATGGTGTCTGCCCTGGCCGGCAGGGATAAAATAATTGCGGCCTACCAGGAGGCTGTAAGGCTGAAATACCGTTTTTACAGCTTTGGAGACGCGATGTTGATAATATAAGCTGGTTTTGTGTTGACCGGAGGTATAATGATGGCCGTAAGTTTCACTGTAACCAAAAAAAGCCGTGCAGCGCGGGCCCGCCTCGGGCTGCTGCATACCCCTCACGGGACAGTGGAAACCCCTGTTTTTATGCCGGTTGGCACCCAGGCCACAGTAAAGACCATGACTCCGGAAGAAGTTTGGAATGTGGGCGGAAGGATGGTGTTGAGCAACACCTATCATCTCTACCTGAGGCCCGGCCATGAACTGATCCAGGAAGCAGGGGGCCTGCACCGTTTCATGAACTGGAATGGCCCGATCCTTACCGACAGCGGCGGTTTCCAGGTATTCAGCCTGGGACCTTTGCGCAAGGTGTCCGAGGAGGGTGTTACTTTTCGTTCTCATATTGACGGTTCCGAGCATTTTTTCAGTCCTGAAAAAGCTATGGAAGTGCAAATGGCCCTCGGTTCGGACATTGCTATGGCCTTTGATGAGTGTGCTCCATACCCGTGTAGTCCTGAGTATGCTCTTGAGGCTCTTAAACGCACCAGCCGCTGGGCGGAGCGGTGTCTGGCAGTGCACCGGCGGGAAGAACAGGGTTTGTTCGGCATCGTCCAGGGAGGGACGTTCCCTGATTTACGTAAAAAAAGTGCCTCTGAAATTGTGGAGCTTGATTTTTCCGGGTATGCTATCGGTGGACTGAGCGTCGGCGAGCCGAAAGATTTGATGTATGAAATTCTCGATTATACTGTTCCCCTTTTGCCGGAGGAAAAGCCGCGTTATCTAATGGGGGTTGGTTCGCCTGATTGTCTGGTGGAGGGTGTGGTAAGGGGAATTGATATGTTTGATTGTGTTCTTCCTACCAGGCTTGCCCGTAATGGTACGGTGCTTACCCGCAAGGGCAAGCTGGTAGTGCGGAATGCCGAATATGCAAGAGACTTTGCCCCTTTTGATCCTGATTGCAGTTGTTACGCCTGCCAAAATTACAGCCGCTCCTATGTGCGCCACTTAATAAAGGCGGGTGAGGTTTTGGGTATCAGGCTTACTACTATTCATAACCTGCACTTTATTTTAGAGTTGATGAAAGAGTTGAGGGAAGCAATTCGTGAAGAGAGAATACTGGAGTATAGAGAACGTTTTTTAAAAGAATATCAGGGAAGCTAATGCTAATTTATATAAAAAGTCACCTGTAAAAAAAGGTATTTTAATCTTATGAGACGAATTAAGAGAAACGTAACCTTAACGCGAAAGGAGGTCTGATGGTGGGTATAAATTCACAGTACGGCACATTGCTGTATATTGTTGTGCTTTTTGCCATTCTGTACTTTATGATGATCCGGCCCCAACAGCAACGTCAGAAGAAACTTCAGGAGATGATCAACAATTTAAAAGTGGATGACCGGGTAATCACTGTTGGCGGAATCTACGGTACAATCGTCAAAATTAAGGATAATTCCCTTATTTTAAGAGTAGCCGATAATGTCAGAATAGAGTTTCAGAAAAACGCCGTAGCCCAGGTTACGGGTAAAGGAGCGGGAGACAATGAGTAGTCATTTATAAATGCTTATTTTGTTCGGGAACATTTCTTCCTGGATATGACAAGAATATATGGAATTGAGATAGTGGGGAAGGTATGTCCCCTTTCCTTATTTAGGGGGTTTATTTAATAATGATCACCCTGGAGGATATTAAGAAAGACCCTGTGGTTGACTCTTTTATCCGTAAAGGCAATAAATATCTTGGTGTGATAGGTTTTACTGAGCACGGCTATCGCCATGTCAACCTGGTTTCCAGTATTGCTAAAAATATTCTGGAGCGTTTGGGGTTTCCCCAGAGACAGGCTGAATTGGCCTCTATAGCGGGATATATGCACGATATCGGAAATGTGGTCAACCGGAATGAGCATGGTATATCAGGAGCGGTTATAGCTTACCCGATATTGATGCAAATGGGGATGCACCCGGATGAGATAGCTACTGTTATTTCCGCTATTGCTAACCACGAGGAGCAATATGGGCATGCGGTAAACAGTGTTGCGGCGGCCCTGATCGTAGCAGATAAATCCGATGTGCACCGTACCAGGGTCCGCAACCCTGATTTTGCCACATTTGATATCCACGACCGGGTGAATTATGCCGTAGAACACTCATTTTTGTGGGTTACCGATGATAGGAAGACGATTACTATGGAGTTGACCATTGACATTGACATCTGTCCCGTGATGGAATATTTTGAAATATTCCTCAGCCGGATGATCATGTGCCGCAGGGCGGCCGCTTTTTTAAAAACTAATTTTGAACTTGTTATTAACGGGGCAAAACTGCTGTAAGCGGTTATTTTAGTTTAGGCTATTTGATGTCAGGGGGAAATAATAGAGCATGAAATGGGATAAGATTCTTAAACTGGCTGGTATCGTGATTGTTGTGGCTGCTGTGGCTGTGCTGGCTGTGAAACCGGTTTTCCCGGGGATCAGCTGGCTTCCGTTTATCAAATTAATTAAACAGGGCCTTGACCTGCAGGGCGGCGTTCACGTGGTGGTAGAAGCAAAAGATACGCCCGAGGCGCCGGTGACGCCGGAGCGCGTCAAGCAGGCAATGGCTATTATTGAAAACCGGGTCAACGCTTACGGCGTGGCCGAGCCGGTAGTCCAGCAACAGGGTGACAGGAGAATTATTGTCGAGCTGGCCGGAATCAAGGATCCGGATGAAGCAGTACGTAATTTGATTAAAACCGCCTATTTGGAGTTTAAAACTGAGGACGGAACTACCGTGCTCACCGGCCGCCAGCTGAAAACCGCCTCAGAGGAAAAGGACCCGCAGAGCGGGCAGGTGAGAGTGAACCTGGAGTTTGAGCCGGACGGCGCTAAAACATTTGCCGAGGTTACTGCCGTAAATGTAGGCAAGCGCATTGCCATTCTGCTTGATGGAAAGGTGCTCCAGGCTCCGGTGGTAGATGAGCCCATACCAAACGGCCGAGCACAAATACGTGGCTATGAATCCCTGGAAGAGGCGCACAATATTGCCATCCTGCTCCGTTCCGGCGCATTGCCGGTAAAACTGGAAGTGATGGAAAAGCGGACAGTCGGGCCGACTTTGGGCGCCGACTCTCTGGATAAATCAATTAAAGCCGGCATCATCGGCTTGATCGCGATCCTTGTCTTTATGGTCCTTTACTACCGGCTTCCCGGGCTGGTTGCCGATTTTGCCCTGGTTGTTTATGCCCTGCTGGTGCTGTTGATCTTCGCGGCCCTGCATGTAACCATGACCCTGCCCGGTATTGCAGGTTTCCTCCTGTCTCTGGGTATGGCGGTGGACGCAAACGTGATTATCTTTGAGCGTTTCAGGGAAGAGATGTGGTCCGGCAAGACGCTGCGCTCAGCAATAGACGCCGGTTTCAAGCGGGCTTTTGTGGCTATTTTCGACTCGAACGTGACTACGCTGATTGCTGCGGCCGTTTTGTACTACTTCGGGACGGGGCCGATTAAAGGCTTTGCCGTGACGCTTTCTATCGGTATCCTGGTAAGCATGTTCACTGCCATCACCGTAACCAGGTACCTGCTGCACCTGGTGGCCGGCAGCAACCTGGTGCGGAATATTAAATTGTACGGGGCATAGGGGGAGATTAAATTGATGCTGAGGGAAAGAATGCCTTTCCATTTTATAAAGCTAAGGAAGATATGGTATATTATCTCCATCCTGGTAATCATACCCGGCATAATCTCGCTTTTTAGCCAGGGGCTTAATCTGGGTATTGATTTTGTGGGCGGGAGTCTTCTGGATTTGAAATTCCATCAGCCTGTTGCGGTAGAGCAGGTCAGAGGAGTGCTGGGAAAATTCGGACTGGAGGGTGCCTCCATCCAGC
>Ga0067045_1005437_pt1 | contig 10157 bp, 4 predicted proteins | sample TerdegcTABiofilm_FD_59184 | JGI IMG/M metagenome (GOLD analysis project Ga0067045, IMG submission 59184) | Combined Assembly of (Gp0054472, Gp0054536) Wastewater bioreactor microbial communities from Singapore -Terephthalate degrading... | reverse complement strand
GGCTATCGAAGGCTGCCCCGCCGTAGCGGCCGGCAGGCTGCTCGATGCGAATCGCCGCGACCTGGCTGTGCTCCTGCAGATCCAGAGGCACTTCCACGATGTTGCCGTCGGTCACCTCGCAGGCGCGTCCGGCGATCCACACGTTGAAGCGCCCCGCCGTCGGCACGATCATCTGGCGGGTGCCCGGAGGAGTTCGGAACCTGTACCAGCCGACGCGCTTGTGTATCCCGGGCAGAGGATCAATGACCAGATCAGGGACCCAGGGCAGCACCGTGCGGTTCAGCCACGCCGAACCTGGCAGGATCGCGGGACGGGTTCGCGTCAGCCTGTCAACGACGCCCCACGGTTCACAGGGATGAACACCAACGACACGGGCACGCGACCAGCGCGCATCGTCAAACCCGATCTGAACCCAACCTGCCGGCGCGGCCCGGATCACACGCCATGCGCTATCGGTCATGATGGTTTGACCTGCCGAATCGCCACGAGCCCCGTAGCGTAGAATCGCCACGATGCCAGCCGGTCCACCGAGGTTCATTCCGTGGATGGCGATGACGTTGCGTCCCGGTCGGAGGTAGCGTTCGACCGGGTAGCGCTCGGCGACGGACCACTGGGCCGAGCTGTTGCCGATCTCACGCCCGATCCGCGTGCCGTTCACATAGAGCTCATACCCGTTGTCCGCCGATACGGTGATGGCAGCCCAATCCGGACGGGACTTCAGGTCGAAGGTGCGCCTCGCATAGCAATCGGAGATGTCTGAGGTCTGGTCGGTCCAGATCCACGCAGGCTCGTCCATCGCTGCGTCGGGACGACCGATGTGCACGTAGGTTCTGAGAGGACTGGATCCCGCGTGCCTGAACTGCGCAGCCACCGCGTTGTAGCCTGCGAGCAGCCGAACGGGAACCGGATTCCCTGCAGGCAGCCACCGTCCATTCACGGCAACGCGAGCATCTCCGGCGCCACAACGAATGAGCGCATCGCAGGCCGTGGGTACATGAACGAACGTCACAGCGAAGCGGACGGTGCCGGCAGGAGCCGTCCCGAAATCCAGGAAGTTGTCGGGTACACGGCCCTTTGGCCCAAGCCATTCGTTGTAGATGCTGTCTTTCTCGATGCCGCTGCGTAAGGAGAACACCGCAGGGAGCCACACGTCGGGATCGGGTCTCCAGTCACCGTCGTCAGGACCGGGCATCTTGAGAGGCTTGTCACCCACGTCGGCCCGGCTGATCCACCAGCGCAGTCCGTAGCCAGCCGTGACTGTCTGCCAGTCATCATCCTCGTGGTCCGGGTCATACCACTCGGACTCCACCCCGTTCTGTTCGTCCGTCTCTTCGCGGCATTTGAACCGGCGGCACTCCACCGGCACCGGATCGGCAGATGCCGGAAGCGCGAAGTCGCCCCAGCGATTGTCCAGAGTCGGCGCGAGGGCGACCCTCCATTCGTCGCCAAGATTGATGGCCGGCGCCGAAGGGGTCGCCGTCGACGGCCTAACCCTGACCCGAGCACTGGCTGGCCACACGACGCCTTTTGGCTTCGTCTCGATCCTTTCCGAAGGCGCCGAGAGCTGCTTCGACGATAGAATGACGAACAAGGCCCGGCTCGATGCGAAGCTGACACGCGCCGTGACGCGGCCTGGCGATGCCGGACGCGACGGGACGGGGTGGATCGAGCCGGTCCACGGGTCTGCCACCCACGCGCGCCCGCTTCCCTTGAGCGTGACTTCCTGCGGTCCATCCTGGCCTCCACGACCCTCCAGGAAGTACACGTCCCTGCCGGCGATGCGCCGATGCAGGTACCGTCTGACGCCTGAGGCATGCGGCGGGACACGCGCGGCGAGAAGGCGCGCCAGATGGGCGGCATTGGACTCCTCTGCGAGCGACATGCCTTTGCCTATGCGCTGCACCCGAGGCTGACCGATCGCCGCCGACTGTGCCGGTGGAAAGAGGGCAGATGTCGCGGCGGCCATTCCCGGATCATCGGATCCCGTCTCGGTAGCCATCGAGGGTACGGCGCCGAGCGCCGCCACAATGCCGCCATCGCGAGCCAGATCGAGCAGCTTGCGCAGATCCGCGCGGCTCATGGCAGTGACGGAGGGCAAGGCCACGCAGCGGTACCGCTCGGACCCGACGCGCAGGAACCCAGATTGAATGGTGCCGCGCCTGAGAGACGCCTCGTCGAGAATGTCGTAGTCAATGCCAGCCTGCTCCAGCTCCCGGCAAAGCGTCAGGTAGGCATCGCGCGCCTTAGCGCCGGTCGCCGATACAGTGCCGGCATACGTGGATGCAGCGTGAACAGTGGACGACGGATAGAGGACCGCGATATCGGAGACATGCGCTCCTCTGCTCAGCAGGAAGCTCAGGCGGGTCACATAGTCGGAGAACAACCTGTAGTGTTGCCAGTATGGCTGCCGAAATGAGGTACAGGGGGGAGCCCATTCCCACCACCCTCCCAACGTGGTGTAGTACCACGCGTGGGGATTGTACAGGTTGGCCCCCTGCGCATAGAACTCGTGGATTCGCCCGGAAAGCTCCTCGAGGGTCTGCCCCCATCCGCTGTTGTAGAAACCCTCCAACCAGACGCGAGGCCGACCGTAGAGATGGGCGAGCGAGCTGTGGGGCTTGCTGCTTCCAGTCTGGTCGTTGCCCGGCGCCTGATACCATCGCATGGTGCGCATGTAGTCTACGTAGTAACGGTTAGCGGACACCGGATCGGCGTCACGCGTCATCTGATCGTACGCGCAGATCATCCCGTGCCTGCGATGCCATTCGTAGAGAGGCTTGAAGAACGCGCGCTCAAGCAACTGGGCCTGCACATCGGCAACGTCGCATCGCACCTTCCCGGTGCGCGGTCCGATGTCATACCATAGCATGGGCAGAAGAGGCCGCAAATCGTATCCCTTGCGTCGCCGGAACTCCTGCAAGAACTCCCGAGTCCATCGGTTCATCGGCGGCAGCTCATCCTGGAAGGTTCCCGGGATGGTCGTGCCGAGGTAGGGCTTCAGCTTCCGCTCAAACTCCCCATGCACGAAGTTCAGCAGCTTGCCCGCGGCTACCGGGCTCATGTAGTCGAAGCCGCCCGGCGCTTCATGAAACAGCATGATCCGATATCGCCCCGCCGGCAGTTGCCTGCTCAATCTGCCGTCTTGCAGTGATGAGCTGAGATCCTCGACAACGCCCGTTGGTCGTCCTTCCTTGTCGAGTTCGACGGCAGAAGCCGCCAGCGCACGCCCGGGCGCCGCCATGCGTACCAGTTTGGGTCCCACTACATCCTGCTCAAGCACGGCGAGCTCAACGGCGCGCCATGCCGGCTCTCGCTCCATCAGACGGTCCTGGATGCGCGCAGTGGAGAACCCGAGCTGGTCGTACAGCCATATCCGCATGCCCAGGGTCTGTGCCTTCGCCAGAACCCGTCGCACGAGGCTCCACCATGCAGCGGAGAAGAACGGCGGGTTATCGGCAGCCGAACCATAAAGCGGGCCTGACGGAGCGAGATTCAGGATAACGGTGTTGTACACGTGGCCTTCGACCATTCGCTCCATTTGCCATTCGAGGCGCCGCCAGTCGAGGCGCTCGCCGCTCCACCACCATATCGGCACAGGACTGTAGGATCGCGGAGGTGACGCGAACCTGGCCAGAATGTCAGCGAAGGCGCGATCCTCGGGAGAGAGCGGATCAGATTCGAGATGCGGGTGGACCGCTCGGCCGGCCTGGGCCGGATTGGGCGTCGCAGGGGAAGGGGATGGGTTCGATCGGGACTGGAGTTTCCCCGCGCCAGTGGCCGCCGTCAGCATGGCCAGTGCGCCGACAGCCCACAGCACACGGACGGTCGCACGGGGGACGATGCTCCCGATCGGTTTGCCACTCATCACAGACCTCCTCGCTGCCACAGGACGCACGCAGTATACTGTCAAGACGCGGTGCAATGTTAGGGCGTTCTCACGAGGGAACGCGGTAGGAAGTATGCCGCGTAATCCCGTTGTCTCGCGAGCCGCGCAGGGCGCCGACGGCGCGCCGCGGGTCGCACCAGTGTCAGTCAGAAGGGAGCAGACCACCTTGGAGCATGCTCGCCCATCCCCCGTCCGGGCGTTCCCGCTCGCGGCTTTTGTCCTCGCCTCGCTCGCATGTGGCGGCTCAGCATTTGCTCAGCAGTACAGGAATGTCGTCAACGAGCCGTTCCGAACCGTTGCTTCCGGGCCTATGAGCGCCATCGTCGTCGATGTACCCGCCACCCGAGCGACAGCCGAGCGCGGCGCCGTGTACTCGGCGGTGCGCGCCGCTCGATCGAGCAGGGACCGGTCCGTTGCCCGGTACCTTGAAGTATTCCGGCGTGTGACGGGCTATCGCGGCCCTCTGTACCCATGCGTACCCGACATCGTCGTTGAGCGCATGGGTGGCAAGCCCATTCTGCCGGCGCTGGCGCCGACACGCGCCGCCAACCAGCTGAGCTTCGCCTTCTTGCCAACCGGAACCGCTGGGGGTTGGACGGCCGCGTGGCAAAGCGACCTCAACACGATCATTGGCGTCGTCTACGCGGAGCTTGTGAACGTCTATGGCCCTCCGTCATGGTCCGGTACCGTCACGATCATCAACGGCGACAGCCTGCCCGCGGGCGAGATCATTTCGGACCCCGATGCTCTGTCGGGCGGCATCTACAACGTGTCGAGAGGCGAGATCACCATCCCGCAGAACCTCTCGGTGCAATCGGCCATCCTCAACCTGACCCAGATGCTCGCCGTCGCATTCCACGGCCCGGCCCTCATTTCGTATGACCCCTGGGAGCGGGGCATGGCTCGTGCTGCGACTCTGGCCACGCTTCGCAATGTCAAGCCTGTGCTCCAAACCAAACCGTCGGCGGTGTTCGGCGGCAGCCTCGGCGACTTCGAAGTCTACGATCCGATGTGGCACGCCCTGGATAGGTACGACTGGCTGAATCAGCCCGCGCTCGGCAACGACCGGTTCTACCCGGTCAGCCGCCAGAACACGCAGGCCAACACGGCGGGCTTTCCGCTGATGCTCGTGCCTCGGTTGCAGATGGCGGGATCGGCGTGGCTCAAGGTTCTCACCGAGGCGCCCACGTTTCTGGCGGCCTTCAACTCCGCGTACTATGCCGCGCTGTCGGCCGACCCCGGTCTGCGCAATCGTGTGCCCGACCTGGTCGCGGTGGCAAGGCAGGCGCTCGCCAGTATCGGCGTGACCTCTATCGAGGGACTCCCGTTCGACGACTGGTTCCTCCGCCAGCACGTCCTCGACTCCAGCGTCTCGCCGGGTCCCAAGTTGTACGCGATGCCTTCGGCTCTACGACCCGATGCGACGGACGATGACTTTGCTCTCGGAGTGATCCTGGCCTACTATCGCACGACGTTCGACGGCTCTGGCAACAGCGATGAAGTGGACCTCAACGCCATCGGATATCCCATATACCGTGACTTCACCTTCGACAACCGGCTGTTCATTGGCGCCCAGTATGAGCGGGTGGACATTCGCGATGGTATAGGGACGGTGGCTCCGACCTTCTTCAACACGATCGGCGGAGATGCGGCGCTCCAGGGGCGCATGCGGATTACCATGGACTTCCCGATGGGTGCGGAGTCCGTTCGGCTCGAGGCCGCGCCGCGATCCATGGGGAAGGTCGGCCAGCCGAATAACCTCTGGGGTGTTGTCGTCGGAGCCGACACGGGCACCCTGAGGCTCGAGGCTGACGGGATCGCCACGGCCGATATACCGGTGCGTCAAGGGGCGTTTGGGGCGGCAGTGGATCCCGTTCTTCTCAATCAGCCTCGGAGAGCGACCGTGACCTTCACGGATCCCACGAACAACGTAACGCAGCGCCGGTTGATCAGTGGGGTCGGCGAGCAGATCCTGGTGCTGGATGTGGCCCCGAGCATAGATGCGCGCGAAGCGACGCTTCCGGCAGGACCTGCGATGGTGGCGTTTCCCATCCGGCCTCTCCAGTCTCGAGCTGCAGACGCGCTGGTGAGCCCCATCACGGGGCTGCCGCTCTTCTCCGATGCCAACCTGCTAATGGCGCAATGGCGACAGAGCCAACCCGGCGAGGACAAGTACCTGCGATACCCGAGCATGGAACCCATCACCCCGGGCAAGGGATACTGGCTGTCCTTGCCGGCGGCGACAACCGTCAAGATCACCGGCCGTCTGGCAAGTCGCGAGCGTGATGTCACCGTGGGTCTCCTGTACGGATGGAATCAGATTGGCAACCCCTACGAGACCGCTATCACTCCCAATGACCTTCAGTTCCAGTACATGGCAGACAACGTTCCGGTGGATCTCTCTACGGCCGTGGCCCGCGGCTGGGTTGTGTCCCATACCATCCCGGGGGTCGGCCAATCGGCAATATGGGGCTATAGCGCGGCGACCGGCTATCGGCCTGCGCTCGTCCTGGAGCCGTGGACCGGATACTGGATTCGCGTATTGGTGTCCGAAGGGCTGACGCTGACCTACCGATCTCCGGCCGGCAGAGCGGCGCGAACGGCCGCTGCCGTGCGCTCATCCTCTGCAGGATGGTCTGTGGCGCTAACCGTCACCGATGCATCAGGCCGAGGCGCCACGGCGNTGTTAGGCCAGGTCACCGGCGCCACCCGTGGGCGTGATGCCCATCTCGACGCTGCTGCGCCTCCTGCGTTTGCGACGGGGGCTCCTGTGATCGGCTTTGACCATCCTGAGTGGACGGTGCAGGACGGTCTCTGCTACTCGGACTTCCGCGGCGCCGGCGACCGCTCCGTCTGGCGCCTGACCGTGGACACGCCCCTCCCGAACACCACGTACACTCTCCGATGGGATGGACTGGCTCGTGTGCCGAGAGCCACGCGACTGTGCATTGTTGATACCGCGACGGGCACGCGGCAATACATGCACCCCGCATCGAGCTATGCGTTCTCGTCGGGCACGTCACGGACACGAGTGTTCGAGATCGTGCCCGAGGTCCGGGGCTCCAGCGCTTTGCGCATTCTGAACGTACGGAGCGATCAGAGCCGAGCCGGTCGGGGACGGCCCGTGAGCATGAGCTTTGATCTTTCGGCTCCGGCCTCGATCAGCGCGCATATCGCGGACGGGGCAGGCCGGCTGATTCGCCGTCTTTCGCAGGGCAGATCGGCATCCGCAGGCACGACATCGCTCCTGTGGGACACACGCGATGACCGTGGCATTTCGGTTCCCGCTGGCGCATATACTGTCGTGATCACTGCACGAACTGCCGACGGCGATCTCGCCCGGGCAATCTCGCCGCTGGTGCTGACCAGATGAAAGGAACGGGGATGCAACGAATGCGCAGCGCGCTGGCCATCATCGGCGCGAGTCTCGGGGTTGCCCTTGCCGCAGCTGGATGCGGCGGAGGCGGAGGCGGAGGCACTCCTGCTGATATCGTGGGTCGGGTCCTGCTGACGACAACCGGTCAACCGCCCAATCCGGCCGCGACCGTAACCGTCGCGGGAGCCGCATCGGTGTCAACGGGCGTGGATGGCAGCTTCACCATACGGAACGCCTCATCGGCAGCGAAGGAGATCACCGTCTCGGCAACCGGAATGACCACGCTCCGACAGGCGCTTCCAACGCTGACGCCCAACGCGGTCAATGATCTCGGCGACATCTTCCTCACTGATAGCACCTACAATGCTGATGTGGATGGCGTCGTGGTGCGCGCTGACACGCTGGCTGCCGTCAGCGGCGCGGTGGTGCTCATTTCCGGCTTGCGCACGACGACCGACGCCTCTGGAGCGTTCTCGCTCAAGGGTCTTCCCGTCGGGTTGGGCGGAACCAACCAACCGGTGGGTAAGGTCATCGCAACCGGGTTCGAGCCGAAGTCACTCATCCTCGATCTGCCGCTCGGCCCGACCGCGCCGCCCGATAACCTCGTGAACCACCTCGGAGAGATCCTGGTCTCGCCGCCGGTTGGCAGCATTCCGGGCGGGCCCTTCACGGTAGGCGGCAAGGTCACTTTGCAGGGTCAGACGGTCCATTCGGGCGTAACGGTGACGCTGATCAGGGTCTCCGATGACGTGACGCTTGGCTCGGTGCTGACGAATGACGCGGGGGCGTTTGGCTTCTGGGTTCCGGTGGGCGCCTATCGTGTGCGCGCGGAGAAGGCAGGCTTCGCGACCCAAGCGATGACTGTCACGCTCACACGTCTCGACCAGCCAGTCACCGCGAACATCACTCTGGCGCCTGCACCGTAGGCCCCCCGCCTCCCTATCTGATGCTCGACAGCCATTGCCATCTGAACCACCCGGACTTCGCCGAAGATGCCGCGGCTGCAATCGAGCGTGCCGTAGACGCGGGTGTCCGGTGCATGGTCACCGTCGGATACGATCTCGACAGCTCGACAAGGGCTGTCGAGATCGCTTCTCGGCATCGTGAAGTCTGGGCCGCCGTCGGCGTGCATCCTCATGAAGCGCGCGCCTACGATCGAGCGGCAGAGGACCGCCTCCGCGAACTGGCCCGGCATCCGCGTGTTGTTGCGATCGGCGAGATCGGTCTCGACTACCACTATGACTTCTCGCCTCGCGATGCGCAGCGGGCAGCTTTCCGGCGGCAGCTCGAACTCGCTGATGAGACGGACCTTCCGGTGATCATCCATTGCCGCGAGGCACACGATGATGCTCTGGAGCTGGTCGAGCGCCGACCGCCTCAGCGGCGAGGGGTGATGCACTGTTGGTCCGGATCTGTCGCCGAGGCCCATCGTGCGGTTGAACTGGGTCTGCTTGTCGGCGTGGCAGGCGTCATCACGTTCAAGAAGCGGGGGCAGCTGGCCGACGTAGTCCGTGATGTTCCTCCGGAGACGCTCCTTGCTGAGACCGATGCGCCCTACCTCGCGCCTGTTCCCTGGAGAGGAAAGCGCAACGAGCCCTCCTATCTCCCGCATGTGATCGAGCGTCTGGCCCAGGATCTCGGCTATGGGGCGGCTGAGACAGCCAGGCTCACCGAGGACAATGCTCGAACGCTCTTCTACCGCCTGGGGCTATGAGCTTGCCTCGATGTATGCGCGAACGACGTCCTCGGTCGAGCCGTCGCGACGAATGACACCATCGGCGAGCCAGATCACCCTCGTCGCGGCGCGTCGAACCACGTTCATGTCGTGGGACACAAACACGATGGTCTTGCCCTGGGCCTGTATCTCCTCGATTCTGCGGAAGCACTTCGCCTGAAACGCCTCGTCGCCAACCGCGAGCACCTCATCCACCAGGAGGATGGAGGGATCGGTGTGGATGGCGATCGAGAACCCGAGGCGCATCTTCATACCCTCGGAGTAGTTTCGGAGCGGAGTGTCGATCTTGGCCGCTAGATCGGGCGCGTCAAAGGCGAAGGCGACGATCGCATCGAGTTTGGCGCGAACTTCGGCGCGGCGCATGCCCAGAATGGCGGCATATAGCTCGATGTTCTCAATGCCCGTCAGGTCGGGGTGGAAGCCCGCTCCGAGCTCCAGCAAGGGGGCGATGGCTCCGTTCACTTCGACGGTTCCGCTCGTCGGGCGATACACACGCGCGATCAAGGACAGCAGCGTGGACTTGCCGGATCCATTGCGCCCTATGAGTGCGACCGTCTGCCCGGTCGGGATCGTGACGTTCAGGCCTTTCAGGACTTCGATGGTCTCCCTGGGCCGTCGCCGGAGGGCGTTCACCGCAGCGACTTTCACGGAGCCGTATACCTGATGCTGAACCGTGAACGACTTCCGCAGATCACGACAGACGATCGCATTCGCTTCATGCCTGGCAGATGTCATGGCCGCTCCACAAACTGCCACTTGCGGCTGTTGAAGTAGGCATAGCAGGCGAGGAGTATGCCCAGGGACACCGCTCCGGTGATCAGCATAGCGACCGGATCCAGCGGCAGAGATGGCCGGCCGCCGATGGCGGCAGGGTGGGGTGGCTGCAGCAGGCATTTCCGGTAACCGGTTATGATTGCGCTCATGGGGTTGTACATATAGGCAAGCCTGAGCCACTCGCGGCCAGGAGCCGCAAGCGCCGGGGCATTGGCGACCTGCTCGGCGACGTACATGATCGGCAGGAGGAAGAACAAAAGGTTCAGCAGAACCGTGGCCATGTACTTGATGTCTTCATAGAAAACGTTGAGGCAAGAGACGAGCAGGGCGAGCCCCGTAACCAGCATCATCTGCACAACGATGAGATAGGGGAACCAGATGATGGT
>Ga0067045_1032467_pt1 | contig 10163 bp, 7 predicted proteins | sample TerdegcTABiofilm_FD_59184 | JGI IMG/M metagenome (GOLD analysis project Ga0067045, IMG submission 59184) | Combined Assembly of (Gp0054472, Gp0054536) Wastewater bioreactor microbial communities from Singapore -Terephthalate degrading... | reverse complement strand
CGTTTACCTTTGGCTCGTGCGGCGCGGGCGCCGCAGCCTCTCCTTTAGCTGGCTGGTGCTGGCTTCACTGTTCTTTTACGGGTGGTGGAAATGGTCGAATCTGCCCCTGCTGATCGGCTCGCTCCTCTTCAACTATGCCGTGGGCACGCGGTTGGGGAAAATGGAACAGGGCAGGGGAGCCCGTTGGCTCCTGGGTTTTGGGGTTGCAGTGAACCTGCTGGTCCTGGGCTATTTCAAGTACGCCAACTTCTTCATTGATAATGCCAATGCCGTTTTCGGCTCGAATTGGGGCGCACTCCATCTGGTCCTGCCACTGGGCATCTCCTTTTACACGTTCCAGGAAATTGCCTATTTGGCCGACTCCTATCAGGGCTCGACGCGCGGCTACGGCTTCCGTGACTTCTGCCTCTTTGTCTCCTTCTTTCCTCAGCTTATCGCCGGTCCGATCGTGCATCACTCGGAGGTGATGCCTCAGTTTCAACGCAAGGAAAGTGTGCCCGGTTGGGAGGATTTCGCCGTCGGCCTCAGCATGTTTGCGATTGGCCTGGCCAAGAAGGTCCTGGTGGCGGATGTCTTCGCCGGCTACGCCTCGCCCGTCTTCCAGACCGCGGCCGGAGGGACCGCGCCAGGTTTTTCCGCCGCCTGGGCGGGACTCCTGGCCTACACGATGCAGATTTATTTTGATTTCTCCGCTTACAGCGACATGGCGATTGGCGCCGCCCGGCTGTTCGGAATCCGGCTGCCACTCAATTTCAACTCGCCCTACAAAGCCGCCAACATCGCCGACTTCTGGCGGCGGTGGCATATCACCCTCTCCCGCTTCCTGCGCGATTACCTCTACATTCCCTTGGGAGGCAACCGCAAGGGGCCGGCGCGGCGCTATGTCAACCTCATGGCTACGATGCTATTGGGCGGCTTGTGGCATGGCGCGGGCTGGACTTTCGTCATCTGGGGTGCGTTGCATGGCTTCTACCTCTCGGTGTTCCATGGATGGCATGCCTGGCGCGAGCGGCACAAACAGCGCCCCGGGAAACCTTCCTGGGCCGGAACGTGGTGCGGTCGCCTGGTCACCTTTTCGCTGGTGATGCTGGCATGGGTGTTTTTCCGCGCAGACAGTTTTTCTGCCGCCTGGACAATGTTAGGCTCCTTGGCGGGGCTCCATGGCTGGGGCTCGAATGTGGCCAGTGTGGACGTCGTGCGGGCGTTGCGGTGGGGCTGCTGGTTTCTGCCGGTGATCTGGCTGCTGCCCAACAGCCACGAAATCCTCGCCACCTACAAACCGGCGCTGGAATACCTCAAGGCGCCGGCAGGCAAATTCGTGACCGGCCCAACGCCGGTCTGGCTGGGACGACTCTTGAACTGGCGTCCGAGCGTGCCGTGGGCGCTGGCCATGGCGGGGATGCTGGTTTGGGCCTTGCTCAACCTGTTCCGCCCCAGCGAGTTCATCTACTGGCAGTTCTGATTCGCCATGCACCTGACCGCCAGAAAATTCGTTCTCTTGCTGCTGGCCCTTGCCCTAATCAGCATGGGCATGGTGGGCGGGTTTAACCTCCTGGTGGACTGGCGCGGGGGCTATCCCGCGCTGCACTTGGATGCCTTCGAGCCGCTGCGATACCTGGATCACGACCGGGTGGCCAAAGCCGAAATGGCCCGGCGAGGAGACTGGCAAACCGTCATCCTGGGGTCTTCACGCGCCAAAGCGGGGCTGCCTGCCCGGCATCCCTTCCTGGCAACCAACCCCACATGCAACCTCAGCGTTGACGCCGCGCGGATTGGTGAATTGGCCGCCATGTTCGAGTACGCGCGGCGGCATAACCGCCTCGAGCATGTGCTCCTTTGCCTGGACTTCTACATGTTCTCCCAGGGACCGCAATGGGTGCTCGACTTCCCCGAATCGCGCTTTAATCCCAACGTCAATTTGTTCCAGTACCACTGCAAGGCGCTCTTTTCCGAGGGGGCTTTGAAGCAAAACCGGGAAACCGTCAAGCGCTGGCTCAAGAAATACCAACCTTCGCCCCAGAATCGGAACGGCTTTTTCGAAACCTCGCTGCCTCCTGGCGAGAGCCAGCGGGCGGTGTTCGACCGCACCTTGCGGTTGATGGGAGAGGGCTACAGCACCCAAGTCTGGGATGAGACCACACTGGAGTGCCTGCGCCGGATCGTGCGCGGTTGCCGCGAGGACGGTATTGACCTCCAAATCGCCATCCTGCCCGTCCACGCCCTGGACCTCGAACTGCTGTACGGCATGGGACGATGGAGCGAGTTCGAATCGTGGAAGCGCAGCATGCTCAAAGTCCTGGCCGAGGAGGGCGTGGAGGAAAAGTTCGGGCTGTGGGATTTCACCGGGTATGCGGGTCCTGCCGGCGAACCGGTGCCGCCACCTGGCGATACCACAACACGCATGACCTACTACTTCGAGAACAGCCATCTCACGCCGGTCCTCGGCGCGTCGGTTTTGGACGCCATTTACGGCAACCCCGGCGCAGGCTTCGGCGCGCCGTTGACCCCGCAAAGCATCGAGCGTCACCTGGCGGCCATCCGGGCCGAACGCGCCGCCTACGCCCAAACCCACGCGGCCGAAGTGGCCTGGGTCCAATCCATCCTTGACCAGGTCGCGCGTCCACGAAAATCCGCTCGCGCCACGGGTTGAATTTGACGGACGGCGGCCCGCCTGTTAGAAAGCCGGCGTTCATTGGCACTGGCGGAGTCCCAAAGCGTATGACGACAGAAAACAAACACCCTAAATATGGCCGCATCCTGATCAAACTCAGCGGCGAGGCGCTCGGCGGCGAAACGGGCCAGGGCATCTGCCCCGAGGCGGTCCAGAACATGGCCGAACAGATACGCGAAGTGCGCGACATGGGCGTGCAGGTCGTGGTCGTGGTCGGGGGCGGCAACATTTTCCGCGGCCAGACGGGCAGCGAGCGCGGAATCGAGCGGGCCACCGGCGACTACATGGGAATGCTCGCCACGGTCATCAACGCCCTCGCGTTGCAGGATGCCCTGGAAAAAATCGGCGTGCCGACCCGGGTCCAAAGCGCGATTGCCATGGCGCAAGTGGCGGAGGCGTTCATCCGCCGCCGCGCCGTCCGGCATTTGGAAAAGGGGCGGGTGGTCATCTTTGGCGGGGGCACGGGCAACCCGTATTTCTCCACCGATACCGCCGCCGCGCTCCGGGCCAACGAGATCGGGGCGGAAGTGATTCTCAAGGCAACCAAGGTGGATGGCATCTACGACAGCGACCCCCAAAAAAACCCGAATGCCAGGCGGTTTGGCCGAATCACTTACCTCGACGCCTTGCAGCGGCAGCTCAAGGTCATGGACGCCACCGCCTTCTCCATGTGCATGGACAACAAGATGCCCATCATCGTGTTTGACCTTTTCCCCCCGCACAACCTCAAGCGCGTGGTGCTCGGGGAGGAGATCGGGACCCTGGTCACCGGTTGATGGCAGGTTGGGCGCCGCCCCGGCCCGAAGCTCCCTTACTCCGATCCCAGCGGCCTTGCTTGCATCGCTCAGCGCGCTGCCCCCCCCACTTTCCGCAACGGCAGGTTGACGTTTCCCCGGAATCGAGCGACAAAGTCTTTATGGTATTCGCCTCGCGCGAAGCAGCGGGTCGGAAACTCGGGGACACGCTCCGGCGCCGCCAATTGGGGCTGGACGTTGTCCTGGGGCTTCCGCGCGGAGGGGTGATCGTGGCCGCCGAAGTCGCGGCGGCCCTCAAACTGCCCCTTGGGGTCTTGGTGGTGCGCAAAATCGGCCATCCGTGGTGCCGTGAATTCGCGGTGGGCGCGCTGGCCGAGGGCGGCGTGGTCGTTCTCGATCAGGACAGCATCGAACCCACGCCGGGCATTGAGGCCGGGCTCAACGCCATCCTCCGGGAGGAGGAACAGCATCTGGCCGCCTATCAGGCCCGGTTCGCATTTGCGTGCCTGGAAAACCTCGCCTTCAAGTCGGTGCTGCTGGTGGACGACGGCGTGGCCACCGGCGCCACCATGGAAGCCGCGGTGCAGTCCGCCCGCCGGCGCAAGGCCCGCACGGTGACCGTCGCGGCGCCGGTGGCCTCGACCTCCGCCGTTGAACGCCTGCGGCGCGTGGCCGACGAGCTCGAAGTGCTTTGCGTGGACCCCGACTTCGCCGCGGTCGGCCGTTATTACGAATCGTTCCCCCAGATCAGCGACGAGGAAGTCCTCAAATGTCTGCGCCGTCTCAAGGAGCGCGGCGGCTGAACAAGGCACCGCGCGCGGGCTTCAGGGTGCATCCTCTTTCCAGTTGCCGGGGGTCCCAGGGCAGGACTGGCCCGTCCGGGAGGGCGCGAGGCGACGAGGAAACAGGCGCGCAGATGCCCCGGGGCTTGCGTCCGGCGTGAGGTCCATTCCGACAAAGCCGTTGCCGGGATCGAATGGAGGGCTTATGGTTATGATGAGGCTCACTTTTATGGCCGCGGCGAAAATTTTGGTGGTGGATGACGATGACTCGGTGTTGGAGTATTGCGCCGGGGCGCTTCGCAGGCTGCCGGACGCCGAGGTGGCATTGGAAAGCCAAAGCCCGCGGGCGGCGGAGCGGCTCGTGCACGAATCGTTCGATCTGCTGATTGCGGATTTGCGGATGCCCGACATGGACGGGCTGGAACTGGTGCGGCGGGCGCGCCAGACAGACCCCTCCTTGGCAGCCCTGATTATTACCGGATGCCCCACCATGGAAACGGCGGTGGAAAGCATGAGGCTTGGGGCGATGGACTATCTGGCAAAACCGTTCCGTCCCGAGGACCTTCTGACCAGCGTTCGGACGTTGCTGGAAAACAAACGCCTGCGGGAGGAAAACCGCTGGTTGCGCAAGCGCATGGAGCAGACTTATTGCTGCGGCGACCTGCTGGGGCGGAGCGCGGCCATGCAAAAGGTTTGTGAACGCATCCAGCGAACGGCGGAAACGGACTTTGATGTGCTGATCGTAGGCGAAACCGGCACCGGCAAGGAATTGGTGGCCCACACCCTTCACGAGCACAGCAAGCGCAAGAGCGGGCCCTTTGTGCCGGTGAACTGCGGCGCGATTCCCGAGGGGTTGGTGGAGAGCGAACTCTTCGGCCACGAACGGGGAGCCTTTACCGGGGCGCAAAGTCGAAGCGTGGGGCTGCTCGAGTATGCCAGCCACGGCACCTTTTTCCTCGACGAACTGAACCAGCTTCCACTGCGGCTGCAGGGCAAGCTGCTGCGCGTGATCCAGGAGCGCAAAATCCGGCGCGTGGGCGGGACCGAGGAAATCGCGGTTGATGTGCGAATGGTTGCCGCATCCTCCATGTCCCTCGAGGAAGCGGTGCGGCGTGACCAGTTCCGGGCGGACTTGTATCACCGTCTCAACGTCGCTCGAATCGTTCTGCCGCCCTTGCGGGAGCGCACGGAGGATATTCCCATGCTGGTGAACGTTTTCCTCGAGCGGTTTGGCCGCGGGCTCGAGCGCCGGCCTCGGGCCGTGAGTCCGGAGGTGATGGAGGTGTTGGTCCATTACTCGTGGCCGGGCAATGTGCGGGAGCTGCAAAATGTGATCAAGCGCGCGTTGACTTGGGCTCGTGAGGAGGTGGTGCAACTGGAGGACCTCCCCGAGGAAATCGTGGCGCAGGCCGGGAATGCGCGGCGGGCCGGGGGCGACGGCTTCTTTGCGCTGCGGGAGCGCCAGATTGCCGCCTTTGAGCAGGGGTATTTGCAGGCTCTGCTGGAGAGGCGGTCTGGGGATGTGTCTGCCGCGGCGGCGGAGGCCCGGCTGCCGCGCGGAACGCTCTATCGCCTCCTGAAGAAATACCGGCTCAACCCCGCCGACTTTCGGCGGGGCTGAGCCGTCAACTGCCGGCCAGGGGGCCTGGCAATCGGACGAATCAAGGACGCCAGAGCCGGTAGAACTTTGCTCCCGCGGTCACCGGGAGGGTGATGCGGAGCTCGTGGTTGTTGGTGGTGACGCTGCCCTGAACGTCGGTCCATCCCGGGGCTGGACTCAATTCATCCGCCGCCTGCAGCTTGAAATCCGCCGCGCCGGCCGGCCAGCTCAGCACCAGGTTGCCCGCCGAGGGATTCAGCCGCAGTTGCGGGTAAGGCGTGGTGGCGGTGCCGAGCATGGAATAGGCCGAGCTCCCCGCAGCGTTGAAAGCCTGTACCCGGTAATAATAGGCGGTGGCCGCGTCGAGATTGGAGTCCACCAGGCTCGAGACGCCGGGGCCCACGGCGGCGATTTCGCTGAAGTTGACTCCGTCGAGCGAACGTTCCACCCGGAAACCCTGCTCGGAACTCGAATTGTCGCCCCAGACGACCTGGATCTGATCTGCGGCCAGCCGCCGGGCGGCCGGCCCGGCTGGAGCGGCAGGGCGGATAGCCGCCACGCGGGTCAGCCCCCGCTCGGGGCGCGAAAAATTGTGACAGTTGGAACAGTCATAGCCTTTGTCGCGCACATGTTTATCGTGGACGCTGGCGAATCCGGCCGACTTGCTGCCATGGCACTGGGTGCAAAGCTGGGAAGTGGGCGCCTTGAGTTCATAGCCCAAGTCGGTTTTCAAGTTCATCCGCACGGGGCCGCCCGCCGTGTAAGCCGCATGGCAAGCGCCGCACTGCAGCGCGGAAGAGGCGGCGACGACCCCATGATTGATGGTTTGATACTCCAGCACAGGCACGATGGTGGTGGGGCCGTTTAGGCCCGACAGCTCCTGGCCGCGCTGGATGGATTTGGCAAAATCCCCACTCGAGAAGTAAGTGAAGGTGGAATGAGGCACCAGCAGACCGCTGGCATCATGCCTGGCGGCGTTGGACCGATGCACTTTCATCGGATAGAGTTTGGCGCCCGGGGATTGCACGCTCCCGTTGGGCAACGCCAGAATGGCCTCCCCCAGGCCGTTCTGAATCGGGGCCTGATCCAGTTCGTTCGCCAGGCTCGTCCCGTCAAACCACTTGTAGGCCGGCACCACATTCGAGGCGCGCACCTCGGACGGCAGCCAGCCACCCTGCCCCCGGCACGCGGCCATCGAGAATTCCGCGTGACTCCAGTTCCGCTCCATTTCGGTGCTTTTGTCTTTCGCGAAGGTCGGAATGTGACACGACTGGCAGGCCACGCGCAACGCGTGGACGTCGCGCGCCGTGCCGTTGCGCGCGCTGTAATCCCCGTGCGGGCGGTCGGTGTGACATTTGGCGCAGGTCAGCAGTTCCGCGCTGTCGCTGGCGCGCAGGTCCACACCCCGGCCCAGGACGCGGTGATTTCCGGCGCTGTGGCATCGGGCGCAACTGAGGTCGGCGCCTTGCGGGCTCATGTGGACGTCGGAGGACACCGGCGGGTTGACCGTGACCGTCGAGAGGTCGCCTCGTTTCCCACCGTCACTCCCGCCGGCTCCTGCATGGCAGCGCAAACACGAGGCCCGCGTGGGCAGGTGAACCAGCCGGGCGGCCTCGAGAATCGAGATCGTCATTTTCCCGGTGTCCGGCACGAACTGAAATCCCGTTTCGTCCTCCACGACCATTTGGATGGTATGAAGGGTGCCATTGGTTCCCGGAAAGGTCAGCGGTTGATAGGGCGGGGCGGGAACGCGCTTGTACGCATCCTGGTGGCACATGAGGCAGTCAATGTTGTGCAGTTGCTCGGGGGTCAGCTCGGGAGCAGGCACGCGCCCATTGCCAACATGGCAGGTGGCGCAGGTGGCGCGCGAGGAGGTTGATGGCGTCCCGCAGTAGGAGTTCATCACCCGCGCGCCATTTCTCCCTTTCCCCGCCGGACCCGCGATGTTCGGCACGGCCGGCGTCTCTCCCATTTCCTGGTAGTGGACCGACCCAAACATCGCCCGGGCCTGGGACTCATGACAGGCGATGCACGTGGCCGGACCGGTGTACGCGGTGATGGTCGCATGCGCTTCCAAGGCCGCCGGGGAGATCGTGGGAGTCTGGGCCCAACCGCTCACGCCTGCCGCCAACCAGGCCAGCGAGACGAAGGCGGGAGTGAAAAGCCCTTTCACGCCAAGGCGTGGCTTGCAAGTGATCTTGATTGTTTTCATAAGACATCGTGTCATGCCGCCCCTCTTAGCACCGCGCTTGCCAGCCTCGCCCCACCAGCCCCCTTTCCTGAGGCCTCGACCTGGGGACAAACGCCCTCCAGTCGCGAAAATCCTTGATTTCCAGCAAAACGGCGCTCGGCCCTCCCCGGAAATTCCCGGCATCCGCCGGTGAAAAACCTGGCGGACGTTCGCGAGCTTGGACTCGGGTTGCAGACGGCTTTTGTCACACCGATGTGAAATTGCCGTTGAACCTGTCACAGCGGTGAGACGGCTGCGGTGGCATCTCGAATCCGGGTGCCGGCAAGCCGGCGAAGCGGTTTTCGCGTTCCCGGCTGTTTGAGGGCCGGGGCAGGCCGCCGGCCCCTCGCCGCTGCCTTGGCGCCAGTTTCGCAATCCAACGACAAAGAAAGGCAAGGCGCCGTTAGCGTCCCGTCCAGCGGTTGTCCTAGGCTGTCGGCATGAGATTCAGTCGCAACTCCGTTTCAATCGGTGGCCGCCCCAGCGGAGCGGCCGCCTTCACGCTCATCGAACTGCTGGTGGTCATGGTTATTATTGCGATCCTGGCCGCCTTGCTGTTGCCCGCGCTGGCTGGCGCCAGGGAGCGCGGCAAGCGCGTGCAGTGTGGTTCCAACTTGCGTCAGATTTACCTCGCGACGGCGATGTATGCGGACGATCACGCCGATTCCATGCCGGTCAAGTATGAAGTGAAGAAAAACAGCCTCAAAGCCGAGGACGTGGCGAAGGGCAAACAGCTTCAGACGCTCACCAACGGCATCCACACCCTGCTGGCTGATTACGTCGGCGGCGGTCCGCTTGCACCGGCGCGAGTCTTTCGCTGCGCCTCCGACCGGGGCGACTTCGCAGACCCCCGGCCCGTGTTCGATCGCAAGGGCTCCAGCTATCAGGTGGAGGGTGTGGATTTGGGGCGCAAGCCCAAGGACCTCTTCAAAAACCGTTTTTCGGGGGCCGTGACACTCGATATTGCCTTTGATTTGTTCAAACCCTGGGACTCGGATGACCCGGCCAAGGTGCAGGAAAAGCTGGCCAAAGGCGAGTTGGGGCCCGTGAAATGGCATGCGAAGGTCTTTAACAAGGTCATGGGGGACGGGCACGTGGTCGTGATTGCCACCAAGGCCCAGGACAAGGAGTCCAAGGGCGAGTCGTCGGACGATTGACATTCCGTCAGCCCGCCGCGTGTGTCCAACCCTTCTTGAGCCTCACTCATGGCCCACTCTTCTCTTGTCCAGGCGCCCAAGCCGGCAAACCCGTGGTTGAAGCGGTTCCGATCCTGGCATGTGCGCGCCGGGGCCCTGGCGGCAGCGTGTCTCCTGCTGGCCGGCCTGACGGGAATTTTTCTCAACCACAAGGCCTTTTTCCTCGGGCTTCTGGGGGCGCATCAACCGCCCAACGAACCCGCAAAGTCCCCGCCAGCCAGGCCAACCGGGGGGTTGCGCCTGGCGTCCGCCCTGACGGCGCCCGCGGTGTCATGGGAAAGGGCCCTGGCCCTGGCCCAAGAGCGTTGGGGCGATGTCGAGCTTGAAAAAATTGAACTGAAGTTCGAACAGCAGCAACTGGCTTACCGCATCAAGCAGCGGCAGGGCTCCGAATTGATTATTGACGCAAGCACGGCCGAGGTGGTCGAGAAAGGGCGATACGAAAAGCTCGGTCCCCGAGGTCCCGACGGCCAGCCCGCGCGGTCATTTGATTGGGGAAAATTCGCGTTGGACCTCCACACAGGCAAAATTTTCGGGTCCGCAGGCAGAGTGCTGATGTCCGCGTGCGCGCTGGTGCTGGTGACCCTGAGCCTGACGGGCCTCTGGCTGTGGGCGGCACCCCAATGGCGTCGCCGTTCCGGTCGCCGCGCCTGAGTTGCGCCGGCCCTCAAGGAGGTCCCCCCGGCAGATCGGAGGAACATGGCGGGGCAGGGGACGCCTCCCAAGCCCCCGTTGCCGGGGTGGCACCCGCGCCGCATTCCCAGCCAGTGCCGGTTCGCTTATTTCCGGATTGCCCTTTTGCCGCAAGTGGCACATAACCAATCGCATGCTGTCCAAGGTTTGTTCTGCGGCGGTGAACGGAATCGAGGCGTACGCGGTCGAAGTGGAAGTCAACGCCGGTTACGGCGACACGCTCATTGTCATCGTCG
>Ga0067045_1032466_pt1 | contig 10164 bp, 9 predicted proteins | sample TerdegcTABiofilm_FD_59184 | JGI IMG/M metagenome (GOLD analysis project Ga0067045, IMG submission 59184) | Combined Assembly of (Gp0054472, Gp0054536) Wastewater bioreactor microbial communities from Singapore -Terephthalate degrading... | reverse complement strand
GGCAGGGACGGGGTTATAAAAGGGAAATATCCGCCGGTGTCGCAATACTTCATACCAAGAATAATCGAGTGGAGGGATCTCTATTTCTGACCATATTGAACCGATTCTGCTAAAATTAAAACGCAGGAAGGAAAAAGAAAAAGCGTTTCTGGTGGGGGTGGAACTGGAATCCCATGAGATAGAATTTCAGGAAACCCTGGAAGAAATGAAGCTTTTATCGGAAACCGCCGGAGCGGAAATTCTGGAGGTTATCATTCAGAAACGGAACAAACCGGATCCCGCCACCGTTATAGGTTCAGGCAAACTGGAGGAGATCCGGCAAGCCGCTCAGGAACGGAAACCGGATCTGGTTATCTTCGTCAACGACCTGAAACCCTCCCAGGAGAGGAATCTGTCAAAAGCTCTGGACATGCGGGTTATAGACCGACAGGCTCTGATTCTGGACATCTTCTCCATGAGGGCGAGAACCAGAGAAGGAAAGATGCAGGTGGAACTGGCTCTTCTGAACTACCTTCTCCCCCGACTGGGAGGATTGGGAGCCGTCCTGTCGCGGCTGGGAGGCGGCATAGGAACCCGGGGGCCCGGCGAAACCATGCTGGAAACCGACAAGCGCCATGTCCGCAGAAGAATCCAGACCCTGACCAAGGAACTGGATAAACTCCGTTCCCACCGGACTCTTTTGAGGCAAAGCAGAAGAAATAAAGGTTTTCTTCAGGCCAGCATCGTGGGATATACCAATGCGGGCAAATCCACCCTGCTCAACCGCCTCACCGAAAGGGACGTGCTGGTGGAAAACAAACTCTTCGCCACCCTGGATCCCACTGTGGGCAAGTTCTTCCTCAGATCGGGCATCGAGGTGCTGCTGGCGGATACCGTGGGATTTATCCGGAATCTGCCTCCCCAGCTGCTAATGGCTTTTCGGGCGACTCTGGAGGAAGTGGAGGAGGCGGACATAATCCTTCACGTGGTGGACGTCTCCCACCCCAACTGGAGAGAACACTCGGAAGTTACCGACAGCCTCCTGGAGGAGATGGCATGTGATAATAAACCCGTGATCATGATATTTAATAAGATGGATCTTGTGGATATGGATAAGATAATGGAGTTGAAGAAGGAATTTCCCTCCTCCATATTCTTATCGGCTCTCTCCGGCAGAGGATTCGACGCCCTCAAGGAATCGGTGTCCAAAGCCGCCGAGGAGTATTTCCCCACCTTTGTGGAAAGGTTCAAAAAAGTCAGAAGCGACTACGGCGAGAAGAAATTTACCACCCAGGACAACAAACCGGATAAAAAACCCGACACCCTTTAACCCCGACGGCAAAGAAAAGAAAAAAAGCGGGAGGCTGACATGTTCCGGATTATTTTTGCTTACATAGAAGAGGATCCCGAAAAGATAAAAAAATCCCTGGATAATGTTATGCAGGGGAGTGAATTCAGGGATCTCTGGGTTCCTCCCGCCAAAAATATGTGGTTGGTATTACTGGAATATCTTAAAAAAAATGAAGTTATCAGACTGATTCTGGAATGGGTGGGACAATTGCTGGAGAAGTTCTTTCAGGGGTTCTTTCGGTTTCTCTCGCCCTATAATCCTTTTCTGTATATAGTTATGGGACTCTTGTTGGCGGGGATCCTGTCCTTTGTGGTGTTTCTGATAAGAAAGAAAATCAATGTAGCCGTCAGTCGGGAAGCCGGCTCCCAAAAGGAGGAATACTCCCTGGATCCCCTGGTGCATGAAAAAATGGCGGAAAAATCCCTGTCCATGAAAAACTATCCCGAGGCCATCCGGTTTCTTTATTCGTCTTTTCTACTGTATATCAATTCCAAAGGGATCCTGGAATACGACCGCTCCCGCACCAACCGGGAAACGGAAAGGATCCTGATAAAAACCGGTAACGAAAATTTTAATTCCGCCCTGGCAAAAGTCAACAGCCTCTTCGAAGACAAAATATATGCCCGCAGGAACTGCTCTATAGGGGAATTTGAGGAATTTCGGGAATATCTGGGGGTATGCAGGAGGGAAATAGGATGAACCGGAACAAAATCATAACACTGGTGATACTGGTTCTGTTGCTGGGGTTTTTGTTATATGTGGGTCAGACTAAGCGACGTTCCTCCCCCCTGATAAGCAAAGCCGACAGTTATGACACTGGCGTCAACGGCTACAAGGCTCTCTATCTGTTATGCGGTAAGGTGGGTTTTACCCCTGAGAGAAATCTCCACCAACCCGGTTCGGAAGAATTTCAACCGATGAAATCCCTGGTGATCCTGTCTCCTGGAGGAATAGATAAATCCGACGCCCAGAGCCTCATAAAATGGGTGGAAGAGGGAAATAACCTTATAATGGTGTCGGAAGAGGAGAACCCCTTCTTTGATCAACTGGGGATAAGCCTCACCCGCTTCAGGGAAGACCCGGAGAAGGACACGGACTTGGACGAAAAACAGAATAAAGAGGATAATTTCACCTGGAAACGTTTTCTGCCCAAAACCAGGAAAGTAAAAAATACGGCGGAAAATTCCCCCCTTGAAAACGTAGGTGAGATAGAAATCGTGGAACACGCCCGGCTGAAAATTCCGGAGGGGGAATACTTCGAGATTCTTCTTCAGGATGAAAAGGGCGTGATATGCGCCTCCTGCTCTCGGGGTGAAGGGAGAATAATACTCATGACCACCCCCATGATGTTCAGTAATATTTTTATCAACCGATGCGATAATGCGGTGGCGATAATAGATATTTTTAAATTAATATCTGATGATAAGATATATTTTGATGAATATTTTCACGGATATAGCGCCATGAGCGGCAGTTTCAAAATGCCGGAGACCGCCTCCTTCATCTTTTATCAGGTGGGCGGAGGGGTTCTCCTGTTCTACCTGATCCTGATGATCCGTTTCGGCATTCCCCGGAGAGTTCATCATGACCGGATCCGCACCTCGGGCGAATACGTCTATTCCCTGGCAGGGCTTTTCCACAAGGCATCCTCGGAAAAATACGCACTGGACAATCTTTTGAAGGGATTTAAAAGGAAACTTTCTCACCTTTATGGAATTCCCTACGAAGTTTCTCATCGGAAACTGTTGAGTCTGTTAACGGAACTGCCCGGCATCGATGCCCGAGAGGCCTCATCCCTGGTGGAAGATTGTAACAGGATGCTGCAGCAAAAAGAAGGGAATTACCCCCTCTTGAAAGAAATCGCAAGGAAACTGGACGACATCGTAATGAAAGCCTCCAACCGAAGGAACGGCGATTAACCGGAACCCGGCGGAAAAAGGGAGACTGACGGCCTATAACGGAAGGAGATTCAATTGGATTCTTTTAACGACAAACCCACAGCCACCGTCTATCAGAAAATAATCCGGGAAGCCCGCAAGGTTATCGTGGGACAGGAAGAGATCCTGAAAGAATTGATAATCGCCTTTTTGTCCTCGGGGCATGTACTGCTGGAGGGAGTTCCGGGCATAGCCAAGACCCTGATGGTGAAAACCCTTTCTCACATAATCCGGTGCGGTTTCGAGAGGATCCAGTTCACCCCGGATATGATGCCGTCGGATGTGCTGGGAACCCATATATTCGACATGAAGAGCGGTCAGTTCCACCTCAAGAAGGGACCCGTGTTCACCAATTTCCTGCTGGCAGACGAAATAAACCGGACCCCTCCCAAAACCCAGTCGGCCCTTCTGGAAGCCATGGAGGAAAATCAGGCTACCATTGAAGGAGAGAAGATCCCCCTGGGAGATCTCTTCGTGGTGTTTGCCACCCAGAACCCGGTGGAGTTCGAGGGAACCTATCCCCTGCCCGAAGCCCAGATGGATCGGTTCATGTTCAAGGTGCTGGTCAACTACCCCGGAACCGAGCATGAAAAGGAGATCCTTAAAAAATACCATACAGGGTTTAATCCCAAAAAGATGGAGGATATTTCCTTCGACAGCGTAAACTATGCCGACTTTATCCCGAAATGCCGGGAAGAAATAAAAAATGTCACCCTGGAGGAGAAAATATTCGACTATATAATAAACATCAATAACGGTACCCGTAAAAATGTAAATATAAGCCTGGGAGCCAGTCCCCGGGGTGCTATCTCTCTTCTGACGGCGGGTAAAACCAGGGCGGCCATAGCGGGAAGAAACTACGTCATTCCCGACGACATAAAAGAGTCGGCCTGCAGCGTCCTCCGACATAGGATCATACTGAAGCCCGAATCGGAAATCGAGGGAATTACCCCCGATGAAGTAATAAAAGGAATCCTTTCCAGAGTGGAAGTCCCCCGTTGATATTCCGTCAGGAAGAAGTCAGCAGATCTATCCCGAAAACAATTAACAAGCAGGAAAAATTATGGTATAATAACATTTAAGGAAGGGGTGAGAAAAGAATGAAAACGAAGAAAAAAGGGTTTACCCTGATTGAGCTCGTGATCTGTATCCTTATTCTGGGCGTTCTTTTAAGTATTGTTCTTCCTAAACTGGTACAGGGGAAATATCGGGCTCTTTTGACGGCCTGCCAGTTTAACCTGCGGGCGGTTGCCTCAGCCCTGGAAAACTATCACACCGACTACGACAGTTATCCTGACAGTCAAAGTACTTTTGATGATCTGGCGGACAGCAGCCGTTACAGTCCCACATATTTCCATCCGGCACCCACCTGTCCCAGCAGTGCGGAAAAATATACCTATATTGCCGCGGACCCGATAACTATCGGTTCCACCAGTTCTATTCACGGTTACACCACCGCCTGCGACGGAGGGCTCCACTACATAGTTTTACCCAGCCTGGTGTCCCAGGGGTATCCCCAGTATAATCCCGCCACCGGTGGGCGATTCTTTCCATAGCATTATCGCAGTGATTATCCGGTATAAATATTTTTACGCAGTAAAAAAAAGTTGGTGAAGAGTCAGAGCCGCCAACTTTTTTGTTTTATTCTTCCGACAAGGGGATGCCGGTTATTGAGGAGAATATGCCGCACAGTTCCCTGATTCGCCCTTCCTGAGCGGTAATCCACGAGTTGTACACCCAATTCTGCTTCACAAACAAGAAGGTAAATCTTTTACCCGTCTTTTTCATCAGTATCCGGGATACCTGATAACAGTCGAGAGAAACCCTGGAAGAAACAAAAAACAGAAGTGATAAACGGATAACAATGCGATTCCTGTCTCCTTTTATACTGTTTTTATAGGTGGCGGACATAAAAAAAAGCAGAAAAAACATCACGGGAAGATGCCCCAGGGGAAGATGGATGGGCGTTTTTCTGTTCAACAAAAAAACAGCCCCCGCCAGAATAAAACCTGACAAAAACAAAGAAGCCGTGATCAGGGGATGAACCCGGCTCTCTATCAGAATAGAATCCCTGTCTTCCTTACATCGAATATAAATCACAACAACACAACCGCCATGAACACCTTTTTTTCAGGCGGTTTCCTTTTTCCTCCCGACGAAATGGCTGATCAGATACACAATGATGATCAGGATGATGATGCCTGCCAGAATTTCCTGTTTCTGGAATTTGGTAATTTCATAGGGCAGTTCGTGGAGGTGGGAGAGAAAACAGGGAATAACGGCGGCGGTAATCCAGAGGGGAGCCAGAGAAGCCCGGAAAAGTCCCCGATTGCGCCGTTGGGAGAAGTAGGAGAAGGTGCCTATCATGGCGGGGATGAAAAGACCCAGCACAAAAGCCCCCAGTCCTTCCAGTTTGAAGAAGATGCCCACAGACAGAATTCCCGCCAGAACAATCAGACAGGCGGCGAAAAAAATTCCCATGCCGATAATGGGAGTCCCCGGTTTTTCTCTGGTAAATATGCCGCTGCCTGCCATGTTGAACCCCTCGAAGAAAAGAGAGAGGAAAACGCCCAGTATAAATCCCAGCAGGGTTTCCATGGCCGATATGTCCAGGCCGTAATCCAGCAGGTTGGAGCGTTGCTTCAAAACCAGGAAGAGTCCCAGGAGGATGGTGGTCAGTCCTGCGAAGGTGATTCCTTTGAGGAAGATCCTGGCCCAGGTGATCCTGTCGTCGGGTTCGTTCTTTTCCGGCGGGGGTGCGGGTTTTTCGTCCATGATGACGGTCATTTTGGGATTATCGGTTCCCAGGGATACGGCATCGGTGTCGGTGGGCTGAATGGGGTTGGGATGGGAAAAGACCCCTTCGTCTTCCCGGTTGATGCGATAGGTTTCAAATCCCTTGTGGGCGATCAGGAGAGGAACCAGAGACAGTAATGCGATGGAATAGAGAGTAATACCGAACCCCATGGCGGAGGCATAGGAAAACCATATACCGCCGATGAGTAAAAGGGACACGAAAGCTCCCGTGGAGAGATCGGGACCCTTGATCCAGCGGGCCGAGGGTTGTATCAGCAGTATAAATACCGTGGAGGTAATCACCCCGGTAATTATGGGGTAATTATATTCGGTTCTGATATTCAGCCGGTTTAGCAGGAAAAGAGTCACTCCCAGAAACAGGAATATAAATATGGCAAGTTGGGCGGGCAGAATGTCCATGATATTTTTCCCCTTGCCTATTTTGAAGGGAACCGTTACCACAATAGAAATGGCAAAAATCGCCATCAGGAGAAAAGCGGGAAGATATTCCTGGGTGGAGCGGGTGGTAAAATGGTACCCTGCCATGAAGATGCTCATGACCGTCGCCGTAATCAGATAACAGACGCTCTCGGTTTTGGTAGCCAGTACCTCGAATTTGGGAAACAACACCAGGTTGGAGGTCAGACGCAGGGAGAAAAGCCCCAGACCTGTTCCGGCCATGAAAGCAAGCCACAGATTCCCTGCCCTGATACCGTAAAAGTTGATCACCAGTCCCATAAAGAGGAGGGCGATACCCATGGCTGACAGGGGAAGAGCCAGAAAAACAGGAAGACTTTCACCCTGGGCCTGTTTTTCTTTTTTAAGCACCTGGCTTTCCATGGAGGAGACCAGAAGAGGAATCATAAACCCCACCAGTCCCGACAGAAGAGTTCCCCGGCTGCCGGTACTTTTGGGCAAGATAGCCAGAAACAGCAGACAGACAGCAAAGGGTAAAATAAAGATTACCCAGCTGATGGAAAGGAAAGATTTTTGCCCCCTGGCATCGGACGAATCGGGGGCGGGTTGTTCCCCTTTGCGGGTCATCAGGACGATCATCCAGAGAAGACCGATAATGGCGGAAAACATGCCTCCGGTTAGAAACAGTTGGTTCACGGCGTTGATATTCATATACTGACCCCCCAGTCTGGATTCTTTTCTCCAACGAAATCTTCAACATGATAAAAATCCGTTCCTGCTTTTTCTCTGTTCTTTTGGGATTCTTTAACGGTTCTTTTGAGATTTTTCAGGGTTTTTGTTGGGGAGTAACAAGGAATTAAAGTAAAAACCCACGAATACATTTTAAAAAACAGGGAAGGGTAGAGCGTGCAAAATTTAATTCAATATCTGAAAGAAGTCGTAGAACGGGGCGGTTCGGACCTGCATATATGCGTCAACGCTCCCCCCATGATGAGGCTCCACGGAGAACTGGTCAAGATGGAAAAGACCCCTCTCTCAGCGGAGAATACCGCCATGCTCCTGGGAGACATCCTGGTCGAGGAACAACTGGAGGAACTGGAACGGAGTAAAAGCGTGGACTTTGCCTACGAGATCCCTCATGCAGGATATATGCAGCGGTTCCGCTGCAACTTCTTCTTCCAGCGGGAAGGGCTGGACGGTGTTTTTCGGGTTATCCCCAGAGAAATCCCCAGCATAAAGGATCTGAACCTTCCCCGGAATATCACCGACCTGACCCGGTTCAAGGACGGACTCATACTGGTTACCGGTCCCACCGGTTCGGGCAAGTCCACCACCATATCCGCCCTTCTGGATTCCATCAACCGGGAGCAGGCAAAACATGTGATAACCATAGAGGATCCCATAGAATATGTTCATCCCTCAAAACAATCCACCATCCACCAGCGGCAGATCCATCTCCACGCCCTCTCCTTCGAAAGAGCATTGAGATCCTCTCTGAGGGAAGACCCGGACATAATCGTGGTGGGAGAACTGAGGGAACCCCCCACCATAGATCTGGCTCTGACCGCCGCCAGCACGGGACATCTGGTTATGGCCACCATGCACACGTCCAGCGCTCCCAAGACTATCGAACGACTCATCGAATTCTATCCCGGTACCCGGCAGATGTCCATCCGGATGATCCTGGCGGACTGCCTGAGAGCCATCATCGCCCAGCAGTTGATCCCCAGAGCCGACGGCTGGGGTAGGATACCAGCCGTGGAGATCATGATCAACTGTCTTCCCATTGCCAACCTTATCCGGGAATTCAAGGGACATCAGATCCCGTCGGTGATCCAGACCAGCAAGAATATCGGCATGATCTCCATGGACGACTACCTGATGAAACTCCACCGGGAAGGAAAAATAACCGCCGTGGAAGCCTATGAGAATTCCATCGACAAAACCCGGCTGGAATCGGTGCTGAGAAGCCAGAGAATCTAAACCGGTTATACCCTTTGAAATTTTAATTCAAGGCCAGAAGAGGTTCCGTTATGTCCAATTATCCCAAAAAACCCGATGCAAACCTGGATTTCCAGTCTTTTCTGTCGGCGCTGTCCGGTGCTCCTGCGGATGTTCCCCCCATACCCAAAAAAATCGGCCGCCCACCGGGACCGGCGGAAACCTCTTTTTTACCCCAGCCTCCGGAAATAATGGCGGAAGTGGAACCCCAACAACTCACCCCGTCTCCCCAGATTTTTGCACCGAAAGAGGAAAAGGGCGCCGATACCAACAAACTGGCGGGAACCGCCGCCCCTGCAAAAACAGAAAAGATCACCCTTTCCCATATCTCCATCCGGCCCCAGTTTACCCTGGAACAACTCATCGATACCATGATCCGGGAAAATGCCTCGGATCTTCACATCTCATCGGGATACGTCCCCTCCCTGAGACTTCACGGAACCATCATGAAAATGGAACTCCCCGACCTGGATCTGGAAAAAACCGAGGAACTCCTTTACCCCCTCCTGACCGAGGAACAGAGAACCCTGCTGGAAGATGAAGGGGATGTGGATTTTTCCTTCGATTATAAGGATGACGCCCGGTTCCGGGTAAACTACTACCGCCACCAGAAGGGGATCGGCGGAGTATTCCGATATATACCCATCCAGATACCCCGTATCGAACAACTGGGGTTGCCGCCGGTAGTGAAAAATCTTCTTAAATTCAAAAAAGGACTCATCCTGGTAGCGGGACCCTCGGGCAGCGGCAAATCCACCACCATGGCCTCCATGCTCAATGAGATCAACCAGACCCGCAAACTCCGGATCCTTACCCTGGAAAACCCCGTGGAATATATCATCCGTTCCGATATGAGCCTGGTTTCCCAACGGGAACTGGGAACCTCCACCCTCACCTATCAGGACGCCCTGTGGGACGCCATGCGGGAAGATCCCGACGTCATCATGGTCAGCGAGGTCTGGGACGCCGAGGACATCAAGGCCCTCCTCACCATCTCCGAAACGGGACACCTGGTCATCGCCTCGGTCAGAACCGTGGACTCCTCCAAAGCGGTGGAACGCATGGTGGACTCCTTCCCCACCGCAGAACATGAACATATAAGAATCATGGTGGCGGAAAGCCTCATCGGCATCATATCCCAGCAATTGCTCCCCAGAGCCGACGGCAAGGGACGAATCCTGGCCAGCGAAATCCTCCTCAAAACCACGGGACTTGCCAATATTATCAGGGAAGGAAAATTCTCCCAGATCTCCTCGGTGATCCAGACCGGCAGAGACGTGGGTATGCAGACCATGGATCAGGCCCTTATCGAGCTCATCAACGCCAAACTCATATCTCCCGAAGAAGCCCGCAGCATCGCCAGCGACGACCGGTTCTTCAAAAGAGCCGGCATCCGTCTGGAAGATTAACGGGAACCGATAAGGGAGACGACAGCCAGTCTGATAAAAAATTCCCGATCCGGAATTTCGTAAATGTTTGAACTACAGGGATCGGGAAATTTCCATATAGATACAAACCTGATGAAATCCATCCTCGAAGCCGGGGTGGGTTTTTCGTCTATTACAGGGATAAAAAATATGTATTCATTCAGTCCCCCCGTCATTCCGAACCCGTGAAACAAGTTCAGGGCAGGCTTGTTTCGGAATCTGAGGCACAAGATATTGTATAGATCCTGAAACGAGT
>Ga0067045_1032464_pt1 | contig 10168 bp, 8 predicted proteins | sample TerdegcTABiofilm_FD_59184 | JGI IMG/M metagenome (GOLD analysis project Ga0067045, IMG submission 59184) | Combined Assembly of (Gp0054472, Gp0054536) Wastewater bioreactor microbial communities from Singapore -Terephthalate degrading... | reverse complement strand
ATGAATTGGCCAGTGGGGCTTTAAAGAAGATAGATATCCTTGAAGGCAATGTCCAGTTTCCTGCAGACATTGTTGTTCTGAGGGAGAAACCTATGATGGCTCCGGTTCGAAAGTTTCTTACTATTGCAATCAGGGGGGTTGAAAACACCTCTGATGTAAAAATGACACAACACTGATAACACTGACACCGCTGGACAAGGCTGATCAACCTGGCGCTTTATGACTTCCTAATGAGAGGTGTTCATGAATCCGGTCGTAGCGATAGTTGGTACCCTGGACACAAAGGGAGAAGAAGTCGAATTCATCAAAGACGAACTCTCGCGTCTGGAGTGCAATACGGTGGTCATCGACGTCGGAACGCTTCATCCCCCAATGTGTCCGTGTGATGTTTCGCGTGAGGACGTGGCGATTGCAGCAGGTATCACTATGGAGGCGATCCATCTCAAGGGTGACAGAAGGTTTGCTGTTGAAAGCGTGATTCTTGGAGCGTCTAGAATAGCCGCTAGACTATTAAAGGATGGGAGGTTGTCGGGAATAGTGTCAGTTGGTGGAGGGACGGGCACACATATAGGGATGGGAATTATGAGGAGCCTGCCGCTCGGCGTTCCCAAGCTAATGGTTTCCACTGTGGCCTCACGGGACATGAGCCGATTAATTGGAACCAAGGACATAGCGGTCATGCACTCGGTCGTGGATATACTCGGACTTAATCCGATCAGCAGAAAGATACTGTCCAACGCCGCTGCAGCCATCGCAGGCATGGCTAAGGACTCCAGAAAAATTCAGTCTCAAAAAATGATTGTCGGTTTGACTTCTTTTGGCTTTATTACGGAAGGAGCCATGAAGGTAAAGTCAAAACTTGAGTCTAGCGGCTATGAAGTGGCGCCCTTCCACGCAAATGGAACTGGTGGAATGGCTATGGAGGATTTGATTGAGCAGGGTGTCATAAATGCGGTGGTGGACCTTGCATTACATGAGTTTCCGGACTCATTGTATGGTGGGTATTGTGGGGACATAGGTCCAGATCGATTGGAGACAGCGGGCAGGCTCGGTCTACCCCAGGTAGTTGTGCCCGGAGGTCTGGATTGCATCGTTTTGGAATTTAACTCAAGAGAAACAATGCCGGCTCATCTACGCGATCGATCCGTCTTTTGGTACGACTTCAGATCTGGGGTCCGGACCTCTGTTGATGACATGGTCAGGCTTGCCAGAATCATTTCTGAAAAATTGAACCGCTCTGTGGGTCCTACGAAGGTAGTCATACCAATCGGAGGGTTTTCAGAGGCTGATTCAGTAGGAGCGCCCTTATGGGATCCTATCGCTAACCAGACTTTCATTTCAGAACTTACTAGCGGGCTAAATCCTCAGATTGAAATAATTGAAGTTGATGCGCATATTAACGACGCTGCTTTTGCTGATGCGGTTGTAAGCGCTTTGGACGAGATGGTTCATAAATAGCTCTTTCGTCTGGGAATTCAGGTTAAAAAAGTGAAGCGGAAATGCTTCCTGGAAATACCGCCATGAATGATGTGGCAGTTTCAAAGCCGTATTTTGCCTCAGTGGCATCACCTCTGATTTCATCTCCAGGGGACAGCGCCTGACCAGGACGCAAATAATATTACGACCGTAGCAGTCGATTTAATATTACTGCAGGAGAACTGTTGATATTGTCGGTCAGACTGTAGGAAAGTTCTGTACCGTTAAATGATGGAATATGCCTGCTTCGAGGATGGCGTTTAGATGAAACTGGAAGAGCTGGAAAAGATTATTATAGAGTACATGGATTCGTTCAACACCATGACATTGTCTTGCGTCCATGATGGCGCTCCATGGTCAGCGCCGGTCTATTATGCCAGGCAGGGCTTGGATCTGATCTTCTTCTCTTCGTCAAAATCGGCGCATTCGCAGGCGCTCGAATTAAATCCACAAGCGGCAGTATCAATTTACGACCATTACCAAAGATGGCAGGATATTAGAGGACTGCAGATTAGCGGTCAAGTCAGTGCGCTGCAAAGTCTGGCATCCCTGACCAGAGCCACAAAGATCTATTTAAAACGTCATCCCTTCGCTGCAGAATTCTTTTCAAATACCGGTTTTATTGCAGATCTTCTAGCCAGAAGAACACGAGTAATGCTCTACCTATTCAAATCCCAGGCAATTCATTATCTTGATAATTCACAAGGTTTTGGTGTTCGCTGGAGGATGGATGTTCAGGATGGTCGTGCTACGGGAATTCCGGTGAGATCTTGAACGATTGCGCAAGTGTCCCAACGTTTCAACAGGATATTTGCATAACTTACCGTTAGGTAATGTAAAAAGTTACATTTTCTCATTGTGTTAGGTTGAAAGAAATGGACAGAATCCCGGACTCAATCTGTGTTTTTGTTGTGATAGTCCTGATCACTCGGGGAAGTTGACTGCAAAAATTCAGGTCTGCTGCCTAATTCGCGCCAAATAAGAAATTCGACCATGTTGGAAAAACTTTTGTATTGGGGATTTGCGCTGGAATATGCTTCAGCTGATTCGTAAAGCTCCCTGCCAAGTATTACCCCACAAATACAACTGTCAGCGTGGTTGAATTCAATCTGGTTGTTTTTGGTTTCCCTGAGTAACGAACACCAGTTTATGAGTTGCGTTGTCTGGTCTATCTGATCCGGACACAATGCCGGGGGTATATAATGTCGATTTTTCATGATCAAAAATTTCTCGCATGAATTTAGATTGGGCAATTACGCCAGGGATATTTTTAGTTTTCGGCGCCGGCCCGATTCGGTCACGAGCCGTTTTTTCAATACCGGATGCTATGTCACTACAGACGTAACATATTTTAAGGCGATTTGCTACAGTTTTCGGGCCTACCTGTGGTAGATGTTAAATTTCGGTTTTCGGCGCTAATAAGGAAGAGAGTATTGTTAATGGCGGAAAAATGTTGCGATGACTGTAGAGGCGAGCGCCGAGGCGAGCCGGGGCCCGGCTTACGTGTTGCGCCCATGGACGGGGATGGGAATATGGGGTTTGTCAGTGAGTTTGTAGTGCCCAGGATGGACTGTCCGGCGGAAGAAAGGATGATCCGGATGGCGTTGGATGGAATCGAGCCATCGGTTGCCCTGGCGTTTGACATCCCCAATCGCAAGTTGACCGTGACTCATAGTGGGAACATCGGCGTTATACAAGGCCGACTTGAGTTATTGGGCCTGGGCGCTAGACTAGATGAAACCCGTGTCATTCAGGCAGAGGCGTTTTCGCGGGCCTTGATGGATGCCGATTCGGGCTCCGCCACTGAGTCAGCCGTCTTGAAGTGGCTGTTGGGCATCAACGGCTTAATGTTTCTGGTAGAATTGAGTGTGGGCTGGTTGGCGCAATCGACAGGCCTGATAGCGGACTCCCTGGACATGTTTGCCGATGCAGCCATCTACGGTGTAGCGCTATATGCGGTGGGCCATAGCCCACGGATGAAACTGCGTGCGGCGCATGCGTCCGGATGGCTGCAGATGTTGCTTGCCCTTGGGACGCTGGCCGAGGTTTTGCGACGGTTTGTATTTGGCAGTGAACCGGTGTCGTCCTTGATGATGGGGATTGGCTTTCTCGCGCTTGTGGCCAATGTAGCTTGTCTATGGCTTATTCATGGGCACAAAGACGGTGGAGCGCATATGAAGGCCAGTTGGATTTTTTCCGCCAACGATGTGATCGCCAATGTGGGCGTGATCCTGGCTGGCGTGCTGGTAGCCTGGACAGGCTCTCGCTATCCCGACCTCGTGATTGGTTTGGTGATTGGCTTGATAGTGCTCAATGGGGCTCGCCGTATTCTTTCCATACGTAGCTGATTCTAACGTTTCTTCAAAAGTCCGGTAAAATTAAAGATGATTTGCCGATGAGGCGTTGCATGGGGCTCCAGATTGCCAAATGACCTGTTGTAGGACTATATATGGTCATGTGGGGAGGTCGTCATGAAACTTTCCAGTCAAGTCAAACCGATCAGTTACCTTAAGGCCCATGCCGCAGAAACCGTTCGTAACCTGTCGAGACAAGGTGAGCCTTTGGTAATCACGCAGAATGGCGAAGCGAAGGTCGTGATGCAGGGCATCGAAAGCTATGGGCAAACTCAGGAAACCATGGCTCTTTTGAAGATTCTTGCGCTTGGCATGCGTCAGGTTGAGGAGGGCAAGGTACAGCTAGCGGAGGATGCCATCAAGAGACTTCCAGAATCTCATGTATCCTTGTTAAAAGGTTTTGCAGGCTATACGGTTTGGACACCAACCCCATAGCTCCCGATTCGATTGCGCCTTCCTCTGTAAAATTGTCCAGAAGGCCGGTACAAATGAGAGCCTTGACTTTGGGGTTCAGCTTGAGGAGCTCTTTAAGGCAGGTTAAGCCATCCATCTCGGGCATGTTGATATCAAGTAAAACGAGTGAAATCTTCTCGCCGTATTCTTTGTATATTCTCAAAGCTTCCTTGCCGTCGGCTGCTTCAAGACACTGATATCCAGAGCTGGTAAGAATGAGCCGCCCGAGATTACGGATAATCTCATCATCGTCAACCACAAGAATGGTTTGGTTTTCACCCGCTGGAACCGTGAATTGTTCTACGGTCTGCTGATGTTCCTCTCTCTCTATCGCGGGAAAATATATCTTGAAAATGGTCCCTTTGGCTTTTTGGCTTGAACAGGTGACACACCCCTGGTGCTGTTTGACGATACCGTGCACCGTTGCCAGGCCGAGACCCGTGCCTTTGCCCAGCTCCTTGGTGGTAAAGAACGGATCGAAGATACGATCTACGGTCTGCGGGTCCATGCCATGCCCTGTGTCCGTAACAGTTAGCAGCACATACGGACCTGGTTTCACCTCAGGATGCGCACTGCTGAAATCGTCTCCCAGTTCAATGTTTTGCGCCTCAATTGTGAGCACGCCCCCATCGGGCATGGCATCGCGCGCATTCACAGCTAAATTCATGAGAATCTGCCCGATCTGAGATGTATCAGCCATGATCTCTTTCAATTTATCTTCGGAACGAACAACGATCTTGATGTTCTTGGGGATTGTGCGAAAGAAAAGTTTTTCAATCTCAGCTACTTCTTTTTTCAGATCTACGGGACGCAGGTTTGGCTCCAATTTTCTGCTGAAGGTGAGGAGGTTTCTCACGAGATCGGTTCCTCGTTGCGCAGCTGAATGAATTTTTTGGAGTCCATCGCGCTCCGGGTCGTCTGATTTCTTGTTTCCCAGAAGTATCTCACTATATCCCAGGACGACCTGGAGGAGATTGTTGAAGTCGTGCGCAATGCCTCCGGCTAGCGTTCCCAGAGCCTCCATCTTCTGGGCCTGCAGGAGCTGCCTGGACAGTTCCAGTTTTTCTGTAACGTCACGTTTGACCATGACAAAGTTTGCTATCTTCCCCGATTCGTCTACTACTGGCGCAATGGTGGTGTCCGCATGATAAAGACTGCCGTCTTTACGACGATTAGTAAATTGTCCCGACCAAGTGTCTCCTGAAGTGATGATATTCCACAAATTCTCGTAAAAGGCAGGATCTTGTTCTCCGCTTTTGAGAATCGAAGGCTTATTTCCCATAAGTTCCTCGGAACTATATCCCGTCATAGCCTCTATTGCGGGATTTACATACTCAATGTTCCCATCACGGTCTGTTATCATGATGCCGTCAGTCACCTGATAAATTGCCGCAGCCAATCGTCTTTGAGTTTCCTGGGCCTTAAGGCGATCAGTGATATCCACTATAGTTGTAATGAAATGCTGAGCTTTTCCCGACTTATCTCTCCGCATGGCACAACTTACGTCGGCCCAAATATAAGAACCGTCTTTGTGAATGTATCTTTTGTTGAATCGAGCGGAATTCTGGTCTCCTTTCAAAAGTGGGTCCAAAAATTCCTGTATCGTTGCAATATCCTCCGCCGGTGTAAGGTCCTGCCATTTCTTGTTTTTCAGTTCTTCCTGGGTGTACCCGAGAAGATCGCAAAAGGCCTTGTTAACGTTCATCTCACCAGTAGGAAGGGTTACAGATTTTCCAACATTGGCAGATTCAAAAATTTGTTTGAATTTCTCCTCACTCTCCCGAAGAGCCTCTTGCGCCTGTTCATTTTCCGTGATGTCTTGATTCACGCCGTAAATCTTAACCGTTCGACCACCAGAGTCATGGTTTATCAATAAACGCACCGCGAAATAGCCGACCGCTCCATCGGCGTAAAACATTCGATGATGAAATTGCTGACTATAGTCTGGATCGTTTGATTCTTTGGCCTTCCTCAGTTCTTCTGTGATTCCGGGTACGTCATCAGGATGCACGAAGCGCCTGGAGTATTGAGCAAATGACATTTTGTATGAGCCCACCTCATCAACAGTGGTATGAAAGAGCTTATAGAACTGGTCGTTGAACGTGAAAGAATCATTTTTAACGTCGTAGTCCCAGTGCCCCAAACGGGCTATCTTGACGGCGTTGGAAAGTTTATCCTGACTCGTTTCCAATTCACGGGTTCTCTCTTTGACAAGTTGATCCAGAGTCTCGTTTATCTGCCTTATCTCCCTGAACTTTGCCAACAACGAGTCCGCCATCTGTCTAAAATTGCAAATCAGGGAATTCGTCTCCAGCATCATACTATCGGGCCAGACAATGAGACGTTGGGATTCAAGCTTACTTGGCAGATCAAGAGTGATAACCGCCAGCTCTTGTATCGTTGAAACCATTCTGCGACTCAAAAACTCGGCCAGTATCAATAACACAACTACGACGACGAAAAGGACCAGGAATCTGAGCGAATAGCTGTCATAAAGCATTTTCTGGAAAGGCGCCACGGGCTGTTCAACAATCAGTTTCCATTCAGCCAGTTTGCCGACTTGAGATTCAACAACGTAGAATGATTTCCCCCAAAGCTCTATTGTGGACATACCGGTGGTCAATTCCGGAATCCATTGAGCAAGTCTGGAGTCAAGGCGCTGAAGATCCCCATTCCCGAATGAGAACGGCGCCATTACATTTTGATCCTTGCGGCTCGTCAGGATGATGGCCCCGTTCCTGTCTACAAGAGAGAACTTCATGCCGTCCCTGGTAGCATTTGTTTCCAGGATGCTCCTTATACGTTCCAGGTCGAGTATGCCAGCCACATAACCGTTGTAAGCATCGTGTGATATTACAGGGGCGAGCATTATTACGACAGGATCAGGAGTCCCGAATCTTGACTCCATTACCTCGGAGAGCATTGGTTGAAGCTTCTGTTTAAGTGGCGGGATATACGGGCGATCAGCAAAGGATCTCCCTATGGTGCTCGCTCCGCGCGCATCAATCGGTGGAGAGTATGCGATAGAAATCCCTTCCTTATCTACTAGCGCTAACCGTAAGAAACTCTTGTCAGACATCCGTAACTGTTCCAGGATCTGTTGCATCCGGTCGGGTGGAGTCGTAGCTGCCATTCCGGCCAGATTTATTACGGACGACTCTTTATCTTTCAGCCAGTTTTCGATATTTTTGGTCGCTTCCCGGCAAACCATGGTGGCATCTTGACGAATTCTCAGGTCAGCTTCCGAAAAATCACTTCTGCTCACAAAAATCAGTGTGATTAGTCCAGTTGCCAACGCAAAGAATATCATCAGGGTTGAAGCAATCTCGCGAAAAGAAATTATACGTGCATGCGAAGTCCCTGAGTAGCCTACAAAAATGAGTCTGGCCAGAACGCAATTGGCTATTCCGTTTATCGCCTGCTTGCTCATAAGAAACAGGGCGTTGCTAGGGGGCAAGTGGGAGACAAAATAGAAGCAGATAAAACCCACTGGTATTCCGACAGCTACCCAATAGAGGGAGTCTGCGGCAACCATGTCGATTTTCCTATGATTGATGACCCAACCTACAAATGCGACCTCGCCTGTCATGGTCAGGATGCCGAAAGGATGGTTCCATGCAAGAAATGTATAGGAAGAGATGATGGCTGCTGACAAGACGCCACTCCTCAGACCGAGGAGTTGCAGTGTCAGCATTGCAAACACACTGCCGAAGATGAAGTCTGCATTCAGGACGGCAAACTTGAAATAATTACCGGCCAGCCCCAGAGCAACCAGGGCGAGCAAGAGGGAAAAGCTATGTGGAACGGGATTGACGAGGTCTTTTCCGTGTGTTGCGAGGTTCATGCTGTTTCCTCGACAAGGCCAAGATCAGAGACGTCGCTTGATGAATTGAGAAAATTTCCGGTGTGAAATTATTATAACAGAAAACTTAACGCACGGAACGGCATCTTTTTAAACTCTTCTTTCATCCGGTTCGATATCCATGCACGGAACGAAATTGATCTATCTGTCCGGCAGCTCCGTGCCGCGACCCATGATCTCGATATAGTCCGCGTAGCTAAACAGGCGGTTGCGCTTCTGAGCCGTCAGCTCTTTCACTACACCGAGATGTTCCAGATGGACGAGCGCCTTGTTTACGGTAGCCGGAGTAATGCCGGTTTTCTTTACCAGTGAACCCGATGTAGCGATGGGGCGCTCCATCAGCGCCCGATGGACCTTCATGGTGGATGCGGCAGCTCGACCCAGGCCGCTAATTTTGTCGCGGTCCTGATTCGAGAGGTCTAGAAGCTGTCGGGCGGTATTTACAGCCTGGGTGGCGGTGACAATCACCGCCTCGGCAAAGAAATCGAGCCAGGCTTCCCAGTCGCCGGTAATACGCACGTTGTTGAGCAGCTCGTAGTAATACTGGCGGCGCGTTTTGAAATAAAGGCTGAGGTAGAGCATCGGCTCCCGCAGCGCCTTCTGTTCGCACAGGAGCAACGTGATCAACAGACGCCCGAGACGGCCGTTGCCGTCCAGAAACGGGTGAATCGTCTCGAACTGCACGTGAGCCAGCGCAGCCTTGAGCAGCGCCGGGGTGGGTTCCGGCCGGTCGTGGAGAAAGAGCTCCAGCTTGCTCATGCACTCCAGCACATCCTCAGCCGGAGGCGGAACGAATGTCGCTAGGCCCGGCCGGGAACCTCCGATCCAGTTCTGTGTGCGCCGGAACTCGCCTGGGGTTTGATGGCTGCCCCGGCCCTTGGATAACAGCACACCATGGATCTCCCGGAGAAGACGCAACGAGAGCGGCAGTCCCTCCTTCAGGAGGCGCAGCCCATGGTCCAGGGCGGCAACATAGTTGCTGACCTCCCGCACGTCACCCAGCGGGACGCCGGGCTCCTGATCCAATTCGAATAGCAGCAGATCGGACAGCGACGACTGGGTCCCTTCAATCATGGAGGAGAGCACCGCTTCTTTGCGGACGTACACGTAGAGAAACAGCGAGGTGTCCGGCAGCAGGGTCGAGACGCTGTCGAGTCGCCCGAGCGCCAGCAGCGCCTGATCGAACTTGCAGCGCAACTCCGGTGTCCAGTCGATGGGCGGACTCGGCGGCAGCGGCGCTGGCACGAAAGCCCGGGCCTTCTCACTCACCGTTGATATGGTCACGTATCTGCCCTGAAGTCCTCGCTTCATCCTGCCTGCCTTGAACCTAAAATAAGGTTCATCTTTATTTTATTTTTAAGCCATATCCTAAAATAAAGACTCGGAAATGAAAAATCAAGCGTATTTACTGGTTTGACGTTTCGATTTCTCCAGATGAGAGTTCGATGCCGGAACGCAAATGCTAAAGAACTCTTCTTTGGCTTACAGATGCAGCCCGAATTTTTCGGGTAGAGTTTCTTATCGCCTTTGGTTTCGTCGTTCTTTCAGATTCCTAGGTCGATGTGGGTTTGCGTGATTCCATCCTGGATGGAGTGGGTCCCTTCGCGGATTTCTACGGCACGATTGATCTTGAACTCCCTCCGGTCGTCGCACGAAATCATGCTGTCATTTTGCTCACGGATGATTTTCAAGAGATCGTTGACTGGCTTTCCACTGATCCATTAATGATCGATTTTTAGAAGGTAGCCCCCTGCGGAAAGGGTGAAGACCCTGCTTAAAGAAATGGACAGAGGGTTAAAATCACTGTAGAAATTGGAGAAGGCCATTCTCAGTCTTTTACTAAGCGCCAAGATTCCAAAGACATTGCGGCAGAAATCCTTTATGGTTACTGAGAGATCGGCAAGCCTCGAGGATTTGAAATTAAAGACGATGGCGAGACCAGGGGTGGACGTTGGATCTTTTCCTTGGTTCTTGGTTAATCAGGGTGACCAATTTCGGTTGCTTTTCCGGCCTTCACGGCTGA
>Ga0067045_1032459_pt1 | contig 10169 bp, 9 predicted proteins | sample TerdegcTABiofilm_FD_59184 | JGI IMG/M metagenome (GOLD analysis project Ga0067045, IMG submission 59184) | Combined Assembly of (Gp0054472, Gp0054536) Wastewater bioreactor microbial communities from Singapore -Terephthalate degrading... | reverse complement strand
CGTCGGCATATGGAAGTACTTCTTGATGTCGTGCGACTTGAGTTCCTTGCAGATCCTGAATTGCTCGTTTGGGATTTCACCCGTTCCCTTGCAGAGGCGGCAGCGGAGGAGGATGGTCATGGGTAATAGATAACAATAGTGAAAAGCGTTTCATATTAATTTTGATTTTTCATATGCATTTATTGTTTGGTTCACAGTATCAGACCAGGGGAATTTTTCTGCCGTTTTTCTTGCGTTGAATCCGATTTTTTCTCTCAATGAGTCTTCGGTTAGATAATCTAATGCTTTCGTAATACCTTGGACATCTCGTTTTTTTACAATTATTCCATTTTCATCATTTGAAATTATTTCAGTACCATTTACGTCTGTTAATATACATGGTTTGCCACAGGCCATTGCTTCTAACATAATCAAAGACATTCCTTCATAAAGAGATGGAAGACAGAAAACGTCACATGATGCGAGTAAATCCTTTTTTGTTTTATCGTCAAGAATTCCAAGTGAGATAATATTTTTATTCCGATACTTCTCGGGCAATCCTCCAATTACCAATTTATATTTCTTACAATGGTGAAAGGAAGAAATCAGATAATGCAAACCTTTTCTCCAATCTGTTTGCCCGATAAATAAGAGCATCAATTGATCTTTTGGGATTCCAAGTTTTCTTTTTAGATTTTCAGACCGCATATCCGGATTATACTCATCACAATCAACACCATTATATGCAATATACGATTGTCTTCCAAAATAATGGTTAACTTCAGATGCTACACCATTGGAAACACTAATCAGAGATTTAGCTTTTTTATGGGCATATCTCTCCTTGAATAATGTGACTTTAAAGTGCAATTTTGTATTTATACTTGGAGCAATTTTTTTATTTTCTATTTCGAATATATATTGTTCATAAACACCATGGTCAGTTCCATGCAATGTTGTTATATTTATATCCGGGAACCATATTGTTGCATTATATGCGATTTGTGCATGGGAATGGATAATATCATATTTTTTCTCCTTGACATGAAGTTTAAAAAAAAATGGAGACAGAAAAGGATCAATATCAACAATTTTTTTTGGCAAAATGTTTACATATTGATGATGGCAACCAGATGGATCTCTTCCGAATAGATATTCAACTGAAAAACCTTCTTCAACCAAACCTTTTCCCAATTGATAAACATGTTGTCCTATTCCCGTTGCAGGAGAACCATCGGCTGCATGAATGAGAATTTTCATTATTAAACCTCATCTTCTCATTCTTTTTATATGTCGTGCATCTCGGAAACCATGGGATAATGCAGAAACCATAATAAATGGAATATAGGGATCGCGATGATACAGAGTCCAGATTATTCCCCATAAGAAATGTCTGGCAAGAAATATTGGTAAAATTAGGGGATCAAAATGTTTTTTTAAGAGAATAACGTAATTATGTAAATAATTATAAACCCATTCCCGAAATGTATCGACTCTCACACCACCTTCTTCTGCTGATAAGTGAATCACAGTTGCTTCCGGATCGAATATCAGTTTGTAACCCTCTTTTCGTACTCGGATTGAAATATCAGTTTCTTCAAAATATGCATTTCCACTAAAATCAGTAGAAAAACCGCCTATTTTCATTAAAATGTTTTTCCGGAAAGACATATTGCATCCATAAACATGGTCAACCTCTGTTTTAAAATTAAGTGAAAAATTTGAAATTATTTTTCCATCAAATCTTATCTTACCAATTTTTTTAGATTCAATATTTGATTTGGCAAATTTTGGTAGTACTCTCCCCCCAACACCTCCAATCTCTTCATTCTGATAATTTTTGATATGATTCTCTATAAAATTTGAAAAAGGTATAATGTCATCGTCAATAAAAATAATTATATCTCCTTTTGATGCCTGTATCCCGATATTTCTTGCAGCTCCAGGCCCCTCTTTTTTTGTTTTAATATATAATATCTTTTTATTATTTTCTTGAATATATTCCTGTAATTCATTTGGAATTTTTTCGGTACTATCCACTATAATAATTTCATAATTTGGATACTGTTCCTTTAATAGAAAATAGAGAGTATTCTTTAGGATTTTTGGTCTATTGTAGGTTGCAATAATAACAGATACAGTATGAAGTGGGAAATTTTTATTTTGATCTGTGCATATTGAATCCATAATTATTTTATTTCAAGGGTACCCATCAGGTCATTTCCAATAATTCCTGATATATTTTGTTAATTCGTAAAGCAGTTAAATTATATGAATTTTGCTCATAATATTTTTGGATATTATTGACAATGCTGGAATAGAGATTTTCATTAGATAGTGTTTTATAAATTGCCTTGGCTAATGATATTTCATTATCTTTTTTAAAAAGGACTAAACAATGATATTCATTATTAATTTCTTCAAAATAAGGCAGATCAGATGCTATTACGGGTATCTTATAGGAAAAGGCTAGATTTAAAACTCCACTTTGGATGATTTCTCTGTAGGGGAGAATAACCAAGTCAATGCTTGAAAATAAAATTGGAATATCTTCTTCACTAATAAAATTTAAAAAAATTAAATTTTCAGGAGAATATTTTTTACAATCATTTTCAAGGTATTCCATATCTTCTTGATTTTTACAACTACCTGCAATGAGAAAAATCCAATCTTTTGGCAAATATTGAGTCGCTTTGACGAGTAAATCCTGACCTTTTGATCTTGAAATAAATCCAAATTGAAGAATGATTTTTTTTTCGGGATCCAATTTGAGTTGTTTTCTTGAAATTTTTTTATCGAATTTATCAGAATCTTTTAATCCATGGGGTATTTGGACCATTTTAGTAATGGGTATTTTTTGGTTTAATCCAATATTATATCCGTTTTCGGAAAGAAAAATAATTTTATCAACACAAACGGAAATTAAAAAGTTTAGTAAAAAGACATAAATACTTCCGATATACCCATACTTCGGAGAGTTTTTATAATTCCAAATTTCATGCATGGTGATTATTATTTTTATTTTTTTCAGTTTAGCGGTAATTTTTACCAGAGGAAAAAAGAAAAAGGCCCAGATCCCGGTCAATCCCAAGAATTTACCAAATAGTGAATAATCAAATTGTATATGGATAATATCACATTTTTTTATAACATTATAAAAAATCTTGAAATAGTGAAGTGGATTTTTATCATTAAGTTTTATCCAATAAAAGTGAATAATGTAATTAAACTTTTTTTGTTCTTCAGAGAGATATTTGGTATAAGTACCGATACCACAGGTGCCGTCTCCTTTCGTGGTTATTATATTTATCCTCATAAATCTTCAAAGATTGTTTTCCTTTTAATTATTTTTCCTTTTTAAATCATTATTGAATAACCGGTTTTTAATTTTTTTCATCAGAGGGAGAAAACGTTGTGGAATTATTGTAATGAATAACCAAAATAATTTCTCTTTTCTATAATACTTAAATTTCAAGCTTGTTAATATCCTTCTTGCTTCGAGAAAATATCCACTACTAATATTATTTGTGGCACACTCAATTGTCTTTTTCTCAATATATTTTTCAATATAAATTAAAAATTCATTTTTTACTTTAAGATTTTGAATAGAATTTCTTGCTGTTATTACAAAGGGTTCCACATGGGTGTATAATGGTTTTCCATCGCTTAAATACCATAATGCACCAACTGTCCAATCAAATATAATATCATATTTTAAGGCAATCCTGCCCCACATATCCAAGTCTTCACCAAATGGTTCTCCCTGTGGAAAAAATCCAACTTCAAAGAAAATTCTTTTCCTTACACAAGCAGTTGATGAACAGATTGGGGGATCTCCATACAGGAGAGTTTTGAAATAGTTTGGAATCGGGCCTTCAAATGGAGCTGGAGGAATATTACAATATTTTGGTTGCGTTACTTTACCCCCCGGACTTACCATCAGGTAACTCGTCGTGTAGGCCCCAGCGTTAGGATATTTTTGATTCATGTCCGCAATTCTTTCAAGATGCCTGGGTAACCATTCATCATCTGCATCTAAAAATGCAATTAAATCAGACGAACTTTCTTGAATACCACGATTTCGTGCGATAGAAACACCCATATTACGCTGTTTTATGATTTTTATCCTTGGATCATTTAATCGGGATAGAAAATTGCAACTTGAATCAGTTGATCCATCATCGACGACGATTATTTCATAATTTTTATATGTTTGAGCTAATACTGAACTTATTGCGCGAATAATTGTCTTTTCTTTATTATAGAGAGGAATAACAACTGTAAATTTTTCCGACATTATTCGAATAATTATTTACTTTGAACCATATTAGATAGTTTCTGATCTCAGTCTCGCATCTTTAAAATTCTTCGTTTAAGGTAAAATCAGAAAAAAATTTGGTTATTGATTTTCCATGAATTAGTTATTGTGGTGTTTGAATTGTTTACATAAATCCATTTTAATATTCCTTGACTTTATCCGATGTTTTGATTAATTCCATTATTATTTTCCTTGCATTGGTTTTTAAATTTAATAATAATCCTTTAGAAAATAGATTATCAAATTTCTCTTCTAACATTTCATGATAATGAGGAATATAATTTTCAACAGGTACCCATTGATCACCATATTTTATATGATAAATATCATATCTCAATGCACTTGGTAAAAGCCGGTATTCCACTTTATCATAATTCCCATAACGAAGGTGAATAACAGTAGATTCAATGGGGCAAAGAGAACCGGGTTTTGTGCTTAACCCTGTATTTTCATCCAGAAAAAATCCTAAATTTTCATTAATGATGAATAATTTTCCATGGGAAAGCAGACGAAGTGCAAAATCGTGATCATTTGCACATTTAAACTGTTCATCAAAATAACCTGCTTTCTTACAAATATTTTTTCGAAACATGAAGAAAGGTCCTAAATGAAAATTTTTCATCATTTCATGAGGTTTAATTTTTGTGATATCAATGTAACTTCCTTTTTCAGAGGGAAACGTCTGTACCCTCGTATAATTTCCAGTAACAATGTCTATATGAGAACATTTATCCAGTATTTCTACTTGCCTTTCGATAGAAAAAGGAGTTCTTAAATCGTCAATATTCCAAATTGTTAGATATTCTCCTTTTGATTTTTTAATACAGTTATTCCATGAAACACCTATAGGTACAACAGGATTTGTCACAAAATACGATAAATGATTTGGAAATCCTTTTTGGAACTGGTTTATTAGTGATATCTCATCATCAATTGGTTCATTATGATCGAATACTATTTCGAGATTTGAAAAATAAGTCTGGTGAGGAACTTCATCAAAAAATTTTTTTAAATATTTTCCCTTTTTATAAAAAGCGGAAATCGCACTAACCCGAATAGAATTACCCATTTCAAATATTATATGAAACAGAAAAATAATAAAACTTGTTAACGAAAATTCGACTAAACTGAGCCTGTCCATAGAGGTGAGATTTTTGCTGGACAGAGTCCTTTGGGAAGGCTCCCTGTAACCTTTTCCTCACTACATTAATGAATTAAATCGGGGATAAGACACGCAAGAGTATGACATACTCAGGAGAAGACAAGTTGACATCAAGCCAGGATTACAGTCAGGGAAAGAGCATTCGCTATCTTGGATACCCTGCTATTCTTTTATCAGTCCCGTTTAGAAATATTTGGAAAGGTGTCGAGCCGGTCCAATCCCGTTCTGGAGATCCCACAGGAAAAGGACCTGGTTGACGACATAACTCCTGAAAACATACAATTTTTCCTCGCAGACCGGACTCCCTGAATGTCTAACGTCATGATTGCCTTGATATGATTATGAGTCCGTTTACAATTTCCTCGTTGAGCAGTGTCAATGGCGGTATAGAATTCCCCACCTGTTCTGACCGTCCCTGCTCACAGAGAAACTTCAATTTGATGGGAAAGGGTGTCATGGACCAAACCTCCTGCTTTTTACAGGTACCCTCCCTAATAAGCTGTAATTTCAGATCCTGTATCCGCAGAGGATATCTCCCCCACATCGGATAAATACCGGCCACTCGTGATCCACTCTTCAATGATATCCATGAGGATAGATCCCGCAATTCTCAACAAGATGAATCATTCGGGAAAGCGCCAATGGACCGATATCGACGTTTTAATTCTTTATTGACACGTTCAGGAAGATTGGTAGTGCGGATTCTTTTCCAGTGATCATCTGGAAAGCTACGATAATTCATCACATCGTACTGGAATCGTTCTATGGAGTCCGCATGGCGGGAAAATCCACGAGATTCAAGTTCAAGGATACATTCCTGAAGTCTTCGAGGATCATTAAAAGAATCCTTTAGAATCGCGACAACGAACTTGAGATCTTTCCTCGGTATTTTCTTCAATACAGCCCTGATAAAATGGACCTGACACATTTGCCAACTGCACCCATGGAATGAGCGTTGCACAGCATTCCGGATGCCTTTATGGCCGTCTGATATGACAAGATTAACTCTCCTCAGTCCTCGACCTTTCAGTTCGGAGAAGAGGTCTTCCCAGGTAAGCTCATCCTCACAGTCTGCAATCCTGGTTTCCAGAATTTCCCGGATCCCGTCATTCCTGATGCCCGCAATCACGAGCAATGCTTTGTTGGTGTACTTGATTCCATCCCTGACTTTGAAATATGAGGCATCTACAAAAAGGTAGGGGATATGCGATTCAAAAGGGCGTGATAGGAATTCTATGACCTTTGCATCAAGGTCTTTCGCAATACTCGACACATACGAGGCCGAGACCTTTTCAACACCGAGAGTAGCAATCACATTCTGAATCTTTCTTGTGGATACTCCCTGAAGATATAATTCAATAATCACATTCTCCAATGCCTTCTCAACCCTTGAATATCGTTCAAAGATTTGTGTCTTCAACGCAATATCCCGCAATAAGGGTTTATCGAGGAATAAGGAGCCATATCGTGATTTGAGAGACCGAGACCTTGTCCCATGCGATAGGTACGCCTTGATCCTGTTCTCTCGTATCTCGCGGCCCCGGCCAGCTCATCTGCTTCTCTCTGCATCACCTCGTTCAGAAACCAGGTGATAACATTCCTCATTCTCTCTTCGTTATCGGTAAGGTAATTTACTACCAGGTCTTTACTATTCATTGCCCTGTTTTCCTCCGTTTCTCTATTCAGAGTGGATACAGGGATGCTTCAATTTTACAGCTTTATTTGCACACTACCTTTTGTAATTGGTTGACATTGTATTACTGAAAAGAAAAATGTTTTTTAATTCCATTTAAGACCGAGGGAAAAGACCACTACTAATCATCAGTTATGGAGTTCTTTCGAATGGTATGAGTGTCTTTTTCTCGACCAGTTTATAGAAAAGGGGCCCCCGATGTTGAAAAATGATATCAAGAGGTTATTCATAAACCTGAGGAATGATTCAACTGTTTTAAGATACATTACCATCAGAGTATCTTTTAAGAGTAGTGGACGATCTTCGCTAGGGGAATGATTAAACAAGAGATACTACAATCGTTTTTTACTATCTCCTTAAAATTGCGAAGAATCAACACTATGAAAGTTCACTCCGAATCAATAGTTCTTTGATAAACCTCCACGGTTTTCCGTGCTGTTTCCATCCATGAAAATTCCTTCAGCCTTTGAAAACCCTTTTCCCTCAGTTTTGTCCGTAAAGATTCATCGACAATAACATTTTCGATACAATGACGCATCGACTCTTCGTCGTAAGGGTCAAAATAAACAGCAGCATCTCCACCGATTTCAGGGAGAGAACCACCTGTACTGAGAACGGAAGGACACCCCGAGAAAAAGGATTCAAGAATGGGAATACCAAATCCTTCGTATAAGGAGGGAAATACGAAACATAATGCATTTTTGTATATATGATAGAGTGTTTCATTCGTTATGGGATACCAAACGACCTTCTTCCTGATAGAGAGATTATTCATCAGGGCTGTCTCCTGTTGAGAAAATCCTTTTCCACCGGCACACACAAGATGTAAAGACAGATACTTAGACAGAATAGGTGCAATCGCTTTTAGGAAGCGGTAAAAATTTTTATAAGTATGTCGATCCCCTACAAAAAGGATATACTCAGATGGAAAGATGAGACTGCCTGGTTTTTGAGTGGAATAGAGAGAATGCCCAAGATAGATGACTTTTATTTTTTTTTCATCAATATCATAATGTTTAATAATATCTTTTTTAGTATTTTGGGAGATGGCAATAATACAATCAGCCATTTCAATTAATCTTTTTTTATTTTGTGTTGTGGTATCTTTTAAAGAAAAATATTGTGGAAATAATTCGTGAATCATATCATAGACTGTTATAACGAATGGTTTCCCTTTGATAAATTGGAGAAAATAAGGATCATAATATGTTGGATGAAAAATTTCATAATTTTTTTTAATGAGATGGATAATAGAATAATATTTATTTAATAAATGTAAACTGGTTTGCTTTCCAGGAAAATTATTTTCCGAAATATGTATTTTATGAGGAAATAATTGGGAATAATATGCATTTTCTGAGTAGAAAACAGAAATTTTTGGTTTGATATCTGGAACCTGGGAAATATGTGAATATAATTCACAATAGTATCGGGAGATACCTCCGTATTTTTGGGCGGTGAATATCTGGTGATCGTAGAGGATTTTCATTTCATTCGGTCTTACTAATAATGAAAAGCATATCTTCAAATGTTTTACTCTTCATTCTTTTTCTAATTAATGGAAATAATAACCTATTACAATACTTACACGTTAATTTCCAGGAAATGACATTAATTTTCTTACTCGTAAAAAAATGAATATTTTTATTTGAATAATAATTCAGTCCAAACATTTTTGCAATGAATTCAAGTGTTTTTTTCGAATAAAAAGAAATGTGTTGTCCATGCTCCAACCCATAATACCACCATTCTTCTGGTTTTGGGGTTGGATTGGGCAACAGCTCTGTTGAAAAAATTACATTATTTGCGATATTAAGGATTCTTTGAAAATCAGTAAGAGGATCGAAAAAATGTTCACATGTTTCAAATAAAGTTATCAACTGAATTTTTGAACAATCACTTGGATACTCAAAGCCCTTTGCAAATAAGTTCTGAGTATAAGGATCATACCAATAGTAATCAAAACCGATATCTCTCATTAAACGTGTAAATATTCCATATCCTCCTCCATAATCAAGACACTTTATATCTTTTTGAAAAAATGAAAAAAGAATACAGGAAGATATAATTGAATAATGAATGTTACGAGATAATAGACCCGTATCAGAAACATTGATTGGATTCTGATAGGATTCCTCTAGCCAGTACGGTTCTTCTGTACATAGATAATCACATGTTGGACATTTATAATATTGAACCGTATATTTTTTTAAAATTATGCCTTTAAATATTGGGATCATTTGAGAATTGCAAATTTTACATTGTATAGCCATATTGCTAGGATGTTTAATATTTGAATTTAATGAATATAACTATTTGTGGCAAAATTTTAGGTAATCAAGCAAGGATTTTGATTGTGAAAACCATATTTTTTCAGTTAGAATATCTGAAAAATCATCTCTTATAATAAAAGGAGGATGAATAATTGGGAAATTTACCTGTTGGATTAATATTTTTGAAAAGGGTGAATCTCCTTTTGTATGGGTACTTCTATCACCAAAGCCAATATTCATGACTAAATTATTATTCGGAATGATAGATAATCCATTTTGTATCCAACACGAAAAAACCCATTGATAATCCCATGTATTGATTCGGCCATGAAATGTCTCATTAAAAATCTTCTCCCAATATTTTACAACCTTTTTATCCTTTAATATGTCAAATAACCAATTGCCTCTTTGAATTTCCGGCCAAATTTTCATATCCCTATCATAATATCTCCAGGCTCTCCTCCATGTTGCCCACCCCCAGATATGGATATAACGGGAAAAATAATAACTATACTCTGTCCTTTTTTTTCCAAATTGGAAATTATCACCCGTTATCATCATTATCCTTTCATCATCCCGATAATATTCAAGTAACTCCTGGCAAAAAGGGAAGAATGACTGGTCAGGTACACAGTCATCCTCGAGAATGATCCCCTCCTCCACTTCTGAAAAAAACCAGTCAATTGCAGAACTAATCGCTACCTTGCATCCATGGTTTTTTTCGCGAAAAAGAGTATGGACATT
>Ga0067045_1004468_pt1 | contig 10169 bp, 6 predicted proteins | sample TerdegcTABiofilm_FD_59184 | JGI IMG/M metagenome (GOLD analysis project Ga0067045, IMG submission 59184) | Combined Assembly of (Gp0054472, Gp0054536) Wastewater bioreactor microbial communities from Singapore -Terephthalate degrading... | reverse complement strand
AGCATTGAGAATACAGTGGGACAACAGGATGATCTTTTTACTTCTTTTAATATGATCACCTCTTTCCTTAATAATAAAATTATTTTATATTAATATCTTTTTCAGGTCTAATATATTTTTTTTATATTTTCTGCAGTGTTTATTTAAAGTTTTTATATTTAAAATTATTTCATTTTCATCACTTGTGGGGAAAGGTGTTTTTAATATCATTATTTGTTTTGGCCTATTAATAGTTCGTCAATAAATATAACACAAATGTGATTGCTCTTAAGACAAAAGCAGCATCCTGAATTTTATCTTTTCTATTAACCGTTTTGATATGCATATTTAACGATTTTTACAAAAAAATACTTAATCGCCTTTTCCATAATTAAACGTAAACTGTTCTAACATAAAACAAAAGAAACGGGAGAAAATAGCGGTTAATATCCGATTGAGGGGGTGAATAATGAGCATTTGAATAAAAATAATTATGGGCAGGCTGCTGGGACGGAGATAGTTCACCGTTTGCCCGGCCGNATAAGGATATCGGTGCCNGGGCTAAAGGGCAACTGGTTGATGGCCTCGGGCATTCACCGGAGAATAACNGAAATGGCCGGTGTCCGCCGGGCGCAGGCAAACCCGCTGACAGGCCGGGTATTGATAGTTTTTAACGAAACGCAGGTAAAACCAAACAAATTGATTAAAACCATTAATGATCTTAATAATTGCCCAGCGTATGGGTTCCAGCTGCCTCCGAAGAACAACGGGGCATCCGCTTTAGCTTGGCAGAAGCTCCGGGAGCCGGAAGATTTGCCTATCAGCGAGCAACTGCTTAATGTGGCCATGGGGGGAGGAATACTGGCCTATTTAGGTCTAAAGCGCGTCTTGTTTGGCCGCACCCCTCTGGCCGAAAGCTCCGGTATTTTCAACCTGGCAGCAATCACTGCCATCGTTTCCGGTTATCCGGTTTTACACAGCGGGTTGCAAAGCCTGGCTAAAGGCAGGATCAATCACGATTTATTGATGAGCGCAATAGCCTTGAGCACCATTTTTTTGCGAGAAAGCATTCCCGGACTGCTGGTAATCTGGCTGACCAACCTGACCGCCCTTGGACAGTTCCTGGTGCTTCGGAGCTATCGCAACGCGCTGCCGGAACTGCCGGAAACAAAAGGAGGACCGGGGCAGAAACAAGAGAGAGCAAAAATTCCCCGTTGGCGTGCGGCCGGACAAGCGTATGGCCGCAGGGCAGTGCTGCCGGTATTCGGGCTGGCTTCATTATCTGGATTAGTCGGCGGCGCCGGCGGCCTTCAAAGAGGGTTAGCCATGCTGCTGGCGGCCAATCCGTCTCCTGCCGGCCTTGCCGCCCCTACCGCGGCTACCGCGGCGATGGCCGGAGCCGGGAGAAAAGGAATTCTTTACCGGGACGAGCATACACTTGAGCTTCTTTCAGCTGTAGACACAGTTGTTTTCACCAGCGTAGAGACGCTGTCTGAAGCATCATACCAGGTGGCGGACATTCTACCGGCGCCCGGGATTACCAAGAAAGAATTGCTTGACTTGGCAGCAGAGGCTTCATGCCAAATGGATAACCACCATTGCCTGGTCTTAAGGAAAGCGCTGGCAGCCCGGGTATACCGCTTAAAATCAACAAATAACGGCTCAGGGGAAATAAAACCGGTGCTAGCGGGTAACGAAGATATTCTAACAGCAGGCGGCGTCGAGACCAAATGGTTTTTTCTCAAAGCCCGTCGTTTGCGGCATCTCGGTCAGCTTCCGGTACTTATCGCCACGCAAGGCCGGTTAGCCGGCTTAATCGGGATCAAGCGGTATCGAGCAGCTGATCCGCGTGAACTGGTTAATGGCTTGCGTGCCCTGGGAATCAATAACATAGGCTTAACCGTGGAAAAGGATAGCCGCGTATTGCGGCAGTCCGCCCATGAAATCGGAATACACCAGGTCTGGCCGGGTTTAACAGTTCAAGACAAAGTAGGGCTTATCGGCAATTTAAAGCGCCAGGGTAAAAAGATCGCTTTATTGATGGGAGATACAGACGACTCTCCGCTATTGCAAGTCGCTGACGTCAGTATTTGCCTGGCTTCCAGTCTAAAATGCAACACAGTTGATGTGGTTATTTCCAGACCCGCCTTATTACCGGAAGTATTCCGCACGGCAAAGACCGGTGAACTGCGGGTCAAACAAAATTTAACTTTGGTCCTGGCAGCCAACTTTACCGGTTTGGCTTTGGGGGCAACAGGCCGGCTGCCGCCGATGGCCGCCTCTGTATATAACAATTTGATTTCTATATTTGTAGGGGCGAATTCTTTGCGGCTATTGTCAGGCAGCCTCCACCGCTCAAAAAACCGCTGCCGTTCGCTGCCGGCAGCACGGCAGGAAATAGCCGCGGCTTTGGCTCTCACTGATAATCACCTTGAAACCTTCCGGCAGGAACCACGGTCACAATTTAACTTTAGCGATTTGCACAAACTGTCGGTGGATGAAGCCCTACAAAAACTGAAAACAGACCTTGAAAACGGCCTGAATAGACCTCAGGTGCTGCAGAGAATGAATTTATTCGGCCCCAATAAATTGGCCGAGGCAGAGCCGCGGGGTTTTTTCTCCAGGATGTCGGACCAGCTTAAGGACTTTCTGGTAAAAGCTTTGATGGCCTCGGCAGTGGTCTGCATAGCAATGGGCGAATTCAATGACGCCCTGGCCATAGTGACCATCTTAATCTTGAACGCAATGCTGGGCGCCCTGCAGGAGCAAAAAGCCGAGGGTGCTTTACAAGCCCTGGATAAAATAACGGCCCCTGCCGCTAAAGTAAGAAGGGCTGGAAAAGAGCGGCGTTTACCGGCGGCCGGCTTGGTGCCGGGCGATATTGTACTGCTGGAGCAGGGGGACGCAGTACCGGCCGATTTACGCCTGATAGAAGTGCACGGGCTGGAAGTCGAGGAGTCAGCCCTGACCGGCGAACCATATCCCATCCCTAAAAAAGCCGATCTGATCACAGATTGTACAGTTTTATTGGATTGTGACAATCTGGCGTTCATGGGGACGAATGTCACCCGGGGGCGAGCGGTGGGATTGGTGTCGGCCACCGGCATGTCCACTGAAATAGGCAAAATTGCCGGTTTGCTCAACGAGCATAAGCGGGAGCCGACACCGCTGCAAAACCACATGACCGCAGTTGGCGGCGTAATATTAAAGTACTCCCTGGCGGCCAGCGGGTTGGTGGCGCTGACCGGTGTGCTACGAGGCGGCTCTTTGTTCCAGATGTTTTTAACCGGGGTCAGCCTGGCAGTTGCCGCCATACCGGAAGGTTTACCGGCTGTGGTTACCATTGCCATGGCATCCGGCGTCAAACGGATGGCTAAAGAAAACGCCGTGGTCAGGCATCTGCCGGCCGTGGAAACACTGGGCAGCGCCACTTTAATCTGTACCGACAAAACGGGTACATTAACCCAAAACCGTCAAAAGGTGCAGTCGGTCTATACCAGTGGCGGCTGGTGGCAAACCCAACCGGGTGAACGGCTGCTAAAGCCGGACCAAGCGGGGAACAACGACCCGCGAGATTTGGTGAATTTGCTGGCTGCCGGAGTACTGTGCAACGATGCCAGCCTGCATAGGCCGCAAAACAAACTGTCCGGGAGAACTAAATCACAGTGGCGGGCAGAAGGCGATCCTACTGAAGGCGCCCTGCTGCTGGCAGCTTTGCACAGCGGTCTGAATTACAAGGAAATTCAGGAAAGGTGGCGGCGGATTCGAGAACTTCCTTTTGACGCCGAACGGTCAAGAATGACGGTAGTTTGCCGGGGAAAAAGTCCGGAGTACGCGGCATTTGTGAAAGGCGCCCCGGAAGTAGTCCTTGGTCTTTGCACGCAAATGCAGCGACAGGGCAAAATTGTCCCTCTGGACGGCGCTTCGCGCCGGGCGGTGCTGGAAGCTAGCGAGCAGATGGCCGGAGATGCCATGCGGGTGCTGGCAATTGCCTACCGCCCGCTGGCTGATCCGGATTTGCCTGACCCGGAACAAGCTCTTATCCTGCTTGGCCTGGCCGGTATGGTTGACCCGCCGCGGCCGGAGGCTGGCAATGCCATTGCCACCTGTCACCGCGCCGGGATCAAGGTTGTGATGATCACCGGGGATCACCCCCATACCGCCTTAACCATAGCCCAAAAGCTGGACATTGCCGAAAGCGGCAGGGTGCTTACCGGACGCGATATTGAAAGTCTCAATGACACTGAATTGGCTGCGGCGGTGCGGGAGGTGAGAGTTTTCGCCCGGGTGCTGCCGGCGCACAAGTTACGCCTGGTCAAAGCTTTCCGCCAGCAGGGTGAAATCGTAGCCATGGTCGGGGACGGCATCAACGACGCTCCCGCTGTAAAAGAAGGAGACATCGGTGTGGCCATGGGCCGGACCGGAACCGATGTAACCAAACAAGCCGCTGATATTGTGCTGCTTGACGACAACTTTGCCACGCTGGTCTCCGCGGTAGAGCAGGGCAGGGGAATATACAGCAATATCAGGCGGTCGGTGCGCTACTTATTATCCACCAATGCCGGCGAAGTGCTTTTGATGTTCCTGTCAGTTCTTCTTGGTCTGCCGATGCCCTTGCTGCCCATCCAGTTGCTCTTTCTGAATTTATTGGGAGACGGCCTGCCTGCTTTGGCCTTGGGAGTTGAGCCGCCGGGCAAAGAATTGATGGTCCGGGCGCCCAGGCCAACCAACCAAAGTTTTTTTGATGATGGTCTGAACGCCCAAATAGTCAGCCGGGGCGTATCCCTTGGCCTGGTGGGGCTAGGAACCTACCACTGGGCTTTAAAGCATGGCGACCTGAGCCGGGCCAGGACAATCGCCCTGGCAACCATTACATCGGGACAACTGTTGGCGGCCCTGGAATACGGTGAACGAAAAGAAGGCAAATCTAACCATTTCCTGGCGGGCTCGGTCGCTCTCTCGTCAGCCTTGCTGGCCGGAGCAATCTACCTGCCATTAGGCAGGAGGATCTTTAAAACAAGTCCGCTGGGTTTGATGGACGCGGCTGTTGTATTGGGCACATCCGGGCTGACTTCAATTATGGACCGGGCCATTGCCGATTTATGGCATGGCAATAAACCAGGCGAAAAGCAAAAAAACACCGGTAAATAAAGAAAAATTGGAGAGCTGCCCGGATTAACGGCAGCTCTCTCAATTATATATATTATATATATCTCTCTTCTGTATATCTCCTTATCCGTTCGCAGCCTGCCCCGCTGGCTGCTGATGTGATTCATCTGCGCGCCCCTGACATTTTCCACCATTTTTGTCTATCCATTTTTTTTAAACATAAAAATATTGTAATAAAATTGGTTTCTTTTTGGGCAAAATAATTCAGACTAAAAACCTTGGGAGGAATATAAATGCATCAAGAACAAGATAAAGAAATGGCGGGCAAATATGACCCTGAGGTAATCAAGCAGCTAAAGAAAGAAATCATTGAGGATCTTGAAAACCGCCGGGAATGGCGGGAAAAACACTACCATGACGGCAGCGGCCGGGGTGACTACCCGCCATCTGCATATCGCGGCCAGAAACACCAGCAGGATGAAGACGACTGGTGGACCGACAGAGATGAATATCATTACCAGCGCAATATGTCACTGGCGAGAAACCAGTTGCGGGATGAGTTAAGAGCGTTGGATAAAATGAACCAGCGGCTTGGACAAGTCAGGGATCCTCAAATTCGCCAGACGCTTTATGACTTATTGCATGAAGCCCGGGAACAGGGCATGGGGGTTCAGGACTTGCTGCAAAGCTTGGGAACAAATAACGGCGGTTCCGGCCATGTAAAACCCTTCAGGAACCGGCTCACAAATCCATTGAGGGGTATTGACCGCCGCAGTTTCGGCTGGGGGGCAGGCGCGGCTTTAATTGGGCTGCTATTTTTACCCTCAGTGTCAAAATCAGTACGTCCGTTGATATGTAAAGCAATGGAAGAAGCCATGGAAATAAATGAACGGGTACATGGTGTATTTTCTCAGGCAAAAGAGGAATTTGAAGACATTGTTGCCGAGGTGAACTTTAATAAAGTAACTTCTTCGCCAGAGAATCCGGTATCCGATACCGCTGAAGCGGAGGAAAATGAACCAAACCAAGATAATGAAGCACCCCTTGAATAATTAATAATTGGATAAAAAGGTGGGGGTCGATTGACAAGTTCAGACGAATTAATTGCACATCTTTCCAAAATACTGGCAGACTTGCGCAAAGCTATTGACGATAGTGTGGCTATTCGGAGCCGCAGCAAGACCGACGCCAAATCCGTGGCTCAAATCTGGGAAAGTTTTCTGAGAGAATTTATCGGATATATTATGAAGAAAAAGCGGGAAACCGGACAAAATTTACTCGAGGGCATCTCCTTTCGCAACATTTGGCGCAGGTAGAAAATATGCGGCAATTGCACTCTACTAGAATGCGATCGCCGCAGCAACAAGCAAACGGATGGAGAATTACTATGCTGTGTTTGGTGGGGGCAAGGGAATTAGGAAAATAAAAAGGTGCGGAGGTAGAAGACCGCACCAAAATATTAATTAAAAAATACCATATGATCTTCTACAATTAATTATAGCTGTGCGGAAATCATCCAATGCCTTGGCAATATTCCGTAAATCGTCAGCTAATTTGCTCAACAGCTCACAATGTCTATAATGAATGCTATTGTTTACCGGTGCTTCGTTTGGCCTGCTGTCCACAGTATCCCACCTCCTGTTTTAAATATAATAGAATTGAATCGTTAATCCGGTTGTTTGATTCACCATAGTCTTACTTACCACAGATTGGCACCGTAAGGTTCACCTGATAAATTTTGGTATGACAGATCCCAACCATACGCCTGGACATCATTTTCCAGCACGGGACAATGTTCTGATTCGCAGCGAACACAACGGCTTGTGATAATCCTCCCGATCCTGCCGCATACCGGGCAAACCTGGATTCTTGCCCTCGATACGTTTCTTTCCAGGTTCCATTCCCAGGCTGGGCAGGCGCAGTTTTTGCAAGCCATTTTCCCCTCCTTTTTGTCCGGCCTTTCCCCCGCCGGACTGGGGTAAATTTTACTTTAAAGAAGTTCTACTCCCAAGGCAGCCAAAGAGCTGCGTTCTGTTCTGTTTAAAGTGATATGCGCGTAAAGCCGCTGCCCCTTGAAGGCTTCGATTAAAGTTACAAAGCCGTTGTTTGTGGCAGTCAAGCGGCAGTTGTCGATCTGTTGGATGTCCCCGGTTATTACTATTTTCGTTCCCTTCCCCGCACGCGTGATGATTGTTTTAACATTTTCCTTGGTCAAATTCTGCGCCTCGTCAATAATCACCCACTGCCCGGGAATTGAGCGGCCGCGGATATAGGCCAAAGCTTCCAGCTCAATATATCCCTCTTCCATAAACTTGCCGACTTGTTCCGCGGGTGATGATTTTCTGTCATACTTATTTACGGCAAAATTGCTGAGTAAAAATTCCAGGTTGTCAAAGATCGCGCCCATCCAGGGCGAAAGCTTTTCTTCTTTATCGCCCGGCAACGCCCCGATGTCCTGGCCGTGCGGGATGAGCGCCCGGGAAACCACCAGCTTGCTGTATAAGCCCTTGTTTATGACCTGATGCAGGCCCGCAGCCAGGGCCAGCAGGGTCTTTCCCGTACCCGCCGGGCCTAAAATACTTACCAGCTGAATATCCGGATTGAGCAGCGCGTCTATTAAAAAACGCTGTTCGATGTTCCCTTCTGCCGGACCGATGCCAAAAGCCTGCTGCTCACGGCATAATGAAACAATGTTTTTATTACCGGCGTTATAACGCCCGTAGTGCGCTCCCCCCGTCTGGTCGACCATTTTGACATACTGATTGGCCAACAGCGGATAATCCGTATAAAAAGAATTAAGTTGGTAAAAATTTTGAACCTCCCGGTCTGATATTTGAACTTCACACCAACCGGAATATAAATTTCCCAACTCAACACTTTCAGCTATATAATTTTCAGCCGGTATGCCTAAAATATCGGCAATCAATCTGGTATAAATATCCTGAGTGATCAACTTCAGCGGCTCTTCTTCCATGATGCCTTTGCTGACGGTAAGGATCCGGTTGTTTATCATGTTCTTTGACAAGATTTCGGGGAGCTGAACGTCAGTATGGTTTACTTCTACTTTGAAGTAGTGGCCGGTTTTGAGATGGACTCCTTGATGAAGCTTCGGCCGCAACCCGTCAAGAAATCTAATGGCGCTGCGGGCGTAAAGGCCCCGCTGGTCTTCCAGACCTTTAAAATTATCCAGTTCATGAATAACCGCGAGGGGCAAGATGATTTTACAGGGAGGGAATGATTGGATTATTTCTTCTATGGGGCGATCCAGCAGAACATTGGTATCTAAAACCCGTACTGTCAAGTTTATTACCCCCTATTCCATAATCGTATGAGACATAGTAGTGTGCCCTCGGTGGTTATTATAAAAGATGAATATTAAATCCAAACTAATTACTTATTAATTCTTGGTTATTTCCTTGTAAAATTTGTATGTATCATTCATTTAAGTATTTAGAATTCCGGAGTCGAGATGCTGAATATCTCAAGATGGTTAACCATTCTTTTATTCTGACTCCTGACTCCTGTTAAATGGTTTTGAACTTAAGAAGCTGGCCTTGGAGACTTTGGGCCATTACGGCCAATTCCCTGGCCAGATCCGCCACTTTCCTCGCCGAAGAATTATGGTCATTGATAATCCCATTTGATTCCGTTTCCACTGTTCCGGCAACGGAGCGCATCGTCAACACTACCTGCCCGGTACCCGCAGAGATTTGGTCCATTTTCCGGCTTATTTCCGTTATGCGTTCATTAGCGTTCGTTATGGAGCTATAAATATTATTTAAATATCCCTCGGCATCACCGGTCATTGAAAGACCTTCTTTTGCCCCTTTTCTGCCCTCTTCCATCTTTTCCAACACGGCTTTACTTTCAACTTTTATGGCATTTATCAATCCGCTTATTTCTTTAACCGATTGTCCGGCAATTCCCGCTAGTTTCCTTATTTCATCGGCTACTACGGAGAAACCATTGCCGTATTCCCCTGCCCGCGCTGCCTCTATGGATGCGTTTAAGGATAATAGATGTGTCCTTTCTGATATGTCTTTGATTATTTCCAATACTTGTCCGACTTTGTCCAGATGTCCACCCAGAAGTTCAACAGACCGCGATTGCCCTTCTATTAGGGCGAAATTCTCATTGATGTTTCTAAGGAGGCATTCCAGAGCCGAACGCCCGTTTTCCACTGCCATCCGCACCTCACAACCAGCTTCTTCTGTCTCAGAAATCTTGCAGGATACTTCCTGAATAGAAGAAGCCATATCATCAACCAGCAAACCTGTCTGTTGGATTAACTCTACTTGGTTGTCTGCAACAGAATTAATTTTTTTACTGTTAGCCAAGAGATCTTTTACCAGAGATTGGAACTCATTTATTAATAATGCCAGATCTTTTAGCATTTTGTTAAAACTTTTGCCCAAAACGGAATATTCCAAACCGACCCCTTCCTCATGGGCACGCACAGTCAAATCGCCTGTTCCCGCTTTTCCCGCAACCTGCAGCATGGCGGCCAACGGTACGGCAATCCTTCTGGATACAAAAAAGCAAATCAAAAATGAAGTGATAATAGCAACCAGACCGATAGCCAAAGTAATATTCCTTATTTTATTGATCGGCGCCAGATAATCATCTTCAGAAATACTAGAAATGTAAATCCAGTTTTTCCCCGGTATGTTGATATAAGCAGCATTATACTTTTCCCGTTCATTTTCAAAAAATAGAGTTCCGCTTTTTTTCTTAATAATCTCCTCGATGGCAGGCTGGGGAATAAAGTCGCTTTGCTCTGNTTTCTCACCTAACTCAATTACCTTACCGCCCTCTCCATCGATCAANCGCAATTCGGCTCNAATCTCTTTATTGCTAAAATATGATAATTCTTGAGTCATTAAATAACCTACCTTGTTTTTTAGTTCCCTGCTATCTATCGTTGAAGTAAAAAGTTCAATTTTATCCCCGNCGTTTTTAACCGAAAGATTTAAATTATCTGTAATTAATCTTTCCATGTTGTTTTTTAATATGAAATATGTTGTTCCTCCTAACAATAGCACAACAAGAACAACAAGGGTTGTAAACATAATCATAATTTG
>Ga0067045_1032463_pt1 | contig 10170 bp, 15 predicted proteins | sample TerdegcTABiofilm_FD_59184 | JGI IMG/M metagenome (GOLD analysis project Ga0067045, IMG submission 59184) | Combined Assembly of (Gp0054472, Gp0054536) Wastewater bioreactor microbial communities from Singapore -Terephthalate degrading... | reverse complement strand
TTGATGAAATATAGAGGTAATACAACCCAAAATTGGTTGAAATATTTAAATTTAGGTTTGAAAGATTCTGAATTAAATAATATGGCACATTATGGTGAAATGAGGTATGCAAATTGGTTTTTGCCAAAATACGCCAAGCCCATGAAGAATGCAAAAGAAACTCTTGAATATTTAAAGCAAAAAAAAGCAATATTGGCAGTAGTAACAAATCAAAAAAAGAATGAAGTTTTACAGAGTTTAAAAATAATTGGTTTTGATAAATTTGATATGATTGTAGATTCTAAAATGATCAAAAAACCAAAACCAGATCCAGATCCAATATATTTAGTTTTAAATGAATTGAAATTAAAGAAAGAAGATGTATTGTATATTGGAGATAGTAAAGTAGATGTTGAAACAGCCAAAAATGCAGGTATAAATTATGTTTTGGTTGAAAGTGAATTCAATAAGGAATTAGATGGGAAAAAGATTTCTGATTTATTTGAACTTAAAAAATATTTAATGTAACCATAGTTACATTTTTCAACAAATCAGTTAAAAACAATAACTCAGAAATTGATATGTGCCTCAGTAGCTCAGCCTGGTAGAGCGACTGTCTCGTAAATTTCTTTGAAAATAATCAAATTGAGAAAACAGTAGGTCGTGGATTCAAATTCCACCTGAGGCTTTGAGTTATTATTCTAAAGTATTTTCAATTTATGCGCTTAAAATAATCCAGCTTAATATGGCGCAAATTGTTCCAACAGTGAGCATTTTAATTCCCGAAATCAACATCTTCTGATGCGTAACTTTACCTAAATACGCGCCCAATAAAAAGAAGAATATAAAACTTAACACGAACGATGCGTGATATGCAATGGAAATTGAAAAATTTAATGAATCAATGAAAATAAACGGTAAAATAATGAAAATGCCAGAAAACAATTGGGCCAGAGAATTAACAATTGACGCAAAAAAGGTTGCACGATTGAAAGCAGTTGCAATCTCACTTTTTTCCAAAGAGACTAACATTTTCTTTTCTAAATCATCCATTTCTTTTTGTCGTTCAGCAGATTCTGTTAAGTAAGCTCCAGAAAGTCCAGAAACAGATGCAGCAATTAAAGTACTCACACATAAGGATACAATAACGCTTGAATCAGTTACACCTACTATGTATGAACCGAATAGAACGCCAAAAATTATTATCGCACCATCAAATGCATTCATTACAAAATAACGATGCATTATTTTACTCATGCCCGTTATGCGTTCGTACCTGAATAAACGCCTTTTTGCAGTTTTCAAAAAATTTAGCAACAATTAAATCACTTTGATAATGTTATAATTTTATCAATACTATGAATTGTAGCACCACTCTTTTCAATTGCAGCATAAACATCCTCAAAACGTATATTTTCTCCCTTAACTGTTATTTTTATGTTTTCCACTTTTCTATCAATCTCAATAAGTTCTATTTCAATCTCAGAAACACCTTTAAGTTTTGCCATTTGGCCAGATAAATCTACAATTGATGGTTCTAGTGGTTTTAAAACATCCAAGGATAAAAGGGTTATGCTTGTCACGTGATCACCAATGATAAATAATCTATCAATAATTAAACACTTTCCAATTGAAAAAAATAAAGCATTATAATTAAACAAGAGATATTTGTTTGATGAATGTATTGGCAATAATACTATCAATAATCCTTGCATATATTGGAATTAGCGCCATGGATGGATACATATTTTTTATTTCAATTTTTATGCTTTATTTTACATTAATTGCAGAAGAAAAAAATGAAGTGTTATTTTCGATAAGTTTAGGATTATTAGCCGCAGCAATAACGCAATTGCCCTTACCAAATGAAAAATTAGCTGCCGTGGGGATTTCCTTTTTGGCAGTATCTTTCCTCCCAACACTGTTGTTTTATTATAGAAAAAAATTATCTAGTTACTATCTTGCATCATTATCTATATTTTTAACTATTGCAAGTTATTCTGTTTTTTCAAATTATAATAATATTTATTTGGGCGCAGAAATCCCTGCAATAATAGGGATACTAATTATAATGTATTATTCTGCAGTTCTTGAAATGGTTGCACATACTTTTGAACGCATGATAGTTTACTCGTCATCAGTTCAATTTCTTGTTATTATATTATTTTCATTAGTTGGAAAAATGACAAATACAACCATATTGCACAACATAAGATTGATTGGATACTTAATTGCGAACATACCATTTCTTACTGTAATAATATTAGCATCAAGAAGTGGGAATTACAACGGAATACTTAGGAAAAACAATATTCTTGGATTTAGTTTTTTGGTTTCCTGTTTAGCGATGGCTGGTTTGCCTTCACTATCTATATTTGTAAGTGAATTCATAGTTTTAATTGCAAGTATGGCAATAAATAAAATTTTAACATTGCTAATTGTATTTTTTATTACTATTTGTTTTGTTTTGTATGCGGGCTACATCTTTCCAGCATTAATGGAAAAAGAAGATACAATAAATGCAAATAAATACATTATTGCATTTTGCATTGCTTCTACAGTAATTACAATAACACTTGGAGTAATTCCTTCACTTCAATTTGATTTAGTTGGTGCGTTTAAATGGTAGACAAAATATACATTGGCGGGGAAAAAATGAAAAAAGAATATTTGCCAAAGAATTTGATAAATTTTTTCAACTTTTTTATTGAATTAAAGGATAAAATAAAAGGGTGGCTAGGCATTGAAAGAGATTAAAAAATCAATTTGGATTACATTTTATGACACTGGTGGATGCAATGGTTGCTCTTTGGAAGTTTTAGCGTGCAAAAATCCACGTTTTGATATTGAAAGATTGGGCGCAAAAATTGTTGAAAGCGCAAGGCACGCAGATGTATTTGTAGTGGTTGGCCCAGTTACTAAACAAGCTAAAGAGAGATTAAAAACTATTTTTGAACAAATTGAAAAACCAAAAAAAGTAATTGCAGTTGGTGCGTGCGCAGTAAGTGGCGGAATATTTTATAATGCACCAAGCACCTGTTCGCCATTGGATGAAATAATACCTGTTGATGTTTATGTTCCTGGTTGCCCGCCAAAACCCGAAGCAATAATAAATGGAATATTAAAGGTGATTGAAGATGATGATTGAAACATCAGATGTATCCGTTAATGATTTAGAGGGAGAATTAACTAAGAGGGTCTCAAAAAGATTGATAACAATAACTTGCATTGAAAGAAATGATTTTTTTGAAGTTATTTATCATTTTGATGGAAAAAATATTGAAAATTTAAAAGTTATGGTGAAAAAAGATCAAAAAATGCCAGATATATCAAAAAAAATACCAGAAGCTAAAATATACGAGCAAGACATTCAAGAACAATACAATATAGATTTTGGATTGCCTAAAAAAAGACTTTTTAAGGCAGAGGTGGAGTGAATGCATGGAGAAGAGGAATATGTATTGCCATTTGGACCGCAACACCCCGCATTATCAGAACCAGTTTTATTAAAATTAAAAATGGATGGAGAGAAAGTAATTTCTGGTGCAGCAGAATTTGGTTACATGCATAGGGGCATTGAAAAAATGCTCGAAGGAAAAACCCCAGAAAAAGGAATAATGATTTGTGAAAGAATTTGTGGCATCTGCCCAGTATCACATTCCACATGCTATACGATGGCAGTTGAAAATGCAGCAAATGAAAAAATAGAAGATAAAATAGCTTATGAAAGAATGATTTTGGCAGAATTAGAAAGAATGCACAGTCATCTAGTTTGTATAGGTTTGCAAATGCATGATATGGGATTTGATACTCTTTTTATGTTTTTATGGAGAGAGAGAGAAAGGATATTGGATATTTTTGAAAAATTAACAGGAGGAAGAGTTCAACATTCATCTAATAGAATATCTTCGGTTAATTTTGACATTTATGGGGTTGAAAATTATTTAATTGAGGAAATGGATAAATTAAAAAAAGGAGTTGCAAAATACAAAAAAGAATATGCTGTCAATGAAATTTTGAAAGAAAGGACAAAAAATATTGGAGTAATAACAAAAAAAGAGGCAGAAAAATTTCACTTAGTTGGCCCAATTGCAAGGGCCAGTGGAATGCACCAAGACATACGGATTGACGATCCATACTTAAAGTATGAAGAATTTGACTATTCCCCAATTATTTTTGACAAAGGAGATGTTTATGAACGAACGATGCAAAGAACTGAAGAAATTTTTGCATCTGCAGATTTGATAAAAAAAATAGTAAACAAAACACCTAAAGTAGCAATAGTGCCTTCAAAAATATGCAAAATGATAAATGAAAGATGCCAAGGCATTCAAAGAGTAGAAGCTCCGCGCGGTGAACTTTTTTATTTTGTGGAAATAGAAAACAACCAAATAAAAAGGTGCAGAATGAGGCCGCCAACATATGCATACATACGCATACTTGAACCACTTTTAACTGATTGTAAATTAGGAGATGTTCCAATGATTGTATCAAGCATAGACCCTTGTTTTGCATGTTTGGATAGGGTGATGATTGAAAATAAAATATTAAACAAAAATGAATTTAAAAAAATGTGCGGGGTACATACACATGATTAAATTAATAATCTGGGCAATTTTTCCAATAGTTGGAATTTTTATGGAAGGGATTAAAAGGAAGCTAATTGCAAGAATGCAAAACAGAATAGGTCCGCCCATATTGCAACCTTTTTACGATGTTTGGAAATTATTCAATAAAAAAGGCGCAACCGGAGGTATGCTAAGCATATTGCCAATACTCTCGTTTATTGGTGCCTGGTCCATTTTCCTTTTCTTCCCAATGCCAATAATTTCATTTGATTTTGATTATATACTTGTATTTTATATGTATGTTTTTGTCAGCATATCTTTAATACTTGCAGGAATTGCTTCAGATTCACCATACGGTATAATTGGTTCAATGCGTGAAATGGTGTTGATGCTTGTCTATGAGTTCGCATTTTTTATATGTATATTCACATTTTTCCTTTATGGGGGCGCAAATAGTTTCACAGATATGCCATCACGTGTTTTAATCACACGTGTTCCTTTAACCATTGTTGCATTGCTTGGCGTGATATTGATAGAATTAAGAATAGCCCCATTTGACACTGCTGCTGCACCATCTGAAATAATGGCAGGTTATACGACACAGTATGCTGGGCGCGATCTTGCATTTTTTGAGCTTGCCGAAATGACTAAAAAGTTTGCAATAGTCAGCATATTTGCATTTTTAACATTCCCTCACAACATGGTTTGGTTTATTATAACGTCAGCTGGAATGTATTTTGTATGTGCAGCTGCAAAGGTTACTTCACCAAGATTTAGAATAGATCAAGCGCTTGGTGCTTTTGCAGCAATATTCTTTTTAGCATTTATTAATTTCCTGATTTTTGTGTGAGTGGTAAAAAATGTGCATGATAAACAATCTAACAGATGAAGCAGAAAAAGAATTTTGGAGAAATGTTGCAAAAAAAGAATTTGGTGCACTTTTTGAACTTTATTCAAAAAAAGAAATAACTATTGACGAATTGAAAGAAATATTTAACTTTGCAATAGGCGAAACAAATCAAGCAAATAAAAAAATACTAAAAAAGGTTATTGACGTTTGATTTGCTAACTGAAATGCAACCCAATGTTATCAACACCATTCCAATAATTTCAAAAATTAAAATTTCCACGCCCATAAAATAAGAAAGCGAAATGGTAATCACAGAACCAAGGGACAATATTGCCGCTGCTTCAGAAACTGGTATATATTCTAGTGAATGATACCAAGTAAAAACATAGCCAAAAAGCAATATTGAGGTAACCAATACCCAAATTATTTGTTCAATAGAAAGTGAAATTGGAATTGATTGCGCAAAAACTAAACTCCACAATACTAAACTACCTATTCCCATTCTAGCAAGTGCAACAATTGATGCGCTTGTGTTATCATCGATTAAATTCTTTGAAACTACATTTTCAACCGCCCAAATTAATGTTGCTATGAATATGAATTCCAAACCATTGAAATATGTTAATTGAAATCCTGAAAGTATCAATAAACCAAATAAAATACAGGCGAGACCAAAAAACTGTAATTTAGATAATTTTTCTTTTAAAAAGATGGCTGATAATACTGCAATATATAAAAACATGGTTTTATGTATCAATGAGGCCATGGCTGCATTCCCTGAAGCTAAACCAGTGAAAAATAAAATAAAAGCTAATGCGCCCCCAAATACGCCTACAAAAGATAATTTTATTGCCTTTTTAAAATTTAAATTTAAACTGGTTTTTTTAACTATAAACAGAAATGTTATTGCAACTAAAGTATTTTTAAGTGTGGTAAACAATATTGGATTAATTCCTTTAACTGCAAACTGATTTAACCAAATTGAAAAACCACTTATAACTGCGGTTGCAATTACATATAAATATCCTTTATTCATAACCATCATTCCATATTGTTATTATATAATTTAAACAATTTGTCATCTAAAACATCAACAACAATTCCCAAATGTATGCCAACGAAATCCCCTTTTTTCAAATTCAAATATGGTGAAATTTCACACTTTTGAACAATTGACCCAATAATCACATTTTCCCCATCAAATACGCCTTTTTTAGCTAAACAAATTAACATTTGCTCATTATATTTTGAAAGTTTTTTAACTTGTTTATTATGCGCACCAAACATATAATCAAGCATTGGATGGTTAGAATTTATTTTTAAAACTTCAGATATTGCAGTATCCCAGTATAAAAGCAAATTTTTATCAATAATGCCATCAATTGCTGCAGAAAAAATTTGTTTTTCAATTTTTGGCCAAACTCCTTTTAATCTGATTTGTTTTTCTCTGGAATAAATGTGCAGGTTCTTCATGCATGGCCAGGCCCATCTAACAAATTCTCTCACTTTTTCTTTGTCGCGTGCAAAAGATTCAAGCTCCACAAACAAAATACACTGCAAAAATATATATCATAATCGCTTAAATGATTCATGGGATTGCTTACAGAAACTATTCTAAATATTTTCAAAAAACCAGATACACAACATTTTCCAAAGGAAAAAACAAAACCGCCAAAAAAAATACGTGGAAAACATATATTTCATCAAGAAAAATGCATTGGCTGTTTGCTTTGTGAAAAATCCTGCCCAACCAACGCGATAAAAATGCATGTTGTTTCCGGAGAAAAAGGCAAAAATCATTTTGAAATTGATTTTGGAAAATGCATCTTTTGTGGGCTTTGCGTTGAACGCTGTCCAACCGCGGCACTTGAATTTTCAAACGAATATTTAATGGCAACAAAAAAAAGGTCAAATCTGATTGTCAAGTACCCCAAAGATTAATTCTTCAACATTTTCTGCAACTTTTGGCAATTTTTCCTTTAATTTTGTTGATATTTCTTCACCATAACTGATAGATTTAACATTCACGCCAATGTATCTGATATGTATGGGTTTTAAAAGTGATTCAATAAATGTAAAATCAATTGCATGCGTACTTTTTTCAAAATTAAATGGCGACTTGATCAATTTTACCTCTCCAACTTCTCCATTAAAAATAGCGGCATCAAGGAAAAAAACAAATTTAGGATTAAGTTTTTTTATTTTTGAAATGTATGCATCAGGCGAAGTAAATGCAAAAATAACATTAAATTTTTTTTCAATCAATTTACCGATTTCAATACCTATTGCATCATCGCCTTTTAATGGATTGCCAAGCGCTACAACAACACTATTTAAGTTGGATGAGTTTTGCACTTTTTTCGCCTTTTTTTATTTGGACAATTTTATCAGAATCAAGTGAAATTCCTTTTTTTGCAGAATCATAAAACATGAAACCTGGGCCGCGCACAATTTTTATTGTAATATTATCCTTTTCATCAACAACAACGTGATTTAATTCGTCCATTGGATTGTTAGGCGCAATGCCTATTCCTTGATCAAATTTATGTTTTGTTATTGATTTGAAATAAGCGTTCGAACCATATGGCGTTGCAATAACTACCCCATCTCCAATTATTGTCTTTGCTTTTCCTTTTTCATCTACAAATAGAGGATTATTATTTTTGAATATTTGAAAACGAATTGCTTGTGGATGCTTACAGTGTATGCTTATATCATTAAATGCGCGAATTGATTTTTTACCTATTTTTGCATTTAAAATTGGCATTTCAATTGTCTCATAATGTCTTTCTTTTAATTTATTTGATATTTCATCCACCATTTTTGTATCTGGTATTTTGTGACGTATGAAAAGCTTGGGTATGCCCGGAAATTTTTTTTCTGATTTAAATAATGTTCCATGACCTCCAAAAACTACAATTAAATCTGGTTTAAATTGAGAAATTGAAAAATGTTTTTTAAAACATGCTTTTGCATTTCCTGCATCTTTTCCCATTACATGTATTTTCATAAACGCCACCTGGAAAGATATTCCCTTGGACGAGGGTATTTTTTTAATGGTTTATTGTCAATTATTTTTTGCTTTAAATCTTTTAATCCTTCTTTAAATGTATCTTTATCTATTATTTTAGCCATTATTTCCATTTGTTCATCTGCTGGCAAATCAAGGTAACGAAAATAAGTTTTAAATGCGTTTACATCCCTTTTTCCTGGAGTTCCAATTGGTAAAAGTCTGGAAACTGCTTTTCTTAAACTTTGATAATAGTGCATGCCTAACAATGTCGGTAAATCGTTAGAATAAGATATATGCAGTGCATTATTAAATTTTAAAAGTTTTATTGTTTCTTCGATTTTTTCAAAAATTTTTTTATTTATTTTTTTATTTTTAAAATCTATTTTTGCCTCTTGTAAAACAATATTTAATATTTTATTTTCCATTTCTTTTGCATACCCATGAAACATATATGCTGCAAGATGGTTTTCTAAAATATATTTGTTAATATTCTCCTCAAAATATTTCGGCCACTTTTTTTGAATTTTTTTCGAAGGATTAAGATCTGGATAATCAACAAATTTAGACAATTCAGCATCTGACATAACATTTATGGTAGGTAATTTTGAATTAATGTTAGCAGACATTGAAGGCGCACCAACTAATGTTTCACAAAACTCATGAATTAAGTGACTCATATTTTCTGCACGAATTTTAAATTTATTATTATAAAAAAAAGATTCTGATGGTGCTTCCTCATATTCAATTTCAAAATTGTTATTATTTATTAATTCTGGGGAAAGCATATGAATATTGGCAAGTGCTTTTTTTATTTTTTCAAAAAAATAGTTTGATTTTAGAGAATCATTTACTTCTTTAATTAATTCATTAGTTATGTATTCTATACTATAATACAATTCTTTTGATTTGTTTACGTCATTTAATTGTTTAATATTTTCAAATAGTAATTTACTGTCTTTTTCAGATAGTGTATTTTTTATAGAATTAAATTTAAATTCATCAATAAAAAAACTTGGAGTATTCACTAATTTTTTCAATGTTTTTGATTTATGCTTTTCAAATAAGGGAATTATTTTGTTTACGTCGCGCTCTAAATAATTTAAATTTTTCAAACGAATATTTTCAATTAATGGTGAAACATTAGGAATTGCTTTTCTAAGTGTTTCAAGTCCTTTTGAATGCATAATATTAATTAGAAAAAAGAAGTATAAAAACTACTTCCTCCTTGAGAAGAAGTAGATTGCTGCGCCTGCAATTAAAATTAATACAAGTATTGGTAGTGACCAATCAAAACCTTTTTCAATAACTTCTGGCGTTGCTGATGGGGTTGGGGTTGGCGTAATTGTTGGTGCAATTGTGGGAGTTGGTGTTGCAGTAGGCGTTGCTGATGGGGTTGGGGTTGGCGTTACCATAGTTATTTGCGGTTCTTCATATTCATTTAATACTGATTGTTCAAGCACTTTATTTACTGTATATGTGATTGTTTTTGTTTCTGAAGGTGCTAATGTGATGATCCATGCAACTACTGGATCTGGATTTATTATGGTTGGTGAAATTGAAAATTGTATTTCATCTACGTGTTCTGCAACTGATTTTGGAATAGTTTCAATAATGTTTTGAGTTATTGGTGTGTTTCCGTTGTTTGTGAATGAAAGTGTGAATGTGCTTTTTCCGTTTTGAACGTTAAGATTTCTTGTGAATGGTGGTAATGTTGATGTAGGGGTGGGGGTGATTGTTGGCGTTGCTGTAGGTATTGGTGT
>Ga0067045_1032462_pt1 | contig 10172 bp, 7 predicted proteins | sample TerdegcTABiofilm_FD_59184 | JGI IMG/M metagenome (GOLD analysis project Ga0067045, IMG submission 59184) | Combined Assembly of (Gp0054472, Gp0054536) Wastewater bioreactor microbial communities from Singapore -Terephthalate degrading... | reverse complement strand
CCACTCCTACCTCTACCCCTACCTTGACGAATACTCCAATCCCCACTCTTACGCCCACTCCGACCGAACGTCCTGAACCTGATCAGACCTCGACCCCCACTCCAACTTCCACCCCTACTCCCACCGAAACCACTCCTCCCGGTGATACCCCTACTTCCACCTCAACTCCTACTCTTACTCCCCAACCAACCACTGCTTCCACTTCCAACGGAACTTCATCCTCTCACGACCATCCCGGTCCTCCAGAGTGCACTGATCCTCCTCCCGGAACTCCCACCAATCTTACCGCTGTTTGGCTTAGTTCTACCCAAGCCCTCTTAAGCTGGAACCATGCTCCCGAGCCCCACTCTTATTATCTGGTAGCCTATGGGCCTTCAGATAATAATTTCCCTTGGGGCAATCCCAACGTTGGTAATAATAATAGTTATGTTGTCGGTTCCCTGGATTCCAAAAATACTTATTGTTTTTATGTTCAGGCCCAAAACGGTTGCATGCCCGGGGCTAGATCCAATATTTTCTGTCTGGCTCCTCCTGCCGTCGGCGGCGGCAATGTCCTTTCTGCCATTGATAACTACAATCCTCTGGTTGCCGGTATCAAAGACACTTTCTCCGGGGAAATATTAGGCGAAACTACCGAAATTGCTAGGACTGCTGAAACCGTTGATTCGTCCCGTAAATTACCTTCTAATAACTCTCTTGACCCTAATCACTATCTTGTCATTCCCCTTATCTCTCTAAATGAGCCAGTCTATCTTCCTCAAAAAATTGGCGACCAAGCTCTTGTCGGCCATCGGGAAGTTCTCTATCTTGGCGATTCCAACCTTTATTATGCTCATAATGGTGACGGTGTCTTTGGTCAACTCTATAAATTAAAAACCGGCGATATCATTACCGTCGTCCAAAATAACCAAGCGGTAAATTATCAGGTCGACCAGTTAAAACTCATCCATTCCGGTCAGTTGTCTTCTTTAGATCTTCACTCCAATGCTTATCTCTATCTTTTAACCTGTAGCTATCAAAAACCCGGTTATCGTCTTCTGCTAACTGCTTCTCTGGTTAAACCATGAAAAAAATCACCGCCCTTATTGTCATTATCCTTACCGCTTGGCTGGCCTACCGTCTCTTTTTTGTTAAAAAGAACCCTCCTGTCCAGGTTGCCTCTCTTCAGGTCGAAGCTCCCGTCCCCCTGCCTCCCTCTTGGCAGCCAGTTAACGATTCTCAACATCTCTATAAATTTGAAAAAACTGTTGACCGTGGCCTAAAGCCCCAAATTATTTTTACCAAATCAGAATCAAAAAATGCCTCAAACCCGGAAAATTATCTTCAACAGCTTCTCGCCGGCGCTCGTTCCGCCTTTCCTAATTTACAGATAGTTTCTCGTCAGGATAAACTAGTAAATGACTATTACCTTTCTGCCATTTCTGCTTACTATTACTATCAAAAAACCAAGATCAACCTCTTTCAAAGAGTCTACCTCAAGGGCGAGACTGTTTATACCCTAACCGCCTCTTATACTACTGATGATATCTTGCCCGAAATAACCCAGATTTTTGATAATCTCGTCCAAAAAGAGCTTTAACTTCTCCTCCTTCTTGTGATACTCTAGTCTCATGCCCTCCCGCCTAGACCGTCTTTTTTCGCCTCGTTCTATTGCTGTTGTCGGTGCTTCTCAATCCCCCAAAAAAGTCGGCGCCGTTATCCTCAAAAATATTCTCGATTCCCAATATTCCGGCCAAATTTTTCCTGTTAACCCCAATCTTTCCACCCTCCGTGGATTAAAGGTCTATCCTGATCTTGGCTCTCTTCCTCAAACTCCTGACCTTGCTGTTTTTGCCGTTCCTGCCCCCATCGTCATTCAGCTTCTTCCCGAACTCGTCGCCAAGGGTATCAAAAATTTGGTTATTCTCTCTTCTGGATTCAAAGAAACCGGTCCGTCGGGACAAGATCTCGAAAACCAACTTCTCGCTTTTGTTCAGAAACACCACCTCAACCTTCTTGGTCCTAATTGTCTTGGCTTTGCCGATAATCGTCTTCCTCTAAATCTCACCTTTGGTCAATTAGTCCAAAAATCAGGAAAAATTAGGCTTGTTTCTCAATCAGGTGCCCTTGCCACCGCTCTTTTTGATTGGCTGCCCTTCCATAATTTGGGTTTCGATCGCTTTGTTACTCTCGGCAACAAAACCGCCCTTGATGAAAGCCATATTCTCGATCTTTGGTTAAAACAATCTGGTTCTCACTTTTCTTCCCCTATCGGTCTTTACCTTGAATCTATCACTCGGGGTCGGGAATTCCTCTCGCTAACCCAAAAAATTTCTCAACATGTTCCTGTTTTTATTCTCAAACCCGGTAAATCTCCTCCCGCCGCTCAAGCTATTCGTTCCCACACCGGCTCCATTGCCGGTGAAGACAAAGTTCAAGATGTTGCCTTCCGCCAATCTGGTCTTATTCGTTGTCCCGACCTTTCTACTTTTTTTGATCTTTATCAGGCCCTCTCTTGTATCCAGATTCCTGCCGGTCCCAAAGTTGCCATTGTTTCTAATGCTGGCGGTCCTGCTGTGATTGCTACCGATGCTCTTGTTTCTGCTCATCTACAACTGGCTCCGCTTACTCCTGCCACCCAAAAGAAACTCCAACAGGTCCTGCCTTCCATTGCCAGTTTGCGAAACCCCGTCGACCTTCTTGGCGACGCCCTGTCTGATCGTTATTCTCAAGTTTTAGAAATTATTTATCAAGATAAGTCTGTCGACTCTATCCTTCTTATTCTCACCCCCCAACTGATGACCGATATCGAAAATATTGCCAACTCTATTAGCGCCTTGTCTCAAAAATACTCCAAACCCCTCCTCTGTTCTTTTATTGGTGGTCGTCGGGTCTTGGCTGGCAAAAGAATTCTTAATCAGCAACGCCTTCCCTGTTTTTCTTTTCCCGAAAGAGCCGTCCGGGTTCTCGGTTCCCTCTGGTCTTGGCAGCAATGGCGTCAATCTCAAAAATATCCTGCTCCTGGCCCTTCCTTTCTTCCCTCGCTTAAATTAAAAACCGCCCAAACTATAATTTCTCAAGCCCAAAACGACCAGCGTCTCGCCTTAGATAATTTTGAAGCCGACCAGCTAATTCAATCAGTTGGCATACCTTCTCCACCTTCGCTTAAAGTTTCTAATTTTGGTCAGGCCGAAAAATTTGCCGCCAAATACCACTTTCCTCTGGTTCTTAAACTCGCTTCTTCCGCTCTTCTTCACAAGTCCGACCTTGGCGGTGTGATTACTAATCTCCAAACCCTTTGCCAGCTCAAGTCCGCTTATCAAAATCTTCGCCACAAAATTAAGCAATTGAGTAAAAAATTTGATCAACCTCTTTATCTCCAGATTCAAAAACAGATTCCCGACGCAATCGAACTGATTATTGGTATTAAACACGACCCTAACTTTGGCCCGGTTTTTCTTTTTGGCGCTGGCGGTCGATTAGCCGAATTGATTCAGGATCGCAACCTTCACCTCTTGCCGCTTAATCTCGACGCTGTCCAGCAACTCGTTTCCTCTTCAAAGATTTTTCCTCTTCTTTCTGGTTTTCGCGGCCGCCGACCATATCCGCTTAAACCCCTTTATCAAGCCATGCTCCGCCTTTCCCGTTTAGTCGAATCATTTCCAGAAATTTCTGAGATTGAAATCAATCCGCTCCTGCTTACTCCCCGTCGTCTCTGGGCCGTTGATGCTAAAGTAATATTAAAACATGCTCATTCTCTCCGTCCTGCTCTATTTTAGCTGTTTCTTTCTGCTTTGGTTTGGCTCCGGTCTACTTATCTCTATCGTCGACCATCTCTGTCGCAAATTCAAAATTTCTCCTTTTGCCTTTTCCTTTTTAGTTTTAGGCATCTCCACCTCTCTACCCGAACTTGCCGTTGGTCTTAATTCCTTTAGTCAAAAAAAACCAGAAATATTTATTGGTAATCTTATTGGCGGTATTGTTCTCCTCTTCTTTTTCGTTATTCCCATCTTGGCTATTTTTGGAAAAGGTATCAAATTACGACATCAACTTATTGACGAAAACCTTCTTCTTGCCTTAGTAGTTCTCCTTGGTCCTTCCTACATGATTCTTGATCGTCGGCTTAATCGCCTCGAGTCCGTAATTCTTTTGATCCTCTACCTCCTTCTGGCTTATTTTATCCAAAAGGAAAATGGTTTTTTATCCGATCAATACCGCTCCCGTTTTGTTTTCACCCCCCGTTCGTTTTTAAGCATCTTTAAAATTTTTCTGGGAATTTTTCTGATTTTTTTCTCCAGTCGTTTCATCGTTAGCCAAACCATCCAATTTGCCCAAATTTTTCACCTGCCCATTTTTTATATCAGTCTCTTTGCCGTCTCTATCGGGACCAATTTGCCAGAAATTACCCTCGGTATTCGCTCTGTCATTTCTGGCGACAAAAATATCGCCTTTGGTGGTTATCTCGGTTCTGCCGCCGCCAACATTCTTTTGTTTTCTCTTCTCTCACTTTTCTACCCTCACCAAATTTTTCTTTCCATAAATTTTCTTCCCACCTTTATTTTTCTTGTCCTCGGTTTCCTCGTCTTTTTCTATTTTGCCCGTTCCCATAAAGATATTTCCGTTGCCGAGGGTTATGCTCTCTTTTTCTTCTACCTCATTTTCCTTCTGCTTGATTTTGCTGTCTAGCTACCAGCACCTAATTACTACTTCGTGATTCTTCGCCGCGCCTAAGTTCACCATGCTTGTTTTTCCCATTAGTTCTTGACCATCGTAACTTATTCCCTTAATTTTCTGGCCTATCTTAAAACTTTTTGAGAAACCATAAGCCGATAATCTTGCTTCCGTTTGTTCTAAATTAACCTCGAATTTTAGTCCCGGCACTACCGCCAATCCTTCCTCGCCATTGCCAATACTGCCTCTCGGCAGCCTTAACCCCGGTAAATTTATCGCCTTCTCGCTAACCGGGCCAATTGGTCCGCAACCGGCGTTTTTAATCTTTACCTCTACCGCTTTATTGTTCAGCAGGGTGCTAATCGCCACAATTCCCGCCGCCGCAATTGTCATCAACCCCATTGGTCCTTTTAGGGTCGTTAATATTTTTGCCGACTTTACCGCCTTTGATTTACTATTTTTCCAATCATTTACCCTCTCTACTTCCGCCTTTAACTCTCGCCACCGTCCCAGCCACAATAACAGCATTTTCTTTCGTCTCTTCTGTTTTTCTGTTTTTTCCGGCAATTCCTCAAAACTCAAACTGATTACGTCTCCGCTCTTAACCTTGCCTACCTTCTCCCATATCCGATTTGCCGCCTCTAGCTTTTTATCAATTTCCGGACTGATCCCTTTTAATAAACTGGCCACCTTCAAAATTTTTTCCTCGGTAGTCGAATCCTCGGCCAATAGTTGCAAGGCCGTCTTGATTTTTTCTTCCCTTTCAGACATTTTTACCATCATCCAATTTTAGCACTTGCTAAAATAATCCATGCGCCCAGAAGGACCTATCTCGCGTCAAGAAAATCAACTCCCTCCGGATACCACCCTTAACGAGTCTCACCATCTTCTCTACAATAGTCTTTTTTTAACCGCGCCGCGCAAATCCATTCTTTTTACCGGCTGGCCCGAAGGTCCCAATTATCTTGCCAAACAAATTTCTCTTGCCCCTGTTTTTGCTCATGCCAGAGAGAAAGGAGTTGGTTTTGCCCAAACCTATTGTGGTTCCAGTATCAACTGGAAAAAATTGCCACCCTATCTTAATCATGCCTTTGACCTAGTTTGCTTGCCCGACTCTGTTAATTTAATCGTCTTTTCTTTTGGAGCGATGTCCCTTCCCGTCTTGGAACCTAAACACTATCCCAAAATCTCTTCCCTTACCCTCTTTTCTCCTGTTGCCGGCATAGATGCTATTCCTCTGCCTTCCCCCTTTCTTGCTCTTGCTGATAAATTCCGGTTCCCCGGCACCCAAGATTATTGTGATGCCCTAGCCCCTTTATTTAGACGCGTTTCTCCCCGTATTATTCTTGGCGGGAAAGATAATTTAATAAAATTTCAACTAATAGCCAGTTTTATCCAAAAGAATTTTTCCTTAACTCCTACGATTAAAGATCGTGGCCATGTCCCCCAAATGTCTGAATTGCTTGACCTTATTTGACTTCTTTCTTCCTTTAACTTACTCTAGTTAAGTTAACTTTATTTATTCGCTTATGAAAATTACTAAAAACTTTCTCTTTATCGTTTTTGGTTTTTGTCTTGGTTTGCTTTCACCCTATTGGCTTAAAGTAGTCCGCGGAGTTGACGCCAATGTTATCAACGCTTGCTACAATACCAAATTTGGTTTATTGCGCCTGGTCACTGCAAATCAAACGTGTAACAACAACGAAACTCCCATCAGTTGGAATATCCAAGTACCGCTCTTCGGTGGCTACCTCAAAGATCTTAGCGATAACCTGTTTGATGAGAAATATAGCGCCAGCCTGTCTTACCACAATTTTTCCGGAGGTATCTTTACCCGGTCTACTTTTTATCGTATTACTATTCACAAATCAGATTTTAGTAATGCTAATTTTTCCGAAGCTTACTTTAATGCCACTGACTTTCATGGGGTTGACCTTACCAATGCCGATTTTACCGGGGCCACGTTTGAGGGTGAAAACCGGTGGACGAACACCATCTGTCCTGATGGCACTAATTCCGACGATAATGACGGTACCTGTCAAGGCCACCTTACTCCTTAAACCGCTGACTTTCCCTCTCGCCGCCAGTTTTGGACTTCGTGATAAAATAAACCTAATTTATGCCCAAATATAATCCGGCAGAGTCCGAGCCGCAGTGGCAGCAATTTTGGCAAAAAAACCACATCTTCCGTTTTGACCCTCAATCGTTTCGGCCTATTTATTCTATCGACACCCCGCCTCCCACTGTTTCCGGCAAGCTTCATCTCGGCCATATTTTTTCTTATACCCACACCGAAATCTTTGCCCGTTTCCGCCGCCTCGCCGGCTTTAATGTCTATTACCCCTTTGGTATGGACGACAATGGTCTTCCTACCGAAAGATTAGTCGAACAGGAATTGGGCATCAAAGGTTCTGATTTTGGTCGGCCTGAATTTACCCAAAAATGCCTTGATCTCGTCAAAACTTATCGTCAAAAATATCGTGATTTGTGGCAGTCTCTTGGATTAAGTGTTGACTGGGATTTGGAATATTCCACCATCTCTCCCGCAGTCCAGCGCCTTACTCAAAAAAATTTTCTTGACCTTTATCGGCAGGGGATTATCTATCGTCAAAAAGCCCCGGCCCTTTGGTGCTCTGTTTGCCAAACCGCCGTGGCCCAAGCCGAAGTTGAAGACCAACCCCAAGACAGTGTTTTTTATGACCTAAAATTTTCAGATCTTTTAGGCAACCCGGTCATTATTGCCACTACCCGCCCCGAACTTCTCCCTGCTTGTGTTGCTGTCTTTGTTCATCCTGACGACAGAAAGCATCGTTCTCTCATCGGCGCTACTCTCCAGACCCCTCTTGGCGACAAAGTAAAAGTTTACGCCGATCCTCAAGTAAAAATTGACAAGGGTACCGGTATCGTTATGGTTTGCAGCTATGGTGACGAAACCGACCTTGCCTGGATCAGACAACATCATCTTCCCGAAAAAATTATTTTAGACGAGAATGGCCTTTTTTGTTCCTCTTGCTCTTTTAAGCCGATTATCGGTAAAAATATTGCCGAAGCTCGTCAAATTATTGTTGATTTTCTTAAAAGTAAAAATTTAATTAGCCAAGAAATTCCCATTGTTCACCAGGTTGGTTGCCACGAACGCTGTTCTCACCCTATCGAAATTATTAATCGTGATCAGTGGTTTCTTAAACTTCTTGGCTACAAGGCCGATTTTATCAAACTTGCCAACCAGATTAACTGGTATCCCGCCTACATGAAATCCCGCTACCTTTCTTGGGTAGAAAATCTGAAGTGGGATTGGTGCCTCTCCCGAGATCGTTTTTATGGCGTTCCTGTTCCTGCTTTTTATTGTTCGGAATGTGGCCAAATCGTCCTTCCGGACGAATCAGAATTGCCTCTCGACCCGCTTTCTCAAACCACCAAAAATCGTTGTCCTTCCCATCCCCAATCCAAACTTCTTGGTGATCCTTTAATTTTCGATACTTGGTTTACCTCTGGCAATACCCCCGAAATTAATACCCTTCTTAACCAAAAACTAACCCAAGGGAAAATAACTGTTCCCATGTCTTTGCGTCCTAATGCTCACGACATCATCCGCACTTGGGATTTTTACACCATTGTTTTAGCCTTTTTCAAATATAAAAATATTCCCTGGACCGATATTTCTATTTCTGGTCATATTCTCCTGCGTAAGGGCGAAAAAATCAGCAAGCGTACTGGCGGGGGAGAGCTTCGCCCCGAAGATCAAATCGCCAAACATTCCGCCGATGCTATCCGTTACGCCATGTCCGGCACCTCTCTTGGTACTGATGCTTACTATGATGAAAAAGAAATTCAAAACGGTAAAAAATTAATTACCAAGCTCGATAGCGTTGCCAATTTCTGCCGTCTAACACTCAAAGATTATCAACCGCCCGTCTCTTTCGACCCCGCTACTGCGGGGCTTACTCCTCTTGATCAATGGTTTTTGTCAGAATGTCAGCACACCGCCTCTAATGCCGCTAAGTATTTTAGCCAATACGATTACAGCCACGCCCGGGAAGTGATTTTAAAATATTTCTGGGAATTTTTTTGCGATAATTATCTAGAAATTATCAAAAAGCGTCTTTATGATCTTCCGCCAACCGACTCTAGCCGCCTCTCCGCCCAGCATACCCTCTTTGTCATTTTCCACAATTTAATTATTTTATTCACTCCCTTCATTCCCCACCTTACCGAAGAAATATACCAAACCTTTTTCCGCCCTCTTATCGCCAACTCCCCAGTCAGTATTAATCTTTGCTCTTGGCCAAACCAGAAGTACCCTTCATCCTCAAACATCGTTCCCCAAATTTTAAAAATCATTTCTCTTACCCGAGCCCAAAAATCCGCCCAAAACATCAAACTTGGCGACGAAATTTCCTTGCTTGCTGTCACCCATCCCAATCTTACCCAAAAAGATCTTGGCCCTTATCTTTTCGACTTAAAAGCCGTTACCCGTGCCAGAGAAATAACCCTTACCCGCGGCAAACAAGTCCAAATTAAAATTTCTTAACCATATTTTCAGGTAAAGCCACCTTGGCTAAGTTACAATAAGCTATCAACCTTATTGCTGATCTCCATCTCCATTCTCATTTTTCTCGCGCCACTAGTCGTGACATGGATCTGCCCCATCTTTATCGTTGGGGCAAAATTAAGGGTATTAATCTTCTCGGTACCGGTGATTTTACCCATCCCTTTTGGTTCGAACAAATCCAGCACCAGCTTGAACCTGCCGAACCGGGACTTTTTAAGCTGAATGAGCAATTAGCCAAAGGCGAGGATCGCTCCCTTCCTGAATCTCTTCACTCACAAACTATTCGTTTTCTTCTTATCAGTGAAATCAGTACTATTTATTCTAAATATGGCCAGACCCGCAAACTCCATCAACTGGTTGTTGCTCCGGATTTTATTACCGTCTCTGCTCTTAATTCCCGGCTTTCTCAAATCGGTAATTTAAAATCCGATGGTCGTCCCATCTTAGGCCTAGACAGTGCCGAGCTCCTAAAAATTATTTTATCTATTAACCCTAATTGTTTGTTTATTCCCGCTCATATTTGGACTCCTTGGTTTTCCCTTTTTGGCAGCAAGTCCGGTTTCAATTCCGTCGAAGAAGCTTTTGGTGATTTATCCCGTTTTATTTATGCTGTTGAAACTGGTTTATCTTCTGATCCTTTCATGAATTGGCGTGTCGCCAATCTCGATCGCCTTACCCTAGTCTCCAACTCTGATGCTCACTCGCCATCTAACCTTGGCCGCGAAGCCAATATCTTAAACTGCCAACTCTCTTATCAAGATATTGCCGAGGCGATCAAAACTAACGACCAAAGAATGATTGGCACTATCGAATTTTTCCCTCAAGAGGGTAAATATCATTATGACGGTCATCGTCTTTGTGGTACCTGTCTTAGCCCCCGTGACAGTCTCCGTCACCACAATCTCTGTCCTAAATGCGGCAAAAAACTCACTCTTGGCGTAGATCATCGTGTCGAAGAATTAGCCAGCCG
>Ga0067045_1032458_pt1 | contig 10175 bp, 7 predicted proteins | sample TerdegcTABiofilm_FD_59184 | JGI IMG/M metagenome (GOLD analysis project Ga0067045, IMG submission 59184) | Combined Assembly of (Gp0054472, Gp0054536) Wastewater bioreactor microbial communities from Singapore -Terephthalate degrading... | reverse complement strand
AGGTGGAGCCGCGCAGACGGTAGGTGTAGTGATTGCCGTCGGCCCAGACGATCTTGTCGGTCAGCGGCTCGGAGGCGAGGAAGAAGCGCTTTTTCTGCTTGGCATAGTCGGTCAGCGCCAGGCCCACATGCGAGAGAAAGCTGCCCGTGAGCACATCGATTTTCTCGCGCGTGTAGAGCTCTTCGGCGGCACGCACGGCATCGCCCGGCGTGGCGTTGTCGTCGCGCACGAGGAGCTGCAGCTTCTTGCCGGCAATGCCGCCTGCGGCATTGACCTGCTCCACCGCCAGCTCCATGCCCTTTTTGTAGGGCTCCAGAAACGCGGGCTGCGCCTTGTAGCTGTTGATTTCGCCAATCTTGATCACGTCCTGTGCCCAGGCGGGCAGGGCGGCCAGTGTCAGCAGGGGCAGGGACCAGCGCAGCTGCATTGTCATTCTCCTTGGTGCTAGGTGGGCGACCATGGTCTGAGACACAGGGTCGTTGCAATTATTAATGCTCAATTTGAGCATTTATATAGACAAATAAAGCGCTTGTTCAAAGCGCGTGGGAAATGATCCTAGAGCAGCGTTTTCCCTGAGTCAAGATGGGCAAGACAGTTTTCCGGCGATCGGGCGGTATCGGAGCGCTTCATTCTGCTTATCACTATTCGATCTCAAGACATTGATGGGTGATTCCCCCGTTTCTGTGCAATTGCCGGACAATATAGGTCTTGTCCCGCTTGGCAACCGGCAGCCAACGCGCTAGCAGCCCTGACCTGCAGTGCCCCGCCACCGCCCAGCATTTGCCGCGCAGGTTTTCTGCTTAGAGTTTTTATTTCAGACGAATCATGAGTGCTTTTCTTGAAGAACGCGTGCTGTCCGTCCACCACTGGACCGACCGTCTTTTCTCCTTCACCACCACCCGCGATACATCGCTGCGCTTTTCCAACGGCCATTTCACCATGATCGGCCTGAAGGTGGATGGCAAGAACCTGCTGCGCGCCTACTCCATCGCCAGCCCCAACTATGAGGAGCATCTGGAGTTTCTGTCCATCAAGGTGCCCGAAGGCCCTCTGACTTCCAAGCTGCAGAACATCCAGGTGGGTGACACCATCATCGTGGGCAAGAAGCCCACAGGCACGCTGCTGATCGACTATCTGCTGCCCGGCAAGAATCTGTATCTGATCGGCACGGGCACGGGCCTGGCTCCCTGGCTGGCCGTGGCGCGCGACCCTGAGACCTATGAGCGTTTCGACAATGTGGTCGTCGTGCATGGCGTGCGTCAGGTGCAGGAATTGGCCTATCAGGAGCTGTTCGAGAAGGAATTGCCCGAGCATGAATTCCTCGGCGATATCGTCAAGGGCAAGCTGCATTACTACCCCACCGTGACACGCGAGCCATTCCGCAACCAGGGCCGTATCTCGGCCCAGATCAACAACGGCACCTTCCCGCAGAATCTGGGTCTGCCCGATCTGAATCCCGAGACCGATCGCGTCATGCTGTGCGGCAGCCCCGCCATGCTGTCCGAACTCAAGGAACTGCTGGAAAAGCGCGGCTTCAAGGAAGGCAACACCACTACGCCCGGCGACTTTGTCATCGAGCGCGCTTTTGTGGAAAAGTAATTCCGGCTTGTCCTAGACAAAAGGCCTGCATTCGCAGGCCTTTTGCATTTCCGCTGAGGAGAAGATGGCGGAGAGTCCATGTATGGCATGGCTGTTGTGCTTGACCTAGATGTTCTCCCCTGCGTTCTCGGGCAGGCGCTGCAAATCCATGGGCCTGGCGCTGGATGCCTTGCGCGCGACAAAAGGGACGGTCCACTGGACCCGGGACCTGCTGCAGGCCTTGGCCGTGGCGGCGGAGAACAGCAGAATGGCCGAGGTGAAGTAAAACCACATCAGCACTACCACCAGCGAGCCGGCTGCACCATAGGCCGAGACCACGGCTGCGGTGGACAGATACCAGGCCAGGGCCTGCTTGCCTATGGTGAACAGGGCGGCGCCCGTCAGCGAACCCAGCAGCAGGTATCTGGTGGAGGGCTTGATGCCAGCCCCCATGCGCATCAGGCCCCAGAACAGCAGCACTGCAATGCCGAAGGAAAGGCCCTCGTTGATCAGCCCCATCAGCGGACCCAGCGGCACAAGCTGCAGCTCGTCGTTGGCCCATTTGGTGATCATCTGGATGGCGGTTGAAAGCACCATGGATACCAGCAGCAAAAAGCCCAGGCCCACCACATAGCTCAGTCCCCACAGCCGCGAGATGGCCATGCTCCACCATGGTTTGTTTTCCTGCGGGCGCGACTCTTCACCCATGGACCAGAGCTTGTCCAGTGAAGCCTGCAGCTCCACAAACACGCCCGTGGCGCCCGAGAGCATCATCATCAGACCGAGCACGGACGCGAGCGAGCCCTGATTGGCGTTCTGGGCGCTGGCCAGCGCGCTCTTGACGACCTGTGCCGCGCGCTCTCCGACCACGCTCTGTATCTGGCTGATCAAGGTGCTTTCCACATAGCTGCGATCCAGCCACCAGCCCAGCAGGCCCACGACGGCCAGCAGTAGCGGCGCCAGGCTCAGCATGCCGTAGAAAGACATGGCGGCGCTCATGCGCAGACCGTCGGCCTGCAGCCACAGCTGTACGGAATCGATCAGAGGTTGCAGAGGCTGGGTGAGGCGTCGCAGCTTGTGCTGCCAGCCGGAGGTATCTAAAGCCATGTGTCGAATTCTGGTTGCGAAAACACGGAGGGCTTGTCAGCCTATGTCGGCTGGCATTGAGGATAGGCAAATATTTTGTAATTGCCGCCAGGGCTCTGGCAACTCTGCCATGGTGGCGAGCTTCAGCAGCTCCAGGTTCTCATCCTTTATCTGCTGAGCGATGAATGCTCACTTTTTTGAAGATGAACTCAATTGCATTGGCTTCCTCCAGGAAAGCGCATCGGGGTTTTCTCTAGTCAACTACGCTTGGCGGCCTTCTGGGTGTCGTAGTTCAATCCGGGTTTGCACCAGTCAAAGTGCAACTCTTTAACTACAAAAAACCATCCCGCTTCACGAAAGCTGGCGAGACGAGACATATTTCATGAAGACATCCTTCACCACCGCTTCTCCTGCAGATCGCGTGCTTTGCCCTGTCTTGCGCGAACGCATCATGACGGCGGACCAGGCCGCCGGCCTGATTCAATCCGGCATGACACTGGGCATGAGCGGCTTCACTCCCGCAGGTGCACCCAAGGCCGTGCCCCAGGCATTGGCACGCCGCATCGAAGCGCAGAACGCCAATGGCGGCAATTTCCGCATCAGCCTTTGGACGGGGGCGTCGACCTCGGCCGAGCTGGACGGAGCACTGGCCAAGGTGCATGGCATCGAACGCCGTCTGCCCTATCAGTCGGACCCCACGGTGCGCAAGGAGATCAACGAAGGGCGCATGCAGTATGTGGACATCCACCTCTCGCATGTGGCGCAGCATGTGTGGTTCGGCTTCCTCGGCCATCTCGACGTGGCGGTGATCGAGGTGGCGGGTGTTTTGCCCGATGGCCGCCTGATTCCATCGACCTCGGTGGGCAACAACAAGACCTGGCTGGAGCAGGCCGACAAAGTCATTCTCGAAGTCAACAGCGCCCAGCCCGCCGAACTCGAGGGCATGCACGATATCTACTACGGCGCGGCCGTGCCGCCCAGGCGCAAGCCCATCCCCATGGAGCACCCGTTCGACCGCATTGGCGAGCCCTATCTGCATTGCGATCCGGGCAAGGTGATTGCCGTGGTGCCCACAGCGCAGCGTGACAGGCTGGCAGCATTCACGGCGCCCGATGAGGGCTCCAAGCACATTGCCGAGAACATCATCGACTTTCTGCTGCATGAGGTGAAAGTGGGGCGCCTGCCGCCCGAGTTGCTGCCGCTGCAGTCGGGCGTTGGCAATATCGCCAACGCCGTGCTGGCGGGGCTGAACAACGGCCCGTTCGACCATCTGAACGCCTATACCGAGGTGCTGCAGGACGGCATGCTCGACATGCTGGAGTCGGGCAAGCTCGATACCGCGTCGACCACCTCGCTGGCGCTGAGCCCTGTGGCCATGGAGCGCTTTCTGGCCAATATCGACTATTACCGCCAACGCATCATGCTGCGCCCGCAGGAGATATCGAACCACCCCGAGCTGATCCGTCGCATGGGTTTGATTTCGATGAACGCGTTGATCGAGGCCGATATGTACGGCAACGTCAACAGCACGCATGTCATGGGCTCGTCCATCATGAACGGCATTGGTGGCAGCGGCGACTTTGCGCGCAATGCCTATCTGTCCATCTTCATGACACCCTCCACGGCCAAGGGCGGCAATATCAGCTGCATCGTACCCATGGTCTCCCATGTCGATCACACCGAGCATGACGTGCAGGTCATCGTGACCGAGCAGGGCCTGGCCGATCTGCGCGGCCTGGCGCCGGTGCAGCGCGCACGTCTGATCATCGAGAAATGCGTGCACCCCGACTACAAGGCGGCGATGAGAGAGTATCTGGAGCGCGCGCTGCGCGATGCACCGGGCAAGCACACGCCGCATCTGCTCGACCAGGCTTATGCCTGGCACCAGCGCTATCTGAAGACGGGCTCCATGCGGACCTGAGGGAGCATGCGCAAACCAGAAACGCTGCCATGGCAGCGTTTTTGGGTGATGCTGTCTGCAACCCGGATGGCGGTTTCGCAAAGCGCTCTGGATTTGCAAGCCTTTCCTGGGCGTGGGCGCGGTACGGATTCAGGTCACCGGTGCCGGATTGAACAGTACCAGCGCGTTATGCAACTGCCAATGCTCGGCCCAGGTCTTTTTGCGACCGCTGGCGACATCGAGCATCAGCCTGAACATCTCCCAGCCTATGTCTTCGATCGAGGCCTCGCCATCGGCAATGCGTCCGGCGTTGATATCCATCAGATCGTGCCAGCGCCGCGCCAGGTCGCTGCGCGTGGCCACTTTGATCACCGGCACCTGTGCCAGACCGTAGGGCGTGCCGCGGCCCGTGGTGAAGACATGCAGGTTCATGCCGGCCGCCAGCTGCAGCGTGCCGCAGATGAAGTCGCTGGCCGGCGTGGCCGCATAGACCAGACCCTGGCTGATGCCGCGATCGGCCAGCCGCTGACCGGGCGACAGCACGCCGGTGATGGGGGCCGTGCCGCTCTTGATGATGGAGCCCATGGCCTTTTCGACGATGTTCGACAATCCGCCTTTTTTATTGCCCGGTGTGGTGTTGGCGCTGCGGTCCACGCGGCCCTTGTCGAGATAGGCGTCGTACCAGGCCATTTCCTCGATCATGGCTTCGGCCACTTCGGGGCTTGCGGCGCGCGAGGTGAGCTGGTCGATGCCGTCGCGCACCTCGGTCACCTCGCTGAACATCACGGTGGCGCCCGCGCGCACCAGCAGGTCGGTACAGAAGCCCACGGCGGGGTTGGCGGTGACGCCGCTGAAGGCATCGCTGCCCCCGCATTGCACGCCCACCACCAGGGCGCTGGCGGGCACGGTCTCGCGGCGGCGGGCGTCGAGGCGGCGCAGATGTTGCTCGGCCTGGCGCATGATGGAGTCGATCATGGACATAAAGCCCACATGGGCCTCGTCCTGAAGGCAGACCACATCGAGTGCTGGTTCGCGCTCGTCGACGATGGGAAAACTGCCCGGCGGCAGCAGGCGCTCGGGCTGCAGCTTTTCGCAGCCCAGGCTGACCACCATGACCTCGCCGCCGAAGTTCGGGTTGCGGCTGATATTGCGCAGCGTGCGCTGCGGGATCTCGGCTCCCACGGCATCGATGGCCACGCCACAGCCGTAGCTGTGCTCCAGGCCCACCACGTCGTCAACATGGGGGTATCGGGGCAGCAGCTCTGACTTGATGCGGCGCACCGCAAAGTCGAGCACCCCGGCCACGCATTGCACCGTGGTGGTGATGGCCAGGATGTTGCGCGTGCCCACCGTACCGTCCGCATTGCGGTAGCCCTCGAAGGTATAGCCTGCCAACGGCTCCAGCACGGGCGGCTTGACAGTGGCGATGGGCAGGCCCTGCAGCGAGCGTGCCTCGGGCATCTGCAGCAAGCGCTCGTGCACCCAGCTGCCGGCGGCAATGGGTTTGAGCGCATAGCCGATGACCACGTTGTAGCGGCGCACCGCACCGCCTTCGGGAATGTCCACCAGTGCCACCTTGTGCGCCTGCGGCACCTTGTCGAGTAGCGTGAGGCCGGACGGCAGCACGGTGCCCGCAGGCAGGCCGCCGTCGTTGGCAACAATGGCAACGTTGTCGGCCGCATGCATGCTGATGGAAAGCGGAAGTGGGGTACTCATGGCAATGTCTCAATTTTCTAGGGGCCTGCACTGCTACGGCATAGCAGTTGGCACAGTCTGCGCAAACGGCGCAGCCCAAGGCGAGGAACACCGAGCAAGGGCCGCCCCGCAGCGACGGTGTCGTCCCCCTCCCTTGCAAAGCAAGTTAGAGAGGGGGAAGCCGCGAAGCGGCTCAGGGGGTGCTTTACTTATTCAGCCTTTATTCCTGCAGACTTGATCACCTTGGCCCACTTGCTCACTTCGGCCTTCTGGTAGTCGGCCAGCTCGACGGTCGTCATGTTCGACGGCAGCATGCCAAAGTTCTTGAGGCGGGCCTGGACTTCGGGGGTGGCGACGATCTTCAGGATCTCGGCATGCAGGCGGTCCACGATGGGCTTGGGCGTGCCCGCAGGGGCGAAAACGGCCTGCCAGGAGCCCATGTCGAAACCCTTCTCGCCGGCTTCGGCAATCGTCGGTACATCGGGCAGCGATTCCAGGCGCTTGGAGCTGCTCACGGCGATGGGGCGCAGCTTGCCGGACTGGATGTGGGGGCCGACAACCAGGGCAGTGTCGAACATCATGTCCACCTGTCCGCCCACGACATCCTGCACGGCGGGACCGCTGCCCTTGTAGGGAACATGGGTGAACTTCACGCCGGTCTGGTAGGCCAGCAGTTCCAGCGCCATGTGGTTGGAGGTGCCGTTGCCAGGGGAGGCCGAGGTCAGACCGCCCGACGAGGCCTTGGCCTTGCTGCCGGCCAGCACGTCAGCCAGTGTCTTGTAGGGGCTGGAGGCAGGCACCACCAGCACCAGAGGGCCGGAGCCGAGCATGGCGACGGGCGTGAAGGACTTGACGGGGTCATAGTCCAGCTTGGAGTAGAGGCTGACATTGATGGCGTGCGAGCTGATGGTGCCGCCCAGGATGGTGTAGCCGTCGGCCGGGGCGCGTGCTGCCAGGGCCGAACCCACGCTGCCGCCGGCGCCGCCCTTGTTCTCGATGACCACGGGCGTTCCCAGGGCCTTGCTCAGCGGCTGCGCAATCACGCGCGCCAGGGTGTCGGTATTGCCGCCGGGGGGGAACGGCACCAGATAGGTGATGGGCTTGCCCGTGGGCCAGTTGCCCTGTGCAAGGGCCGGTGCGGCGACAAGGGATGCGCCCAGCAGCAGGGCGCTGGCGGCGAGGGTGGATTGAAGCAGGGTGCGGCGTTGCATGATGGTTGTCTCTGGTTGAAAAGCGTCTTTTTGTGCTGGGGAAAGGGGTGCGCTTGAATCAGCTCGGCTTGGGCTGGATATGTGCTCTTTGCGGTCTTTCTGTGCAGGGGGCAGGAGTTCAGAAGCGCGGTTGCTTGCCGGTGAATTCCGGGTCGTATCTGTGCATCTGCCCCAGGTCGTCGCGGTTGCGGATGCCGCAATGCAGATAGTTGTCGTGCAGGCGGGCCAGGGCCTCGCGGTCCAGGGTCACGCCCAGGCCGGGCGTGGTGGGCACGCGCAGGCTGCCCTGCTCGAACTGCAGACGGCCGCCTTCGACGACTTCCTCGTCCTGCCACGGATAGTGGGTGTCGCAGGCATAGGTCAGCAGGGGCACGCTGGCGCACAGATGAGTCATGGCCACCAGGCTCACGCCCAGATGGGAGTTGCTGTGCATGGACAGGCCCAGGTCGAAGGTGCGGCACAGCGTGGACAGGCGCTGTGTGGCACGCAGGCCGCCCCAGTAATGGTGGTCGCTGAGCACGATCTTCACGGGGCAGCCCATCTCGGCGTTGCGGCGGAACTCGGCAAAGTCCGTCACCACCATGTTGGTGGCCAGGGGCACGTCGCACTCGCGTGCCACGGCGGCCATGCCGTCCAGGCCCGGGGCCGGGTCCTCGTAGTACTCGAGCACGCCGCACAACTGCTGCACGATCTTCAGGCTGGTCTCCACGGTCCAGTTGCCATTCGGGTCGATGCGCAGCGGTGTGCCGGGGAAAGCCTCGGCCAGCGCCAGGATGCCGGCCGCTTCCTGCTCGGGCGGCAGCGTGCCGGCCTTGAGCTTGATGCTCTGGAAGCCGTATTGGTCGATCATGCGCCGGGCCTGGGCCACGAGCTGGGCCGGCGTCAGGGCTTCGCCCCAGGCGTCGGGGGCATAGGGCTGGCCCACATGCTCGGCGTATTTGTAGAACAGATACGCTGAGTAGGGCACGCGGTCGCGTGCGGGTCCGCCCAGCAGGTCGACGATGGGGGCCTGGGCCATCTGGCCCTGCAGGTCCAGCATCGCAACTTCGAAGGCGCTGACCACCTTGGCCACGGTCTTGGAGACATGGGTGCCAGGGGCCAGCGAGACCTGCTGACCCAGAAATTCCGAGGCCGTGAGCTTGGGCGGGGTGACCAGGGCTGCAACACGGGTCTCCATTTCATTGAGGGCCCAGGGCGAGAGCCCGACCAGGGCCGGTGCGGCCTTGGCCAGAGCATCCAGCATGGGTTGGTCGCCGTAGCTCTCGTTGATGCCGACCAGACCGGAAGCAGTCTCGATCTCGATGATGGAGCGCAGTGCCCAGGGCTCGTGAATGCCGGCGGCGTTGAGCAGCGGCGGATCACGGAAGGCAATCGGCGTGATGCGGATGTGGCGGATCTGGTGAGAGGTGCTCATCTTGTGATGACTGATGCGGCCCAGGAGCTGCGGGCCGAAGTTGAAATAGGGCGTCTTTGTGGTATGTTGTCGTACAACTGAAAGCCATTATCATCAGGCTCATGAGTACTCAGACATCGGAATTACCCCAATCAACCCCGTCTTTGCCGCTGACGGAGGGGTACGCGCTGCGCAGCAAAACCAGCAAGGGCAGCCGCAGTCTGGCGAATCTGTTGTCGGAGGAGTTCGAACACAAGATTCGTCAGGGCCTGCTGCATGAGGGGGAGAAGCTGCCCACCGAGTCCGAACTCGTGCGCAGCTATGACGTCAGCCGCACCGTGGTGCGCGAGGCGTTGTCCAAATTGCAGGCTGCAGGGCTGGTCGAGACCCGCCATGGCATAGGCACGTTTGTGCTGCCCGCGCGCCAGAGTGCAAGCCCCATGCTCAGCGCGCGCGAGCTCAGCGAGTCCGTCGATGTGCTGGCCGTGCTGGAGCTGCGCATCAGTCTGGAGACCGAGGCAGCCGGTCTGGCTGCCCAGCGCCGCAGCGAAGCCCATCTGCAGGTCATGAGCGAGGCTCTACAGGAGTTCGAGCATCATTTCGCCCTGGGGCACGACACTGTCGAGCATGATCTGGCCTTTCACCTGAGCATCGCGCAGGCCACAGGCAACCGGTATTTTCAGGACATCCTGCAGCATTTCGGAACGCTGCTGATTCCGCGCAATCGCATCGCCTCCATGCATACGCCGGCACGCGATCCCGACTATCTGCGTCGTGTGAACCGCGAGCACGAGGAGATCTATGCCGCCATCGTGCGCCAGGATGCCGATTCGGCACGCGCCGCCATGCGCATCCATCTGACCAACTCGCGGGAGCGCTTGCGCCTGGCCCAGCGCCTGAGCCTGAGCGCCGAGTCCTGATTCCGAAACCCTGACCTGGGCGGGCGCTTGATGCAAGAGGCTGACCGCAGCAACGCGCGGCGGACCGCCCGCGGCATGCGGCGGCCGTAGTGTCCCGCTGCGTCGAGCACTTGGGAATGCTTCCAAATTTATAGCTTCAGACGATCTTCAGGATTGAGTTTGACGCATATTTCTTGGATGAAAGTGACGAAGACCAAAGTCTGGTAGACGGTGGCGATCCGTGCTTACCCTTAGAAAAAAACGCTTGGTGTTCAAAAAAGCCTAGTTGTATGATGACTGACCACAACAAGGAGACATTTCACCATGGTCCGACGCTCGCACTTTCTGCGCTCTCTGCTGGCCCTGGCGGCCGGCGGTTTGCTGTCGTCCACATTGCTGGCTGCCGATGCCTG
>Ga0067045_1004659_pt1 | contig 10175 bp, 9 predicted proteins | sample TerdegcTABiofilm_FD_59184 | JGI IMG/M metagenome (GOLD analysis project Ga0067045, IMG submission 59184) | Combined Assembly of (Gp0054472, Gp0054536) Wastewater bioreactor microbial communities from Singapore -Terephthalate degrading... | reverse complement strand
GGGGAAGTGTCTACGACGTGGCGGTAGATCTTCGCAGGTCCTCTGTGACCTTCGGAAAATGGTTCGGCACGGTGCTCAGTGAGGCGAACCGCCTGCAACTCTATATTCCCCCGGGATTTGCCCACGGATTTCTGACCCTTGAGGACGGGACGGAGTTTCTGTACAAGTGTACGGATTTCTACCATCCCGAGGACGAGGGGGGAATTCTCTGGAGCGATCCAACCCTTGGCGTTTCATGGCCCCTGCCGGAAGGCGCGGAGCCGGTGCTTTCTCCGAAGGATCGGACGTGGCCGCCGTTTCGGGAGGTATTCTCTTTTTCGTGACATCCTTGAGAACGCACGTGATCGTTTCGTAAGGATGTTGCTGCTTCCGGTGGTGCGGCGTGCAATTGCGGAAGGAATTTTCCGAATGGAACGTTTCAGCGATTACAGTGCTCTGATGGCGATGTGCGACAGGTTGGAAAGGTGCGTGTCAAGGACGATATTCTCCACTGCCCCGTGTGATAGGGTCTTCCCGTGAGAGCCTCGGTGCCGCCGTAGAAGGAGCCGAACAGGTATTGGAATGGAAGGATTTGTGGCCGATGCCGGAGCAAGAGCCCTTGCGGGCACAGCTTGTTTCAAGAGAAATGGGTCTTGAGACCTATTGCGACTCCGTACTTTCCCGTATATGATGTCTGCGAAGCAAGGGGAGGATTTCCCGAAGCTCTTTGACAATGCTTCCACTCGCTTGCAGTGACTCCCGACGGCAGGAAAGGAGGTGCGACAACCCCAGCCAATACGGACGAGCAGGCATAGGAAGACGGACCGGAAACGCACGGACTCGAGAGGACTGAGGAGGAAGGAAACGTGGAGACTTCATCCGAACCCCTTCGGGAATGGCGCAGAAGGCCGTACATATACCAAAAAGGGGTTGTTCTACAAATGAGAAAGTTTATGGCAGTTCTGGCGGTCGTGGCCCTCGTGGCCTTCGCCGCTCCCGCGCTCGCAGCCAATCCGTTCATGGATGTTCCCATGAACCACTGGGCCTATGACGCGATCGGGCAGCTCGCTGCTTCCGGTATCGTCAACGGTTATCCCGACGGCACCTTCAAGGGCAACCAGCCCATGACCCGTTACGAGATGGCCACTCTTGTCGCCCGGGCACTCGCCGTGGTGGACATGAACAAGGCCAGCAAGCAGGACGTGGAGATGCTGAAGAAGCTCGTCGTCGAGTTCAAGGACGAGCTGGATGCTCTCGGCGTGAAGGTCGACCAGATCGACAAGCGGGTCGCTGTCCTCGAGGAGAACATCGGCGGATGGAAAATCTGGGGCCAGTTCCGTTTTGATGCGAAGTTTGCCGGCGAGAGAGATCTTTATGGCGATGAATATGTTCTCGCGGGGAAAAACGAATTCGACCTCAATCGCTATCGTCTGTGGCTGAGGAAGACCATCGACGAGAACACCAGTCTGACCATTCGGTTGGGGCGTGGCTCGCGTGCCAACGGTTTTAGCAATATGCAGCCCGGTGTGCGGTGGGAGCGTTTCTACGTGGAAACCATGCTTCCTTGGGATGTGAAGATGACTGTTGGCCAGTGGCTCTATGACTGGGAAGACGAGTCTGGTCTCTACATCGACGAAGATGCGTGGTTCACCGATGCGATTGTGAAGGGCTTCTACTTCACCAAGACTCTCGGCATGGCTGATCTCGCGTTCTTTGTTGGCCATGAAGAGCGGGATACCACGGTCAATGGAGTGGCTGTCCCCGGTGGTAACGATCGCTTTGTCGGCGGCTTGCGGGCCAACTTCAACTTCAACGAGAATTTCCGTTTTGCCGTCAACGGCTTGGCGTTCCTGCTCGACGATGACGATGCCGCAATCACGACTGATTTCGACAAGAAGGTCTACTGGGCTGATTTCGGCGTCAACTTCACTCCTGCCATCGCCTTCAAGGGCGCATACTTCATGGAAGATCTCGACCGCCCCATGGCTGGCGCAGTGGAGGATTCTCCCAACGCATGGAAGGCCATCATCGACGTGAAGCAGGAGGCCTTCGGGTTCACCAGCCTGTGGTTGGAATATGCCAAGCTGGGTGAGGGTTTCTGGTTCTATAACAACAACAACGGTTATGATGTGTGGGCATGGGATGCCTTTGGTGCCAGTAATCTCATCAACCGGAATATCAATCAGGACACGACAGTGCTTTTTGCGTATCTGAGCCAGAAGTGGAACGACAAGTGGACCACGTTCCAGCGGTATTTCACCGCCGATTTCGACACCACGGGTGTTGATGACACCACCAACTGGACCTTTGGTGTGAAGTACCAGTATAGCCCTGCTATGAGCTTCGAACTCGCGTACGACAACGTTGATTGGGGCAGCAACAACGCAGCTGGTTATCGCTCCGGTGACGATCATATCGTTCGTTTCCGTACTCTCGTCAACTTCTAAGTTCGGGTAAGGTTCTCGTTTTTTAGCACAAAAGAGGGAGGGGCGCAGTTACTGTGCCCCTCCCTCTTTTGTGCTGTTTGTACGCTCGACAGGCCCGCATCTCCTGTGGTAGTTTGGAAAAAACGGGCACGATCAGGAGAGCATCGCAGTCCATATCGATGGAGGTGTCGAAGGCTGGCTGTTGAGCGGAGTACGAAAGGATCGAGCGGTTTTGTCTCTCCGGAAAACAAGCTATAATGAAAGCGTGGGTGGTTGTTGTCGTCATACCCCTTGGGGCAGAGTTGGCTGCCTGTGATGGTGGAAGAGGAGGCGTGGACGTGGGAGGGACAATGAGGAGAGTGTTTTGTGTGATTGCTTTTTTTGTGCTGGGTTTTGTCCTGCTGGGCACGGAAAAGGCTTCTTGGGCGAAGTCCAATCTTGAAAACATAACACAACGGTGGAGTAGGACGCAAACGTTCAAAGACGATCTGGGAGCAACGTTGGATATTACGGTAACCTATTATTCTGCGGAGTATATCGGTGCGGTTGTCCAGCAGGAAACGGAAAAAAACCTCTGGACTGGCGATGAGATGGAGAACTACAAGTATAATTTGTTGAAAAACTTGCGATTGGACGAGGCGATTCCTATCCAGATCGCATTTAACAACAATGGCCCGACGATGCACATGGCTCCTTTCGACGGAATGGTCACTTTGCGTATTGGCAACAAGGTCTATAAACCTATAGACTACGACAAGAGATTTAATTTTAAACTTCAGGGAAAAATCGATGGTTTGGTTTATTTCTCCAGGTATGACGAAAAAACGGGGAAGTCTCTACTGAATGGTGTCAAAACTGTCCAGCTTGAGCTCAGTTCTGGAATAAGTTCGGTTACGGAAGGGCGACGAGTTCGATTTCTTTGGGATGTGGATCGGGACGATCCGGAAAAGATTTATGGAGGCAAGGCCGCGACCCAGCTCGAGATCGATCGTCTGCTCAAGCGAACCGAGCGTCTCACTGCGGAGAAGGTCGATCTGGAGGGAAAGCTCAAGGCCATTTACGAGGAGTTACTCACGATCCAGAAGCGTATTGACGAACTGCAGAAACAGCAACAGCAATAGAATTCTCTTCTGCATTTCCCTTCGGGATGGAGCATCCGCTCTCCCGGAGGTGGCGGGCAGAATGTTCTTTTCTTGAGGTCGGAAAAAAGGTCTTCGACCTGCTCTTTTCCTTGAGCCCTGCCGTTTGCGCCGCCGAAGTTTTTTCGGCGGCGCAAACGGCAGGGCTTTTTCGGGACTTCCCGCTCTGCGGGGGAGTGGTCAACGCAGGTTACGAAGGCGGAGGTAGTCTTCAGGGGTGAGGACGGGGACGTTCAGTCCTGCCGCAGTCAGGAGCGTGGGATCGAAATGCCTCATGTTACCCGTGACAAGAGGGATGTTCCCCGCGCTTATCGCGACGGCGAGGAATTTTTCGTCGTCGCGATCCGGGAGGACAAGCGAGCGCGGAAGAGGCGCAGGGGTTACGGGCAGGAAAAACTCCCGTAGCGCTTTGGCGAGGGCGTGTACGACGGGTTGTGGCAGGGCGAACTTTGCCCTCGTGAGAACGTCGAAATACTCTGCGAGGATGAGAGAGTCTGCGACGGGAATCGTGTCCCCGGAGACGATGGTGTTGATGATCCGGGCGGGAGTTCCTCCGGGTGAAAGAAGACCGGAGACGAAGACGTTGGTGTCGATGACGGTGAGATGCTTCGTCATCACTCGTTTCCTTTGTGCGTCGAGCGGGTGCGTCGGATCTCCTCGTCGATCTCCTCCATCGTCAGAGAATCCAGTCCCTTTGCGGCTGCGAGAGTGCGGAAGGATTCGAGAGCACGCATGGCTCGAAAGCGCCGGAAATCGGCAAGGAGGTCCTCAATGTCGGCGAAGTCTCCCAGGGGGATGCAGAAGGCCTGGGGGCGGTTGTTGGCGGTGATGATCTTGTACTGGTCGTCCTGGTAGAGGACGGCGGGGTTTCTCTTGATGTCTCTTGCGGCGATCATGCGCACGGCGTTGCACTCCCTTCCGGTGGAAATCATGCGAAACGGCTTGCGTTTCGTCTCTGCTATTATAGCAGATCCGGCTTCCCGCGTTTACAAAACCTGGTTCCCGTGGTATGCATGGAAAGGGAGAAGCGGCGTCGGCGATCGTTTTGCCGAAGCGCTGACGCATTGACTGGATCCAGAGAAGATTTCTGCGAGGAGAGGATGCCCATGAAACGACTTGCCGTGCTCACGAGTGGTGGAGATTCTCCGGGCATGAACGCCGCGATTCGTGCCGTGACAAGGGCCGCGATCTACCGGAATCTCGATGTCATCGGTGTCCGCCGCGGTTATGAAGGACTCCTCGACGGCGATGTGATTCCCCTCACCAAGAGTTCCGTCGGTGGGATCATCCACCGGGGAGGGACGATCCTTCGCACGGCGAGATCCGAGCGGTTCAAGCGTCCCGAGGGTGTCAACGAGGGGCTTTCCCGCCTCCGCTCCCTCGATGTGGACGGTCTCGTGGTCATCGGTGGGGACGGATCCTTTCGCGGTGCACAGGAACTTCACCTGAGGGGATTTCCTGTGGTGGGCATCCCCGGCACCATCGACAACGATCTCTGGGGGACGGATGCCACCATCGGCTTCGACACGGCGGTGAACACCGCCCTCGATGCGGTGGTGAAGCTGCGGGACACCGCAAGCAGTCACGACCGCCTCTTTGTCGTGGAGGTCATGGGGCGCCATTCCGGGTGGATCGCACTCTCCGTCGGCGTGGCGAGCGGCGCGGAACACGTGGTGATTCCAGAGGTCTCCTTCGAGTTGGGGCGGCTCTGCGACAAGCTCCACTATGCGAAGAAGCGGGGCAAGACGCACTCTCTCATCGTGCTCGCCGAAGGGGTCATGCCGGCTCAGGAGCTGGCGTCGCTGCTTTCCGACACGGCGGGGTACGATGCACGCATCACCGTGCTGGGGCACATTCAGCGCGGCGGAGGGCCTTCCGCCGCGGACGCGATTCTGGCGTCCCGCCTTGGCGCCTTTGCGGTGGAGAGCCTCTGCGACGGAGAGAAGGGGATCATGGTCGGGTGTGTGAACGGCGCGATGCAGGCCGTTCCTCTGGAAAAGACCTGGACCGAACGAAAGATTCTTCCTCCGGAGCTGTTGGAACTTGTGGAAATGCTCAGCATCTAGGGGATGTGCGCATCATGACCGATGTGGTGATTTCTGCGGTGCGACGCGAAGTCCAACTCGACGACGCGCCGTTTCTGGCCGTCGCGAAGGATGTGGCGGAGTGTGTTGCCTCCGGAAGGACCAGGAGAGGCATCTCCGGCCTGGGGAGCGTGTCGGTGTGGCGTTCCGCCGTCGCTCTTCTGGAGAAATCTGAACGGATTGCCGTCGTGACGGGGTTTTTCGTTCCGGAAAAGGAGGATGCCTCTTCGGAAGGGGTCTGTTCAGCCCGCCCTCGCGGTGCGGCGGAGACGGACGGGCCGCCGGGAGCGGTGATTCTGGGGCGTGCTCTTGCTCGCCTCGGGAAGGATGTTTTCCTAGTGACCGATGCGCTCTGCGCCGCCGCGCTGGCAGCCTGCTCCGCCGCCGTCGGGGGGCCTCCCGTGCGGTGTGCCGCCGTCGGCGCAGAGGTGCTGGCGGAAGATCCCCGGGCGCTTGTGTTTCTCGAACGGCTTGGCCGCTCCGCGGACGGACGGTACCGCAACATGCGGGGAGAGGACATTTCGGCGATCACACCGCCGCTCGACGATGCCGTTCCCCTCGCTCGGGAAGCGGGGATCCCTGTTCTGGCCATCGGAGACGGGGGCAACGAGGCTGGTATGGGAGCGTTGGGGGAGGGGCTTGTCAGGGCGGTTCCCGGCTTTGCCGCCGCTCTGAGCGTCGTCGCCGCAGACGTGGCTCTTCCCGTGGACGTTTCGAACTGGGGTGGCTACGGGCTCGCGGTGCTTCTTTCTCTTCGTTCCGGAAAACGGCTCGGCCATCTTCCCGGGGAGGAGCAGGCCATGCTCCGTGCCCTCGTTGCGGCGGGTGCCGTGGATGGGGTTACCAAGCGGTGTGAACTCTCGGTGGATGGCCTTTCCCTTCGGGAGCACTGTCGCTTGGTATGGCGGCTCGAAGAGCTGCGCGTCCGGAGCAGTTCCGATCGGTGACGGTCTGGAGGAAGATCCGCCCCCTTAGGGGGCGGACCTTCCTTTTTTCAGCGGACCGCCGGAGTTTTTCCGAGAATGCGGCGTTCGAGAAGCGGCACGAGCACAAGGGCGACGGCAGCGCCCACGCCGGTCTGGAGGAGATCCGTGGCGAATTCCACGGGAATCGCCGCACGCCCGTAGAGCACGCCTGCGGTGAGGCTGTACCCGGAGGCCATGACCGCCGCGCCGGCGGCGAGAGCGATGTGTCTGTTTCGGCGGGCGAGGCGTCCGACGAGATAGCCCTCGGTGCCCTTGATCACCGCAGTGATCGGTGCCCACAGGGGATAGCCCAGGACGAGATCGGCGATGGCGGCGCCGGTGCCGCCTGCGGCGGCACCGTATCTGCCGCCCAGGAGGATCGCCACGGTATAGATGACGCCCTCTCCGAGGTTGAAATAGATCCGGAATCCCGGAAGGGGAACGTGAATCATGGTGGCCACCGTTACGGCGGCGGCCAGGACCGCGCCGAGGGCGACGCTCCGTGCGGGATGGTCCTTTCTCTCGTTCATGAAAAATCCTCCTGTGTGTGAAAAAGAGTATTTTCCTGGCGACCACGCATCCATTCTAGAGAGCTTTACGTGAAAAAGGCAGATCCAGAGGATGCGAGCAAACGGGTTGTTCTGGACCTACTCAAGGGGGACCAGCGCAGGACTCCCTGAAATCGCCGCTTGCGGAGGGCGAAAGGAGCGGGTATACTACCTGACGGGGCGCATGCACGTGCAGCGTTCTTTTTGTGTGTTGTACGGCAGTGCGCAAGGCATTTTCCACGCGAGGCGACATCTTCCGGTTCCATCCGAAAAAAGGGACGTCGACGCGCCGACGTTCTTGAGTCCGGATTCGAGACGACGGCTTCGTTTTCTTCGAGGGATCCGCGTCGTTCCTTTCCGTCCGTCCCGTCTTCCCGACGTCGACGAGGAGTGGCGTCCATGCATTTCCCTTCCTGAAATTTCACGTTCCTGAAGAATGGAGGACTGGTTTATGCGCTTTTTTCTGGATACGGCGAACCTCGATGAGATTCAAAAAGGCGTCGCCTGGGGTGTGGTGAGCGGTGTCACCACGAATCCCACTCTCGTCGCCAGAGAGAAAGGGGTCGTGTTCGCCGACCGAATCCGCGAAATTTGTGCTCTCGTTGAAGGCCCGGTCAGTGCGGAAGTCCTTTCCCTCGATACCGAGGGTATGGTTTCCGAGGCGTTGCCCCTTGCCGCAATCGCTCCGAACGTCGTGGTGAAGATCCCCATGACCCCCGAGGGAATGGGGGCGGTGCACCGGCTGGCGGAAAGGGGAATCGCCACGAATGTGACGCTGGTCTTCTCTCCCCAGCAGGCTCTTCTCGCCGCCGCGGCGGGTGCGACCTACGTGAGCCCCTTTCTGGGAAGGCTCGACGATGTGGGAGAGCACGGCATCGCACTGGTGGAGGAGATCGCCCGCATCTACGATGTCCAGGAAATCGAGACGGAGATCATCGCCGCGAGCATCAGGCATCCACGGCATGTGGCGGATGCGGCGGCGGCGGGAGCGCATATCGCCACCCTGCCTTTCAAGGTGCTCCGGCAGCTTTTCGATCACCCTCTCACCACGTCGGGCATCGAACGTTTCCTCGAGGACTGGAGACGTTCGAACGGGTGTCCTGCATCGGAGAACGGAAGCCTCCATGGCTGACGCGCAGAACGCACAACCCCCGAAACAGGACGCGGTGCTTCCGCCTCAGCCCGAGATGGAGGAAAACGGCTCGCTTGAAGCCGCGGAATCCGTCAAAACCGGAACGGCCAAGCCGAAGCATTCGTTCGGTGCCCTTTGCGGTCTCAATGTGACGGAACTCCGAAAAGTCGCCAGAGAAGTGGGTGTCACGGGAGCGTCTGCACTCCGCAAGGACGATCTGGTGGTGGCCATCCTCAAGGAGCAATCCGAGAAGATGGGACACCGTTTCGGGGGCGGAACGCTCGAAGTGCTCGCGGAGGGATACGGGTTTCTTCGTCCGAAGGGGCTTCTCCCGAGCGATCACGACATTTACGTCTCCGCGTCCCAGATCCGCCGGTTCGGGCTCCGTAACGGAGATGTCGTCTGGGGTGTCATTCGGGCTCCCAAGGACCAGGAGCATTATGAGGCGCTTCTCCGGGTCGAACTGGTGAATTTCTCGGACCCCGAAGCGGCAAGGAGGCGTCCCCATTTCGAGCATCTGGTCCCCATCTTTCCGAACCAACGCCTCCGTCTCGAGACGGAGGCGCGTCAGGTCGCTCCACGCCTGGTTGATCTTTTCTCTCCCATCGGAAAAGGACAACGGGCCCTCCTCGTTTCTCCCCCGAAGGCCGGAAAGACCACGCTTCTCAAGCAGCTTGCCAATGCCATCACCACAAACCACCAGGAAGTCATTCTCATGGTTCTCCTCATCGACGAGCGTCCCGAGGAAGTCACGGACATGGCCCGCTCGGTGGACGGAGAGATCATCGCCTCCACCTTCGACCGACCCGCGGAGGAGCACATGCGGGTGGCCAACCTTGCGTTGGAGAAGGCCAAGAGGCTCGTGGAGGTGGGGAAGGACGTGGTCCTTCTTCTCGACTCCATCACGCGCCTTGCCCGGGCGTCCAATCTGGTGGTTCCGCCTTCGGGACGGACCCTCTCGGGAGGCATGGACCCGGCGGCNCTCTATTTNCCCAAGCGGTTCTTCGGNGCTGCGCGNAACATAGANGACGGGGGGAGTCTNACCATCATCGGAACGGCCCTCGTGGAGACCGGGAGCCGNATGGACGAAGTGATCTACGAAGAGTTCAAGGGTACCGGCAATATGGAAGTGCACCTCACCAGAAAACTCGCGGAGCAGCGTGTTTTCCCCGCCATCGACATCGCGCGTTCCGGAACGCGGCGGGAGGAANTGCTCCTCGGAGAGGANGAACTNCAGCGGGTGTGGATTNTGCGGCGCCGCGTCGGCAGNGTGGACGAGGCNGAGGCGCTGGGCCTTATCATCGACAAGCTCAAGCAGGCATCCACGAACAGGGATTTTCTCAATACGATCAAGGGAGCCTGAGTTCTCGTCCGTGTTTTTTCCGCTCAGGCCATCCACCAAGGGAGGGAATGCCTTGGCAAGGGTGCGAGAACGCATTTTCAAACGCAGAGTTCGGGTGGGCCTCTGGGTCCTGGTGTTGTGCATGTTGAGCGGCACGGTGTATCTTTCCGTCGCTGCGGCGGAAAAAGCGGGCGCCAAAGGCATGTCTCCGCTGGCGGCGAAGATGCCCGGAGGCGAGGAATCCGGGTACATCCTGGTGGATGTGTCTCCCCCCGGAGAGGAAGAGGGGGGCGCCGGACAGACGGCGCTGCTTCTCAAGGGGATAGGGCCTCTTCAGGCTGAAAGGCCTTTCGTTCTCAAGGAAGATGTGGTCCTTGAGGAAGTGGAGACCGGGGCGGATGCGCAGCGGCCGACCGAGCCGGCGACCGGAGAAGGTGCGGAACCGGAAGCGCTCTCCGGCGACGAGGAGGTGCGGCTGGAGGAAGAGTCTCCGTCGTGGAATCGCCATGTGGTGGCTAACGGGGACACCCTCTCGGGGATCTCCGGAAAATATCAGATCG
>Ga0067045_1032457_pt1 | contig 10179 bp, 9 predicted proteins | sample TerdegcTABiofilm_FD_59184 | JGI IMG/M metagenome (GOLD analysis project Ga0067045, IMG submission 59184) | Combined Assembly of (Gp0054472, Gp0054536) Wastewater bioreactor microbial communities from Singapore -Terephthalate degrading... | reverse complement strand
GTAATATGTATTTATGTGGCTATTGCTCAGCGAGCTTCAAATGTAGCAGGCGTAATTGATACATTACGTGCTAACGATGCTCTTGATAATACAATATTCGTTGTTTCTCTGGCAAATGATCCTCCATCAATAAGATATCTTGCTCCTTTTTCTGGAACAGCAATTGCTGAATACTTCGCAGAGCAAGGAAAAGATGTTTTAATAGTTTATGATGATTTAAATAAGCATGCTGATTCATACAGAGAGCTATCACTTCTTCTTCGGAGACCACCAGGAAGAGAAGCTTATCCAAGCGATATATTTTACCTTCACTCAAGACTTCTTGAGCGAGCTGGAAATTTCATAGAGAAATTGGGGGGTGGCTCAATTACTGCTCTACCTGTGGTGGAGACACAGGAAGGAGATATTTCACAATATATTCCTACGAATCTTATTTCTATAACTGACGGTCAAATCTATCTTGAGAAGAATCTTTTCAATATCGGAATAAGACCAGCAGTGAATGTTGGGCTATCGGTATCGAGAGTTGGAAGTTCGGCGCAATCAAAAGCAATGAAGCAAGTGTCAAAAGGATTAAGGCTTGATTTAAGTCAATATGCAGATTTAAAAGCATTTACGGAGTTTGGAACAGAACTTAAAAAAGAAACTGTTGAAAGACTTCATAAGGGTAAGCTTCTTACCGAGATTCTCAAGCAAAAAAATGGTTCTCCGCTGTCACCTGAAAAAGAAGTTTTAATATTCTTTGCTTACACTTCTTCTATGTTGGACGATATTCCAATAGAGCAAATACACAATTTTGAAAGCGAGCTGTTTGACTATATTTTATTGGAAACTCCTCATATATTTTCAACTCTTCTTGTGTCTGATGAAATTAATGAGGAGTTAGCTAGTATTATCAAAAAGACCATAGAGGCTTTTAAGTACGATTTTTTTGCAAGATTAGAGGGTGAAGATTAGTTGAATCTTTTAGAACTTCGCTCAAAAATTAAAACTATAAGTAGCATTTATCATATGGTTCATTCAATGGAAACATTAGCTACAATGAAAATTATGCAACTTAGATCTCTATCAGAAGAGAGAAAAGTCTACGCAGAGAAAATTAGAGATATGCTTTTAACGCTTACTCAAATCTTACCTCCTGAAATTCCCGAGAATGCTCTCCTATATGAGAGATCCAGAATTAAGAACATTCTTTTAACTATTATAACTTCTGATAGAGGTTTTTGTGGCTCGATGAATTCAGACATTTTAAATCTATCGAAAAGTTTCCTAAAAGAGAATCCAAGAACAAGAATTATCACAATAGGTGTAAAAGCAGGTAATATACTTATAAATGAGGGTTATAATGTTTTAGCAATTATAAGCGAAAAACTTGAAGGAGTTGATTTAGACTTTTCCAAAAGACTTGCTTCTGACATTGTGAGAGGTTATCTCAACGAAGAATTCGATGAAGTTTACTTCGCATTTATGGATTTTACAAATATCGTAACGCAAACTCCAGAAATTCTAAAAATTATTCCTCTTCAAGAAAGCGTCTCAGACAAATATCGAAATAGATATCCATACGAACACTTCATCTTTTCTCCCGAACCAAAAATTATATTCAAAGAACTCGTTAGAAAATATGTTGATGCATTTATTTATAGAATCTTATTAGATACGGCTGCTTCTGAACAAGCAATGCGGATGATGAGCATGCGTAATGCAAGTGAAAATGCTTCTCATGCGTTAGAAAACTTGAGGAAAAAATATCAAAAATTGAGACAGGAAAAAATAACACGAGAATTAATTGAGTTATCATCAAGAGTAAATCTTTTAAAGGAGTAATATTTATAAACCTATGCTTACCGGCTCTATAGTATCGATAGAAGGTTCAATTGTGGTAGTGAAATTCTTTAAAGAACTTCCAGAAATATATAATATACTCAATGTTTTAGACAATGAGGGTCGAGTGATACTACCTCTAGAAGTCGAAGAAATTACTATAAAAAATGAAGCTAAATGTATTGCGATGGGACCAACGGAAAGACTTTCAAGGGGATTAAGGGTCATTGATACAGGTTCACCAATTAAAATTCATACTGGAGAAGACTTACTTGGAAGAGTTTTAAATGTATTTGGTAAACCAATAGATGAACTTGGACCATTATCAGAAGAGAACAAAGTTTCAATTATGCCAAGGTTTCCTGAGCTTTATAAAGTTGAACCTGCAGGAGAGGTGTTAGAAACTGGGATTAAAGTTATAGATTTATTAGCACCTTTTCCTAAGGGTGGCAAAATTGGATTATTTGGAGGAGCAGGAGTTGGTAAAACTGTGCTTTTAATGGAACTGATGCATAATATTGCGATTCAACACCATGGAATATCCGTATTTTGTGGAGTCGGTGAACGAACAAGAGAAGGAAATGAACTGATATTGAGTATGCGTGAAAGTGGTGTGATAAATAATGCTGTTCTTGTTTTTGGTCAGATGAATGAACCCCCAGGAATAAGGTTTAGAACTCCATTTACCGGATTAACAATTGCAGAATATTTCAGAGACTATAAAGGTCGGGATATTCTTGTATTTATTGACAATATTTTTAGATATATTCAGGCAGGATCTGAACTATCAGCCCTTCTTGGAAGAGCTCCATCTGCTGTTGGATATCAGTCTACTCTTGCGAGTGAAGTTGGGATGATTGAAGAAAGAATACAATCAACCATTAAAGGCTCAATAACTTCTGTTCAGGCTATTTATGTACCTGCAGATGACTATACTGACCCTGCACCAGCAGTAGTTTTTTCTCATCTGGATGCAACCTTAACTCTTTCTCGTAATCTTGTGGAGCTGGGAATTTATCCAGCAGCTGATCCTCTCGATTCTACATCTAAAATACTTGAACCTCAAATTGTTGGTAATAAGCATTATTATGTAGCACAAAATGTAAAAAGAATTCTTCAGCGATACAAAGAATTAAGCGATATTATCTCTATTCTTGGCATAAGTGAACTATCTTTGGAGGACAAATTGATTGTTGATAGAGCAAGGAAGATTCAAAAATTTCTCTCTCAACCATTCTTTGTGGCTGAAGTATATTCCGGAAGAAGAGGGAAATATGTAACCATCGAGGAAACAATAGAAGGCTTTAGAGAAATAGTTGATGGTGAGTGTGATGACATTCCTGAAGATAAATTTTATATGATAGGAAGTATTCAGGAGGCAAAAATTTAAAATAATGAAACTTGATTTCTTTACTCCTGTTGGTGTTCATTATGAAGAGAGTGCAACCTCAGTAATTATACCTTTGATTGATGGATTAGCAGGAATTATGAGGAATCACATTCCACTTTTAGCAAAGCTAAATGATGGAATTATTCAAGGCAAAGACAATGAGAGAAAATTTAAATATTTTGTTAAAAATGGCTTTATAGAGGTAATAAGTAATGCAATTACAATTCTCGCTGATGAAGTCTATCCTTGTTAAACCATCTTATTCTTTAATAATAAATCTTATATATTAAAAATAGATTCCTATGTGCCTTTGTTTAAACTAAGATGAGTTAATATTGCTGGAATTGCTATTTGAGGGAAAAGAATTTAGCCATTCATTATAAGTCCTCTCAAAGGATAAAACAAATTTCTCGAGGAATTCTTTACAATCAATATTTGTAATTCCCTCATTTTTAAGTGATGTGGCAAAAGAGGGAACATCATTTGAAATGTTAACACCAACTCCTACAATGAGATAAAGATTTTTGTTTTTTTCTATTTTCGTCTCAATTAAGATTCCCGATAGTTTCCTATCGGCTATCAATATATCATTTGGTTCCTTAAAATGGATTTTTTGAGGGTCTATATATAATTTTAAGACATCCATTAAAACTCTTCCAGTTAATAAAGCTATTTTTTCATTTAAGTAAGTGTCAAACTGGGGTTTAAGAAGAAAGGAAAAATAAAGACCACCGGGTGTAGAAAGCCAATCTTTTCCATTCTTTCCTCTACCAGCTGTTTGAATCATTGATGTTATAGTAATTCCTTCTTCCAAGGAAGATAGATCTCTTACAACATCATTTGTAGAGCTACAGGAAAGTAAGTTTATTGGCTCTCTAAATTTAAAAGGTCTCATATTTTATGATTTTTCCTGTTCCAGTGAGAATAAAGATTGAGTTTTGTGAAATTGAATAATCAATAATTCCCTCTCCAATTTCTTCATATTGACTTACTAATTTTCCACTTCTTCTATCAATTAAGTTGAGCCATTTTGAAGAGCTTTCATAGACAAGCAATTCATTTGTAATTATCGGTGTTGAATTACTTTTTTGCAGAGCAGAAAACCATAATATTGAGCCACTTTTTATGTCAAGTGCATAGAGCTTTCCGTCAGAAAATGTTTGATAAGCTATTTCTTCATAAGCTGTTGGCGAGCTTATGATATATGGACTTATCATTCTTTTCCATAGCAACTTACCATATTTATTAAAGCAGTATATGTTTCCTTCATATGTGGTTAAAATTACATACTCATTTGCTATTACTGGTGTTGATATAATTGTTTCACCTGTATTAAACTTCCACTCTAAGTTTCCCTCTTTCGTGAGACAGTAAAAATTACCTCCCGAAGAGCCAAAATAAATACAATTTTCATAAGTTGCTGGAGAAGATTCTATTGCTGAATATGCATTATAATCCCATAATTTTTTTCCACTTATCCTGTCAAATGAGTATAATTTACCATTTTCAGAGCCAACTATTAAGGAATTGTCAATAACAAGAGGAGAAGTACGTATCGAACCAAATAGAGGATAACTCCAGAGCTCTCCTCCGGTTAGCCAATCTAAGCAAACTAATCTTCCTTCAAGAGTGCCAAAGTATAGCTTTCCTTCATAGTAAGTTGGCCGAGATGTTATTTCGGAATATGCTTTGTACATCCAAACCCTTTCCTTTGTCATTTCATTAAATGAGATTATTTCGCCTTTTTTAGTTAGAGCAATCAGTGAGCCATTTATAAAATCTATTTCTTTTATGTAGGGTATATAATCAATCACCCAAGCTTTTGCAGAATTTTTTCTTATATTAGCATTTATGTAACCAGTCCTTTGAAAATTGCCTTTAAACGTATAGTTAATTCCTTGAAAAGTGAACACTGGAATTACAGAATAAAAAAGACATGCTAAAACTACAAAAACTTTTATTAAATTCTTCATTTTTCCCTCCAAGAAAACCTTTACTATAAATTAAAATCTACAGCTCATAAGTAATTGTTATCTTCTTTTCACTTGCATTCCAATCTACTTTGCATCCCAAATTTTCTGCAACGAATCGCAATGGAATAAGAGTTCTTCCGGGGGGAACTATGAGTGGTTTTATATTTGGGTTTTCTGAATCAATTTGAACTTTCTTTCCGTTTACATATGCAGATGAATTATTTATCCACATTTCAATTTTGATGTCACGGAGAGTTATTGTAATCTTCTTTGTATGCGGTTCAAAATCGACTTTTCCACCAAGTGCCTCAACAACATATCTTATTGGGAGAAGAGTTCTTCCTTCAATTATTGTAGGTGTTACATCCATTTGTGCCTCTTTTCCGTTGACAGATATAACTTTAGAGCCAATTTTAAGTATTATTACCATTCTTTGGAGAAGTGGAGGAGATTCTCCACCTTTTGTCTTTACCTCTACCGTATTTGAAGGAAGTGAGTTTCCAGCTTCATTAAATGCAAAGATTCTATAATAATAAGTTGTTCCTGGTGATAGATCCTGATCCCTATATGCTGTCATATTCGCGGGAAGACTTTGTATAATGTCGAATTTTCCCTCTCCAATTTTTCTCCTCTCGAGTTTAAATCCCTCTTCATTATCTGAATTGTCTTGCCAAGTAAGAACTACATCCTTCTCATAAATTTCAATTATTTTAAGATCTGTGGGGGATTGTGGCGGTTCATTTTCAGTAGCTCCTTTTATTCTTAACATTATCTCATTTGAAGGAGCTGATTCACCAGCCTTATTGAAGGAGGTTACTTTGAAATAGTAAGTATTTCCAGGTATATATAGTTGAGAGTCTTCGTAAGAAGTTTCATTTTCTGCAAGTTGAGCATATAGGGCATAAGAATCAAGTGAATTTATTGCCATATATAACCTAAATCCCTCTTCATTATCTGAATTATCCTTCCATTTCAGATAGATTGTATTATTTTCAACTCTGCCAGTAAGATCCGAAGGGGTAATAGGAACTTTTTCTTCTACGGGTGGTGTTGGTTCAGTCCTTGTCTCAACAAGAACTTCATTCGAATAAGGAGACTCCCCGCTTGAATTGAAGGCTTTTACTCTGTAGTAGTAGAATGTCTTCGGAGTGACAGTTTTATCTGAATAATAGTTTGTATCCGTTATGGTTTTTGTGATGACCTGATAATCTGAACTTAAAGTTTTCCTCTCAATCTTAAATCCCTCTTCATTATCTGAATTGTCTCGCCAGCGGAGTTCAACCTCCCTTTCAGATACTACGATTGCTCTGAGCTCTGAGGGTGCCTTCAAGTTACTATCTCCATTTTGTGGTTTTCCTTCGGTTGTTGCAAATGCTTCGTTTGAATAGTCAGAATATTCATTACCCGCAAATGCTCTTATTCTATAGTAATAAGTCGTATAAGCTTTTAGATTTATATCGAGATAGAATTCTGTGTTAGGAGAGACTTTTATAATCTCTTTAAAGTCTCCTAATCCCTCTTTCCTTTCAATTGAGAAACCCTCTTCTCCATTTGAATTATCAACCCAGCTAAGATTTATCTGATCATACATTGCAAATGCTGTAAGCTCTGATGGAGGATCTAATTTGCCTTGATTTGCAAAACTTAGTTTTGATGCAAACAAAAGTGTCAGAATTAAAAAAATTATAAGTTTTTTCTTCATAAAACTCACCTCACATAGAAATTACTCAACATTTAGTATTGTTTCAGCTCTTTTTAAAAGTTCTTTTATAATATAAAGCTCTTTTCCATACTTATCAGGATTTTCAAGCGCATTTCGCAGAAAGGCTTTGTAAGATTCAGCAAGTTCCAGATAGACGTTTTTGTAAGCTTTATTGTTTAATTTAAATTCATTTCCTTCCCAACTATACACATCTTCCCATATAAGAGAGTTCATTAGGCTATTTCCATAAAGTACAAGGTCATTATATACATTTAATACTTCATTTGTTCCATCTCCGTTAAGGTCTATTATCTCTATTCTGTTCATAGGTTTGCCTTGAGTTATAAATATTTCCTTACGCTTACCATCTCTTTCAATCTTAAATATTGAAATTCTCTCAGCTGAAATATTTTCTCCACCACCCCAAAAAGAGGCTAAAAGCTCCAAATCGTTATCTTTATTTATATCTAAAAGAGAGAAATCAATAAGTTTCCAGCCAAGATAGGAATTATTTGTCTTTTTATCACGGAAAAAGACAACTTTCTTTGATGGTATATCAATATTTGCAATTTCATGAGGAGTAGCAGCAGCAATGAATCTCTTCCCGTATGCTTCATATTGAATAAATCCTGTTAAGTTCGTAAAGTCAAAATTTTTCCAGAATGGTTCAGAGATTTTGTATTTTTTCTTTGGTTGAGGCCTGATTGAGGGGTAGAAACCATCTGTTAATTTTATTGGCTTCATATCCTCAATTGAGTCAACATATATTATTACTCCATCTTTCGAATAGGCAAATGTATATGAATTTTTTGAGAAAGAGTATCCTTTAAATTGTTTGCTCGATGAATCAATTTCCTTTATCTGTAATAGGTCTACAGTTGCAAAATTTAAGGTGGATTTTGGCTTCCTTTTCTCTATACCTCCTATAAAGCTGTAATCATAGGGATAATATTCGCTGAAGAGAAAGAATTTTGAATTTCGAGAGAATATATCAAAGTATGGCCAGGCTTCGCTAAAGCTATTCGAGATTACCTTTCCACTCTTTACATCAAGAATAGAAATTCCCCAATCAAATGACGATATTACAATTTTTGACCCATCTGCTGAAATCTTAATAAAACTGTTTTGAATATTTGGAATTGATAAATATGAGAAAGTTTTAACGGGATCAGGTTCAAGCTTCAACTCTTTATAATTAAATTTCATCAAGCTTATATCTCCATCTTGATTTTTTCTTAAAAGGTAAAGAATAGAACCGTCTTCATTCCATGATGGCGCATAATCCTCACCAGTGGTTACCTGGCGAAGATTCTTACCAACTGAGTCAATTATCCAGATTCCATCTTTTCCTCTTGAAAATGCAATTTCTTCATATGCTGGAGACTTATATAATGTTTCATCTTCTGCTGTAAGCTTGAAAAGACTGAAAACAAAACTACCCAGTTTATATATGCCAAAGCCTAATAAAAGAGTTATGCAACAGACTATTAGAGTAGCTATTATTAAAGCAACTCTTTTTTTAAATTTTATTTTCCTTTTACTCACTTTCTGCTCCGGCTTTAATTTATTGGTTAGATTTTTAATAATTTTACTATAAAATTTAAATCTTTAACAGGGTTTGGATAAGAAATTTCCAGTGAAGCTAAAAAATACTTTAAACTTATTTAAGTAAAGACTTAATATAAAGCTTTTTTAGAGCTTAAGTTTTTACTCAGGATTCGCATATAGGCCACATTTAATTTATTTAAAAATAAAGTAAAATAGAAATTAGTAATAAGGTCTATAGAGTCTTTAAGCAAACTTTGTTTGAGAAAGGTTAATATGAAGAGAAATTTTAACACACATTTAACTGTGATTATAATCATTATAGTTTTAGTGGGAGCATATTTTATTTATAATGATTATCTAAAAGGAAGAGGAGAAATAGTTAAAGTTCAAGGAAAAATAAAAGATGTAGCCTTAAGTGCAAAAGTTATAACACTCATTGATAAAGAGAATAAAGAATGGAATGTGACATACACTGAAGATACAAAGGTAATTGACGAGAAGGAGAAACAAATTGACTTACTTGACCTCATTCCACAATTTGAAGTAGAGGTTTCAGGAAAGAAAGTGAAGGCAATCACACCAAACTCAATTATTGCATCTCAAGTTAAGATTTTGAATTCAAAAGATATAGTTATTCTTTCTCCGAAAGATGGTGAACTATTGCCAGAAACAAGAATAAAAGTTAGGGGATACGCTCGAACAGATATGAATGAATTACACTTCAAGATAAATGATAAAGAAAAAGGAACTATAGAAATTCCTAAAGAAGCTCACAAATATAGCTATTTTGAAAAAGATATTTTCTTATCTAATATTGATTTAGCTGGAGAGATAAGAAAGGAACTTACTCTCTCAATTTATGGGAAAAACTCAAAAGATGACAGCGAAATAAACAATGTTTCAATAACTTTAGAAATTGGTCCTAAAAAGATTTTTCTGTATTTTAGTAATATTAAACTTGATCCAAATATGGAAGATTGCACAAAAGTTTATCCAGTTGAAAGAGAAGTCCATATTTTGACTAAACCTTCAGATGTGATATATCTTCTAATTCAAGGACCTAATGAGCAGGAAATGAAAGAGGGTTATACTACTTCCATTCCAAAAGAGACAATGATAAATGGAATTAGTATGAAAGATGGAATTGCAAGAATCGATTTTTCAAATCTAAATCCAGGTGGCTCTTGCAGAGTAGCCGCAATTCGAGCTCAAATTACACAAACGTTAAAACAATTCCCTGGAGTAAAAGAGGTAATTATATCTGTAGATGGGAATGTTGAAGAGGCTCTTCAGCCATAGTAGATTCTTAATTCCTAACGGTTTCACTTAATTTTCTTGATGAATTATTAGCATTGAACCGCTCTTAGGTTCGGGGGGATAACAGAATGCAGTTCTATTAGATTCTACCCATTTAACTATTTGTGGTTCATTCTCATATCTTGGTGGAAGTCCTGTATTCTGTGGTGTAGTTCCAGCAAGATCTATCTTATTTATTGGCTCATTAATAATTCTGTACTGTGCTACTTTGCAATTCTCTCCCACCTGTCATTTCGCCCTTTTTACTTATCTGTCATTCCACACTTGATGCGGAATCCACTCTCCGTCATTCCTTTGTTTTTTTGTCATTCCCTCACCTTCTTCGTCATTTCAACCATCTCTTCGGTCATTTTCAACGCCTCTCCTGTCATCCCGAACGAAGTAAGGGATCTCGTATTTAAAGCCTCCTTAGAGAGATCCCTCGG
>Ga0067045_1005504_pt1 | contig 10179 bp, 8 predicted proteins | sample TerdegcTABiofilm_FD_59184 | JGI IMG/M metagenome (GOLD analysis project Ga0067045, IMG submission 59184) | Combined Assembly of (Gp0054472, Gp0054536) Wastewater bioreactor microbial communities from Singapore -Terephthalate degrading... | reverse complement strand
GAAAGAGTTCCCTGTTCTTTTCCCGTGCTACACGGGTGAGCAGCTCCGGGATGAGCCATATCGCCGCGACGATGACGACTGCGATGATGATGACCACCTTTGCGACACCGAGGGGGAGACTCTCATAGGAGGGGCCGCTTCTCCCAATCAGGAGAGGGGTGATCAGGATCATCGGGATGATGGCAAGGTCCTGGAATATCAGGATCCCAAGCAGGGTCGTGCCCTCGAGCGTCTCGACCTCCCCTCTCTCCTGCAGAACTTTCATGACGATCGCGGTGCTCGAGAGGGAGACCAGGAAACCAAAAAAGACCGCTTCGTTGAAGGGAAATCCAAGGACCGAAGAGATTGCCGTAATCACGATAATCGTCGTGCAGACCTGCAGGGATCCCCCGACGAGGATGACCTTCCAGAACCTCCCAATCTCCTCGAACGAGAGCTCAAGACCGATGGTAAAGAGAAGGAGGATGATCCCGATCTCTCCGAATGTATCGATCAGTGACTGGTCCCGGACGATCGCAAGGCCAAACGGCCCGGCAATCATCCCGAGGGCGAGGAAGCTGACGACACTGGGTACACGGAATTTCTGGCCTATGAAGAGAAAAACAAGGGAGAGAAGGATGAGGACGGATACTGCGAGGATGAAGTCCAACGAAAGACCCCCCGGATATATCGGATATGCATTACTCTTCCATGGGAGGTTTTATGTGTATCGGGGGTGGCAGGGCACAGAGAAAAAATGAAAAGAACAGGTTCGTCACCCGCTTTTCCATCTTCCTTCTCCCGGGCGGTTCTTCACCCGGAGGAATACTCATCCGGCAATATTTTACCGCTGTTTTCTCATGAAGGGGGTATTCCCATGGGTTTATTTCCAGCCGGTATTTCTCGCTGGGACAGGGGTGTCCCGTTCATTCCCGGCGGTGTCCGGGGACCTTCATCTCCTGCCATACTCTCCCCTGTCACCGGGAACGGTAGTCCCGGTCTTCCTGTCATGTTTATATCAGGATTTGGTATGACTGGCGGATCGCCTCCCGGTGTTCTGTTGCCTGCCGGCAGGCCAAGCTCCTGGTTTCCGGGTACAGGGGAACCTCCCGGTTGTCCGGAACTTTCGGCCTGTGCTGCATTTTCTGCAACGCATCCTGCGAGAAATGCAGTTACCATGCATATCAATGCGATGATTCCCATTATTTTGACATATACCAATGTATCAATCCTCCATGATCCCTGATCTCCTGTATCCCTTCACTCTGCCCGGAGTGCCTCGACCGGATCGAGGTTTGCTGCCCTCCATGCAGGGTAGACACCGGACAGGACGCAGACTGTTATCCCGACTGCCATGGCAAACGGGATGTACCCAAGACTCTCGGGGAGGAAGAAGTAATCCGTGCTTCCCACCATTGCAAGGACGACGACCCAGCCGATCCCGAGGGAGAGGATTGCCCCTATACCTGCCCCGACGATTCCGAGAATGACACTCTCGTAGAGGAACATTCTGCGAATCTCGGATTTCTGGGTACCGATACTCCTCATGATCCCGATCTCCCTGACCCTCTCTGTGACAGACATCATCATCACGTTGAATATCGATGTTGCGGCAACGAGGAGCGAGATCCCTGCAATTGCCATCACGAATGTCGTCATGGTCCCAAGCGACGACGTGATGCTCTCGAGCATCCTGCTGCTGTCCTGGACATTCACCGTCGTTTTCTTTTTGTTCATCTTCTCGAGGATCTCAGTCCTCGCCTTCTGGGAATCATTGATATCGTTGAGGATGAGGTTTACCTGGTCGTATTCTCCCTCGCTTCCATATATGCCCGTGAAGAGCTTCTCGCTCCCGATGATTGCCATGTCAGAGTTGATATCGGTTGACATCCCCCTCTCTGCGAGGATGCCAACGACCCTGACCGTGGTGGTTGAGCCCTCGTCCTCATCTCCAATCTGGATTCTGCTTCCCACCTTGAGGTCGTACCGTTCGGCAAGGGTGGGCCCGACGATCACCGAACTGGTGCTCTTCGGGAAAGCACCGTCAGAGACGGAGAATATCCGGCGCATCACATCCTCGTCGAGGCCATAGATGGTGGACCTGCCTTTCCTGTCCCCGACCTCGATGGTGTCTGATTCCCGGTATATCACGTAGACAAGGCCATACTTCTCTGCAATCTTCTGGATATCCCGGAACTCTTCCTCCGATATCTTTTCCTCGCTGCTCCCTCCACCAAACCTCCCGGGCGCCATGCCCGGCCCGCCTCCGGGACCGGAGGCCGCCGTGATGACCACGATATTGGCCATCCCTGACAGCTGCTCCTTCACGGAGAGGGTCATGTTCGCACCCATCATCCCCATGGAGGAGATGGCGACCACACCGATCACGATGCCTAGGGCTGCAAGAACCGAGCGGAGGAAGTGAATCCGGATACTCCGGAGCGCAAGCTGCAGGATGATATCCTTCATGTCATTCTCCCGTCACGGAACGTGACCACCCGCTCGGCATACCGGGCCACTCCCGGGTCGTGCGTGACAGTAACGATGGTCCTTCCCTGCCGGTTCAGGTCTGCGAGCATCTCCATGATCTGCTGGCCTGTGACCGAGTCGAGGTTCCCGGTCGGTTCATCGCAGAGGATGATCCGCGGATCGTTCACGAGGGCGCGGGCGATTGCAACGCGCTGCTGCTGGCCTCCCGAGAGCTCCGGCGGCTTGTGGGCTGCCATGGCGGAATCGATGCCAACCTGCGAGAGGAGGGCGGCAACGCGCCCTGACCCATCCGGTCTCCTGTGCTTCATCAGGTAGGGGAATTCCACGTTCTCATATGCAGAGAGGAGCGGAATGAGATTGAACCGCTGGAAGATGTACCCGATGGTATTCAGGCGGAGATCTGTCAGTTCCCGGTCATTCATCACCCTCGTGTTCCTCCCGGCAATGAGCAGGTCTCCCGAGGTGGGTCTGTCGAGGCATCCCAGCTGGTTCAGGAGCGTCGTCTTTCCCGACCCTGACGGGCCCATGATGGCAACGAACTCGCCGTCCCCGATTGTCATCGAGACACGGTCAAGCGCGATGACATCCCCGGCAGGCAGGGGATAGACCTTCGTCACCTCAACGAGCTCAATTATCGGGTCTCCTGTCACACGCCTTCATCCCTGTCTGCGTTTCTGTACCCATTCCGCTGCCCTTGCAAGGTATCCCTTCCGCCATGCCACGAGCAGAATAATGAGAGCAGCGATAACGATTGCAATCTCGGTCACGGGCACCTTTCCGACACCGGAACCGAAACCGAAGAATCCTGCCGGCCTGCGCATTCCAGACGATGAACCCGCCATGTTTCCTGCCGAAGCGCCACCCTCCGGGAGAATGGAATTGACGTTTCTCATCGATATCGTTGCAGTCTTTTCGAAGGATGTTCCATCGGAGTCGCGGTACTGGATCACGAGGGGAACAGGAGAATCCCCCTGCACGGTGCAGGTAACCTCGAAGCTGGAGAAATCATCGGGTTCGAGCGATCCGATCACGTAAACCGGGTTCGGATCGACGGGGCTTGCAGGGCTCCCGACGGTAACCTTGACGGCTTTTGCGTCCTCGAGGCCTGCATTGGTGATGTCGCCGCTGATCGTGACCATCGGACCGTTGCGTGTCACCTCAACGTTATTGACGACGAGCTCCGCAGCAGTCTCCCGCCCCCCGATTGTGACCGGCAGCGTGAGTACTGAATGGTGCATGTTCAGCCCGTTCCGGTACGAAACGTCAAAGAGAAGGTCTGTATCCCGGTCAGCCCAGACCTGGAAGGTTACAGTTTTTCCCTCGTCGGGCTGGAGTGTTCCGATGAAGATGCTCCCCTCGGTCGTCCTGATACCCTCACCTCCGGGAGTAATTGTCACGCTGCTGACAGATCCCTTCCGGGGATTGTTCACAGAGAGCGTGACCCTGTTCTTCGTCCCGGATGAGAATGAAGAAGGTGCGTCGACCACGCTGATAGAGACAGGTGTGGACTCAACTTCGAGGGCAAAGGGGTAGCGCAGGCTCCCTGCGTTGGTGAAATCCAGGTAGAACATGGGGAAATAGACGCCCTCTTTTTCTCCCGCCCGGACATGGAAGGAGAACTTCATCGTGCTTCCCGGCCCGATAGCCCCGACCGAGTCGTACGTCTGGTAATTGAGGACCTGTATATCCTGGGAGAGGATCTCTGCCCGTGCAATCGAAACAGGATCCGAACCGCTGTTCTTTATCTCGACAACGATTGTTCCCGAATCATCCGGCATGAAGACTGCCGGCTCGAGTGAGACTGTCGTCACCGCGACGAACGATGCTGCTCTCTCTTCTGTCGTCGCACCTGCAGCAGCCCCGGCGAGAAGAAGAAGGGTAACTATCGACAGGAATCTATAACTTCGTATTTTCATGGTACCCTGGAACTCCATCCTTGTTTTTTTCACCCGGGTATTGACATTCCCGGGGTGAGTATGTTAAATATATTTTACATATTGTTATTTAAAAATTACTGGTCGTATCCTGCTTTCTCCCGTTCGAAATCCTCCGGGCACCGATCGGAAAAACGCGGGGAATCAGGAGACAGAGATCATGCCCGGGTTCTCTCCCGTGAGACTCTCTCCTCCCCGAGGGGTGACAAGGTACGTGTTCTCGATTCCGAGCAGTCCCACGCCCGAACAGGCATACTTCGGCTCGAGTGCGATGACCATCCCTTCTTCGAGAGGTTCATCGAAACCCGGCGCGATGACGGGCGGCTCATCCACTGTGAGGCCGACCCCATGGCCCAGGAACCGGATACGCGGAATGCTGTGCCCCATGAAGTGCTCGAGGAAACCGGGTTCCTGGCTCTCCATGATGGTGGCATAGATCTTTTCAGGGACAGCTCCGGGAACGAGCATGGATGCCATCTCATCCAGTATCTCGATGCACCGTGCGTGCATCTCTTCGGCCTTCCGCGGAACCGAACCACAAAAAACATAATTCATGGTCTTGTCCGTCTGGTACCCTCCCACCATGCACGCATTATCGATGAAGACGAGGTCTCCCCGTGCAAGTTTCCGGTCAGGGTTACCCAGAACAGGGGCCGCCGGCCCCATCCCGAGGCACCCTCCCGGACCGTTGAAAGATGTCGGGTACAGGGAATTTTCACCGAAGGCCACCTGTCCCACCTCTATCTCGGTATTGAAACTTCCAAACCGGACGATCCCCTGGTGACCGAGGGAGACCATTCGTGCATAGACAGCAGTTGCGAATTCGGCCTCGCTCATTCCCTCCCGGAGGATCCCGGGGATGTCATCCTCAAGGACACTCCTGTGGATCTCGCCTGCCCTCCGGAGGAGGGCAACCTCATAGGGGCTCTTTCTCGCTCTTATCCACCCTATTTCAGCGTCGAGACTCCCCGCATGATGCACGGGAAAATATTTCCGGAAGAGCTCCCAGAGTGCGAGGGGGACGACGCCGGTCTCGATATGGACAGTGAGGGGAACGCGGGAGAACGCTCTTCTTGCGTCGCGGAACGATCCCATCTCGGAAATGACAGGAAAGTCCGACTCGGCGCATGCGCGCCGGTAACTTCTCCTCACGAAGAACTCTTCCTGCCCGTCCCCCGGCACCACGAGCATCCCGTCCTGCATCGTTCCCGTCAGGTAGTAGAGGTTGACCCTGCCGAAGAACACGGCCATCTCCCAGCCGGGGTGCACACTGTCCATCCGCTGGCGGAACCTTCGCATCCGGTTCTCCAGTTCTGTTCGCGGGACTCTGTCATACATGAGTACCAGATTATCTCTACCACGGAACATTTACCTGCCTGTCCGGGGAAAGAACCTGACACAGTGAAGGGAGAACTATCCAATCTGCCCCTCCCCTCCCATACCCTCATGTCCAGGAAACAGAAAATCTGACTATGCAGGAAGGACTCCAGATCTCCCCCCATGCGAGCAGAAAAACCAGTTTTTGAGGTGAACGGAAACGAACAGCCAAAAATTCCCTCGACGGCCGCCCCTCTTTGAGTGTGCAAATGTCAGTGTCATGAGGGGAGACGCAACTGTCCTTCACCGGATCACCCTGTCGATCCGGGAGGGAGAGCATGTTGCGATCCTTGGTCCGAACGGTTCCGGGAAGTCGACACTGGTCAAGACCATCACGAGGGAACTGTACCCTGTCATCGATGACGGGGAAGAGGTCACCTTCCGCTTCAGGGGGCAGACCACATGGGACGTCTTCTCCCTCCGGGCATCCCTCGGCATCGTCTCTCCCGACCTGCAGATCGAGTACACGCGGGGTGTCCGTGGCCGTGACGTGATCATTTCCGGGTTCTTCTCGAGCATCGGCCTCTTCCGCCACCAGGTCACCCCGGAGATGGAGGAGGAGGCGGAACGCATCATGCGGTTCCTCGGGATCGGGCACCTCGCCGGACGACCGATGGATACCCTGTCAACCGGAGAAGCGCGCAGGTTCCTGATTGGAAGGGCACTCGTCCATGCACCGCGAACGCTCATCCTGGATGAGCCCACAAACAGCCTCGACATCACTGCACTCCATACTTTCAGGAAGGTGATCCGCGAGATTGCCCGCTCCGGTGTCGGAATCATCATGGTCACGCACGCCCTCCATGACATCATCCCCGAGATATCCCGCGTCATTCTCATGAAGGAAGGTAGAATCGTACTGGATGGCAGGAAGGAGTCTGTGCTCACGGACGACAACCTCCGGGATCTCTTCGGGGTGCCCGTCAGGGTGCGGCAGGAGAACGGATACTACTACGCGAGCGGATTCTGACGTCATGAAAAACGTTCTCTCCTCTTCTGTCCGTTCCGGTGAGAACGCTGGTTCCATGGCACTGGTTTCTGCCGGGAAAGAGTGAGTATATTCGGACAGAGGACTCCTTTTTTCGCCCCTGTGTCACCTGTCATTCAGGCAGGATAACCGTGGTCCTGGAAAGGAGCGTATGCAGGGAACGGATACTTTTCGAGCGGGACACCTAATTTGCGGTATCTTCCTTCTCCTTCCCGCCGGAGAGCATGAAGAAAAAGGTCGCTCCCCTGTCCGGCTCAGATTCTGCCCAGATCTTCCCCCCGTGCATCTCGATAATCCGGTTCACGATGGCAAGACCGACCCCCGTCCCCTCGTACTCCTCGGAATCGCACAGCCTCTCAAAGACCCTGAAGAGCTTTTGCGTATACCGCATGTCAAACCCGATCCCGTTATCTCTGACATAGAACACGGGCACTCCATCCTGAAAGTCGGCTCCAATCTCAACCTGGGGTCTCTCCCGTGTCCGTGAAAACTTGATTGCATTTGCAATCAGGTTATAGTAGACCTGCTTGAGCAAACCCCGATCGGCATTGCAGGCAGGCATCTCCAGTACTCTTATGTCGACATTGCACCTCTGTATCTCGCTGCCGAGATCAGCTATGACCTCCCTGACAACCTCGCCGGGGTTGAGCGCCTTTTTCTTCAGGGCCTGTCCCCCGATCCGGGAATATGTGAGCAGGTCATCGATCAGTTCTCCCATCTCGTTGGCGCTGCGCTGTATCTGTTCGAGGTATCTTTTCTCCCGAGGGGAGAGGTCACCGAGTTCTGAGAGGAGAATGGCCGAATACCCTGAAATTGCCCGGAGAGGAGCGCGGAGGTCATGGGAGACGGAATAGGTGAAGGACTCAAGGTTCCTGTTCGTTTCGATGAGCTGGTGCGTCCTCTCTGCAATTTTCTGTTCAAGCCGGGTGTTGAGCTCCTGTATCTCGTGTTCTGCCTCATTGAGACGGGAGATATCATTGCCGATGGAGAGAAACCCGGATGGACTCCCTCCTCCCTGCCCGAGTGGCTTGTGCGTCCATGTCACCCAGACCTCCTTCCCCTCCCGCGTCTGCATCGCGCACTCCGCCCGGGAAAAGAAGGGATGGGGTTTTTCCGGTGTCCTCTCCGCATGATCGTCTTTTTCTCCGGGAGGCGCAGGAATCAGCTCCTGAATCGATCGCCCGATAATCTCTCCTTCCCTGTACCCGAAGAAATCAAGGTCAAAAGGATTCATGAAGAGGATCGTCCCATCCGGCGAGCACCGCATGATGATGCTGTCTGCACCCTGAACAAGAGTCCTGAAGTTCTCCTCGCTCTTCCTGACCTCGTCAAGGCTCCTCTTGAGCTGTGAGATCACCCTCGTGATGCTCTCTTCCAGCCGGGTGAGGTCGCTTCCGGGTGGGGGTGCGATAGGATGGTCAAGGTCTCCCCGGGCTATGATGTCGAGATCTCTTCCCATTCTCTCGATGGGGCGGGTAAACTTCCTGATGATGATAAAAGCGATCAGGGCACATACCGAAAGGAACGCACAACCGATGAGAAGATGGAAGACGAGTGCTTCTTCCAGGGCTTTTTGAGTGGGGAGGTCCGTATAGGTCAGCTCGATGATGCGGCTGACATCGGATCCGGTCTCCCCGTCCTTCAGGTCGACGAAGAGGTACCTGACCAGAGTCCCCTGATCCCCCGTTCTGACATCCCTGCTGCTCCGGTTTTCGAGAACCTGTCGCAAGAGGTCCTTCAGTGCCGGGTCTTTGACCTCGACAGGGGTATCGTCTCTTCGTTCCTGCAGGGTTGTGTCAAAGACCCTGACACCCGAGAGGTAAGGGTTGTTCTTCTCGACCTCCCTGATGAGGTCCTGATCGAGGTACCGGAACGTCGGGGCCTCGGGTATCGTGACAGGCAGGCCCAGTTCGAGGATGCAGGTGTGATCCGGCGTTGCCATGTAGGCAAACTTCTTCATTGCCCCTGTGGCTTTCTCGCTGACGATCCGGTCCGGGAAGAAACCGCCCGAAAGGCGGATCCTGTTGAGGTACTCGACAAAGTATGGTGCATGCTCGCTGAAACGGAGCCCGAGCTCAGGTGGATACGTTGTTGCAATGATCGTCCCGTTTGCATCGATGACATAGAGCTCCATCTCGCCTCCTGTTTCGTTCTTTATTGCTGCAAGATCCATGCGGAATGGATCCCGTCCCGCCCTCTCGTACCCGGCGAGAAAAGGGATAAACGCAGCCTCCAACTTCCTGTCCAGACTCCTCTCGAAGAGACGGAGCCCTTCTTCCTTTGCCCGGAAGACTGCGACGAGGTTGTTCTCTGTCTGGAGCTGGACTGCCCGTGCATTCTCGGAGAGCGTTCTCTCCATGGAGAAGTGGCTGATGATGACGAGCCCGGCGACAGCAAGAACCAGGATACAGAGGATAAAAAGTGACAGGTATACAGAAAGGGGGTATTTCCGGAACAATCTGTCTCTCATTGGGGCGAACAGGTGAATTCTGGTCACCAGGAATTAATGATACTTTCGCAATACTACGGGACGTCTCTCCCGGTCGTCTCCGGTCTGGTATCTGGCAGGGAACCATTCATTGCCAGCAGGAGTGGTGCCTCTCCCGGAAAAGGGGGGGCAAATACATTGACTTCATAACCCGGGGAATCCGTCATAAGGCAGTCGCGGATGTCTCCTTTTGATCGAAATGCTCAGGCACCAGCCAGACTCTGCCGTAGCTCCTCGATCTCTGCATCATCTGAATCAACAATGTAGAGGGAGAGCCCGAAACATGGTTTCTTGTAGGGTATCAGCAGTTTCTTATTCTCAGCGTCGATGCCCATGAGCATCGGACCGGGAAGCCTGAGAGGGACCCCCCGGAAGATCTGCCCCGGGCTGATCGTATAATACTCCCTGCACGTCTTCTTTACCCTGCTGTCACAGCGGTGCCGTGTTGTATTCTTGAGGAGGAGACCACTCCAGAACCTGTTGAAGCAGAGTTCCTCTGGCATTGTGGAAGAGATGGCCTGGATTTGGGAAAAAAGTTCTCCTGTGCCGGGCTCCCGGAGAAGAGGGAATCTGCCTGACAGGACGGGTTCTCCATCCATGCCGGGAAGAACATCCCGTATCCTTTTGGAAAATGCCTGTCGTCGAGAGGGGATGTGTTAGAAATAGATAACATTTATATGAGCATGTTAGAAATAAATAACAAAGGCGATTGCTGTGCAAGGCACTGAAAAATGCTCGACTCAATCCCGCATACGGACAACAGGAATCTTCCTCGCAGGAATTATCATGCTCATTGCGGGCATCATCGATTAGCCCCCTCCTCTGATCACCACTCAGAAAGCCGTTGTAATCCAATCTTTTCACCAAATCCCAGAGAAATAACGATTCCGAGTAAAAGTACATTCAAACAGACCGTTTTTTTC
>Ga0067045_1004466_pt1 | contig 10191 bp, 7 predicted proteins | sample TerdegcTABiofilm_FD_59184 | JGI IMG/M metagenome (GOLD analysis project Ga0067045, IMG submission 59184) | Combined Assembly of (Gp0054472, Gp0054536) Wastewater bioreactor microbial communities from Singapore -Terephthalate degrading... | reverse complement strand
CCGTATCAACCCTCGTGTCATCAAACAGAAGATGTCCAAGTGGCCCAAAAAACGACCCGAACACCGTCATCCGCCGCCCTTGACAAAAACCTTTGCCGAGGCGGTAGTTATGGTTACTTAAACGGTATTGGGATTAGGGATGAGAGCCTTGGCGGTCGGCCAGCCATGGCTGCCCCTCTCCCGCTCGCGGGAGAGGGGCAGGGGGTGAGGGCGGCTTGCAGCGAAGACGATGAACCAGTCGTGGAGGCGGACGCCGTGAGTCGATCCCTCGGCCTGACCGCGCTGGCACTGCTTCTCGCTTCTGCGTCTCCGCCGGCAGGGGCCGCGGAAGAAAGCAAGACCGCGAAGACGAATCTCGTCTTCATCCTCACCGACAACCAAGGGGCCTGGACGCTGGGCTGCTACGGCAACCCCGAGATCCGCACGCCCCATATCGATCGGCTGGCCGCCGAAGGGATGCGATTCACGCGGGCGTTCGCCTCCAATGCGGTCTGCTCGCCTACCCGCGCCACGTTCCTCTCGGGCCTCATCCCTTCGCAGCACGGCGTACACTGCTTTCTCGACCCCAAGTACATGATGGGCCCGCAGGCCTACGACACATTGGCCGAGTTTCGCACGCTGCCCAGGATCCTCTCCGAAAACGGCTACGTGTGCGGGCTGGTGGGCAAATGGCACCTGGGCGCGAACCTCACGCCCCACCAGGGATTCACCTCCTGGATCACGATGGTCCACGGGCACACGGCCGAGTTCTACGACATGCCGGTCATCGAGGACGGCAAGGTCCGCACGGAACCCGGGTACGCCACGGACCTCTGGTCGGATCGCGCGGTGCGGTTCCTCCGGGAGAATCGCCGGCGGCCGTTCTTTCTCTACCTGGCCTACAACGGCCCCTACGGCCTCGGCCCGCTGTTGCTCAACGAGGCCCGCAATCGCCATCGCGACGACTACGCCGGCAAGCCGCTCCTCTCCTTCCATCGCGATGCCATGCACCCGTGGCTCTTCAACAACAAGCAGTACCTGAACAATCCCACGTCGATCCGCCGTGTGGCGGCGGAGACCAGCGGGGTGGACGACGGGGTGGGCCGGGTGATGGCGACCCTCAGGGAGCTTGGCCTGGACCAGCGGACGCTCGTCGTCTACGCGGCCGACCAGGGGTGGATGGGTGGGACCAACGGGCTCTGGGGGATGGGCGACCACACCCGGCCGATCGGCGCGTTTGACGGGATGATGCAGATCCCGTGGCTCTTCCGCCATCCCGGCTCGATCCGGCCCAATACGGAGTCCGACGCACTGGTGAGCAACTACGACTTCCTGCCGACCGTGCTGAATTACCTGGGGCTCGGCGACCAACTCAAGGACGCCCGGCCCAAGTCGCCCGGCCGCGACTTCAGCCCGATCCTCCGGGGCAAGGCAGTCGATTGGGACAACGCGGTGTACTACGAGATGGAATTCGTCCGGGCCATCCGCACGGACCGCTGGAAATACGTCCATCGGCCGGAGGGGCCTTACGAGCTCTACGACCTCAAGAACGATCCGCACGAGAAGTTCAATCTCTACGGCCAGCCCGATTGCCAGGCAATCCGGCAGGATCTGAAGTCCCGGCTGGATGCCTTCTTCGACAAGACCGCCGAACGGAAATACGATCTCTACCGCGGTGGAACCTCGAAGGCCACATTGCTCACCGGGCGGCACGATTGACCCACCAGCTTACCGCGGCGAAGCGGTTCCGGGATTGGCCTCGCCCTCCCCGGGGTCACGCAAGGTCATCGGGATCTGTAATTGGCGGCAGACCGAAGCGGGGTATCGCAAGGGCGTGGCGGCTCCCGTTTATTCTGTCCAATCCCACCGGCTGGAAGATCCTGCATCATTGAAACGGCCGGAATTCCTTCGCCGCCCCGGCAAGTCACGTCACACTGGAACGGTTGCCCCGAGAGGTGGGGCCCCGCGGGACAACCGTGCCGCCGCCCGCAAACTTGCCTCGTTTGTTTATGTAGTATGCTTCAGTATCCGTGCGCCTTCTGGGGCGTAGGGTCGCGCGGGGGGTGAAGAAAGCGCTCGTCCCTTACGTCTTTTCGCAGGTCCGGATCCCGACGTCCCGGGGGTGTCGTCGGCGACCGCTAGTTCAAGAGAGAACCTTCTATGATGCGCAAAAGCGGTCTGGTGGCGTTGATCATGCTCGTTTCCGCAGTCACACGCGGCGCGGAGACGGCCAAGGACCATCCCTTGCTGCCCCTGGTCAAGTATGCGTCGGAGCGCTACCGGAACATCCAGGAGCAGGTGAAGGACTACACCTGCACGCTCGTGAAGCGCGAGCAGGTCGACGGCCAGTTGTCGGACACGCAGTTCCTCTTCCTCAAGCTTCGGCACGCCCGCTCGCCCCAAGGGCAGGCTCCCGTCCCATTCTCGGTCTACTTGCGGTTCCTTGCGCCCGCGCAGCTTGAAGGCCGCGAAGTGATCTACGTCGACGGGCGTTACAACGGCAAACTCATCGCCCGCCGCGGCGGAGTGCGTATGGCCTACATGACCTTCGGGTTGGATCCGAAGGGTGAGTTGGCGATGCAGGACAACCGCTACCCGATCACCGAAATCGGGTTCAAGAACCTCATCAAGCGGCTCGTCGAGGTGGCCAACGAAGACATGCAGTACGGCGAGTGCGAGGTGAAGTACTACCCCGGCGCGAAGATCAACGGGCGGGTCTGCACGATGGCGCAAGTGACCCATCCCGTCCAGCGTCCTTACTTTCGATACCACCTGGCCAGGCTCTTCATCGACGACGAGCTCCAGTTGCCGGTCCGGTACGCCGCCTACGACTGGCCCGAAACCGCCGGCGGCCAACCCCGGTTGATGGAAGAGTACACCTACCTCGACATCAAGCTCAACGTGGGCCTCACCGACCGCGACTTCGACTACCACAACGAGAACTACAACTTCCGCAAGGATTTCGAGCCCTGAGCCGAGGCGCCGCGGCGCTGAATGGGTTCTCCGGTTCCGGGAGGGCGAGGCTCCTGCCGAGCCTGCGCCGAGCGTGTGTTTTCGCGGCCGCATCACGGCTCGGCAGGAGCCTCGCCCTCCCGGGGGCTCGCCCTCCCGGTGGCACGTAAGGCCGTTCAGCGGCTGCGGACCGGCTTTCCGGTGAACTCGGGGGCGGCGTCGGCCGGGGCCGGCGGCACGGCGGTGGGCTTCGGCAACGTGGCCGAGCACGTCTCGCCCGGCTTCAAGCGGACCTCGAAGTTGTCGCCCGCTTTCTTCACGTCGCCGCGGCTCCACTGGGGCGTGCGCCCGCCGAAGTTGTCGCGGATCCGCACCACGCCCTCGTGCGAGGCGGTGACGCGGAACCACGTGGTCGCGTTGTTCTCACGCCGGGCCGACACGCGGCATCCGCCTTCGGTCCGCAGATCGGTGAACGTCGCGCCGTGCCACCGCCACGGCACGGCCGGGAAGATGCGGATGACCTGGGTGTCGGGCACGCCCGGCGTCGGGCTCCAGCTTTGCAGCAGCATCTCCTGCACGGCCTGAGAGGCCAGGAAGTTGCCCTCCAGGGTGAAGGGACGGTACGTGAAATTCGAGAAGCCGGCCCGCAACTGGTCGCCGTTGGCGTGGAACCCGTTCCGAAGCGTGAACGCCTTGGCGTAGATTTCCAGGTTCGCCAGCGCCGCCTCGGCATCGCCGACCCGGGCCCGAAGGCACGCCATCCACGAGAAACTGTAGCCACACCAGGCCGACGTGCCGAGCCGATCCCACTGCTTCAGCGACGCGGCAAGGATCGCCCGGTCGCGCTGGCCGCCGTCGGTTGTGGTCAGGTTGAAGGGATGGATGCCGATCAGGTTCGAGAGATGGCGGTGCGAGCCGGGCAGGTCCTCGTTCTCCGAGATCTTGAGCACCTGGTCCGGCCCCACGTGGAACTCGCCCACTCGGCGGGCCACCCCCGCCCAGTGTTCGGCCGCCGGTCGATCGCCGCCTGCAATGGCCATCTCGGCCAAGGCCAAAAAGAACATGCGCAGGCAGGCGATGTCGTAGTTGCTGTTCGGCTTCAACCACGCCCGCAGGCTGTTGTCGAAGACCTCCGGCGACGAGGATAAGGGGAGTCGTAGCACCCCGTTCTCCTCATGGAGCAGCCCCTCCAAGCAGGCACCGACCTCCCGGCACCAGGGCAAGGCACGCTGGAGCAGGAAACGATCGTCGCCGGTGTAGCGCCAGTGCAGATAGAACAGGTGGCCGATCCACGCGCCTTGGACGGGCGAGAGGCTGTACTGCGGCCAGCCGCCCAAGGGCTGCCCCGCCAGGCTCATCACCCCGGGCACCGCGGCGCCGGGCGCGGCGTAGAAGTCCTTGGCGAACTTCCGGAAGCCGGGCAGCAGGTCCCACATCAGGTCCAGAAACGACGCCCCTTCCTCGAAATGGCCCGCCGTCTGGTAGGCGATGTAGGTCATCTGCGTGTTGAGGTCGTTGTGGTAGTCGCCTTTCCAGGGCGGCAGAGACCCGGCGTCGGCCGTCCACACGCCCTGCAGCGGAATCGGCGGCGCCCCGCGGCGCGAGGCCGACCCGTAGAAATACTGGACCAGGTTGTGATGGCGGAGCAACGCGACGTCGGGCACCTCGACCCGCGACTGCGACCAGAACGTCGACCACCATGCCTTGTGCGCCTCGAACATCCGCTCGTAGCCCGAAGCCAGCGCGGTTTCCACCCGCTTGCGGGCCGAGGCCACCGGATCGGGGCCGTCACGGGTCGAGGTGACGGTGACGGCCAGGACCGTCGCGTCGCCGCTCCTTACGGAGTCGAGACACACGCAGTAGCGCAGCCCGTCGGCAGCCTCCTGGAGGAACCATTGGGCGCGGCCCTGTTGGCCGGTCTGCGGGGCGGGATAGCCGAGTTGCTTCACCGAAGCCGGCGCGAGCAGTCGCAGCGAGTTGGGCTCCACACCGGGGATGCGGACCAGGGCCACCGGCTCGGCGGCGCTGAAGAAGACTTCGAGGGGACCGCCGTCCGGAAACTCCGCCCGGCCGAGGGCGACCGCCATGTCGAGATCGAAACGCTTGACCTGGCGAGCCGCCTCGAAGCCGATTTCCAGACGCCCGGCCGGGATCTTCGTCGGATGGGCGTCGCGGTAGTTGCGATCGAAGATGGCCGTGATCTCCGCGGGCTTCTTCTCACGGACGAGCCGGGCCATGGTGGCCATGGTGAACTTGTCCCACGGCATGTCCTTCGCAGACCGCTCGTCCCACAGATCGCCCCGATCAAGCGAGAGCCGAATCGTGGCCCCTTCGCCCCACAGGAGCCCCCCCAACAGCCCGTTGCCCAGCGGCACCGCCTCGTCCCATGTCGTGATCGGCGCAGCCAGTTCCATCCGCATCGCCTCGCCGGGCGAGTCGGCTCGCGCCGTGACACCGACTGCGGCGATCCAAGCCAAGGCAAAGTACACGAATGTGCGCGAATAGGCCGAGATCATGTCCCCATTCCTCCTCGAAACGCGATGGCCCGAGAAGCCTAACAACCACCACCGGTCGTCAGGCAACCACTTCGAGGGCCATGCCGAGTATCGTAGCCGATTGCTTGCCGGCGTGGTATCTTCTGTACTCGCACAAGCCGCCGCCCCATGGTTTCCGTCCTGTTGCCGTCGGTCGGGAAATCGGCTACATTGGATGCCTTGGTGATGCCTCTCGGGACGGGGGCTGTGTGGGTCCCGTCCTAAAGGTAGCAGCGTCTTGAGAACCGAAGGATCAGAACGATCATGGGCATTCGACCGCGTACGACATTTGTGAAGAGTCTCAAGGCACGCCGGTGCAAGAAGTGCGGCGGGAAGCTGAACACGCAACGGGTCCGCTGCCCAAGGTGCCACGCTGCCCAGGGCCGGCCCGCGAAGAAGGGGAATAGCTGATGGCAGGCGCGTTGATTACCGCCGAGAAGGCGGTTCGGGAACAACTGGATTGGGGGTCGTTGGCATGGTCCTGCCGGCCTTCCAACACGGGGGCCAAGCAGATCGTCGCCATCGAGGTGACGCTGACTCCCGGCGGAGGGCACGCCTTTCACAAGCACCCCAACCAGGAAGAGATGATCTACGTGGTCCAGGGCCAGGTCGAACAGTGGCTGGACCAGGAGAAGCACGAACTCCGTTCGGGCGACGCCGTTTTCATTCCCGCCGACGTGGTCCACGCCTCGTTCAACAAGAGCGGGCAAGATGCGAAGCTGCTGGCCGTTCTCAGCCCGTCGATGGGTGGCCCGACCGGCTATCAGCTCGAAGAAGTGGCCGGCCAAGCCCCCTGGAACACCCTCGGCTAGCCCGGGCGAAGATCACGCAGGAAGCGCGCGACTCCCGGAAGAATCGCCCGCGCTGACCGGCGTCGAGATCCGCATGGACTGGCCGGCCTCTTTGGCCTTGACGTCGAAGCCGTAGGAACTCAATTCCAGGACCAGGCATAGGATGCCGACCAGAAGGGCCGTCACCGACGCAGCCAGGATCACCGTGTAGGGATTCGACTCGGCCAATTTCGCCAGGAAGCCCGGCCCCTTCTCCTTCTCCTCTTTTGCGGGTTCTTCCTCAGCCGCCTCCGGGGTCGCCGCCGCTTCGTCGGCGGGCAGGGGAGAAGCAAGCGAGGCATCGTCATCAAGCGGCAGCGACGCGCCTGCAAGAAGGGGAGACATGTCGGTGGTCTCGTCGCCGGGCAGCGCAGAGGCAGCCGCGTCGGCCAACAACGCGGCGTCATCCGCCGACGGCGCCGCCAACGGCCCCATGTCCCCGAGCAACTCGTCCTCCAGCGGACGGGCTTCGTTCGGCTTCAAATCGTCCAGGTCGTCGTTCGACACAGTCGTTCCTCCGCAGATGACCGCAGGCGCAATCCACCCCCTCGACGCGATCGGCACGCCACCCAAACGCACCGACACTTTCGGGCGTCCCTCCCCTGCATTCTACTCACCCCGATGGGGCCACGCCACAAGAATCCCCGGCCGGGGCGCCGACGGCCCGCGGGTCAAGGCCCAGCAAGGCGCTCGTTGCACTGCTGGACCCGGGCCTTCAGCCCTTCGACGGTCTGGGGAACGATGCCGCGATCCCCTGCGGCGAAAGGGCCCCCCGAGGGGATACACCCTGCAGCTCCCTGAGACGCCGAGGCGCGATGCGATCGCGCTTCCGACGGGCAATCCACCGTCACGCCGGGCGTGCCACCGTGGTGCTCACGCGCAAGGTAGACCGCCAAGGCAAATCCCAATCCGATGTTGAGCACCGCAATGGCCACGATGCAGACGATCATGGCAAGGCCCCTTCCCTCGTAGAGTTTGTCCTGAAGAAACCCCTCTCGCAATGGGGGTAGCGAAAAGACGATTCGACCACTACGGCAACTCTACCCCAGACCTGAACTTCATGCGCGCGATCCACCCTACCCATTTCAGGGGATTAGCTGGTTTCACCAGTTGAGTTCCATCGCCTCTTCCCAGTGGGCGTAGAGCGTCTCCAGGGCCTCCTGGGCTTCCGCGATGTCGGCCTTGACTTGCCGGGCCTTCTGGCCGTCGCGATGGGTCTCAGGCAGCGCCAGGGCGGCGTGGAGACTCTCTACCTGGGCCTCCCGCTCGTGGATTTCCGCCTCAAGGTCCTCCACCTTGCGGTATGGGAACCTCCGCTTACGGCGAGGGGGGGTCGGAGCTTCCGAAGACTTGCTCTCCGGCTTCGGCGGTCTTTCCTCGCATGTGCGGGCGGCATCGCGGGCCAATTCCGCCGGGCCGGCCGACTGCCCGCTCTGGACCAAATGCACGTAAGCGTCGTAGTTGCCCTCGACGATGCGGAACCGCTCGCGCTCGGCCACCAGAAGATGATCGGCCACCCGGTTGATGAAGTAGCGGTCGTGGCTCACCAAGAGCACGGTGCCGTCGAACTTGCGCAGCGCGTTTTCGAGGGCGTCGCGGGCCCAGAGGTCGAGGTGGTTGGTCGGCTCGTCGAGCACCAGGAAGTTGGCCTCCTGGGCGGCGAGCCGGGCCAGGGCGGCGCGGCATCGCTCGCCGCCGCTGAGGCTGGCGACTCGTTGAAGGCCCGTGTCGCCGACGATTCCGAACCGGGCCAGAAGCGAACGGCGCTGCTGTTCGTTGAGTTCGTTGGAGGCGCGACGACCGGAGGGGCTCTCCACGTGGTCGCGTCTCTCGGAGACGCCGGGCTCCGGTCTCGGAGAGACCGAGCCACGTGCCCCAGGCCGGATGGCGTCGACGACCTGCGCCGAGTCGCTCAGTCCGCCGAGGTGTTGATCGAAGTAGCCGACCGCCACGCCCGTCCCGAGGATGGCTCGGCCGGCGTCGGGTTCCTCCTCGCCGAGGAGGCACCGCAGCAAGGTCGTCTTGCCGCAGCCGTTCGGGCCGAGGATCGCCCATCGCTGGCCGCGCGTGACGTCGAGCGCGAGGTCCTCGAACAGCGGCCGGTCGAACGACTTCGCCAGGCCCTCGGCCCTGAGGACGATGTCGCCGCTCCGCTCGGCCGGCGGAAACGCCATGGGCGGGGCGGTGATTTCGCGCGGCGGATCGACGGGCACGATCCGCTCGAGCTTCTTGCGGCGGTCTTCCGCCTGCGCGTGTTTCTGCCCGTAGTGGTGGCGACGGATGAACTCCTTGGCCTTGGCGATCTCCTCCTGCTGCCGCTCGTAGGTGCGGCGCTCCACGAGGAGCCGCTCCGCCTTCTGCTGCCAGTAGGCCGAAAAATTGCCGGAATAGCTCTCGACCGTGCCGTGAAAAAGCTCCAGGGTGCGGTTGGTCACCTTGTCGAGGAAGTAGCGGTCGTGGCTCACGACGATCATCGCCGCCGAGTGGCCGGCAAGGAACTCTTCGAGCCACTCGGTTGCATGGATGTCGAGGTGGTTCGAGGGCTCGTCCAGGAGCATCAGGTCGGGCTCGGCGAGGAGGAGCTTCAGGAGCATGAGCCGGTTCTGCTCGCCCCCGCTGAGACTCTCCACCGTCTGCGAAAACGTCCGTTTGGGGAAGCCCAGTCCGTCGAGCACGCGTTCGATCTTGTGGTCCAGATTGTACGCGTCGTGGCGATGGAGATCCTGCTGGAGCTGATCGAAGCGGGCGGCCAGGCGGCGGTGTTCGGACTCGTCGGACGCCCGGGCCATGGCATGGGCCACCTCGACCGCTTCGTGTTGAAGGCGGAGGAGAGGATCCAGTGCGCTTCGGGCCTCGTCCCAGAGGGTCCGGCCCGGCACGATCTCCGGCTGCTGTTCGAGATAGCCGAGACGAATGGCCGGGTGCAGCGCGGTGCTGCCGCCGTCGGGATCCTCCTTGCCTGCCAGGATCCGCAAGAGGGTGGTCTTGCCCGAACCGTTGGGCCCTACCAGCCCGATCCGCTCGCCCGGCCGGACCTCGAACGTCACCCCCGCCAACACCGGCTCGGGCCCATAGTGCTTCCGGACATTCTGAACGTCGAGAACGATCATCCCGCCTTCCGCAGCACCCTCGGCCACCTTCCTGGCCGCACGGCAAATCCTCCATGATATCGGGTGCCCGCACGGTTGGCAAACCGCGTTTGGTTTGTGGATGGGGCGGCATGCTCTCACGACGCGAAGCGTTGGGTGAGCATGGAAGCCGCCATGACGGCCTCCATGCCGACCCTCGGCTGCGCCGAGTGACGGCATGCCACCCAAGCTGCCGAAGATGTCCGTTGTTTGCCCGCCAATCCTCAGTATTCGCGGTTCTTGAGGACCCCCGGCTGCGGCACGGGGTACTTGCCGTCCGGGCGGAGTTCCAGCGGGGCGGGCCCGCCGTCGGTGAGCTGATCGACCTTCGGGGCGAACTCGTGCTGGCAGTTGAGCGCCTCCTCGAAGGTCACGGTCTGGCCGGTGTGGGCCGCCATCCGGCCCATCGACGTGACCAGGCTGGCCTCGGCCCCGCGCTTCACCTCGTTGTACGGCTTGTCCTGGCGGATGGCCTCGATGAGGTCGTCCCATTCGAGCTGGTAGGGGCTCTGTTCGGGCTGCGGGTAGGCCCAGATCAGCTCTTCCTTGGTCATGTTCTGGCCTTTGAAGGTGCGGACCTTGCCCGGCGTATGGGCCGAGGTGGAGATGACCGCCGCTCCCTTGGTGCCGTGGGCGAAGCTGGCGAACCGGCTGACGCAGCCGGGCATCTGCCGCCCGTAGTAGTAGAGCTTCGTGCCATCGGCGAAGGTGTACTCGACGGAGTAGGTGTCGAGGTTCTGGTCGACGTTCTCGCCGCGGTAGTGGCGG
>Ga0067045_1032452_pt1 | contig 10196 bp, 10 predicted proteins | sample TerdegcTABiofilm_FD_59184 | JGI IMG/M metagenome (GOLD analysis project Ga0067045, IMG submission 59184) | Combined Assembly of (Gp0054472, Gp0054536) Wastewater bioreactor microbial communities from Singapore -Terephthalate degrading... | reverse complement strand
CGGGCTGCCGGCTTGCGGCTCGGACGCTCGCCTTCGATATGCGGCTCACGTGCTGGACGCGGCGTGGTAGCCGGGGCACCGGCGGCTGGACGCAAGGTGCGTACACGCTCGGTCTTGCCCATTGGGCGCGACGATTTACGCTGCATGCGGTCAAGCTTGTCTTTGCTCTTGGCATTCATCTGCGGCATCGCGACCGGCGTCAGGCCAACCTCGGCACTCAGAATGTCGACTTCGTACTGGCTCATTTCGCGCCAGCGGCCCATCGGCAGGTCGGAGTTGAGGAACACCGGACCGAAACGCACGCGCTTCAGACGGCTGACCACCAGGCCCTGGGATTCCCACAGGCGACGCACTTCGCGGTTGCGACCTTCCATCACCACGCAGTGATACCAATGGTTGAAACCTTCACCACCGGGCGCCTGCTTGATGTCGGTGAACTTGGCCGGGCCGTCTTCGAGGACCACGCCCGCCTTCAGGCGCTCGATCATCTCGTCGTCGACTTCGCCACGCACACGTACCGCGTACTCACGGTCCATTTCGTAGGAAGGGTGCATCAGGCGGTTGGCCAGCTCACCGTCGGTGGTGAACATCAGCAGGCCAGTGGTGTTGATGTCCAGGCGGCCGATGTTGATCCAGCGTCCTTCTTTGGGACGCGGCATCTTGTCGAACACGGTCGGACGGCCTTCCGGATCGACACGGGTGCAGATTTCGCCGTCGGGTTTGTTGTACATGATCACGCGGCGGACCGATTCGGCCGCTTCTTCACGCTTGATCACCTTGCCATCGATGGTGATGGCGTCGTGCATGTCGACACGCTGACCGAGCGTGGCGTCTTTGCCATTGACCTTGATTCGGCCGTGGCTGATCCAGGCTTCTACGTCACGGCGCGAGCCGACGCCGATACGGGCGAGGACTTTCTGCAGTTTTTCGCCTGCTGGGCCGATTTCCTGGTCGTCTTTCTGGTCGTTGATACTCATCTGGGCACCTCCCGGTGTGGTCTGTTCAGGCGTGGCCTGAAGTCGTAAAAGCGGGTCGTTTGGCGAAGGGATCGCCAAAGGGTCGCGAATCATACGCTCATGGCGCGGCTCGCGCATCAGAGACTAGCTGATAAACGGTCGACTATCGTTTTTTTCCGCCGATCGGTGTCAGTCGTCGAACTGGCGGCGCTCGGCCTCGATGGCCTGGGCCAGCGCCAGGGCCTCGGCTTCTTCGTCGCTCAACTGGGGTGGCGGCGGCTCCAGGGCGGCGACCGCGGCCAGGAGTTTTTCCCGGGCCTGGGCGACCCCCAAAATGTCGGGTTCTGGTTCTGGTTCTGGTTCTGGCTCGGCTTGAGCCTCGACCTCGACTTCAGGCACTGCCTCGTCCGTCTCCGGTTGCTCGCCGGGCTCGCCATCGCGCAGCAGGTCGTCGAAGTCGGTCTTGATCCCCTCCTCCATCGAGTCCAGCTCCAGCAACAGGCTATGGAAGCTGGTTTCGTCCTTCGGCTCTTCCGGCTCGGCACTGGCGTCGGCCAGCGCTTGCAGGCTGGGCGGAACCGGGGCGTCGTCGAACTCGAGCATCGGCTCAGGCTCCAGCTCGCGCAGCTCGGCCAGCGGCGGCAGGTCGTCGAGGTTCTGCAGGTTGAAATGGTCGAGGAAGGCCTTGGTGGTGGCGAACATCGCCGGTCGCCCCGGGACTTCGCGGTAGCCGACGATCCTGATCCACTCGCGCTCCAGCAGGGTCTTGACGATGTTGCTGTTGACCGCCACACCCCGCACGTCCTCGATCTCGCCACGGGTGATCGGCTGGCGATAGGCAATCAGCGCCATGGTCTCCAGCATGGCCCGCGAGTAGCGCTGCGGGCGTTCTTCCCACAGGCGTCCGACCCAGGGCGAGAACTTTTCGCGAATTTGCAGACGGTAGCCCGAGGCGACTTCCTTCAACTCAAAGGCCCGGCCCTCGCAGGATTTTTCCAGAATCGCCAGGGCTTTCTTGAAGACCGGTGGTTCCGGGCGCTCGCCCTCCTCGAAGAGCTCGAACAGGCGCTCCATCGATTGCGGTTTTCCCGAGGCCAACAGAAAGGCTTCAAGCAGTGGCGCCAGCTCGCGGGGTTCACTCAGATTCATGGATTTTGCTCGTTATTCGGCTCGCGCCCGCACATGGATAGCCGCAAAGGGCTCATTCTGCACCAGCTCGACCAGGGATTCCTTGACCAGTTCGAGGATCGCCATAAAGGTCACGACCACACCCAGGCGTCCTTCTTCTGCGGTGAACAGCTCGACAAAGGGCACAAAACCGCCACCCTTGAGCCGCTCCAGCACATCACTCATGCGCTCGCGGGTCGACAATGCCTCGCGGCTGACCTGATGGCTTTCAAACATGTCGCCACGGCGCAAAACCTCGGCCATGGACAGCAGCAACTCGCTGAGCCGGACTTCCGGCAACAGCTTGCGCGCCCGCGCCTCGGGGGCGTCCAGCTTGGGCACCACCACGTCACGGCCGACCCGACTCAGGCCATCGATGCCTTCGGCCGCGGCCTTGAAGCGTTCGTATTCCTGCAGGCGACGGATCAGTTCGGCGCGCGGATCGTCTTCTTCCGCTTCGATCTCTGCCGAACGCGGGAGCAGCATGCGCGACTTGATCTCGGCCAGCATCGCCGCCATCACCAGGTACTCGGCGGCCAACTCCAGGCGCACCGACTGCATCAACTCGACGTACCCCATGTACTGCCGGGTAATTTCCGCCACCGGAATGTCGAGGATGTTGATGTTCTGTTTGCGGATCAGGTACAGCAACAGGTCGAGCGGACCTTCGAAGGCCTCGAGAAAAACCTCGAGGGCGTCCGGGGGAATGTACAGGTCCTGCGGCATTTCCATGACCGCCTGGCCGTAGACCATGGCAAACGGCAGTTCCTGCTGCGCGCCCGCCTGGCTGTCGACGGTTTCCACCACCGACATTCAGGCCTCGGCCATGAACGGGGCCGGGTCGCCGCAGCCGACGCGGATCACTTCTGGCTCGCCGTCGGCCAGGTTGATCACCGTGGAGGCCTTGATGCCGCCAAAACCGCCGTCGATGATCAGGTCGACCTGATGTTCGAGCAACTGGCGCATTTCGTAGGGATCGCTCAAGGGATCCGTGTCACCGGGCATGATCAGGGTCACGCTCATCAGCGGCTCGCCCAGTTGTTCGAGCAGGGCCAGGGCGATCGGATGACTCGGCACCCGCAGGCCGATGGTGCGTTTTTTCGGGTGCAGCAGCAGGCGCGGCACCTCGCGGGTGGCGTTGAGAATGAAGGTGTACGGGCCCGGCAGGTGGGCCTTGAGGATGCGGAAGGTGCCGGTGTCGATCTTGGCGAACACCCCCAATTGCGACAGGTCGCTGCAAATCAGCGCAAAGTTGTGCTTTTCGTCCAACTGCCGCAAGCGTCGCACGCGCTCTACGGCATTCTTGTCACCGATCTGGCAACCAATGGCGTAGGACGAGTCGGTGGGATAGATCACCACCCCGCCGGCGCGGATGATTTCGACAGCCTGTTTAATCAGGCGCGCTTGTGGGTTTTCCGGATGAATCTGGAAAAATTGACTCACATTTTCTACCTGTTCAGACGGCGGCAATAATTGGGTCATGTTTGAATCGACACCAAAGCGGTGGCAGATCCTCCGGAAGCGGGCGGTACTCGCCGATCTCGGACCAACCTCCGGGGCCATGGAAATCACTGCCGGCACTGACCAGCAGACCGAACTCACGCGCCAGAATGGCCAGGCTGCCGACCTGCTCGGCCGGTTGATGCCCGTTGACCACTTCGATAGCGTGACCACCTGCTTGAATATAGTCGCCAATCAGGCGCCGGCGTTTGCTGCGAGTGAAATCGTAGTGCCACGGATGGGCCAGGCTGACCCAGGCACCGGCGGCGCGTAGGGTGGCGACGGTTTCCTCGAGGGTCGGCCAGTGCTGTTTGACGTCCCCCAGCTTGCCGGCGCCCAGCCATTTGCGGAACGCTTCGGCGCGGTCCTTGACGTAGCCGGCGCGCACCAGATAGTCGGCGAAGTGCGGGCGGGCCGGGGCGTTGCCGCTGTCGCCGAGTTCCTGCTGGATCGCCCGCGCGCCTTCCAGCGCCCCGGGCATGCCCTTGAGCTCCAGCTTGCGGCTGATTTCTTCCGAGCGCAGCCAGCGCCCGTCATGCAACCGGGCGATGGCCTCGACCAGCGCCGGGGCGTTGACGTCGAAGCCGTAGCCCAGCACGTGAATGGTGGCGCCCCCCCAGGTGCAGGACAACTCGACACCGTTGACCAACTGCATGCCCAGGGCCTGCGCGGCGACGCGGGCCTCATCGAGACCTTCGAGGGTGTCGTGGTCGGTCAGGGCCAGGACTCGCACGCCTTTCTCAAACGCCCGCGCCACCAGTACCGCAGGCGCCAGGGCGCCATCGGAGGCCGTGCTATGGCAGTGCAAATCAACATTCACAGGATGTGTAACCTCAAATCAGCTGGCGCTATCGCGACCCAATATGTTTGTTATTATGCCGCCACATCCTGCTTCTGGCTGCCACTGTGAAACAATTCATCGACTTCATCCCGCTCCTGCTGTTTTTCATCGTCTTCAAAATCGACCCCCGGGTCGTCGACATCGCCGGCTATCCATTGACTGTAGGCGGTATTTATAGCGCCACCGCGATGCTCATCGTCAGCTCCCTGGTGGTCTATGGCACCTTGTTCATCACCCAGCGCAAACTGGAAAAAAGCCAATGGCTGACCCTCGTCGCCTGCCTGGTGTTCGGTAGCCTGACCCTGGCCTTCCACAGCGAAACCTTCCTCAAGTGGAAGGCGCCGGTGGTCAACTGGCTGTTCGCCCTGGGGTTTATCGGCAGTCACTTCATCGGCGAGCAACTGCTGATCAAGCGCATCATGGGTCACGCGCTGACCCTGCCGGATGCGGTATGGACCCGCCTGAACATCGCCTGGATTGGCTTCTTCCTGTTTTGCGGGGCCGCTAACCTGTTCGTCGCGTTTACCTTCCAGAGCATCTGGGTCGACTTCAAGGTCTTCGGCAGCCTGGGCATGACCCTGCTGTTCCTGGTGGCCCAGGGTATCTACCTGTCCCGCCACCTGCACGATGCCGATCCCACTACGCCAAAAACCGAGGACTGACATGCTTTACGCAATTATTGCCACAGACGTCGCCAACTCCCTGGAGGCTCGCCTGGCCGCCCGCCCTGCGCACCTAGAGCGCCTGCAACAGCTCAAGGCCGAAGGCCGCGTGGTCCTGGCCGGTCCGCACCCGGCAGTGGACAGCAATGACCCGGGCGCCGCAGGTTTCACCGGCAGCCTGATCGTCGCCGAATTCGCCTCCCTCGAAGCTGCCCAGGCCTGGGCCGATGCCGACCCGTACATCGACGCCGGTGTCTACGCCAACGTCCTGGTCAAGCCGTTCAAGCAAGTCCTGCCTTAAGCCTGGCGGCGCGGTGAACCTTGTGTTCATCGCGCACTCCATAGTGCTCGCGATCGTTGTTTCAACCCACCTGTCTCAGGTTTTTTACCCGCCCCTGCCGCGCTGACCACTCAGCCGCACGGGTTCGTCGTGGCATGCCAGTCGCGCGCCCGGCCCTGCATTGCGATATCGTTGCCAGGGATGGACACCCCCCACATCGACAATGGCTAAATTGAGTAAGTCATGAGCGAGCTGTTACTGATTGATGATGACCAGGAGCTGTGTGAGCTTCTCGGTAGCTGGCTGAGCCAGGAAGGCTTTGTAGTGCGCGCCTGCCATGACGGCCTGAGCGCCCGCCGCGCCCTGGCCGAGTCCGCGCCGGCGGCCGTGGTGCTGGACGTGATGCTGCCCGACGGCAGTGGCCTGGAGCTGCTCAAGCAACTGCGCAGCGACCATCCCGAACTGCCGGTGCTGATGCTGTCGGCCCGTGGCGAACCGCTGGACCGGATCCTCGGCCTGGAGCTGGGGGCCGACGACTACCTGGCCAAGCCCTGCGATCCCCGGGAACTGACCGCCCGCCTGCGCGCCGTACTGCGCCGCAGTCACCCGGCGGCTGTGTCCAGCCAGGTGGAACTCGGCGACCTGTGCTTCAGCCCCGCGCGGGGCGTGGTCAACATTGACCAGCAGGAATACACCTTGACCGTCTCCGAAAGCCGCCTGCTCGAAGCCCTGCTCAAGCAGCCTGGCGAGCCGCTGGACAAGCAGGAACTGGCGCAGATCGCCTTGGGCCGCAAGCTGACCCTCTACGACCGCAGCCTGGACATGCACGTCAGCAACCTGCGCAAGAAGATCGGCCCCCACCCCGATGGCCGCCCGCGCATCGTGGCCCTGCGCAGCCGGGGTTACTACTACAGCCTCTGAGTGCACACGGCCGGCGCCAATGTCAGGAGCGCGTGCGACCGTCTTTACCCAAGCTTTACGCTTCGCTGACCGCCGCTGACCTTGATCTGCGTAATCTGCACTCATCCGGAACACACCGGGAACGAGACAAGGAGATACACCATGCGCAAGACTCTTATCGCTCTGCTGTTCGCTGCCGCCCTGCCCACCGTTGCCATGGCCATGCCAGAAGGCCAGGGGCCGATGGGCCCGATGGACGGCCCACGCCATGGCGCTCAGATGCACGATCACGGCAAGGGCCCTTACAGCCAGCTGGACCTGAGTCGCGAACAACGCGAGCAGATCCGCAAGATCATGGGCGAGCAGATGCACGAGCGTAAGCAGCTCGTCGATAAATACCTGGAAAAACTGTCGCCAGCCGACCAGAAAGCCATGAAAGACGAAATGGCCGCCCGTCACCAGAAAGCCGAAGCCGAGGTCCGTGCGCTGCTCAAGCCTGACCAGCAGCAGAAGTTCGACGCCATCCAGAAAAAACAAGCCGAACGCAAGGCTGAATGGGCCGAGTTCAAGGCATGGAAAGCGCAACAACCGCAAAAAGCGCAATAATGCTCTAGCGCTCCTCCCCCAGCCCAATGGTCCCCGCCATTGGGCTTTCCTTGTTTGAGGGTTTCCCGTGCGTTCATTGTTCTGGCGCATTCTCGCCAGTTTCTGGTTGGCCATCGCCCTGGTTGCAGGGCTGTCGATACTGCTTGGGCACATGCTGAACCAGGACGCCTGGATTCTCAGTCGGCATCCGGGCCTCAATACTCTGGCGCAGCAGTGGACCCAGCTGTACGAGGAAAACGGTGAGGACGCCGCGCAAACGCTGCTGGAAAAACGTAAACGGCGCTATCACATCGACGTTCAGGTGCTCAACGAAAGCGGGGACCCGGTGGTGCGCGGAACCTTCCCGCGTCGCGCGGCGGCGTTCGAGGCCCGACAGAACGACAGTAACGACCGGCACCTGCCCTGGCGGCGCTTGACCGCCGAGTACACCAGCCCAAAAACCGGTGAAACCTACCTGCTGATCTACCGCATCCCCCACCCGGAGCTCGACAGCTGGCACCGCGAAAGCCTGCTTTGGCCCCTGAGCGCGTTGGGTATTGCGCTGGTGGTGCTGACCCTGTTCAGCCTGCTGGTGACGCTGTCCATCACCCGCCCCCTGAGCCGCTTGCGCGGCGCGGTGCATGACCTGGGCCAGACCACGTACCAACAGAACAGCCTGGCGCGCCTGGCCAACCGACGCGACGAGTTCGGGGTGCTGGCCAATGACTTCAACCGCATGGGCGCACGTCTGCAGAGCCTGATCGGCAGCCAGCGGCAATTGCTGCGTGACGTGTCCCACGAACTGCGCTCACCCCTGGCGCGCTTGCGCATCGCCCTGGCCCTGGCCGAGCGGGCAGGCCCCGAAGAACGGGAAAAACTCTGGCCCCGCCTGACCCGCGAATGCGACCGCCTGGAGGCCTTGATCAGTGAAATCCTGGTATTGGCGCGGGTCGATGCCGATAACGCCAGTGCCGAGGCGGTGGACCTCAACCTGCTGCTGGGCAGCGCGCAGCGCGATGCCCAACTCGCCTCGCCGGACCAGCAGATCAGGGTCGAAGCCGAACCGAACCTGCAGCTCAAGGGCTGGCCGACCATGATTGAGCGTGCCCTGGACAACCTGTTGCGTAACGCCCAGCGCTTCAACCCGAGCGGACGGCCGATCGAAGTCCTGGCCCGGCACCAGGGTGAACGTATTGTGCTCAGCGTGCGCGACCACGGCCCCGGGGTCGACGCCGAGCATCTGGCGCAGTTGGGTGAACCCTTTTACCGTGCCCCCGGCCAGACCGCCCCCGGCCATGGCCTGGGCCTGGCCATCGCCCGCCGCGCCGCCGAACGCCACGGCGGCAGCCTGACCCTGGCCAATCACCCGGAAGGTGGATTCATCGCCAGCCTGGAGTTGCCACTGGAGCCGGGAGCCAGCACCTGAGCCCGGCTCCGCCTTTTTGGGGAGCTGACGCCCGCTTTTGGCTCGCCAGCGATGGTCATAGGTATCTACACAACTGTGGTGCGACGTTGCACCTGTGGAGAGAGAACCTGCTTGGGTCGTGACCTCTGGGCCTCTGGGGTGTTGGATTAGACCGAGTACATATCCATTTCTTCGGTAACGGCCTCCTATGGTTCCGCCTGACGGCGGCTCACTTTTGAGAAGCGCAAAAGTAAGCAAAACGCTCTTACCCGGTATGACTCACCCACATGGGTTACAAATCAGTTCACGCACATAGGTAACAGTTATTAACTGGCATGGTCGATTTCGTGAGGATCTGACCATGCCCTGGAGAGAGCTGAAACCTATGGATCGAAAAGTGATGTTCATCGCTGCTTATCTGGCGGACAAACACACCTTCAGCAAGCTGTGCAGTGACTACGAGATCAGTCGAAAGACTGGCTATAAATGGGTCGAGCGATACAAAGCTGAAGGGCCTAGTGGGCTTGAGGAACGCAGCCGTTGCCGGCACAACCAGAGCTACGTGGTGCCTGTCGCTGTTAGGCAGGCAATCATCGAGCTTCGGTCTATCGGAGAAACAACTCCAGGGCCTAAGACGATCCAAAATGACTTGCTCAAGCGCTTTCCCGATCAGGATCCGCCGTCAAAAACGACCATCTACAACATCCTTAAAGCAGCCGACTTAATTACGCCGCAGCGTGTACGACGGCGTGTCGCGGTCTATCCCAAACCTTTGAGCAAGGCAGAAATACCTAATCAGCTCTTTAGCGCGGACTACAAGGGCCAGTTTCTGACGGGCGCCGGAGTTTGGTGCTATCCACTGACGATCATGGATCACGCCAGCCGTTTTCTACTGGCCTGCCAGAGTATGTCCAGTACCAATCTGAAGGAGACCCAACAGACCTTTGAGCGAGTTTTTCGCGAGTACGGGTTGCCGGAGCGTATTCGGACTGACAATGGTGTGCCATTTGCCAGTACCGGCCGTGCCGGGCTGTCGCAGCTGTCGATATGGTGGCTGCGACTAGGGATTATTCCTGAGCGAATTGAGCCTGGCCGTCCGGACCAGAATGGGCGTCACGAACGCATGCACCGAACGCTGAAAAGTACCTTGCCTCAACCGCCTGCCATTCCTTGGGAGGCTCAGCAGAGACAGTTTGACCGCTTTGTGCAGCACTACAATTATGAGCGGGGGCACGAGGCGCTTGACCAGAAAACGCCTGCTTCCTGCTATTCACCCTCGACTCGGACTTACCCGGAAAAGTTGCCTGAAATGGGGTATGCGAGCCACGTGGAGTGTTACCTGGCTGATAGTAATGGAATCATTAATCGAGCAGGTCTGCGGATTTATATAGCCAATGTGCTTAAGCATCAGACCATTGGAATGGAGATGATCAGTGATGATGTGTGGGAGGTGATATTCGGTCCGGTAATCCTAGGCCGGGTCTATGCTAGAGAGGCAAAGAACGGGTACGTGTCGATAACAGTGTTACCTATGTAAAGGTACTTTTTTGTAACCCATGTGGTTGTCCCGTACATACCCCACCACTCGGTGCCTCGCTTAGGCTCGGCATGCCCGTACTCCGACCAGCGTGGTTAACGGGGCGCCCAGGATCAAAAACAAAGCGAGGCGGCCTTAGAGCCGACCTGATCGCTAGGGCATGTGCGGTGTGGCTTCTACTTCCTAAGACGCTGACGAAGTCAGCAATCTTTTGATCTGGCTTTTGCTTTCGCTTTCGCTTTCGCTTTGGCTTTGGCTCTGGCTTTTGATCCTGGGGCCCCGTTAACCACGCTGGCCGAACGCAGGCTTGAAGCCGTGGGTAACCCGGCAGGACGCCGGGTTAGCCGCCCCGCGCCATGGATG
>Ga0067045_1005438_pt1 | contig 10200 bp, 10 predicted proteins | sample TerdegcTABiofilm_FD_59184 | JGI IMG/M metagenome (GOLD analysis project Ga0067045, IMG submission 59184) | Combined Assembly of (Gp0054472, Gp0054536) Wastewater bioreactor microbial communities from Singapore -Terephthalate degrading... | reverse complement strand
AGTGGTGGTAAGGAGGTATCCTATGGTTAAGAAGATCTTAGCAGTTATTCTAGGTTCAATTACTCTGCTTTTATCAGGCGGAGCAAATCTCAAGTGGTGGTAAGGAGGTGTCCTATGGTTAAGAAGATCTTAGCAGTTATTCTAGGATTAATTACTCTGCTTTTATCAGGCGGAGCAAATCTCAAGTGGTGGTAAGGAGGTGTCCTATGGTTAAGAAGATCTTAGCAGTTATTCTAGGNTNAATTACTCTGCTTTTATCAGGCGGAGCAAATCTCAAATGGTGGTAAGGTTCCTGTAGAATCTATACATTAAGATTCCACCTAATATAGCTGTAGTAATATTTATAGAAAATACACCTGTGCTTCCTATAAATGAATATAAAGTTGCACCTAAAAATGGTCCTAGAATACCTCTTATACCTACAAAAGTAGAATGCAATGCCATATAACTAGCTATCTCTGTACTTGGAGCAATACGTAGAATTGTATTCATAACCCCTAGATCTATTCCAGCATTAGTAATTCCACTTACAACGGCAGAAATCACTACAAATAGATAAATAGGTCTAATAGAAGCCAGGAGGTATCCTAGCGGTATTAAAAAATCTAAAAGAAAAACTAAAGCAAGAACATGGATGGGATTACCTCTGTCTATATATCTACCCCAAAATATGTAGGATACTGCAGATAAGCTAGAGCTGATTGTAGATATAAAGCCGACCTGTACAGAAGTAGCTTTAAGTCTATCTACAAGTACAATAGGGTATATAGGATTTGAAAGCCAGTTACCAAGACCATACATAAAAAATATAATTAGATAGGTGCCAAATTTCCTATCTAAAAATGGAATGGCTAGTATATTTTTGATAGATACGTAAGAAGTGCTAGAAAGGGAATAGTCCGGTCGTAAGTTTACCTTGCTAAATATCAAGCTAGATATTATACCAAATATCGATCCTAAAAAGAATGTCCATTTAAAACCAATAGAAGAGATTAAATGTCCTGCTATAGGAGTAATAATTATAACAACTAAGTTATTAACCATTCTTACAATACCCATAAGTCTAGCCCTAACAATATCAGGATACATAGCCTTTATAACCTCTACATATGCAGGAGTTGAAATATACGAAATAATCTGATACATAAGGATGATAAGTAGAAAGGCAGTTATAGAAGATACTAATGGGGTAAGGAGAAATACTCCTCTAGCCAGAGCACTTGGAATTACCACCATTTTCAATTTATCTCTCTTAGCCCTAATTATATATCCCCAATAAAATGAGAATATCTGGCCAATACCTGCTGCCGATGATATGATTGATAGATGAAAAGGGGAAGCAGAAAACTGCCTTCTAGCAATTACTCCAAAGAAGGGTGTGGTAGAAGCAAGAAATACACCAACAAAGATAGTAGATAGTAAATCTTTTTTAAAGGAGTCTTTAATTCTATGCATCTATGTCTTCTATGCTTTTCTCTATTATACGAAAGTTTTCTGCCCCTAAACGATTAACTTTTTTTTCAGGAAGAGAAATGACTTCTAATTTGTAAGAATACTTACCCACTTTGAGATCTATTATATCTCCCTCTTTTACAATTCTTCCAGCCTTCCCTTTACTTCCGTTTACTAAAACTAGACCTCTATCGCATAATTCATTTGCTATAGTACGTCTCTTTATCAAACCAGAAGCCTTTAAAAATACGTCTAATCTCATTTTCCTATGTTTACATAGTAGACAATATTTGCACTAGATTTTAGTTCTTGGATCCAATTAGAGTATTCCTTTTGTACTATATCTTCTATATACCTCTCTCTTACCTTATCTTTTACTTCCTCAAATGTTACCGATCGAGGAGCCTTCTTATCCAATACTTCTACTATCTCATAGCCAAAAGATGTTTTAACTATTGGTGATCTCTCTCCCGCATTTAATGCAAATACAACCTTCTCCAAGGCAGGATCTAATACACCTCTACCTATCCACCCCAGATCACCACCTTGAGATTTAGAAGCAGTGTCTATAGATCTCTCCTGAGCTAACTTACTAAAATCTCCACCCTTTTTCAGTTCGTCCTCGACCTGCTGTGCCTCCTCTAAAGTCTTGAGTAATATATGCCTTAACTTGAGCTGTTCTTTCTCGTCGAAGACGCTCTTATTTTTATTAAAGTAATCAAGTAACTCTTTATCTGTTATATCTCTACCTTTTACAATGATTCTCTCTGCTAATAATCTAGGTACAAGCTGTTCTTTTAGAGACTCTTCAGTCAAACCATACATAGAGAGAAAAGATATAAATTTTTCTTGAGAACCAAAACTATCTCTAATCTGAGAGATTCTATCTTCGATCTCTTTGTCAGAGATAGATATACCTTCTTCTTTTGCCTTTTGATAGATTAGTTTACTCTCTATAAGCCAATCTAAGACATTACTTCCACCCTGTTCCATCACTGCCTTTATAAAGTCGTCCTTCTTAATTATTTCACCATTTATCGAAACTAAACCTATCCTAGCAGGAGAATTAAACCATAGATACGTAATTATATTTGATGCAATTAATATTCCTATAATTATTCCAAATACCCAGAACCATTTACTACTAAAGACACGTCCCTTTTCTACACTTTGCGGTTTTATTTCTTGTGTCTGATTCTCTGTTGTCACAGTATATTACCTCCTTTTCAATCTTCACTTTCCCAGCCAAAGAACTCTGATATAGAGTCAGAAATCCTTACCTTAGCCTCACTGGTAATTTCATTAATACTCTCCAAGATGAATAGAGAAGTTATAGGGATAGAGAAAGCATCCCTTACTTTGGGAGAACCTAAAATAACTATTCCTACACCTACTACTTGAGCGTTAAATTCTTTCAGTAAAGCTATAGCTCCTCTTACAGTTCCTCCACCCCGCAAGAAATCATCTATAAATATAGCCCTCTCTCTCCCTTCTAAAGCCTTCCTACCTAGAGTCATTAGTTGGACCTTTTGAGTAGAACCAGATATATAATTTATAGATACAGTAGGACCTTCGGTAGGTCTATTTTCTCTTCTTATAATGACAAGAGGAAGTCCCATATATCTAGCAGTCATTATAGCTGTAGGAATCCCTTTAGTCTCCATAGTAACTATAACATCTGGACTAAATTTATTAAATACTGTAGCAAAGATTTCCCCAAACTTAGATGTAATACTTGGATGGTTGAAAAGATCAGTCGTATAGATGAATCCACCGGGTAATACTCTACCCCGCTCTTCTAATCTCTCCTTAATATCTTCAAGAAATTTCCTCGCCTCTTCCGAACTTACTATAGGAACAAATCTGATTCCTCCGCCTACCCCAGAACTACTCTGCACCTCACCTGTGCCCCAAGTCTCAACTGCCTCTCTTATTAAGGAGAGGTCCTCACTTATTGTAGAACGAGCTATCTTATACTTATCGGCTAACTCATCTAATGATACTAGTTCTCCGGACCTCTTTATAAGTTCTTGCGATAATATAATTAATCTCTCTTGTCTAGAAAGCCTGTTTGCCAAGTCTTTCCTCCACAAACTCTAATTGTAATTGATTATCGACATCAAAACTAATCTCAGGATACTCCATCAGGACTGCCTGAGCCCTTCCGCCCAGTATCTTTGTAGCTCTAGCCTCGAGGGTAGAGATTCTGACTGTCCCAAGTATATAACCAATGATAATATTTATTCCAAAGAGCTTAGCCAAGTAAAGTGGATTCTTTCTACTAGATATTGTCTTTTCTAAGAGTTCTCTTTTAGATAATATATGTGATGGACTTACCACAATAAGATTTCCACCATTAAAATATCCTTCCCTTACTTTTACGTATGTCCTACGGGCATTTGGGAAGAATCTCTCTAGGACCTCCTTTTTCACAAAAGAATAACAAAAGGCTGCAGAACTATCACATCTAGATAAAAATTCATCTATCATATATGACTTAATCAGAGGAATATCTGAGGTCAAGACTAGGATCTGACTCTCTTCCTTAAAAAACTCTAAAGCTTTTATAAGATTAGAAAATAGACTCCCTGAATCGGGAAGAGAATAGTCTACCTTTAAGGGTATATTCGAAAGTACATCTAAATCACCTATATAGAGGATCTCATCTACATTCTTAGCGTTCCTTAGAGCTTCTAATACGTAAGCTACCATAGGTTTACCAAGTATAGGAATAGCGCCTTTACTTGTGACAGCTTGATTTTTAAATGCCCTTAGACTTTTTCTCCCGCCACCTGCCATAATTACAGCTTTATACACCATTGAAGCCTCCAACTAATTCTACACTAAAGGCTCTAAGATTAAATTTCTTCCTCAGTATATTGGCAAGTAGATCACATTTTTCCTTATCTTCCTGAAGGGAGAATAGAGTAGGACCACTGCCAGATAAAGAAACATTTTCTATACCAAGAGACTCTAAGATATCTTTCACTTCTCTTACCTTTGGTATTCTAAAGACAAGACTAGCAAATCTATTAAAGAGAAATCTATTTAGTTCTTGGATATCTATCTTGCTATTTTTACTCAATATGTTCAGCAAGATTGAAGGTATTCTAAAAGGATAAAGTGGGACTACAATATTTTTGTAAGCCCAATGAGTAGAGACCTCTACATCTGGGACTACAACTAAAACTGGGATACCTTTAAGAGGAGGAAGAGGTGTAATCTCGGTACCCTTGCCCTTTGCTATAGCTGTTCCTCCATATAGGAAGAAGGGGACATCACACCCAATACTAGATGCAACCTCCAATAGTACAGAATTTAATATATCTATACCACACATAAGAGCCATAGCAATTAGAACAGTAGCTGCATTACTACTCCCTCCTCCCATTCCGCTAGCCAATGGTATATTCTTTTCCAAAATAATCTTTACACCTTTTCCTACCCAACCGAATTTCTCAATAAAAAGTTTGGCTGCTTTATAAGCCAGGTTTCTTTCATCTATAGGCAAAGAAGGAAGGTTCGAAGAAACAAATATCCCTGGAGTATCGGATGGTTCTACCTCTACCTTATCAGATAGAGATATAGTCTGCATTATACTCTCTATCTGATGATAACCATCCGATTCCTTACCCAGTATCTCTAGATATAGATTAATTTTTGCCAGAGACAATAACTTCATATATCTTTCTAGAGAGAACTAAAAATTCTTCTAAAGATAAAGTCTCTCCTCTTCTTGTTGGGTTAATTCCAACTACTTCTAATATTTCAATTACCTTTTCTCTTCCTAGCCCCAAATCTAATAATGCATTCTTTAACATCTTACGCCTACTGCTAAATGCAGATCTAACTATTCTCATAAAAAAAGCCTTATCAATTTCTCTATCTTCTAGCCTTTCTAACTCTACCACTACACTATCTACCTTTGGTATCGGGTAAAAACAGGTCTTAGGTATATCAAAAAGTATCTTTACTTTATGATTATACCATACCGCTAAAGTTAATACACCATAGTCTTTTGTACCAGGCTGAGCAGTTAACCTTTTCCCTACCTCACGTTGAAGGGTAAAAACTACCTTCTTATAATTCCAACGTTCACTTAGGTCCCCTAAGAGAAGACCAGATATGTAATATGGAATATTGCCAACAATTACGTCAAAAAAGACATCACTTTGAAACTTTAATATATCTTCATGAATAATATTGACATTATTAAAATCTTTTAACTTTTCTCTCAGAATAGGGATGCTAGAGGAGTCGATTTCTACCGCCCAAACCTCCCTACATCTCTGAGCGAGATAAAAGGTTAATTCTCCATGCCCTGCACCAATTTCTAAAACTATTTCATCTCCACTTAACTTTAAAGAGTCTACAATCCTTTGAAGAACCGCCTTATCTCTAAGATAATGTTGGCCTAGAAATTTTTTAGGTCTAGTCGAGTATATATACCCTAACTCTTCTGACACCAAAATTTATTGCCTCTCTATATGTATCAAAACCAAGATCTATTCTAAGCCCTTTTATAGCCCTGCCTACGTCTCCAGCTATTGCATACCCATATCCTTCTATATAAAGTCTTTTTCCTAGAGGGATAACAGAGGGATCAACGGCAACAACTCCATAACCTGCCCTTAAACCTAAAGAAGTATACCCATCTGCATATCTTCCACAGCTTCTAGGTCCAGGGTCATAAGCGGTAGCTATCATATCAAGGTAAGGTCTTCCAGCAAATTTACCTCTTGAGGCAAGCATATATCCTCTACCAACATAGACAATCTGAGGTTTAGGTTTTGAAATAATAACCTCTTTAAATTTTTGCCTATCTAATACCTTACCTTCTCTCTTATATACCCTCCAATATATCTCTACTTCTCCAGGCCTTCCAGGTTCAGTCTTAGTTGCACCATAGGGTATAGAAGTAGTATATTGTCTATATGTAGCAAAAGGGACTTTTATCCGTTCTTTTTCAACATACCACTTAGCCAAAACCAGAGAGATTTTCTTTTGATAGGAAACATTTATCTTTGCTGGTTTTAATGATACTTTCGCAGATTCTACCTCACCTTTTGCCCTCTCAGATATGTAAACTACACTCTTCCCTTTAAGAACTTCTTTTGTCCTGTTTATTCCTTCTATTCTACTCTTTAAGGAAAAGGCTCCACTAAGTAAAATAGCTAATCCTAAAACAAATAAAAAAATAGCAAAAAAATCTCTATATCTCCTACATTGTGAAATTCTCATCAACCCCTTTCAAACATAAAAATGGACTCGGCAGTGGCCTACTCTCCCATAGGGTCTCCCCTATAGTACCATCGGCGCTGGAGGGCTTAACTTCCGTGTTCGGGATGGGAACGGGTGTTTCCCCTCCGCTCTTTTACCACCGAGCCTCTTTTACTATTCATTAAATAACCACACCTTCAAAACTGCATAGCGGGTAATATCAAGACCTCGGTCTATTAGTACTGGTCGGCTCAAGGCGTTACCGCCCTTACACCTCCAGCCTATCTACCAGGTATTCTCCCTGGGACCTTACCCGGTTTACCCGGTGGGATACCTCATCTTGAGGTGGGCTTAGCGCTTAGATGCTTTCAGCGCTTATCCCTCCCAGACATGGCTACCCAGCTTCTGCTCCTGGCGGAACAACTGGTACACCAGAGGTCTGTCCGCTCCGGTCCTCTCGTACTAGGAGCAGCCCCTCTCAAGTATCCTACGCCCACGACGGATAGGGACCGAACTGTCTCACGACGTTCTGAACCCAGCTCACGTACCGCTTTAATGGGCGAACAGCCCAACCCTTGGGACCTTCTTCAGCCCCAGGATGCGATGAGCCGACATCGAGGTGCCAAACCTCCCCGTCTATGTGGACTATCGGGGGAGATCAGCCTGTTATCCCCGGGGTAACTTTTATCCGTTAATTGACGGCCCTTCCATTCGGTACCGTCAGGTCACTAGGCCCGTCTTTCGACTCTGCTCGAGATGTCTCTCTCACAGTCAGGCTCCCTTATGCCCTTGCACTCAACGCACGATTCCCAACCGTGCTGAGGGAACCTTTGGACGCCTCCGTTACCTTTTAGGAGGCGACCGCCCCAGTCAAACTGCCCACCAGGCACTGTCCCCGCTCCCTTTTAGGACCACGGGTTAGAACTTCAGTGATACAAGGGTGGTATCCCAAGGTCGGCTCCACAGGACCTGGCGATCCTGCTTCCCAGCCTCCCACCTATCCTGTACATGCATCACCAAAATTCAATGCCAAGTTGCAGTAAAGCTCCACGGGGTCTTTCCGTCCAGTCGTGGGTAATCCGCATCTTCGCGGATATTGCAATTTCGCCGAGCCCCTCGCCGAGACAGCGCCCAAGTCGTTACGCCTTTCGTGCGGGTCGGAACTTGCCCGACAAGGAATTTCGCTACCTTAGGACCGTTATAGTTACGGCCGCCGTTCACTGGGGCTTCGGTTCGGTGCTTCGCTCTTCGCTAACACCTCCCCTTAACCTTCCAGCACTGGGCAGGCGTCAGCCCCTATACATCGGATTCCTCCTTAGCAGAGACCTGTGTTTTTGCTAAACAGTCGCCCAGGCCTCTTTACTGCGACCCCTTCAGGCTCCGGGTGTTTCACCCTTCACCCTAATGGGGCACCCCTTCTCCCGAAGTTACGGGGTCATTTTGCCGAGTTCCTTAGCGAGGGTTCTCTCGCGCGCCTTAGGATCTTCTCCCCGCCTACCTGTGTCAGTTTGCGGTACGGTCAGCTATACCTCCCTTAGAGGTTTTTCTCGTCAGTGTGGATTCGGTAGCTTCGGGCTTACGCCCTCCCCATCACCTCTCGGGCTTTTCGCCAGACGGATTTCCCTATCTGGCACCCTACTGGCTTGGACGTGCTCTACCATTCGCACGCTCTACCTATCCTCCTGCGTCACCCCTTCGGTCTTTGTCCGGTATAGCTGGGGCCGGAATATTAACCGGCTGTCCATCGCCTACGGATCTCTCCATCGGCTTAGGCCCGCCTAACCCTGGGCAGACGAACTTTACCCAGGAAACCTTAGGCTTGCGGCGAGAGAGATTCTCACTCTCTTTTTCGCTACTTATGCCGGCATTCTCACTTCTGCCTCGTCCAGCGCTCCTTACCGGTGCGCCTTCATCCTACTGCAGAACGCTCCCCTACCGATTAGTCCTCCGAAGGACTAATCCCGCAGCTTCGGTATTAGGCTTAGTCCCATTGAATTTTCGGCGCAGAGTCCCTCGACCAGTGAGCTATTACGCACTCTTTAAATGATGGCTGCTTCTAAGCCAACATCCTGGCTGTCTCTGGAACTCCACTTCCTTTGCCACTTAGCCTAATTTTGGGACCTTAGCTGGCGGTCTGGGCTGTTCCCCTCTCGACTATGGAGCTTATCCCCCACAGTCTCACTCCTAACCTTACAATTACGAGATTCGGAGTTTGCATGGGTTTGGTAGCCTAAAAAGACCCCTAGCCCATACAGTGCTCTACCCTCGTAATTTACTGGTTAGGGCTCGCCCTAAAACAATTTCGGGGAGAACCAGCTATCACCGAGTTCGATTGGAATTTCTCCCCTACCCACAGCTCATCCGATGGTTTTTCAACACCAACCGGTTCGGACCTCCACGTGCTTTTACGCACGCTTCACCCTGGCCATGGGTAGATCACTCGGTTTCGGGTCTACTACTAGCAACTATTCGCCCTATTCAGACTCGCTTTCGCTACGGCTCCGGGGTCCTTTCCCCTTAACCTCGCTGCTAGTAGTAACTCGCCGGCTCATTCTTCAACAGGCACGCAGTCGAGCTTTCAAAGGGCTTTAAATCCCTTTGCATAGCTCTCCTACTGCTTGTGGACACACGGTTTCAGGTTCTATTTCACTCCCCTCCCGGGGTTCTATTTCACCTTTCCCTCACGGTACTATTGCGCTATCGGTAGCCAGGGAGTATTTAGCCTTGGGAGATGGTCCTCCCTGATTCCTACAGGGTTCCTCGTGCCCCGTAGTACTTGGGATAGATGCCCAGAGAGATGTATCCCTTTCGGCTACAGGGCTTTCACCTTCTATGGCCAGCCTTTCCAGACTGTTCGCCTAGAGATACATTTTTTAACTCTCCGGAGGATCCACAGCTCCTCCCGGCATCTTCCCTCTACCCCCAGTAGACAACGCCTGTGGGCTTCTGCATCTACTGGGTTTGGGCTCTTCCCCGTTCGCTCGCCACTACTAAGGGAATCGAATTTTCTTTCTTTTCCTCAGGGTACTGAGATGTTTCACTTCCCCTGGTTGCCGTCCCTCTCGGGACGATGCGGTATTACCCGCATCAGGTTTCCCCATTCGGGTATCCCCGGATCATAGCCTGCTCGCGGCTCCCCGAGGCTTTTCGCAGCCTGCCACGCCCTTCTTCGTCTCCTGGCTCCAAGGCATCCACCGTGTGCCCTTTCTATCTTGATATTACCCACTATGCAGTTTTCAAGGTGCAGTCTTATCTTCTTGGTGGAGATGAGCGGATTCGAACCGCTGACCCCCTGCTTGCAAAGCAGGTGCTCTCCCAGCTGAGCTACATCCCCATTGGTGGGCCTTTCTGGATTCGAACCAGAGACCTCACCCTTATCAGGGGTGCGCTCTAACCACCTGAGCTAAAGGCCCAAGAGGAACAGTAAGAGGAGGAGCCTCGAGTTTCTCCTTAGAAAGGAGGTGATCCAGCCGCACCTTCCGGTACGGCTACCTTGTTACGACTTAGCCCCCCTCACCTAGCACACCT
>Ga0067045_1004463_pt1 | contig 10200 bp, 8 predicted proteins | sample TerdegcTABiofilm_FD_59184 | JGI IMG/M metagenome (GOLD analysis project Ga0067045, IMG submission 59184) | Combined Assembly of (Gp0054472, Gp0054536) Wastewater bioreactor microbial communities from Singapore -Terephthalate degrading... | reverse complement strand
ATTCATGGGTGCCTCCTTTCGGGTTATGTTTGTTATGACTACTTCAAATTCTACCTGATTGGGGCATCCTGTTAAAGTCTATTTTGGACAAGAGTGTATAAAATTCTAAGCTAATAAATTAAAATAAAAATTCTTTAATTCTTTGTATGTTACTTCATGTGTAAAATTATCCAATACTTTTTGCCTTGCTTGTTCACCAAGATTCATTTGTAGATCTTTGCTATTTAATATCATGGCTATAGTCTTTTTTAACGAATTATAATCCCCTGGTTCGATTAAAATCCCGTTAATTCCATTATCGATTATCTCTGGAATCCCTCCCACGTTTGAAGCTATAACACATTTATTGCATGCCATCGCCTCAATTACCGTTATACCAAATGCCTCGAATAATGATGGTAACACATAACAGTCAATAAAGTTATAGAAATTGTGCAATAAATTGTTTGGTAAAGAACCTATTATGTGAAAATTAACAGCATTCAGTTTTTTTGTCACACTCAAAATCTCTTCGTCATACGGTCCCACAGCAAAAAATTCAGCCAAACCTGACATCTCTTTTGCCACTCTTATAAAAAGATCTGTCCCTTTTTCCTTGCTTAACCTTCCAACAGTGCCTATTCTTGGTAGGCTGGGGTCATAGTGTTCATTAACATTGAAGGAATTGTTGATATCTGGTTTAAATAGGTCAGGGTCGACTCCATTATATATAACTTTTATACCCTTTATTTCTGTTTTTTGCTCAAGGATACCCTTGCTCCACCGGCTACAGGCAATACAAGAATGAATATATTGACTTATTTTTTTATTAAAAAAATTATACAAAGGCGGTAATGCATAACCGTGAAAATGCATCACCTTTTTTATTTGCTTACTCAAAAATGGAAATATAAGACTTTCAGTAGGGTAATGAACCTCAAGGATATCTGTATCTGATATAAATCTTCTTATCTTTTTTAAAGAGGCCATCACAGTTAATGCTTCAATATCAAAATCGTTTATCTTTTTGTAAAACCTTGTTCTTTTCCAAAGGGTTGAAATCTTTGAATGTCTTGAGATGAATGGGACGCTTAAAAATTCAATGGGATAATCCCTTATTAATATTTTAAAATCATCTGTAAATCTCCCATGACCGAGGATGAGCTTAATATGAAAATCACTACACAGTTTTCTTGCGATGTTTATTGTATATGTCTCCGAACCCCCATATGCAGTTCCAACAGAAGACATTAAAAAGGTGATGGTGGGTTTCATATCTTAAAAATTTTAAAATTATAATTCTTTAAAAAACATTTAAGAGGGTTTTATAAAATTCGATTAAATTACTTTTTGTTTTCTCTATTGAGAAATTTTTGATTACTGTTTCCCTTGAAGATTTAGCAAGATTATATCTCAATGTTTTTTCATTTATGATTTTAGCAATATTCTCTTTTAATGATTTAAAATCTCCAGGTTCACATAAAATTCCTTTGTTCCCATCATCTATTATCTCAGGAATTCCCCCTACCCTTGAAGCAATTATTGGTTTACCGCATGACATTGCTTCAAGTATAGATATAGGAAAGGTCTCCTCTAAAGAGGGCAGGACAAAACAATCTATGAAATTATAAAAAACAGGCAAATCTTTGTTCGGTTTTGGTCCTAATAAATGAAAATTACTGGTTTTATAGTTCTTTAAGCAAGAGAAAAAATCTTCATCACAAGGTCCAACTACAAAAAATTCAGCAACACCTTGCATCTCTGATGCAACTTTTAAAAGGATGTCTGTCCCTTTTGCTTTGCTTAATCTGCCTACAGTTCCTATTCTAAGTAGATTAGGGTCGTATTGTTCGCTAACATTAAAAGCATTATCGATTGTTGATTTGAATAGGGTAGTATCAACTCCGTTATATATGACTTTAATATCCCTTGTCTTTATATTTTGTTTAAGAATTGATTTACTCCATTGGCTACAAGTTACAAAATCATCTGCGTATCTATTTATTATCTTTTTAGTGTGGTTATATATAGGTGGTGACCACGGTCCATGAAAATGTATCACCTTTTTGATGTGCCTTTTAATAAAGGGCAATATAAGGCTTTCTGTTGGATATTGAACCTCAAGGATATCAGTATCAGATATGAATCTTTTTATCTTTTTTAAAGAGGCCATCACAGTTAATGCTTCAATATCAAAATCGTTTATCTTTTTGTAAAGCTTTGTCTTTCTCCATGAGGTTGAAAATCTCGAATACCTTGATATAAAAGGCACGCTTAAGAATTTGATGGGATAATTTCTTACTAATTTATTGAAATCATCAGTGAATCTCCCCCTACCAAGTATGAGCTTTATATTAAAATCATGACAGAGATGTTTTGCAATGTTGATAATGTATGTTTCTGAACCACCATATGCGGTTCCCACAGAAGACATAAAAAAGGTGATGGTGGGTTTCACGATTATATGCTATTTAACTCCTTTTTAATAGCTTCTCTTTTAATAGCTTGATACAATTTTCTGTAAATCATAATGGAAAGAGGTTCAAAAACGTTCTTTAAAATCCTTGCTGCCTTTATAAAAAAAGGTCTTGATGATCTACAAAATATTATGTCACCTATCAAATACTTAAACTTTTTAAAAAAAGGAACAAACAAAGGGAAATCTAACATGGCGAGCTCTTTTTTTAGATGAGGGGACTTCTTATACCATTTAGCAAGGGCCGTGCCATCCTTTTTTGCCACATTCAGATACTCTTCTTCTTTTAGATGATGGTAATGATAACCCAAGGCTTGAGGATTATATATGATTTTAAATCCATGACGAGAAAGGCGCTCTGATAGTTCTACATCTTCATGATACCTTATACCTTCCTCAAAAAGTCCGTATTTCAATAAAAACGATTTCTTTACAGAGACGTTACATGTGTAGAAGGCAAGCCAGTTGAGTTCTCTTTGGCCTTCCCAGAGTCCATAATTTGCATCGAGATGAAGCTTGGCAAAAATCGAATAAGGCACATCAGGGGATATGGTCATCCTACCAAGAGCTGCTATATGTTCTTGGGGATACTCTCTGTGTGTTTTTAAATGTTCTTCAAGCATGGTAAATATCGCTAAGGTGTCATCATTTATAAATAACAAAATACGACCTTTTGATGCATGGATTGCATTATTCCTTGCAGCGTTAGCACCTTTATTGCGCTGCCATAGATAACGTATAGAACACGGATTATTAAATGATGCCTCTTCTGTAACCTTTTTTGTCTCATCTGTCGAGCCGTCATCAGAGACGATGACTTCATATATATCCTTTGGGATACTCTGATTTGATAATGCCTCGAGGCACTTTTTCAGGACAGGTGCCCTGTTATAAGTTGGTATTATAACCGACAGTTCAATTTTATCTTCCATAACATTGCCTTTCAATAATATTAGCCTAAAATCGTTTTATTTGTCATGTGTTATATGATATAAAAAATGTCATCCTTTCTTCGATATTTATGAACATCCTACTCGTCCATAATTTCTATAAATTCTTTGCAGGCGAGGATTCTATTGCCTTGAGAGAAAAGGGCCTATTGGAAAGTAAAGGCGAAAATGTATATTTTTACTCAAGGGATAATAAAGAGACTGACAGCTATAACCTGTTACAGAAGTTATTGTTTTTTAAAGAAACTGTCTATTCCCAAAAGACAGAAAAAGAGATTAAAGACATTGTTAAAGATTTTAAGCCGCAGGTTGCATACACCCATAACATATTTCCCCTTATATCTCCTTCGATCTTTCACACACTATATAAAGAATCAATTCCCTGTGTGCAGAATGTGCAGGATTATAGATGGTTATGCCCAAATGGTGTCTTTTATATAAACGACAGAATATGTGAAAGATGTAAAAACGGGGCGTTCTGGAATGCAGTGAGATATAGATGCTTCAGGGAGAGCTATCTTTTAAGCGGGCTTTATGCAACTACTATATCAATTAACAGACTTGCAGGTGTTTTTAAAAAGATAGATGCCTTTTTATGCACCACAGAGTTTAATAAACAAAAACTCATGGAGGCAGGGATAGAGGAAAAAAGGATTTTTATAAAACCCAATTATCTGGATATATCCAGTATTGAGCCCTCTTATGGTAAAGGCGATTATGTAATCTTTCTTGGCCGACTATCACCTGAAAAAGGACTATGGACACTTATCAAGGCATTCGAAAAAATAAAGGAATTAAAATTGTGCATTGTAGGCACAGGCCCGCTGGAGATGTCTCTGAGAACATACGTGCAGGAAAAAGGGATAAAAAACATCTCCATAGAAGGTTTTAAACAGGGTATAGAAAAAGACAATCTTCTAAAAAATGCACTCTTTATGGTTTTTCCCTCAGAATGGTATGAACACTTTCCCATAGTGCTTCTTGAGGCATTTGCCTTTGGAAAGCCTGTGGTTGCATCCAACATGGGCAATATGCCTTTAATCGTTGAGAATGGAAAAAGCGGTCTGCATTTTAAGGCAGGCGATGTGGATGATCTAATAGAAAAAATAAATTCCCTCGTGCAAAATCCTTCAGAGATTTTAAAGATGGGAATGTATGCAAGAAAAGAGATAGAGACAAAATATACACCTGAAGTCAATTACAGGATATTAAAATCCATATTCGAGAAAGTATCATCCGAATTATAATCCCCTAATCCATCATATTTGAGATGGAAAACTTGAAATATGTGAACATCTTTTTTGCCTTGATTTTAGTATCTTCTTTTTTTGAAGTTATATAAAGACAGTAGTAAAAAAAAGCCCTTAATAGAAAACCAGTGGATATTACAACATCGTATAAAAAAACAGGTTGATTTTTATTACAATATTTAAAAAAAAGTCTGATATTTTTTAACCATAAATTAGAAAAACTCCCTATATCTTCTCTTTTTTTTGCACTTCCACCCTGAAGGTGAATGATGCTGAAGTGCGGAAGATAGAATATCTTATACCCATAATCTCTTATACGACAACCCCACTCTATGTCATCGGCATACATGAATATATCTTCATTCATAAGCCCCACTTTATCAAGAATTGACCTCCTTACCAAAAAATCTGCACCGCAAATCCAATCCACCTCAACGGGATGGGTAAGTTTTTTGTAATTTACAAAAAGGCCTCTAAACTGAGAAAATATACGGGAAATAAAAAAAGAAAAATTTATAACAGTTTTCAAAGAAGGTTTATATCCTGCATCACCAACCTGATGTACTCCATCCGGATAAATCAATCTGCACCCGCTTGCACCGGCCTCAGGGTGTTCATCCATAAAAGTCACCCATTTTTTAAAAAGATTTTCTTCAATAATAATGGTATCGGGATTTAATAGTAAAATATATTCACCTTTTGAAACACCTATACCCTGATTATTGGCCCTTGTAAAACCTATGTTTTCTTTGTTCTCTATGGTTTTGACCTGTGTAAATACTTCTTTAACAGAACCAATAGAATGATCTGTTGAGGCATTATCTATGAGTATTACCTCAAAATCAAAATCCGGGTTTTTATTAAAAACAGAGGTCAAACAGGGTACTAAAAACTCCTGAGAATTCCAGCTTACTATAATTACAGACAGTTTCATATAAAATTAATCAGGATAAAAAAATATCCCTACAAAATTGTTTAATGAATTTTGTAGGGATATTAAATCAAAAAACGACTATTTTGAAAAAGCCTCTTAACAAAGGGGCGCATCCGCAGAGCCCATGTTTGTTCTATATATGTTGATTTTTTTGTTAAACAAGAAGAAATCCATCTATCTTAATCCAAGATTTTTTGCTGAACTTTATAATAAACACTTACCGCACCCACGAGCCCTATCATGCTGTAAACAAGCATGGATGTACTCATGAGTACCCTGAATCCAGGGTCAAACATACCATGTATACAATGGGCAAGTAATCCTGCAGAAACGCCTACCAGCACACCTGTATACCAGTAAGGCACCTTGTATAGCAATCTTAAGGCGATAAAAAATGTGGCAACAAAAATTAAAATAAATGTTATTATCCCTATTATGCCAGTTTCTGTCCAGACGCCAAGAAACAGGTTATGCACAAGACCCTGGGCCTTAAATAATTCTGAACCACCTGTTGTATCGTATGTCCTAAAAACTAAGGCAAAATTATTTAGACCTACCCCTGTTACAGGGAACTGTTTGATTATGGAAAATGCTGCCCTGTTTAAGGGCACCCTTGTCCCTGCTGCACCGTAGTCATAGGTTTCTATTCTTTTTATTACAGTAGGGGCCGTAAAATACCCTAAAATCATTACAATTATTAACCCAAAGAATAGCGCCAATATATATTTTTTTTCAGTTAATCTTTTTATGTATAAAGACAAAAATACTATGGGTAAGGATATGGATGCGGCAAGCCAGCCACCCCTTGAAAGGGTGATGACAAGACCGATAAAACCAGAGATAAAGGCAAGACCGTACCACAATTTTAATTTTGCATTGTCTTCCACTATAACCATTGCCAGAAGTATGGGTAGGGTCATTTCAAAAAAATATGCAAGACCATTGGCATGGCTGAATGTCCCGGATGCCCTAACTTGAAGATAACCCAGACCAAATTCATATCTTGTCTCACCGAATGCGTATAAACCGAATAGCCTTCCTGTTTTATACTGATAAAAAGCAAGCAAAAATTCTAAAAAAACAGTAATGGACAGGGTTAATATAAATACAGATAAATATTCCTTTTTTCCAAAATTCATAATTATATAACAGATAATCAGAAGCATGGCCAATCTTACAAGCTCGAGTACAACGAGTTCTTTTGAAGCAGCGTTATACAAACTCAATACACCACTTCCCATATAGAGTAACATGGTTAAAATAATCCATTTGTTGCTGTAAAATCTTTTCATGCCGCTTGCTATCCGTTCATAAAAAAATGATATGCACAAGATAATACACGAAAGAAATGTAATACCTATATCAACACTTGTAACGCCTATATACGGTCTGAAGAACAGGTTTATATCAAGGTTAAAAGGAATGCCAAATGCCATGGCCATAATCAATAAATAAGAAAATGATTTATGGTTTAAAAAATGGATAAAAATCCCGCCTATGGACAGACCAATAATTGTTGCAATAGCTGTTTTGTAATCTAGAGAGGCAACAAATACTGAGAGCATGGAAATGCCGGCGCCGATCAATATGGATAAAAAAAGCCTAACAAAGGGTTTTTCAGTTCTCTCTATTGCCATTTTTTATAACAACCTGTATATTGCCTGAGGTATGACAAATTCTTTCTTGTTCAATATCGCCCCAAGAATCTTAACATTGGCAGTTTCAAGGTCATTTTTAACTGATTTTGCAACCTCCCATCTTGTAACATCAGCATTTAAAACCATGATTATCCCATCCAGTTTATTGGCAAGAATAGCCACCTCTGGGTTACCGAGGATTGGAGGTGAGTCAAATATTATTACGCTGAACATATCACTTAAAAGCTTTAATATACTATCAAATACGGCTGTATTAAAAAGGCTTATAGGATTTTTTGATTCTGTGCCAGCAGGTATAAAAAAAAATTTTCCAGGCTTTATCTCCCTGATAACATCGAGAAGACCTACCTTGCCATTTATGACATCGCTAAGACCTTTACCATTTTTTAGATTAAATTGATAATGGAGAATAGGCTTTCGTATATTGCCATCAACAAGAACCACACTATTATCTGAGTTTTCTGAATATGCATGGGCAAAATTAAAAGACATGGTAGATGCACCATCTCCCTCTCTGCATCCAGCAAAAGCAATAGAAAAGTTACTCTGTCTCCCAGATTCGTTTTCATTCTTTTCTAAAATAAGTTTCCATATGGTTTTATAAAAATTACCATACATATTTTTTAGATTGATGAGTCTATTGCTGGCAATAAGATTATCAGATTGGTCTTCGTTTATGACAGTTTGTGGCATTACTATAGATCCAACTCCTCTTTATAAATAAGCCTTATATCATCTTGAAATTCCATTTTGAATGGGCTCTTATTTTCCAATTAAATAAGTAACCTTTAAAAAATTTTAAAAATACATCAATACCTAAAGCAGTCTTAATTGGTTTTAAATCTCCGTTCCTCTATCTCTTTTCTAATCCTTTCCAGTTCTAAAGTAATATCTGCCCTCTGTTTCTCTAATTCGGCCCTTCTTTTTTCAAGCTCATCGCTCAAAAGAAATAACTCTTTATTATCCTTTTTGATCTCCTTTGTCATATCAGTTTCAGTTTTTTGGACTGCACCTTCATTATTATTCAATATGTTAATGGGCGCCATAGAAGAAACGGTAACCTGTTTTTGCATAGTAGATATCTGTGAAAGGTTTCTCTGTGTCTCTATTGCCGTTTGATAGATTAGCATATTCTGATACATATAGAAGAAGTAACCACCTATCCCCAGCATAACAAAAACTACAAAGGCAAGATTGTTTGAACTGTTGGTTGCAAGTTTTACATTACTGGTAACGGGCTTTTTATAGGCATCTGGATAGGGTTTTCTGCCAAATATACCACCAAAAATACCCTCTCTTCTGGGCTTATGGGCAGCCCTGACACCATTGCCTGCTACCCTTAACGGTACCGATACCAGAAGAGGGACCCCCAAAACTGAAACCACATCATCATCATCCCTAAAGGTATGATTAAAGAATTCTCTGATTGCAGAAAAACCAAAACTCAAAAATAATCCAAGGATTGCAGAAGCACCGATAATAAAACCTTTTTTAGGATAAACAGGTGTTAATGGAGGTATAGCAGGTGTTGCTATCTTTATACTCGATATCCTTCTTGCATCGAGGTCATCGGAGATTCTCAATTCTTCAGCCTTTTTCTTATATATTTTGTAGTTCTGTTCTATCAAATCCTTCTGACGCTCAAGCTGACTCAATTCAAGTGTCTTTGAGTTTATATCCTCAAGCTTTTTATTCTCTGCTGCTATCTCGGCCATAAGGCTATTTTTTCTGTTTGTCGCTAGTGAAAGTTCCATATTTGCAATATTCAAAAGGCTCTCTGCCTTCTGCTTTCTTAAATTTGTAAGCTGATAGTCTATAGCCCTTATTTCATTTGAATTGGGGGTATATATCTTTAAAAGTCTATCTCTCTCTATTTTTAATTTAAAATAATTATCATCAAGGGTCCTTAAATATGCCTGCTTATCTGATAGATGACTCCCAAACTCTGGGGTCTCAATCCAGCCCTCCTTTGCCTTCATCATCTCTTTTATTTTATTGACCTTAGTTATAGCCTGTTGATGTTCAACTGTAACAAGATTTAACCTATTATTTAGATCTGCCAAATTTTTTACAAGAAGTTCTTTTTGGAGGGCTATATTGGCTATATTGGTTGTTGTAAGAAAATTCTGAAGAGCATCCTCTGCCTCTTTCAATTTCTTTTCATACAATTCTATCTGGTCTACATAAAATTTATGGGAACGCTGTGTCTCATATACCAATGTATGCTGTGTCACATATTCATCGGCATATACGTTGGCCACAAGGGCAGCGAACTTAGGGTCTGTCCAATCAAAGCCTATGGAGATCATGTCTGTGTCTTCCAGGTATCTAACTGTGAGGGCACTCATAAATGTTAAGACCAATGCCTTATCTGTTGTTTTTTTGGATATACCGAGCATAATCAGGACTTCTCTTATACCTTTTTTTACAACATCTATAGTCCTCCCTATTATTGACTTATCCTCTTTTAATGGTTCAATCTTGTCCTTTAACCTTGCTATTACCTTTTCAGTAAGATACTGCCCTTTTATAAGCTCAATCTCATTTCTAATATTCTGGGAACGCTCTTGAAACAAGACGTTTCTCTGTTCTGTCAAGGCCTCCATGCCAACAAAATTTGATTTGCCCATCTTGATTAAGACCTTTGTCTCGCCTCTGTATATAGGAGGTGTTACGAGGCAATAAAAAGATGAAAATATGACAGCCGAGGCAAAAACAGATATTATCAATATCTTGTTTTTGAAAAAAATGTAGAGAATATCTCTGATGGTTAGGAGCTTTTTTCCTTCCATAATGTTCTCCTATTTAAATTTTTTATGTTCTTTTCTTTCTAAATCCATAATCCACCGCCTAATCAATGGTAGTTGTAGCATAGGTTCTGCCGCCTAAACCATACGAGAATCCTAAACTCTCACCCTGCCATAAAAATAGCTGTCTTATATACTGGTCAACC
>Ga0067045_1032450_pt1 | contig 10204 bp, 9 predicted proteins | sample TerdegcTABiofilm_FD_59184 | JGI IMG/M metagenome (GOLD analysis project Ga0067045, IMG submission 59184) | Combined Assembly of (Gp0054472, Gp0054536) Wastewater bioreactor microbial communities from Singapore -Terephthalate degrading... | reverse complement strand
CTGCACCACCAACTGCCTGGCCCCCGTGGCCAAGGTGCTCAACGACAAGTGGGGCATCAAGCGCGGCCTGATGACCACCGTGCACGCCGCCACCGCCACGCAGAAGACCGTGGACGGCCCCAGCAACAAGGACTGGCGCGGCGGCCGCGGCATCCTGGAAAACATCATCCCCAGCAGCACCGGCGCCGCCAAGGCCGTGGGCGTGGTGATCCCGTCGCTCAACAAGAAGCTGACCGGCATGTCCTTCCGCGTGCCCACCTCCGACGTGTCGGTGGTGGACCTGACGGTGGAGCTGGAGAAGGAAGCCAGCTACGACGAGATCAAGGCCGAGATGAAGGCCCAGTCGCAAGGCGCCTTGAAGGGCGTGCTGGCCTACACCGAGGACAAGGTGGTGGCCACCGACTTCGTCGGCGAGACCCACACCTCGGTGTTCGACGCCGACGCCGGCATCGCCCTGGACAAGACCTTCGTGAAGGTCGTGGCCTGGTACGACAACGAGTGGGGCTACTCCAACAAGTGCCTGGAGATGGTGCGCGTGATGGCCGGCAAGTAAGCCGCCCGCACCCTCTGCACAGCGACGCGCCTTCGGGCGCGTTTTTTTGTGCCCTGCAAAAAGGGCCGCAGGCACGTGGCGTGTCTGCGGCCCTTTCAGAGCCAAAACAGGCTCTGGAGCGCTTGCAGCAAGCGCAATAAGCTATCTATTCAGTAGCAAACCTTATTCTGCCGTGCGGATGGTCTCGCGCCCCTGGCGGTCCTTGGCGCGCGCGATGTCGTCGCCCAGCGAGCGCAGCAGCTTGTCGGCGGCGGCGGCGAAGGCATCGGCCACCTTGGGCGCCTCGGCATGGGCGGCCACGGGCTGGCGGCCGGCGGGGCGGGCCTCGATCACGCAGCGCTTGTCGGCCGCGCCGGACTTGCCGCCGTCCACGTCGGACAGGAACACCTCCACGCGCGTCACATGCTCGCGAAAGCGGGCCAGGCGGGTCGCTGCCTCTTCCTGCACCCAGCGCACCAGCGATTCGCCGCCCTGGATGTGATCGTTGGTATGCACCTGAATTTGCATGTTTTCCTCCTTGGTGAAACCGGGGTGCGGATGCAGGCCCCATGCCACCCATCATGCCCCACCCGGCGGCCGGCGGCTTGATTCGCATCAATTACTGGCAGCCGGCGAGGGCTTGGGGCCCGGGGCAGCGCTCTCCTACAGACTGGCCGGCGCTGCAGTGCTACAACCCTTGCATGTCTGCCCTCCATCCCACGGCCAGCCGGCTGAAGATCGGCCTGTCGGCCTGTTTCTCGCACGCCGACCCGGGCCGCTCGCTGTTCACCAACAAGACGCTGCAGTACGTGGAGCAATCCATCGCGCACTGGATCATGTCGGCCGGCGCGCTGGTCGTGATGGTGCCCTGCCCCACGGGCGAGACGGCGCGCGGCGACGTCACGCTCAAGCACTACGCCGAATGGCTCGACGGCGTGGTCATGCACGGCGGCTCCGACGTGTGGCCCGGCAGCTACGGCGAGGTGCCGCTCAAGGACGCCTGGCTGGGCGACCGCGTGCGCGACCTGTACGACCTGGCCGTGGTCGAGGCGTTCGAGCAGCAGGGCAAGCCCATCTTCGGCGTGTGCCGGGGCCTGCAGCTCATCAACGTGGCCTTCGGCGGCACGCTCTACCAGGACATAGAGACCCAGCACCCCGGCGCCATGCAGCACCGCAACGCGACCGCCTACGACCAGCACTTCCACGAGGTGGACATCGTGCCCGGCACGCGCCTGGCGCGCCTGTACCCCGGCCAGCCGCGCGTGACGGTCAACAGCATCCACCACCAGGGCATCAAGAACCTCGCGCCGGGCTTCGACATCGAGGCCTGGAGCTACCCCGACGCGGTGCCCGAGGCCATCCGCCGCCGCCACGGCCACGGGCGCGGCTACATCGCGGCCACGCAGTGGCACCCGGAGTTCCGCGCCGCGAGCGGCGCGATGCTGGACGACACGCCGCTGCTGCACGACTTCCTGGCCGCGTGTGCCGACGCGCGTGCGCGGCCCCGGCCGGGCCACAGCCCGCTGCACATCCGCGACCGCGCGGAGCGCCTGCTGCGCCGCGCGCTGCTGCGCCAGCGCTGACTACCCGAAGTGCCGCGCCAGCAGCTCGCGCAGGATCTGGGCCGCGTTCCTGCTGAGCAGCGTGGCGGGCCGCGCCCGGGGGATGGCCAGCACCAGGCGGTTGCGCATGGACGGCGCGACGACGGCAGCCACGTGGACCTGCTCCGCGTAAGGCCAGGAGCGCACGGCGCTCTGCGGCAGCACGGTGTCGCCCACGCCGCGCGCCACCAGCGACAGCACCGTCTGCACGGAGTCCACCTCGGCCACGACCTTCAGGGCCATGTTGCGCGGCCGGGTGTGGCTTTCCAGCAATTGCCGCAGTGAATGCGGCCCGCTGGGCATCACCAGGCTGCGCCGGGCCACGGCCGCCAGGCGTATCTTCGATGGCACCGGCGCGGTGCTGATCAGCACGACGGGCTCGCGCAGCAGCGTCTCCAGCAGCAACTGCGGCGAGTGCGGCGGATCGAACAGGACCGCCAGGTCCACGCGCCCCGCCACCAGGGACTCGCGCAGGCGCACGCTGAGCCCTTCTTCCACCGTGATCGAGGCCTCCGGGAAGCGGGCCAGGAACTGCTGCACCAGGTCCGCCGTGAGCACGTGCGCCACCCGCGGGGGCAGCCCCACCGTGACGCGGCCGCGCGGGCTGCGCTGGCGGTCCAGCATGTCGGCGCGCGCCTCCTCCCAGCGCGCGAAGACGGCTCGCGCATGCGCGAGCAGCGCCTCCCCCGAGGGCGTGAGCACCACGCCGCGCCCCGTCCTGTCGAACATGCGCTGGCCCAGCTCCTCCTCCAGCAGCAGGACTTGGCGGCTCAGCGCCGGCTGTGACATGGAAAGCGCCGCCGCGGCGCGGCTCAGGCTGCCGGCCTCTGCCACTGCCACGAAGTACTGCAGGCGGGTCAAGTCCATGTGCCGCGGGTGTTGGTCCAGATGCATGCATTTTATTGATAGCTGCTATCGATCCGTATTTATGGCTTGCCGGGGGAACGCTACCCACAATCGGCCGCATCACACCACCCGTTCACGGACATGAGCCACCCCGCCACCACCGTCGTGCAGACCTACGACCCGACGCCCGGCACGCCCCGGCTGCGCCTGCCGCCCGGCGCCTGCGACAGCCACGTGCACGTCTTCGGGCCGGCGGCCGAGTTCGCGTTCGCGCCGCAGCGCAGCTTCACGCCCGCCGACGCCGGCAAGGCCGCGCTGTTCGCGCTGCACCGGCAACTGGGCATCTCGCGCTGCGTCATCGTGCAATCGGCCTGCCATGGCTTCGACAACGCCGTGGTCGAGGACGCCATCGCGGCCGGCGGCGGCAACTACCTGGGCGTGGCGCTGGTGCCGCACACGGTGGCGCCCCGGGAGCTGCGGCGCCTGGCCGGCGCCGGCATGCGCGGCGTGCGCTTCAACTTCATGAGGCACCTGGCCAGCGCGGCATCGGTGGACGACGTCCTGGCCCTCACGCCGCACCTGGCCGATGCCGGCATGCACCTGCAGGTGCACTTCGAGAGCAGCCTGGTGCACACGCTGGGCCCCCGGCTCGCCGAGAGCGCCGTGCCCGTAGTGATCGACCACATGGGGCGCGTGGACGCCACCCTGGGCGCCGGGCATGCCGACTTCGCGGCGCTGGAGCGCCTGCTGGACAACCCGCTGTTCCACGTCAAGGTCAGCGGCATCGACCGCATCGATGCCACGCCCCCCTATGCGCACGGCATCCGCCTGGCCCGCCGCCTGCTGGAGCGCGCCCCGGAGCGCTGCCTCTGGGGCACGGACTGGCCGCACCCCAACCACACGCACGTGCCGGACGACGGGCGGCTGGTGGACGCGCTGGCCGAGATCGCCCCCACGCCATCGCTGCTGCAGGCCCTGCTGGTGGACAACCCGGAACGCCTGTACCGCTTCAGCCAGGACATCGCCGGCTGAACACGCCCCCGCCTCCCTCCATCCACTCTTCCTTTACCCGACATGCCCTTCGACGCCACCACCCCTTGCAACCCCCACGGCCGCCTGGCCGGGAAGACCGCCCTCGTCACCGGCGCCGGCTCCGTCGGCGCCGGCTGGGGCAATGGCCGCGCCATCGCCGTGCGCTTTGCCCAGGAAGGCGCCAGGGTGTTCGGCGTGGACCGCGACCCCGCCCGCCTGCAGGAGACCGCCGAACTCGTCCGCGGATGCGGCGGCACCTTCATCGCGGGCGCCTGCGACGTGACCCAGGGCTCCTCGGTGGCCGACGCCATCGCCCGGTGCGTCGACGCGCTGGGGCGGCTGGACGTCCTCGTCAACAACGTGGGCGGCTCCGCCAAGGGCGGCCCCGTGGAGATGAGCGAGGAGGTCTGGGACGCCCAGGTGGACTACAACCTCAAGAGCGTCTTCCTCACCTGCAAGCATGCGCTGCCGCACATGCTGGCGCAGGGCGGCGGCGCCATCGTGAACCTGTCGTCCACCTCGGGCATCCGCTGGACGGGCTCGGCCCAGGTGGCCTATGCCGCCACCAAGGCGGGCGTGATCCAGCTGTCGCGCGTGCTCGCCGTGCAGTACGCGAAGCAGGGCATCCGCGTGAACACCGTGGTGCCGGGCCAGCTGCACACCCCGATGGTGGAGGCCCGGCTGGCGGGCCAGCGCGCGGGCGGCGACGTGCAGGCGCTGCTGCAGGAGCGCCAGTCGCGCATCCCGCTGCCCTTCATGGGCGACGGGCGCGACACCGCCAACGCCGCGCTGTACCTGGCCAGCGACGAGGCGCGCTTCGTGACCGGCACCGAAATCATCGTGGACGGCGGCATGTCCGTGCGCTGCGACTGACGGCGGCCGCGCCCCATTCCCCAGAGCCTTTCGAACCCACAACCGGAGACATTCCCATGCGCACCTTTTCTCGCACCCGCCGCGCCATCGCATTGGCGCTGGCCGGCCTGGCCCTGGGCGGCGCCGCCACGGCACAGCCCAAGGTCGTCCGCCTCATCGTGGCCTTCCCGCCCGGCGGCCCGGTGGACTTCGTGGCCCGCACGATCTCCGAGGCCCTGGGCAAGGAGCTGGGCAGCAGCGTGATCGTCGAGAACAAGCCCGGGGCCAACGGCGCCATCGCGGCCGACTTCGTGTCCCGCTCCGCGCCCGATGCGCAGACCCTGTGGCTCACGAGCGTGGGCGCCGTGGCCATCAACCCGTCCCTCTACCCCAAGCTGTCCTACGACCCGCTGCGCGACCTCACCCCCGTCTCCCTGGTGGTCAACAACGTGGAGATCCTGGTGGTGAATGCCAAGGCCCCTTACAACACGGGCGCCGAATTCGTGGCGGCCGCGCGCACCGCGGGCCAGCCGCTCACCATGGCCTCCTCCGGCACGGGCAGCGTGCCGCACCTGGCCATGGAGCTGCTCAACGAGAGCGCGAAGATCAAGCTGTCGCACATCCCCTACAAGGGCGCGGCGCCCGCCATCACCGACGTCATCGCCGGGCACGTGAACGGCTTCTTCGGTGACATCCCCGGCCTCGTGGGGCACATCGCCGCGGGCAAGCTCAAGCCCATCGGCGTGGCCGCGCCCAAGCGCCACCCGCGCTTTCCCGACGTGAAGACCTTTGCCGAAATGGGCTTTCCCGGCGTGGACTCCGACAACTGGTATGCCCTGTTCGCCGCCAAGGGCACCCCTGCCGCCGAGGCCGAGCGCGTGAGCAAGGCCGTGCACCGCGCGCTGGCCCACCCCGAGGTGAAGTCCAGGCTGGAAGCCTCCGGCGCGGAGGTGGCCGGCTCCTCGCCCGCGCAGCTGAGCCAGCTGCTGCAACAGGACATCACGAAATGGGGGCGCGTCGTGCGCGCCAACCAGATCACGCCCGACTGAACCGCCACCACACCGCCATCGCCATGCGCATAGAACCCGTCACCCCGAGCACCCGCCCCGAACTGGCCGAGCAGGAGGCCCGGATCATGGCCGAGCGGGGCCGCGTCTCGCCGCTGTACCAGGTGCTCCTCAACAGCCCGCCCATCGCCCACGGCTGGGAGCAGATGCTGTCGGCCGTGCGCAACCGCAGCAGCCTGCCGGCCGGCCTGCGCGAACTCGTCATCCTGCGCGTGGCGGTGCTCAACGGCGCGCCCTACGAGTTCGACGCCCACGTGCCCCATGCCCTCAAGGGCGGCTGCTCGCGGCAGGCCATCGACGCCACGCGCGAACAGCCGCTGCCCGCTACGGACGCCTGGAGCGCCCGGGAGCGCCTGGCCTTGGAGCTGACCGACGCCATGACGCGCGACATCGTCGTGCCGGACGCGCTGTTCGCGCGCATCCAGGAGCATTTCGACGCGCAGGGCCAGGTGGACCTGGTCGCCACCATCGGCGCCTACAACATGGTCTCGCGCTTTCTCACCGCCTTTCACATCGGACACGCATGAGCCGCCACGCACCGAACGCCGCCACCGCCCCTACCGACCTCCTGCTGGCCCAGCTGGCCTGGCCCGCCGCGGCCGGCGGGCCCCGGGACGTGATGGCACGCGCCGGCGCGGCGATCTCCCGGCTGCCGCCCGGCGCGCCCGCGCTGCGGCTGGTGCGCGGCGCCCGCGCCGTGCAGCCCCCCGCCGTGTACCTGTACTACGCGCTGGACCAGCGCGCCAGCCTGGCGCCGCAGGATGCACGGCCGCTGGAGCAGGCGCTGGCCGCGGCCTTCGCCGGCGAGGCGGTGCAGGTCGCCGTCTCCCGGCTGGAGAAGGTCTTCGAGCGCGCCGGCCATTCGAGCGGCCAGGCATGCGCCGCGCATTACGTGGTGGAGATGGACCCGCAAGAGGGCTGGATGCCCGAGATTTCCGCTTGGTACGACCAGGAGCACATGCCGGGCCTGGCCGCCGTGCCGGGCTGCGCCCATGCGCAGCGCATGCTCAACCACGACCATGGGCCGCTGTCGCTCGCCTGCTACGACCTGGTGACCGAGGCGGCGCTGAACTCGCCGCCCTGGCTCGCGGTGCGCGCCACGGCCTGGAGCGACATCGCACGCCCGCATTTCACCAACACGAAGCGCACCATGTTCCAGCGCCTGCCCGATGTCCCGCCGGATCGGTGACGGCGCATGCGGGCATGCGTGGCTGCTTCTAACGAAATCGGCCTGCAGCGCTTATCCAGAAAGCGCTTACAGCTACTCTTTTTGAAGCATCCGCGCACGGCGCTTGCGCGCCCAGATCACGATGCCGGTGACCGAGAGCATGGCCACCATGAGCCCCATGAACGACATGAGGATGCGCCCCGGCAGCCCCAGGATGCGGCCCGAGTGCAGCGGCAGCTGCAACTGCACGAACACGTCGGCGGCGGTGCCGTGCCAGGGGCGGTGCGTGCCGAGCACCTCGCCCGTCTCTGAGCTGACGTAGACGTTCGACAGGCCCATGCCCATCGCGCCCGACTCGTCGCTCGGATCGAAGAACGAGACGTTGTAGAACGGGAAGTCGCCGCCGTACCAGATGCCGCCCGGCGGGTGCGCGAAGCCCAGGCGCTCGCCCTCGCGGCGCGCGATGGCGATGGCCTCGGCGAAGCCGATGCGCGGCGCGATGAAGGTGCCCAGCGGCGCGGGCTTGAGCGCTTCGTAGGGGCCGGGCGTGGTCGTCGATATCCTGCTCATCACCGGGTAGAACACCTCGCGGTAGAGGTTCAGCGAGAACGAGGTGAACGACACCACGATGATGATGCCCCACACCCACAGCCCCCCGGCGCGGTGCAGGTCGAAGTTGAGCCTGTAGCCGCCCGCGCGCCAGCGCACCGCCCACGAGGGGCGCCAGCGGCTGGCCCAGGTGCGCGCCGAGCGCCTGCCCTGGCGCGGCGGGAAGGTGAGGTACAGCGCCACGAAGCTGTCGACCAGCCACACCAGCGCCACGCCGCCCATGAGCCAGAAGCCCCAGCGGTCTGTGCCCCCGAAGGCGGGCATGTGCAGGCTCTCGTGCAGATGGCGCAGCCAGGGCATGAGGTTGCGCTTGCTCAGCGCGATGCTGCGTGCGTTGCGGTGGCCGGTGATGCGGGCCGTGACCGGATCGACGTAGACGGTGTTGTAGTCCAGCGCATACCTGGCGCCCGTGGCCGGGTCGGTGCGCGGGCGCACGAGGAAGGAGGCCGCGTGGCCCTCCTCCAGCCCCAGCGTCATGTAGCTCACCTCGGCGCGCGGATCGTCGGCCTCCACGGCGGCGGCCAGCGCCAGCGGGTCCTGCAGCGGGCCGCGTCCGGGGGTGTGCATGATGTCCGCGTTGAGCCACTCGTCGATCTCGTGGTCCCACGAGATCACCGCGCCGGTGAGCCCGACGACGATGAGGAACAGGGCCACGGCGAGCCCCGCCCAGCGGTGCACGACCGTCCAGAAGGCGCGCATCAGCCTGGAAACGGTAGTTGAACGCGCTCGCCAGTGCCGTGATCGGCGTGCCAGGCAAGGCGTGACGACGCAGCGCACTCCTGTGCGCAAGGAGGAGCAACGCCGCATGGCGCGGCGAGCGCGGTGCTGGCGAGTGCGTAGCGCCGCTGGCCCCACGGGTGAGCGCCCACGAAGCGGCAAAAGTCAATGTCCATGCGTTCCTCGTGAAGTTGGCAAGCGGTCAACTGCTGTTTCCAGGCTCAAAAGTCGACGCTGGCCATGAGCGAGAAGGTGCGCGGCGCCCCCTGCACGAGGTAGCCGTAGGTGGTGTAGCCGCCCACCGAGGCCCAGTAGCCGCGGTTGGCCACGTTGTCCACGCGCGCGTTGAGCGTGACGAGCCTGCCGCCCACGTCCAGCAGGTAGCGCGCGCCCAGGTCCAGCCGCGTCCAGCCCGGCGCGCGCAGGGTGTTGGCCGCATTGGCGTACTGTGCGCCGGTGTAGAGCGCGCGCGCGTTGAGCGCGAGGCCGCTGACGCCCGGCACGTCCCATTCGGCGCCCAGGTTGGCCTGGGTGCGCGGCACGCCCACCACGCGGTTGCCGTCGAAGGCGCCGCCCGCCGTGGTCAGGTACTTGGCGTCCAGCAGCGTCAGGCCGCCGAGCACGCGCAGGCCCTTGGCGGGCTCGCCGAACACGTTGAACTCCAGCCCCCGGTTGCGCTGCTTGCCGAACACGCCGTAGACGTTGTTGACCACGTAGGCGCTGGGCATGTCGGTCGTGAAGAAGGCGGCGGTGGCGCCGATGTGGCCGCCGTCGTACTTGACGCCCACTTCCTTCTGGCGCGTGACGTAGGGCGCGAACACCTCGCCGGCGTTGGCGACGGGCTGCCCGCCGCTGACCGCCGGGGCGGAGCCGCCCTTGGCCAGCCCTTCGATGTAGTTGGCGTACACCGACACGTCGGGGCGCAGCTTGAACACGATGCCGCCCACCGGAGTCACGCGGCTCTTGTCGTAGCTGCCGGCGCTGGCGCCGGTCGTGGCATCGAAGCCGTCCACCTTGATGGTCTGGTGGCGCAGTCCCAGCGTGACCAGCAGGCGCTCGTCCAGGAAGGCCATGGTGTCGGCCAGCGCCAGGCTGCCGGTCTTGATGCGCTCGGTCTCGCGCGGGCTGCCCAGCGTGCCGCCAAAGCCGGTCAGGGCCGGCGGGGTCAGCGCCACGGGGTTGTAGATGTTGTTGGTCTGGCCGGTGGCGTAGTTGTAGCCCCAGGCGTTGCGCTCGCTGGAGTCGAAGGCCGAGAGCGACGCCACGGCCGTGTGCTTGACCGCGCCGGTCTCGAACCTGCCGCGCACGCCCAGCTCGCCGGTCTTGATGTGGTTCTCGCGCGTGTTGTCGAAGCGGTTGAGCGTGGCGTTGCCCGTACCGCTCGACAGCGTCAGGCCCGACAGGGAATTGTCTTCCTTGCCGCGGCGCATGCCCAGGGCGGCCCAGCCCGTCCACTGGTCGTTGAAGTCGAACTCGCCGCGCACGGTGCCGAACAGGTCGCGGCTGTTGGAGTACGTCCAGGGCTGCGCGTAGTTGGCCTTGGCATCGGGCACGGCCGGCATCGGCAGGCTGGCCGTAGGCGTGACGGCGGGCCGGGGCGCGCTCAGCTTGTGCTCCTGCCAGCCCAGGTCGGCCGACAGGCGCGTGCGGCTGCTGCGCCAGTCCAGGCCCAGCGAGCCCACGGTGGTGCGCGTGTCCTCGTTGTCCACGCCCGTGTCGCCGCTGCGCCGCGCCAGGTTCAGGCGCACGCCCGTGGCGTTGTCGGGGCCGAAGCGGCGGG
>Ga0067045_1032449_pt1 | contig 10211 bp, 8 predicted proteins | sample TerdegcTABiofilm_FD_59184 | JGI IMG/M metagenome (GOLD analysis project Ga0067045, IMG submission 59184) | Combined Assembly of (Gp0054472, Gp0054536) Wastewater bioreactor microbial communities from Singapore -Terephthalate degrading... | reverse complement strand
CAGATCCCGACCAACACCTTCATCAGCGAACCCGGCTGGGACCGCTACAACTCCGAAAGCACCTCCTGGGGCTACCTGTTCAGCCACCAGATCGACAGCGCCTGGACCGTGCGCCAGAACCTGCGCCGCAGTGTGAGCAACGTGGACTACCGCACGCTGTACACCAGTTTTGCCGCCAATGCCGCACTGGGCCGCCCCGCGCGCCCCGTGTTCAACGCCGACAACCGCACCGTGCTGCGCGACGCCTCGTGGACGCTGGGCAACGCGCGCATGCTGCTGGTGGATACGCAGGTCGAAGGCAAGCTGCGCTGGGGTGAAACCGAGCACACCGTGCTGGGCGGCCTGGACGTGCAGCGCAACCACTGGGGCCAGCAAAGCTGGCGCGCCGTGGCGCCAGCCATCGATGTGTACAACCCCGTGTATGGCAACTTCACGGCGCCATCGGCATCGGCCCTGGCACGCGTGCCCAGCGTCGAGCAGCGCCAGCTGGGCTTCTACGCCCAGGACCAGATCAAGTGGGGCCGCTGGACCGCCACACTGGGCCTGCGCCACGACAACGCCAAGAGCGACACCGAAGGCCGACCCGCCGCTGCAGCCGACGACAAGGCCTGGAGCAAACGCGCGGGCGTCACCTACCAGATGGATGGTGGATGGGCACCGTATGCGGGCTACTCCGAGTCCTTCCAGCCGCTGGGCGGCGCCAATGCCTACGGCACCCCCTTCAAGCCCCAGCGCGGCGAGCAGTGGGAGGCCGGTGTGAAATGGCAGCCCCCCGGCCAGGGCATCAGCGCCTTTGCCGCCGTCTACCAGCTGCGCGAGAAGAACCGCAAGACCACCGACCCGACCAACCCGCTCAACAGCCTGCAGATCGGCGAAGTGAAGGTCAAGGGCTTCGAGGCCGAGGTGCAGGCCAGCCTGGCGCGCAACTGGGACTTCACGGTCGGCTACGCCTTTACCGACGCCAAGATCAGCCGCAGCAACACCGGCGACCAGGGCCAGCCCGTTGCCAGCACCCCGCGCCACACCGCGTCCGCCTGGCTGAGCCACCGCTTCGCCAGCGAAGGCCGTGGCGGCTGGACGGTGGGCGCTGGCGTGCGCTACACCGGCTCGCAGTGGAGCGGCACCAGCGCCATCAGCACCCCGGCCGCCACGCTGGCCGATGCCATGGTGGCGTATGACGCCGGCGACTGGCGCGTGGCCTTCAACGTGGTGAACCTGGCGGACAAGGTGCACATCACGCAGTGCCTGGCGCGAGGGGATTGTTTCTATGGGCAGGCGCGGACGTACACGCTGACTTCGACGTACCGGTTCTAACGACTGGAGGGGGCACCCCAAGCGCACTGGGGGTACGCCATGGTGTGCCCCAACTTAGCCCCCACTCTGCCTCGGCATTCACGCACACAGCAGGTGTGAAGGGGATGGGGGCGGGTTGCCGCCCCGCCCACCTGTTCAGTCCCACTACACTGGGCGTTGGCATTCACTTCACCCAACCCATGCAACCCCATTCAAAGCCCTCCAAAGTGGCCGCGCTGGTTCCGGCGTGGCAGTCTTCGGCGTTCATTCAAGCAACCCTCGACTCTCTCTCAGCCCAGACTTACCCCCACCTGGAAGTCATCGTCTCTGTCGATGAGTGCAATGATTCGACCTATGAGATTTGCATGGCCCATGCTCAGAAAGATGCTCGTTTCAGAGTAATCCGCCAATCGCAGCGGCTAGGGTATGTGGGCAACTGCAACTTTCTGCTCAATCAGGCCGAAGCTGATTACGTACTTTTTGCATTTCATGATGACATCCTGAATCCTGACTACATCACGCTGCTGGCAGAAGTGCTTGACGCACGGCCAGAGGTCGTCATGAGTTATTCGGACGTTCACCTCACAAACACCAACGGAACGGAAGAACACTGGGTATTCACCGAACTTGAAGGCGTTCGTGACCCGGTTCAGCGGGGTGTTCTCATGATGAGTGGAAAAAATAAATGGTGGGTGCCCAACCGAGGGTTATTCCGCCTTGGTCAAGCTCGGCAAATCAACGGCCTCAAAACCCACCACGCGGGAGAATTTTCGGCAGACTGGCCCTGGCTGTTCCATATGAGCCTTTTGGGAGAATTCGCACGGGTTCCCCAAACCCTGTGCTACAAGTATTACAAGCCTGGAAGCTTATCGAGAAGCTGGCAGTTTTCCAAGCACCAGATCTATGAAGTTTACGCGGCCATAATGCGCGAAATCTGGATTTCCGGCCTTACCACTGAGCAAAAGCTCACGCTTGCCAGTCCCTTGGCAAGATGGCTCTACCACAATAATCCTGATCGACTCGGCGAGGGCAAGTGATAAATACCACCGACCCGGCATCCTGTTCGAGCTGGTTTGGGGGGCGAGCTCGCCTGGTTGATCTCCCCATTCATTCAGACGAGCGTGGCAACCTGCTACCGCTCGACTTCGACCACCTTCCGTTCATGCCACGCCGCGTATTCACCGTGACAGGCGTCCCCGCCGGCTCCATCCGGGGGGAGCATGGCCACCGCAGTGGGGAACAACTGCTCATTTGCCTGCAAGGGAAAATCGACCTCTTGCTCAGAAAGGGGTACGAAGATGCCACTACGGCGCTCACCCCAGCGGGGCCAGGACTCCTTTTGGGCGCAGGCGTGTGGTGCCGCCAGACTTACCTCGTCTCGAATTCCGTACTATTGGTATTGGCCAGCGAACCGTATGATCCAGAGTCATATATATCCACTTGGAACTGATATAAATGCGAAAGACTCCCCGAATTGCCATCCTTGGCGCCGGAATCATGGGCTGTTCGACTGCGATATTTCTGGCCCGCAAAGGAATCGAAGTATCTGTCTTCGATATGGCAGAGCAACCATTCAGCGCAGCGAGCCGATGGAATGAAGGGAAAATCCACTTAGGCTGCCTCTACAGCGCAGATCCGTCCCTGAGCACTGCGGACCGTGTCATTCCCGGCGGGCTCAAATTTCGCCCCTTGATCGAGGAATTGGTCGGCACATCCCTCGCTCCAGCGATCACTTCCGAAGATGATCTGTACCTGTGTCACCGCAAATCCGTGACATCTGCAGCAGAAATGAAGACGTACATGGAGAAGGTCGTCGAGCGTGTACGCAATCACCCAGATGCGGCGCAATATTTGGCAGATGCGTCTGACAGTCGGATTCACACTCTGAGCGCTTCCGAACTGGCTGGATTGACCTCATCGACAGATATTGTTGCGGGCTTTCGGACTCCTGAGAGGTCCGTTGACACCAATTGGGTGGCTGAACGATTCATACCTGCGATGGATGCAGAAGCATCGATCCAGCAGTTTATGAAAACCCGCATCACGGCGGTGCGCCCCGCAAAAGATGGAATCGACGGCAAGTGGGAAATTGAAACATCCGAAGGCATCTTTGGACCATTCGACTACGTCATCAACTCGCTGTGGCAAGGCCGATTGGCCATAGATCGGACTGCTGGGCTGGAGCCCACGGGAGTTTGGTCACACAGATACCGCCAGTCACTGTTCTTGCGCACCAAAGAACCGGTTCATACGCCTTGCGTGGTCATTGCAACCGGCCCCTTCGGAGACATCAAAAATTACAATGGGCGGGATTTCTATCTCTCCTGGTATTCCGATGGCTTGCGCGTGGACAGCTCCGATATTTCACCACCGGAGCCTCATTTGACTGCCCAGAACTTGGAGAACTTGCCAAACTCCATTTTCGACCATCTCCAATCCTTGTTACCGTGGGTAGCACAAATTCGCGAGCAAGCGGAGCGCTCCACCATTCAAGGCGGATGGGTCTTTGCTGTCGGGCAAGGTGTGCTTTCGGACCGAGATTCCACACTGCACTCCCGATCGGAATATGGCGTTCAAAGACTCGGAAACTATATATCCGTCGACACCGGCAAATACTCAACAGCACCCGCCATGGCCCGCGCCCTGGTAGAAGCGATTATCTAGCCGCCTCAGAAATATCGTTCCTGATGGGCACCATATCCATCCGAGCATTTGATTGGTCCCAAAGTCTCTGAAGCCTGTGACGACTTGATCGTCGGAGCTGCACGCGACCAGGCCTACACTCCCCACCCGCCGTGTGCTGAGCCTGCGACCACAGAGCCTCGTGCGCCGCATCGGTGCTCGCCCGGACGGGTCTGCACCATCGACATCGGCGATGCCCCCGAGAGCCCAGCCGGGGCGCTGCAGGAAAAATGTTCCACTTTGTTGCACAGCACCAACACCCCCACGGGTAAAAGGTGTTTACCCCTGTGGCGGACATACAAATAGGCCATTAGCATCCCCCTCCGTTGCAAAGTGCAACGATCACATCACCACAGGCATCAAACTTGCTTGTAGCGACGGCCCGAAAGCATCACCCCTGTGCATTTTTGGCCGGTGATTATTTGTCATCAAACAAAATTTGATTTAAGGAAACCTTGCTAATGAAAACGATTAACCGCTGCGCCCTCGCCGCGCTGGCCCTGGTGGGTACGTCTGCTGCCTTTGCACAGAGCAGCGTCACCCTGTACGGCCGGGTCAACACCACGTTCGAGCACCAAAAAGAAGGCAATGTGTCCAAGACCGGCCTGTTCAACAACTCCTCCCGCTTCGGCTTCAAGGGCCAGGAAGACCTGGGCGGCGGTTTGATGGCAGGCTTCCAGCTGGAAAGCGGCTTTGACTCCAGCACTGGCGCCACAAGCTCCACCTTCTTCGGCCGCCAGAGCGAAGTGAACCTTGCCGGTGGCTTCGGCATGCTGCGTCTGGGCAACTTCACTTCGGAGTCCTACTACGCCACCGCTGACTTCATCAGCAACCACAACCACGACACCGGTTCGTCGTCGGATGCGCTGTACGCCTACCCTGCCCGCGACGCAAACAAGATCGCCTATCGCGCCCCCAGCCTGGGCGGCGCCACGTTCGAAGCCGGCTGGGCCATGCATGAGCAAGCCAGCGGCACCGGCGGCAAGAACAGCCTCGACCTGGCTGCCAACTACGAGATCGGCAAGCTGGGCCTGGGCGCCGGTTACTCCAAGCTGGACGACCAGAACCAGTTCGCGGTGCGTGCTTCGTATTCGACCGGCCCCTTCGTGGTGGGCGCCTACGTGCAGCGCGACAAGAACGTGTTCTTCGCCAACGGCGGCAACCGCACCAACGTGCGCCTGTCGGGTGCCTACATCATGGGCGTGTCGGAATTCCACCTGAACGTGGGCCGTGCCGGCAAGTACTCCAACGTGGCCGACAGCGCCGCCACCCAGTACACCGTGGGCTACAACTACAACCTGAGCAAGCGCACCAAGATCTACACGTACTACACCCGCATCAACAACAACCACAACGCCAGCTACGGCGTGGCCACTGCGGGCAACGACTTCAGCTCCTTCGCGATGGGTGTGCGCCACAACTTCTGATGGCCTGATCCCGCTGCTGCCCTAACTGGTGGGAGGGCAGACATACAGCTATTTACCCCCGCACTTCTTTGGAGTGCGGGGTTTTTTTACGCCACAGCATCCAGCCTTTTGGCAGCGATTTTATTTGGCAATATTCTGCCGCACGAGTTTCGACGTGACGGGGTCAAAATAGGCCTCGACCATATTGCCACTCTTGAATCCGTATATTTCGTAGCAACTGCCATTGGCGATTTTGAAAGTGGCGATTTTGTAGCCACGAAACTCCGCCAGCAGGCGCATTTCCGCCTCAGGCAACCACTGGCTTCGCGGCTCCCGCGTACACACATCTTCAGTGCGCTCGCGACTGAAACTGGATGGCCCAGCCGACTGGACGGGCGGCTTGTCGGCCTCCGCCGCCAGCGCGGACACTGCCAAGGCCAAGGCTCCCACCGCACTCGCAGCGGCGTTTCTCACAGCATGGTTCATCGATAGACCTCCAGTGGAATGACGGTTCCATGGTAGCCATGCCAGATTAATTTTTGCTTAACTCAATTGATCCCGCAAAAAAATATCGAATGGTTCGGCGCATTTTATTTTCACTCTTCAGAATTTTATTATCTCAAGTCCGCTTAGCCCCTTGAGATGGCCAGCATAAAATGCGGCGGTCTGGGATGGCGTGTCCTCAGCCGGTCTACTGCGTTATTTTCCCAAGACAGCTACCTGCACCTCCGTGCGGATTTGAAACCCCAGGCTTTCGTACAAGGCAATGGCCGCTTCATTCGTGGTCCAGGCATGCAAAAAAGGCTGGTCCCCCCGCTGTTGAATGGCGTGCGCCACCACGGATGAAAGTCGGCGGGCAAAACCGCGCCCTCGAAACTCGGGGTGGACACACACGCCGCTCACTTCGGTGCCGCCTTCAAAACGCATGCGTTCACCCGCCATGGCCACCAGCACACCTTCGGACCGGATGCCCACAAAGCGGCCCATGGTGTGGGTGCGTGCAAGGAACGGGCCGGGCTCAGTCAACTGCGCCAGGGCCAGCATGGCGGCAGCATCGGTATCACCCAGCACGACGACGGCCTCCGCGCCAGGCTCGGCTGCGATAGCCCGCCCGGCCACCATCTGCACGCCCTCGGCGCGGCGAAGGGCCTGCAGCCCCTTGGGCACCGGCATGGGCTGCGCTTGCAGCACGAAGACCGATTCCCCCTCGGCCACCAGACCGGCCAGCGCGGCAAGGCTGGCGTCATCGGCGTCATCCCGGGCCGAAGCAAACAGGTTGACGTCCCGCCGGTAGCGCTTGGCCAGGTCGCCACCTTCTGCCAGGCCGGGCGTGGAGGTCAGCGATGCCCAGACGGGCCGGTCGAAGGGGTTGGTGGTGGTCATCGTGCTTTTTCCTTTCCTGGGGCACGGGGAGTTTTTTTGCGACGGCCTGTGGCGTGCTCTGCGGCGATGGTGACAGCCGAGCGCTGCAGCAGCGAGGTGCGCGCAAGTCCCGCCTCCAGCGCCTCCAACTGGTCCAGCAAGGGGCCTTCAAGCGACGCGCACACCTGGGCTACGGAGGCTTCCAGCACGGGCCAGACATCGCGTTGCGCCCGCTGCACAAGTGCCTGGCCTTGCGAGCTAAGCGCCACGCGGCGCACACGCCGGTCACCCTCTACCGCCTCCGACTGCACCAGCCCGCTGTCTTCCAGCCCTTTCAAGGAGCGCGTGACCACGGGCTGGCTGACGCCGACGGCCTGGCTCAGCTCGCCCACGCCCAGCGCACCATGCCAGTCCAGCGCCGCCAACAACGGGAAGTGCGCTGCAGGCATGTCGATGCCGTGCTGGGTCAGCAGTGCCTGCGTTTGCGCCTGCAACGCCTCGCCAATACGCTTGAAGCGGGTGCCGAGCGTGAGGAATCCGAGTTCCTTGACGACGTCTTCGATCATGGTTGTTTTTTCCTCAGATATATATCATGATATATATTTGAAAGACTGCGTCAATCGATTTCTTCGCGGCTGCCTTGGGACTGCTTGCCAGACTGGTTCCAGCGCGCAAAAACAAAAGCCTGCGGACGATCTCGCAGGAAGGCTCCTGAAAGATCGCCCGCGGGCTTTGACTGGGCCACACCTGCAGCCGGGCTGCGCGCGACAGCCCAGCCGTGCCAGCTCGCTGGCGTTTCGTCCTTACACGTTCATGATCGAGACCAGGCGCGTGTTCAGGTGCGCCTCGATGGCCTCGGGGCCGCCTTCCGAGCCATAGCCCGAGTCCTTCAGGCCGCCAAACGGCAGCTCGGCCGCAGGTGCGGCGGCCTGGTTGATCCAGAGCATGCCCACTTCCAGGCGCTGCGCCAGCAGGTGCGCATTCTTCAGAGACGATGTGAACGCATAGCCGGCCAGGCCAAACGGCAGGCGGTTGGCTTCGGCAATGGCGTCTTCAATCTTTTCAAACCCGCGAATCGCGGCCACGGGGCCGAAGGGCTCTTCATTCACGATGCGGGCCGACAGGGGCACGTCGTTCAGCACCGTGGGCTGGAAGAAGTTGCCTTCGCTGCCAATGCGCTCGCCACCCGTCACCAGCGTGGCGCCCTGCTGCACGGCGTCGGCCATCAGGTCGGCCATCGCCGTGATGCGGCGGGGGTTGGCCAGCGGGCCCATCTGCGTGCCGGCCGTGAGGCCATCGCCCACCTTCAGGCCCTGCGCGTACTTGGCGAAGGCAGCCACGAAGTCGGCACGGATGCTCTCGTGCACCAGATAGCGGGTGGGCGAGATGCAGACCTGGCCTGCGTTGCGGAACTTGGCCCCGCTGCCGATCTTGATGGCCAGTTCCAAGTCGGCGTCTTCCGCAATGATGACCGGGGCGTGGCCGCCCAGCTCCATCGTCACGCGCTTCATGTGCTTGCCCGCCAGCGCAGCCAGCTGCTTGCCCACGGGCGTAGAGCCCGTGAACGTGACCTTGCGGATGATGGGGTGCGGGATCAGGTAGCTGGAGATTTCAGCCGGGTCGCCATAGACCAGGCCCACGGTGCCTGCGGGCACACCGGCATCGGCAAACGCGCGGATCAGTTCGGCGGGGCTGGCGGGGGTTTCCTCAGGCGCCTTCACCAGAATCGAGCAGCCTGCACCCAGCGCGGCGGCCAGCTTGCGCACCACCTGGTTGATGGGGAAGTTCCAGGGCGTGAACGCGGCCACGGGGCCCACCGGGTCCTTCAGCACCATCTGCGTGGCCTTGAGGTTGCGCGAGGGCACGATGCGGCCATAAACACGCAGCGATTCGTCGGCAAACCACTCGATGATGTCGGCCGATGCCATGGTCTCGACCTTGGCCTCGGCCAGGGGCTTGCCTTGCTCTTGCACCATGATGGCGGCAATGGCCTCGGCGCGCTCGCGCATCAGGGCCGCTGCGCGGCGCATGGTCTTGGCGCGCTCGGCGGCAGGCATGTCGCGCCAAGCTTCAAAACCCTTTTGTGCGGCGTCCAGCGCGCGGTCCAGATCGGCCTTGGTGGCATGGGCCACGCGGCCGATTTCCTTGCCCGTGGCGGGGTTGAACACGGCAAGGGTCTTGCCTTCAGCGGCGTCTTGCCACTGGCCTGCGATGAAGAGCTGGGTGTTGGGATAGGTCATGAGCGTTGGTTGGTCAGCCAAGGTGGTGAAAAAATCAAAAAAACGACTATACGCCTGCGATGATGGCTGTGTATTTCAAGGAGATTGCATGCGAGAAGTAGTCCAAAGCCTCGAAGAGTCGCGCATCCGCGAAGTGGCCAACGAGGGCCTGGGGCGCAGCGATGTGCTGAAGTTCTGGTTCGGCGAGAGCGACGAGGTGACGCCGGATTTCATCCGCGACGCGGCCATTGCGTCGCTGCAAAAGGGCGAGACCTTTTATGCCCACAACCTGGGCCTGCCCGAACTGCGCCACGCAATTGCGGGCTACATGCACGGCCTGCACCCGCAGCAGCACACCGATGCGTGGTTTGACCGCATCGCAGTGACGTCCGGCGGTGTGAACGGCCTGATGGTGGCCGTGCAGACCCTGGTGGACGCGGGCGACGAAGTGGTGCTGGTGACGCCCGTGTGGCCCAACCTGGTGGCGCAGCCGCGGATTCTTGGGGCGCAGGTGCGCGCTGTGCCACTGGTGGCCGACGTGCACGGCGCGTGGCAGCTGGACATGGATACGCTGCTGGCCGCCATCACACCTGGCACGCGCCTGCTGGTCGTCAACGCACCCAACAACCCCACGGGCTGGACGCTGACGCGCGAGGAGCAAGCCACCATCCTGGCGCATTGCCGTCGCACGGGCACCTGGATCCTGGCAGACGAGGTGTACGAGCGGCTGTACTACGCGGGCGACACGGCCAACGGCGCCGCACCCAGCTTTCTGGACGTGGCCGAGCCCGAGGACCGCCTAGTGGTGACGCACAGTTTTTCCAAGAGTTTTTTGATGACCGGCTGGCGCCTGGGGTGGCTGGTGTTGCCGCCATCGCTGACGCATGCCGTTGGCAAGCTGATCGAGTTCAACACCTCGTGCGCGCCGGTGTTTGTGCAGCGCGGGGCCACGGTGGCGCTGCAGCGCACGGAGGAGGTGACGCCTGCGCTGGTGGCGCATCTGAAGAGCTGCCGGGACACGCTGGTGCCGCTGCTGGCCGGTGTGCCGGGGGTGTCGGTGGCCACGCCGCGTGGGGGCATGTATGCGTTCTTCCGCATCGACGGTTACGACGACTGCCTGACGCTGGCCAAGCTGCTGGTGCGGGAGGCGGGGTTGGGGTTGGCGCCGGGCAGTGCGTTCGGGGGCGAGGCACAGGGGTGGTTGCGGTGGTGTTTTGCGAGCCGGGATGTGGGGAGGTTGGGGGAAGGG
>Ga0067045_1005629_pt1 | contig 10212 bp, 12 predicted proteins | sample TerdegcTABiofilm_FD_59184 | JGI IMG/M metagenome (GOLD analysis project Ga0067045, IMG submission 59184) | Combined Assembly of (Gp0054472, Gp0054536) Wastewater bioreactor microbial communities from Singapore -Terephthalate degrading... | reverse complement strand
AGTGGGCGCTGCACAGCCCACGGGACATGGAGGTTCAGAATCTGGGGAGTTTACGCACAAATCGCTGATGTATTATGACTGGCTCTCTCCGTGGGACTCTTACTACCATTCATACCATTATTATCCAAGATATTACTACCCATACTACTACCCATACAGCTACTATTACTCTTATTACTGGTATCCAAGGTACTACTACAGATACTGGTACTGGTGAGTCCTTCACTTTGTTGTAGTTATTATTTTATTCTTCTTTTTTTGTATGGCCGCCTTTCAAAAGATGCCTTTATGAACAGGTTGATCGTTTGGATTGGCTTGCAATGAACGATAAACAACTAGTGCTCGTCATCATCTGCATGACCTCTTTCATTACACCATTTTTGGGCTCGTCAGTCAACGTTGCCCTTCCCTCAATCAATGCCGATTTTGCTGTGCCAGACGAGGTGCTGCTGGGATGGGTGGTCACGGGCTTTCTGCTCTCCGCAGCCGTCTTCGTTGTGCCCTTTGGCCGGATAGCAGATACATTTGGCAGGAAAAAGATATTTGTCATGGGCTTGTCGATCATAGTCGTATCCTCCTTTTTTTGTAGCATATCCACATCAGTCCAAATGCTGATAGCCTCTCGCGTGGTCGAGGGTTTTGGAAGCGCAATGATCTTTGGCACTGGAATTGCCATTCTCACCCAAACATTCCCTGCCAAAGAGCGGGGCCAGGTTCTTGGCATCAATGTTGCGATCGTATACCTCGGATCATCGATCGGCCCTTTCCTTGGTGGGATCATCACGCAGCACTCTGGATGGAGGGTCATTTATGCTGCAATTATGATTTATGCATTGCTTGCGGCGTTGCTTGCGCAAAGGAGTCTCAAGGAAGAGTGGCGGTGCGAGGACGCGGGGCACTTCGATATTGCAGGCACAGCTCTCTACGGCATGATGCTCTTCGCGCTCATCTTTGGGCTCTCTCTGATTCCTGATATGGCCGGGACGTATCTGCTGGTGTTAGCAGCCCTGATGATGGTCGCATTCCTGCGAATTGAATTGAGATCGAAAAACCCCGTCGTGAAAATCAGCGTCTTTCGCAATAACTATGTGTTTTTGTTCTCGAACCTGGCCGCGCTTATCAACTACAGCGCAACATTTGGCGTTGGATTCCTTCTGAGCCTCTACTTGCAGTACATGAAAGGATATGACCCGCAGACCGCGGGGCTGGTCCTCGTCGCCCAGCCCATCGTCCAGGCAGCCTTCTCTCCGCTAGCCGGGAGGCTGTCCGACAGGGTGGAGCCGAGAGTTGTCGCCTCTGCCGGAATGGGGTTGTGCGCTATGGGCCTGGCGCAATTTGCCTTCTTGGCGCCAGAAACCTCGCTTGAAAGCATCTTAGCCGGCCTGGTATTCCTCGGACTTGGATTTGCCCTCTTCTCCTCGCCCAATACCAACGCCATCATGAGCTCTGTGGATCTGTGCGACTACGGAATGGCCTCGGGAATGGTCAGCACCATGAGGCTCATCGGTCAGATGATGAGCCTGGGCATCGTCATGCTCACGTTCTCTGTGATCATGGGGCATGTTGAGATCGCGCCCGAGCAGCTTGACGAGCTCATGGTCAGCATAAAAGTGGCCTTTGGCATCTTCGCAGGGCTGTGCATCATGGGCACCTTATTCTCCCTGGCAAGGGGAAATTTGCACAGAGAGGCTGCTCAATAGCTCGATCTCTGTCTACTCCGCCCTGAGCGCCTCGATGGGATCAAGCTTTGCAGCCCTGTTTGCGGGATAGACGCCTGCGATGGTTGTGGTCAGCACTCCGAATAAGAGCCCCAGCAGAATGGACGACGGCGTTATGGCTGAAGGCAGCCCAGCCAGCGTTCCAATGGCAAAGGAGACGATAATGCCAATGACGATTCCGATGATGCTGCTCACAGCGCCCAGCACACCAGCTTCGAGCAGATACTGCATCCTGATGTCTCGCATGGTTGCGCCGAGGGCTTTCATGACGCCTATCTCTTTGATGCGCTCCTTCACAGTCAGCATCATGACATTGGCGATTCCAATTCCTCCCACAACGAGCGATATCCGCCCCGATTCCAGCCAGAGCGTACTTGATCATGGAAAGAACGCTCAGGAGCGATGAGAGCATGTCTCGTGCCGTTGTGGCATCGTATGCCTCATCCTTGTGGTACCTCTTGAGATCGTTCTTGATCTTTTCGATTATGCTGTCCACCTGCTCAGGATCCTCGACAGTTACCTGGAAAGATCCATAATAGTAGTTTTCGTCGCCCAGCAGCTCTTTCATCGCCTTGTGGGTGATGTACATCATATTGTTCTGGTTGTTCATTCCTCTGTCAGACGACTGCTCCTCTTTTTCCAGCACACCCACAACTGTGAAGTCCATGTATCTGCTGGTCTTGTAGTACAACCGAATCTTGTTTCCAGGAGTGATCTTCATCCTGAAAAGCTCCTGAGATACGCCCTCACCGATGACGATGGATTTGTAGTCCGATGATGTTAGAAACCTGCCCTGAGCCACCTTCTCCTTGATGTCAGCCTCTTTGTCAGGGTCCACGCCTGTGAGGCTGGCCGAGGCATTTGTATTGCGAAAGGCCACCACTACGCTGGCAGATGTCTCTGGTGCCACATTTTTTACCCCCACGACGTTCTCCAGCACCTTCGTATCCTTGTCAGTGAACTTCGCAGGCTCGGCGGGATTTTTGCTCGCCTGGCCCGGTCCCCCAAAATGGGCGCTCCCCGGCATCACGCGAATCACATCAAGGTCAAGGGTGCTGAACTGAGAGGAGACGCCGGAGTAAAGCCCCTCGCCCACGGACATCATCACCACAATCGCCATGACGCCGATGATTATTCCCAGGGAGGACATGAGCGTCTTGAATCGGTCTGCTTTGAAGCCTACGGCAATGAACTCCAGCATATCGGATAATCTCATCTGCAGCCTCCGGCCTTCTATCGAGATCCGTTCTTTGGCCTGAATGGAAGCTTGTTCTTACGATACAAGTACACCCCAGCAGCCATAATGACCAGGATCAGGATTCCTGCTGGCTGAAGGAGGTTGTTCTGCTTCGTATTGTCCAGCGGCGGAGTATAGCTGGTGACATATGGCTCGGACTGGTGCCATGTGTCTCCATTCTTGAACTTAGCAACAAAGCTGATGTTATTGTCTCCTTTGAGCGGCTTTGAGCGGTCAGCAGCCTCCAGGCTGAAGCTGATGGTGAAGACCTCGTCCGGATCCATGGTTCCGATATAGTATTCGTCAGGCGAGAATTTTATCCCCTTCGCCGAGGGGATGATGGTCACAGCGTTGAGCGTATTCTCACGTGGATTGGCCACATTGAGGTTGAAGCTCTGCTTGGTGGCCGAGGATTCAGCACGGGCCATGTTCACTGTTGCTGAATCGACCTTGATGGGAATATCGCGGTTGATGGTGATCATGTCATAGCCGCCCTGTACCTGGAAGTTCAAAAGATAGGTCCCGCTGGTGATGTTCTCTGAGGCTTTGATCTTATAGTATGCAGTAATCTTGTCATTGGGGCCGATCATACCGAGGTTGTTATAATCTGCTGTGAGCACTTTCAAGTACTGTGTGCCTTTTAGCACCGTCTTATTGATGGGTGTGGACAGCAGGGAGCTTTGTGCTGTGCTTCCCGAGCCCGAATCCTTGCCAGCGCCATAGGACGCAGCTCCGTTTTGCATCTCGATGGCCAGTAAGGCCTCATCGCCGGGCATCAGCACTGCGGGCGTGGTCGTACATTGGATATTCACGGGCATGTGATACTCGTAAGCGACTGCCGAGCCCGTTATCAGCAGGAGCAATAAGAAAATTTTCAAATATTTGATCATTTATGCGTTCTCCAGAATTCGTCCATCTCTGAGCCTTATGACGCGACTGCAGTTCTCAGTTATCTCGGGATTGTGGGTGACCATGATGATGGTCCTGCCATCTTTATTCAGGCGGGTCAAAATATTCATGACCTCATTGCTGTTTTTCAGATCCAGGTTGCCTGTGGGCTCATCGGCGATTATGATCTTGGGGTCGTTGGCCAGAGCCCTTGCGATTGCCACCCTCTGACGCTCTCCTCCAGAGATGTTCAGAGGACTGAAATTCATGCGGTGAGCGACGTTTACAGCTTCGAGGAGCTTTAGGGCACGAGCTTTGCGCTCCTCATGCGGAACATCCGATAGCATCATTGGAACCTCCACATTCCTCTGGACAGAAATGCGGCCGATGAGGTTGAACGTCTGAAATATGAACCCCAGCTCCTCGCGCCTTATGCGAGCCAGTTCGTCATCTGTAGTCTGGCTTATGTCCTGGTCCAGTAGCAGGAACTGGCCACCTGTAGGTCGGTCCAGGCAGCCAACTATGTTCATGAGCGTAGACTTGCCGCTACCCGACGGGCCCATGAGCGCAATAAACTCGCCCGCTTCTATCTCCAGGTTTATGCCCTTTAAAACGGGATATTCAGCATCACCAATGCGGTAGGCCTTCTGGATATCCCTCAATTCGATCACATTTGTAATGCACGCTCACCTTCTTTTGGTGCTGTTTTTCTTTGCTGGCTTTTTGAGAATTATGGTCCCATCTCCAAGCTGATCTACCGCTAACATATCTCCTTCATTTAGATCCAGCTTGTGTCTCAGTCCCATTGGAAGCAGAACTTTGCCATCTGTGTCGATTTCAGTGATCTTCATCTCTTCCCAACCTCAGGATTCAGACGTTGAGACCACTGCATCTTCTTCTTGCTGTTTCCTCCAGATCCTCAATCCATGATGGTTTGTGGTAAGGGTGAATCCCAGCCTTTTCAGTTCTGATCTGGCTTCCTGGGGGCTCAGCCCGCAGGCTTGAGCAACGCGCTTCAGTTCTCCGCGATCGAGAATCTGGCCCCTCAAACATGGTTTATGCTTCATGTATTCTTGGATAGCTTTCATGGTCTGACCCCTAAAACCTGATGTCTCTGGGCAAAACCAGATAGGGCGTGCAGTGCATGGAACGATATATAAAAACTGAACCGAACGAACGAGATTTTTTATGGGCATGAACGATCTGCAAAATACATTAAAACAGTTCTGTTTGGATTATAAAGCCCAAAGATAGTTCTATTTGCGTTTTCAACCTTATGTAATCGATTCATGGATGCGCAATTGCCATTATGCAGGATTATTATGTTCTGGCTTGCTGAGCAGAGTCTTATAGGCACCGGAAAAGCCGTTTGCATTTATGATCAGCTCTCCCTCGCAGTTCTCCAAGAGCTCCTCATACAATACAATTAGCACAAGGTGCCCCACAACTGATGTGCTCTCTTCGTCGGAGAGAGCATCTGCCAGATCTGCATCGATGCAGAATCCAGTCTCAGATTGATTTATATTTATGTTTTTCAAGTTTGTATAGATATTCACTTTATTTTTATATCACCAGCATAGACAATATTAGCCTTCTGCTCGCTGATTGCTTCTTTCAGCTCTTCGATGCTCTTGTTTGCATTCATGAGGTTCCTTATGATCATGGGCTCCACATGTCTGAGCTTCTGGACACTTACAAAAAGAGCATGAGACTCGTTTCCTTTGATCGCGAAGCCCTGTCCCATGTAGACAAGATCGACGAGAGGCCTGTTAGGATCGCTCTCATTGAGTGCATGATCTCGCTCCCGATATCCTAACATGTCTACCGGCACATGACCATTCTGATTTGGGCCCCTAAAGTCTGGCCTTGACGCGATAGATGAATTATCATAATATGGCGCGGCGAAAGCCTGGCCTAAAAGGTTAAAGAGCACTACAATCATCGCCCAAACCACCATCAGAAGCACTAATAGTCTAACAGAATTGTTCATATAATTCCTCGGGGGCGGAACTGTTTGAGTTCCGTATTCATATTCAAATTATTATCAATATCTCAATTTTAAATATAATTGGTCAGAATATGGTTGGCCATTTAAATATAATTGGTCAGGATGTACGAACCCTGACCAACAGATTCTATCTAATCGATTAGAGGGTGCATAAATTAAATTATTGCCCCTGGCACTGGCGGTCCCGATTCTGCTCTTTGCCGTCCATCATGGACCTCGGGGCGCAGTTGTCATTTGCAGGCCCCATAGTGGGAGCAGGCTCCTCTTTTCCATTCTGCTCGCCAATTGCCTTCAGGCAGGGCATCTTGCCGTCCATCATGGACCTCGGGGCGCAGTTGTCATTTGCAGGCCCCATAGTGGGAGCAGGTCCCTCTTTTCCATTCTGCTCGCCAATTGCCTTCAGGCAGGGCATCTTGCCGTCCATCATGGACCTCGGAGCGCAGTTGTCATTTGCAGGCCCCATAGTGGGAGCAGGTACATTGTTATCCCTCATGCAGTCGCACGGCTGCTGGACTCCTGGATGGTCGTCCAGCAACTTGGTTCTGGCATGGAGCATCTATTTGGGCCTTTCCATATTTCATCTGGTTGTCGTCGTTCGGCATTGAGAAGGCTGGCATCACAAACATGCATGCGGCCAACAATGCCACCAATAACTTGACATATTTCATAGTACTATACCTCCACTAAAGAGCAACTCATGCTTTCTGCTGAGTTGTCTTACAAAACCAACCATTTTTCGAACGATTTAAAAAAGTAGAAGCGAACGAACCATTACGAGGTGCGAACGAACTATCAGAAGACCGTGGCGACTGCCAAATTAAAGGCAAAACAGCGTACTAAGGATCATTTAAAGGTTCAAAATAGTTCCTTTTTCCAAAAAAGCTCTCCAGACCTCTTTGGACAATGGTTCTGGTGCTCTGCTATTCTTTGCAATGATGCAGTGCATGCAGTCTCAACGGGTTGATCGCAAGGCCGGAGGATACTTTTTAACTCGTAGGATTGCGAAGGACGGAGCGGGAACTCCCCATAGTTCAGGGCGTGGGAGGAGTTCACTTCGTGAACCATGAATTGTCTGGATGTAGTGCAGAGCAGGAGCTTTGAGACATAGCTTAAGATTCAACGTGCAGTGGGTTTGTTTGGCATGTCTTGAGACAAAAAAAATTCAAGAAAGACAGTTTTGAAAACCGGATGCGCTCGCACACATCCGGTTCCTTTAAAGCTGCTCGTAAGCGCGGGACAAGACACAAGGTCAGGCCTCGGCTGCAGGCTGAAGATATGCAGCAGCCTCATGAGTCTCTGAGACATTGTATTGGAGGCTGACGCTCTGATAGCCCTCCTTTGCGAAATTGAAGAGCCATGTGCCTGGCACGCCACTTATGACTGCAGATCCGTCCGAGTCGGTGACAGCCTCAAATTCATTTCCTGCAGCATCGCTCCCGTCGATCCGCACTCCCGAAAGCAGCATGCCATTGACGCTGCCCTCATGAACGAGAACTGTCAAAGCTACAAGCTCTTGGCTTTGTACTGAAGGCTGCATTTGTGCGGCCTCGGCTGCAGGCTGAAGATATGCAGCAGCCTCATGAGTCTCTGAGACATTGTATTGGAGGCTGACGCTCTGATAGCCCTCCTTTGCGAAATTGAAGAGCCATGTTCCTGGCACGCCACTTATGACTGCAGATCCGTTCGAGTCGGTGACGGCCTCAAATTCATTTCCTGCAGCATCGCTCCCGTCGATCCGCACTCCCGAAAGCAGCATGCCATTGACGCTGCCCTCATGAACGAGAACTGTCAAAGCTACCTGCCCGTCATACTGGCCAGAGGACTGCATTCGGGCCAGATCGGCTTCCTGGAGATATGCAGCAGCGGCATGTGATTGGGTTACATTGTAGGCCATTTTGGCAGTTTTATAGCCCTCTTTGTATAGGACGAACTGCCAAGTCCCGGGCTGCCCTTTGAACACAACCGCACCATTTGAGTCCGTTGTTCCCTCGAATTCATTGCCAGCCGCGTCCATTACCGCAACCATAACCCCAGGAATCAATTGGTCGTTATTCGATCCTCCCTCAAGGACATAAAGCTTCAATGTAACGTAATCTTGATTTAAAACAAGTTGATCTGCTTGCTGCCCCCTTGCAAACCCAAATGAGGGAATCTTTGCACCGTCGTCTTGTGCGAAGGCTGTCAAAGCCGTGCCGCTTATTATTAATGATAATAAAATCGCCAAATAATGCTTGTTTTTCATACTATCACCCCTTGGTCTGATATACTACATGTTTACTTTGAATTTCATGCATAAAAATGCATGGTACATGCAAGGACAAAGATGCCTTAAAATGTCATAAAGAGCCTTTATATCCAATAAGGAGTTCTTGGACATGCTGTAGTTTACTTATGTGCCGTTGAAGGTTCAATGTGTGGGATGATATGATCACAAGGGTTGATGTGGAGCACATCGGCTGGCTTGCCAGCATTAAGATCGAGGATGACGAGAAGGATAAGCTCGTGGAGCAGTTCAACTCCATTCTGGAGTACTTCCACCAACTGGATGAGGTTGACACTGAGGGCGTTGAGCCTACATATCGCGTGGTGGAGCTGGCCAACATCTTCCGAGAGGATGTGGCCTGCCCGTCTCTTTCGCAAGAAGAGGCCTTGCGAAATGCACCGCGACGCGAAAATGGTTATTTCAAGAGCCCGAGGATAGTGTAGTTATGCTAATGGAGTTGAGAGAACAGCTCCTCTCAGGATCTGCAGAGGATTACCTGAGCAAGCTATTCTTGAAGATCGAGAGAAGCTCGCTCAATGGCTTTACCTCCCTGGCCCGGGAGAGCGCTCTTCAGCAGGCTAGGGAATTTGATAAAAATCCCGGCAAGGGCCGTTTGGCAGGGGTGCCAATTGCCATCAAGGAATGCATCTCAACCAAAGGGATAGAGACCAACTGCAGCTCTAACATACTGCGCGGATACATCCCGCCTTACGATGCCCATGTGATCCAGCAGCTCAAGGCCGAGGGTGCAATCATCATGGGAAAGACCAATATGGATGAGTTCGCAATGGGCTCCTCCACTGAGACAAGTTGCTTTGGGCCTACCAGGAATCCCTGGGATCTTGATTGCGTTCCTGGGGGTTCAAGCGGCGGAAGCGCAGCTGTGGTGGCTGGCGGCGAAGCCCCTTGCGCCCTTGGCTCGGACACGGGCGGATCTGTGCGCTGTCCGGCATCATTTTGTGGAATAGTCGGATTGAAGCCCACCTATGGCCTGGTCTCTCGCTATGGCCTCATCGCCTATGCCAACTCCCTCGAGCAGATCGGGCCTCTGACCCGTACTGTCGAGGACACTGCTCTTCTAATGGAGGTCATTGCAGGGCATGATGAAAGAGATACAACATCTGCAGAAGGAAAGAGGAGCTACCTGCCAATCAAGGAAGGCGTTAGCGGCCTTAAGATCGGCATTCCCAGAGAGTATTTTGGCGAAGGCGTGAACAAAGAGGTGGAGAGGGCTGTGTGGGATGCGATCAACACCCTGGAAGGTCTGGGCGCCACCTGGAAGGAGGTCAGCCTGCCGCACACAAAACATGCCCTGGCTGCCTACTACGTAATCGCCATGAGCGAGGCCTCCTCCAACCTGGCACGCTTCGATGGCCTGCGCTATGGGCTGCGTCTTGGAGAGGACAAGGACTGGCATACGACCTTCTCTGATATTCGGGCGAAGGGCTTTGGGCCAGAGGCAAAGAGGCGCATTTTGCTTGGAACCTATGCCCTGTCAGCAGGTTACTATGGTCGCTACTACCTGAAGGCTTTGAAGGTGAGAACGCTGATCAAGGAAGATTTCCTGAGGGCCTTCAAGGATGTCGACCTCTTGGCAGGGCCCACCATGCCCATCCCTGCGTTCAGGATTGGCGAGCGCATCAACGATCCACTCTCGCTCTATTTGGCAGATGTATTCACTGTACCCATAAATTTGGCAGGAGTTCCTGCAATCTCTGTGCCATGCGGCTTTGCCGGGCACCTTCCAGTCGGCCTGCAGCTCATCGGAAGGCATTTCGACGAGGCTACTGTCCTTCAGGCAGCTCACACATTTGAGAAGGCCACTTTCTTCCACGAGAAGATGCCGGAGGTGATTTAGATGGAGGACGTCATCATAGGCCTGGAGATCCATGTTCAGCTAAACCGCCTGCGTTCAAAGATGTTCTGTGGCTGCTCAACGGATTATCACAATTCCGAGCCCAATTCGCNCACCTGCCCTGTTTGTTTGGGGCTGCCAGGATCCCTGCCTGTGCTGAACAAGAAGGCTGTTGAGTTTGGCATAAAGGTAGGGCTTGCCCTGAACTGCACAATTGAGGAGGAGACCCTCTTTTACAGGAAG
>Ga0067045_1032447_pt1 | contig 10213 bp, 13 predicted proteins | sample TerdegcTABiofilm_FD_59184 | JGI IMG/M metagenome (GOLD analysis project Ga0067045, IMG submission 59184) | Combined Assembly of (Gp0054472, Gp0054536) Wastewater bioreactor microbial communities from Singapore -Terephthalate degrading... | reverse complement strand
TTCCATAGATTCTTAGAGTCTTTTCTGGTTAGGCCACATTTACTACAACGTATCTGACCGGTAGAAAGAGACCAGAATTTTTTACTGCCGCAGCGAGGACATTTTTTCATACTCTCTTTATACTGATTTATCAACAGTTTTTCAAGGTTCTAAGTGCAACTTAAGTATAGGATTACCAAATAATTTGATTGTACTAATTCCTGTTTCAAGTCTGTGTAAATACAAATACCTCTGTTTTTATCTACTATTTAGCAGACTAATAATATCCTTTGGAAAGAATAAAAAATGAAATACTCCTTTTACTAATACTTTACTTTAACTAAAAATAAACCATTAGGTGGTGCTATTTTTACTGAGTTTCGAGCCACATTATTTTCCAATATTCTAAGTATATCCTCAGGTGGTCTTTTCTTAATAGAAAAATCCAATAAAGTTCCCACTATCATCCTGACCATTTTATACAAAAAGGCATCTGCTTCAATGATAAACGTTATGAGTTGTTTATTTTGAATAATATTTATCCTTTTGATGTTTCTGTATTTTTCTTTATCAACTTTACCCTCTTTTTGGTTACTACAACTAAAGGTTTTAAAATCGTGACATCCCAGTAAAAATTGAGCAGTTTTTATCATTTTTTCTAAATCTAAAGGATAATTACATAGGTAGCAATACCTACTTAAAAAAAGATCTTTGGCAGTAAAGATTTCTTCATTTCTAACTCTATTAATCACATAATATCTATATATCCTGCTTTTGGCACAATAGCGAGAATGGAATGTACTATATACTTCTTTGGCAAATTTTATTCTAATATCAGGTGGCAATAAATTATTTAAAATAATAACCCAGTTGTCAACAGGGATATTAGTTTTAGTCTTAAAATTAGCCACCTGCCCAATAGCATGCACACCAGCATCTGTTCTTCCAGCACCATATAATTTTAATTCCTTTTCTCCAGTGACTTTTCTTAAAGTATCCTCAATTACACCTTGAATTGTTTTCTTATTTTTTTGTCTCTGCCATCCTGCATAATCTGTCCCATCATAGGAGATAGTAAGTTTAATGTTTTTCAATTTATTCATATTTTTATTTTAAAAAACCAAGCAATAGGCTATTAGCAAAACTAATAAAGTTATAATAAAAAAAATAAAATCAGATATTGTAATTAGAAGTTGTCGATAATGTGTTCTGCCTTCTCCACCATGATAACATCTCGCCTCCATAGCAATTGCTAGCTCATCAGCTCTATGAAAAGCAGTAATAAAAAGTGGAATCAAAATAGGCAAAAAATTATAAATACGTTTGATAAAATTACCACTTTCCAAATCTGCTCCCCGGGCTATCTGAGCTTTTATTATCTTTTCGGTTTCTTCTAATAAAGTCGGAATAAAGCGCAGAGCAATAGTCATCATCATAGCAATTTCGTGAGCAGGTATTTTAATAATTTTTAAAAAAGATAATATACTTTCTATTCCATCAGTAAGAGCAATGGGTGAGGTTGTTAAAGTAAGCCAGGATGTAGATAAAATTAAATAAAATAATCTTACCGCTATAAATAAACCTTTTTGAATACCTTCTCTAGTAATATTAAAAGTCCAAATATTATAAATAACCTCTCCTTGTGTAGTAAAAGTATGTATTAGTAAGGTAAACATTATAATAATTATTAAAGGTTTAATGCCTTTTAGCACAAATTTTGGATGAACCTTGGCCAGGTAGATATTGGTAAAAAGATAACTGCCAATTATTGAAAAACCAGACCAGGTCTTTACCAAAAATACTGCTATGATTATCAATAGAACTGTAAATATTTTAACTCTAGGATCTAACCTATGAATTACTGAATCTTTATATACGTATTGACCTATAGTAATATTCCTGGCAAATTTCATTATCTTATCTCTTTCTTACCAATTTTAATATTTCATCTTTTGCCTCTGCTACCGTTAATATTGCTGAACTGACTGGTTTCCCCATCTTTTTCAGCTTATACAAAGTATAAGTCACCTGGGGCAAAGATAAACCGATATTCTCTAGCTTTTCAATGGAAAAACGAAAGATGTTTCTCGGAGTATCATCCATTATGATTTTACCTTTTTCCAGAACAATAATTCTTTTGGTTAATTCAGCTATAATTTCCATATTGTGGGAAACCATAATAATAGTCTTATTATATTTTTGGTATAGATTTATAATAACTGATAATAATTTATTACAACTTTGGGGATCTAAACTGGCTGTTGGTTCATCTAAAATTATTATTTCTGGATCAATCGCCAGAATACTAGCAATGGCCAACCTTCGCATTTCTCCTCCACTTAGACTGAAAGGAGATCTATCCTTATAACTGTAATAATCAAGACCTACTATTTCTAAAGATTGTTTTACTCTTTTCTCTAATTCTTGTTCACTTATTCCCATATTCTTTGGACCAAAGGCAATCTCCTTAAATATATTTTCTTCAAAAAACTGATTCTCTGGATATTGAAAAGCTAAACCAATTTTTTTTCTAAGCTCCCTCAATTTATGTTTATTTTTATGAATATCAATACTATCAAAAAATACTTGACCCGAGGTAGGTTCTAATAAGCCATTGAGAATTTGTAACAAAGTAGTTTTGCCACAACCGGTATGTCCAATTATTCCTACAAATTCTCCTTTATCAATCTTTAAATTAATCGAAGTTAAAGCTACAGTTTCAAAGGGCATATTTAAATTATAAGTATAAGAAACATTTTTTAAATGTATAAGCATAAGTATCTAATCATTTCTTCTTCATTTAAAATATTGGTAGGAATATCAAGACCATATTTTGCTAGTTCCCGTGCTAGTTTAGTAATTTGTGGAATTTCTAAATTTAAATTTATCAATAAATCCGCCTTACTAAAAACATTCTTTGGTGTATCAATTGATATTATTTTTCCCTTATCTAAGACTATAATTTTTTTAAACTGTGCAGCTTCTGACATAAATTGAGTAATATAAATAATGGTAATATTTTCTTCTCTATTTAATCTTTTTATTATTTCTAATACTTCTTTTCTTCCTCTGGGATCAAGCATCGAAGTTGGTTCATCTAAAACCAAATAGGAGGTATGCATAGCTAAGGCACCAGCAATTACTACCTTTTGTTTTTGTCCACCTGATAATAAATGTGGTTCACTATTTCTGAGTTCACTCAATCCAACAATATTAATAGCCCAATCGATCCTTCTTTTCATTTCTTCTAACTTGATGCCAATATTTTCTAAACCAAAAGCGATATCATCTTCCACCGTTGTTGCCACTAACTGATTATCTGGGTTTTGAAAAACCATACCCACCTTTTTGCGAATATCCCAAATTTTTCCCCAATCTTTTGTATTTAAATTTTCCACAAAGACATTTCCTTCACTTGGTAATAATAAACCATTCATATGTTTTGCTAGTGTTGATTTTCCAGAACCATTAGCACCTATAATAGCAACAAAATCCCCTTTATTGATTTCTAAACTTATGTCTAATAAAGAAGGAACTTTATGTTCTGTTTCTAAATCGTAAAAGTGACTTACCTGGTCAAATTTAATCAAAAAATTCCCCTTCATTATTTTAAAGAATTATATTCTTTAGTAGGCATTTTTAAATGTCTTATTATTTATTGTTAACAATTTATAAATTTTATAATGACTTTAAGTAAATAAAATTAAAAAGGTTAAATGCTAGTAAATTTCGTTATCCTAACAATTTAACCTTAATATTTTATTTATTTACAATATTTATTTAATAAATTCTATTATAGCCATAGGGGAAGAATCCCCTTTTCGATAACCAGTTTTTATTACTCTTGTGTAACCACCATTTCTTTCTCTATATTGAGGGCTAATTTCTTCAAAGAGTAATTTTAAAGCTTGTTTGTTTTGAATATTCTTAAAAACCTTTCTTTTCGCCTGTAAATTATCTTCTTTAGCTATAGTTACAAGCTTCTCTAAATATTTTTGTAACTCTTTTGCTTTGGGCAGAGTTGTGTTTATTTTTCGATTAATTATCATAGAAATGGCTAAATTAGATAGTAAGGCTTTTCGATGACTGGTATCTACGTTTAATTTTCTTTTTAAAATTCTATGTCTCATTAGACCATCTCCTTTTAATCTGAACCCTTTAAATTATATCCAAATTCTTGAACCTTATTTCTTATTTCTTCGAAAGATTTCTTACCCAAATTTTTAATTGACATTATTTCTTCGGAAGATTTACTGATAATTTCACCAAAAGTATTAATATTTGATTTTTTCAAGCAATTATATGACCTAACTGATAAATCTAATTCTTCGATAGTCTTATCCAATATTTTTTTCTTTTCACTAATTCCACTCTCTTCTTCAGTAATTGGTTCAACTTCTGAGTCAACTTCATTTGGAGAAAATTTATTAAATACCTTAAGATATCTAATCAATATATTTGCTGATTTGCTTAACGCTTCATCAGGTAATATACTTTTATTGGTATAAATCTCTAAAACTAATTTTTCACAATTCATAAATTGAGCCAAACTAGCTTTGTCAACATAATAAGCAACCTTAATTACTGGCGAAAATAAGGAATCTATATATATATAATTAATAGGTTGGCCTTTCTTCTTATTTTCAGGTGCAGTAAGGTAGCCCATACCCTGCTCAACCATAATTTCAATATCTAATTTCCCCTCACTATTTAATGTTGCTATTTTATGTTCTGGATTTAGTATTTCTACATTAATATTGGGAATTATATCTCCAGCTGTCACGATTTTCTTTCCACTAGCCTTTAGGCGAAGTATTTCTGATTTACTTCCATACATTTTAAAAACAATCTCTTTTATATTTAAGATAATTTCGTTAATATCTTCTTTAACACCAGGTAATGTGGTAAATTCATGTACGATTCCTTCGAATCTTATGGCTGTTGCACTAGCACCAGGAAGAGAAGATAATAATACTCTTCTTAAAGAATTACCCAAAGTAGTCCCATATCCTCTATCTAAAGGTTCAATAATGAATTTTCCGTAACTATCGGTTAAGTTTTCAACTTTTATTTTAATATCGTTTATATCTAACAAATGACACCTCTCCTTCCCTCCAAAATAGCCTTTTACCAAAATATCACTATCTGGAATAGTATTCCACTACCAATTTCTCGTCAACTGGTAAATCAATGTCCTCTCTGGAAGGTAATTTTACAACTTTACCACTTAATTTTTGCCAATCAACTTCTAACCAGGAAGGAACATTTTGAATAACTTCTGCTTGTTTTAATTCTTTAAAATCAGAAAGGGAGTGGCTCTTCTCTCTTATTTCTATAACATCATTAATATCAACCATATATGAAGGAATATTAACTTTTTTCCCATTAACTAATATATGGGCATGTCTTACTATTTGTCTGGCTTGAGCTCTAGATTTAGCAAACCCTAATCGAAAAACTACATTATCCAGCCTTCTTTCTAAAAATTGTATAAAATTATCTCCGGTAATACCATGTTTTTGTTCTGCTTTCTTAAATAAATTTCTGAATTGTCTTTCCATTAATCCGTACATATTTTTCATTTTTTGCTTTTCTCTTAATTGTATCCCATAATTAGTTATTTTCTTTATTCTTTTTGATTGAACTGATTTGCCAGGTTCCAAAGGTCTCCTTTCCACAGCACACTTTTCAGTATAACATCTATCTCCCTTTAAGAATAATTTTGATCCCTGTCTACGGCATAAACGGCATACAGGTCCCTTGTATCTAGCCATAGATTCCTCCTTACCATTGCATTACAATTTTTTTCCTAATTTCCTTATCTTTAATTTTTGATTAATATTTCATCCAGCTAAAAATAATTTCTTTAAAAATATTTTTCAATTTAGATTTTGATTGTCTATATATTAAACCCTTCGCTGTTTAGGCGGTCGGCAACCATTATGGGGAATAGGAGTAACATCTCTTATTGAATTTATTCTAAATCCAATAGCTTGCAAGGCACGTATAGCAGTCTCCCTACCCGAACCAGGTCCCTTTACATAAACGTCAACTTCTTTCATCCCCTGATCCATTGCTTTTTTTCCTGCTTCCTCGGCAGTCTTTTGCGCAGCAAAAGAAGTACTTTTTTTACTTCCCTTATTGCCAATAGAACCAGCACTAGCCCAGGAAATCACATTACCTTCCAGATCTGAAATACTAACAATGGTATTATTAAAAGTGGATTTAATATGTACAATCCCTTTTAAAACATTCTTTTTAATCTTTTTTCTACGAACCTTTTTGCTTTGTTTTTTTTGTTCAGCCAATTTGGCCCTCTCCTTTCCTATTTTACAAGTTAATTAGTTACACATAATCTACCACCTGATACTATTTTTTACTTCTTTTAACACCAACCGTCTTTCTAGGTCCTTTCCTGGTCCTGGCATTAGTTCTCGTTCTCTGTCCTCTTACCGGCAAACCTTTTTTATGTCTTAATCCACGATAAGACCCAATTTCCATCAACCTTTTTATATCTGTTGCCTGCTGACTGCGAAGCTCTCCTTCGACTTTAAAATTATTAGCAATAATATCTCTAATTTTTGCGATCTCATCATCTTTTAGATCTTTAACTTTGGTCTGGAAATTTATACCAGCTTCCCTTAGTATTTTACGAGATAAAGTAAAACCTATACCATAAATATAAGTTAAAGCAGTCTCAATATTTTTGTTTTTCGGTAAATCGACTCCACTAATTCTAGCCATTAGGATTAGCTCCTTCCTAAATTATTTTCCTTGTTTTTGTTTGTGTTTGGGATTGTTACATATCACCATTATTTTCCTATTTCTTCTAATTAGTTTACATTTTTCACAAATCTTTTTCACAGAAGCTCTAACTTTCATTTTTTTCCTCTCTCTATTAGTGTATCCTTACTATTTATATAATTAGTACAAAATTACATAAAATTAATCTAATATTCTCTTTACAAGCAGGAGATAACCAAAAAAAGCATGCAATTTATTATGTTTCATAGTCATTGTTATTTGTTATTTATTTATTTATTGTTAAATTGCGCATTCTACCTTATTAACCCTATAGCCGGTAAACTATTCTTCCTCGACTTATATCATATGGAGAGATTTCAACCTTTACTTTATCTCCCGGCAATATTCGAATAAAATTCATTCTAATTTTACCGGATATGTGAGCTAATACCTCGCAACCATTTTCTAATTCAACTTTAAAGGTAGCATTTGGCAAAGCTTGAATTACTCTTCCTTTCATTTCCACATACTTTTCCTTACCCATATCCTTCTCCTAAATAGTAAAAAAGGAATTTTTCCGTTATGTAATATCATTTATTAATTTATAAACTTGTTAATATCTCATTCCCCTCATCAAAAATGGCAATAGTATGTTCAAAGTGTGCTGATAGACTACCATCAACAGTCTTTACCGTCCACCCATCATTACTACAAATGGTCCTATAATCACCCTGATTTAGCATTGGTTCAATAGCTATTACCATCCCCTTTTCTAATTTCATACCGGTGTGGGGTTTTCCATAATTTGGAATTTGGGGATCTTCATGCACTTTCAATCCTACTCCATGTCCCACATATTCCCTTACCACAGAAAAACCCCTTTTTTCAGCAAGTGACTGAATAGCATTAGAAATATCTCCAATAAAATTCCCTTGACAAGCTTCTCTAATTCCTGCCAATAAACATTCCTTTGTTGTTTTAATTAGTTTGGCAGCCTCATCATCAATTTCGCCAACTCCAAAAGTAGCGGCAATATCACCAAAATAACCATTGAGATTGGTTCCAATATCAATACTTACAATATCTCCCTCTTTTAAAATTCTATCTCCAGGAATTCCATGAACAACCTCATCATTTATGGAAACACATATAGATGCTGGAAACTCATGTCCTTTTGGACCATAGCCTTTAAAAGATGGTATTGCACCACGTCTTTTTATAAATGACTCAGCCATTTGATCTAACTGTATTGTTTTCAAACCTGGCTTTATCCTTTCAGCAACATATTGTAAAGTATAGGCTGTTAGCTGACAACTTTTCTTAATTTCTTGAATCTCTTTGTTAGTTTTTAGAATTACCATCAATTATTCTCAACAATACCTAATTCAGATAATTTTTGCCATAAATCTATAAATCTTTCATCAACATCTTTATCTGCATTTATTTTGGTAAGAATATTTTTCTTCTTATAATAACTAACTAGGGGCAATGTTTCCTGATTATAAACCTTTAATCTTTTTTTAATAGTCTCTTCCTTATCATCATCTCTTTGAATCAATTTTCCACCACACTTTTTACATATATTAATATTATCTGGTGGATCATAATTAAGATTATAGATGGTTCCACAATTGGTGCAGACTCTTCTTCCTGCTAAACGATTTATTATTGTACTATAAGAAGTCTCAAAATAAAAGACTTGATCAATATTCTTCCCTACTTTTTTAAATACTAAATCCAGTTCATGAGCTTGATTTATGGTTCTAGGAAATCCATCAAATATAAAACCTTTTTCACAGTCAGTATCTTTAATTCTATTTTCCACTATTTTTATGACATACTCATCTGGAACTAATTTCCCTGAAACCACATAATTTTTTACTTTTTGCCCCAAAGCAGTCTCTCTCTCAATAACATCTCTTAATATATCACCAGTAGCAATAATAGGAATAGAAATTCGTTTATTAATTTCATTAGCTATTGTACCTTTTCCAGCCCCAGGAGGGCCTAACAATATTATTATCATTTATAAACCTTAAACCTCAAATATTTGTTATGCATAAATAAACATTATAGCTGAACATACTATTTTTTTATAAATCCTTCATAATGACGCATTAGCATATGAGATTCGATCTGCTGAATTGTTTCTAAAGCAACTCCCACCATAATAAGAACTGAAGTACCACCAAAATAAATAGTAGTAATCCCTGTAACTTCAATCAAAATGTTAGGTAAAATAGCAATAATAGCCAAGAATATTGCTCCACTTAAGGTAATTCTGGTCATTATATTATCAATATACATGGCAGTTGCTTTTCCTGGTCTTCTTCCCGGAATAAAACCACCATATTTTTTCATATTATCGGCAAGATTTTGGGGATTAAAAGTTATTGCTGTATAGAAAAAAGTAAAAATTATTATTAGAATAGCATATAAGCTAAGATATAAAACTGTGCCTGGTGAAAGAGCTCTAGCTAAACTTTGCATAAGTGTAGATCCCTGAAAAAACTGTGCAAGAGTACCAGGAAATATTAAAATTGCCGAAGCAAAAATAATTGGAATTACTCCTGCTTGATTTACTCTTAAAGGAATATGGGTTCCTTGTCCTCCATATAACCTTCTACCGATTACACGTTTAGCATATTGTACTGGTATACGTCTTTGACCTTGCTGAATTGCAACTACTCCAGCAATAACTAACACGACCACTATTAATAAACCAATAATGGAAATGATGCCAACCTCACCTACTCTAATTAAACCAAATGTTTGAATAAGCTCAGTGGGTATTCTTGCTACTATACCAGTAAAAATAATAATTGAAATACCATTACCAATACCATAATCACTTATTTGTTCACCCAACCACATCAAGAAACATGTACCAGCGGTTAGACTAATAACTAATAATATTCTGAACATCATACCGGTTATCATTAACACCTGCAAACTTTCTAACCAGGCACTTATTCCTATAGCTTGAATCATCCCTAATACAACTGTTCCATATCTGGTAATTCGGTTAAGTCTATTTCTTCCTTCTTCACCTTCTTTGGACCACTGTTCAAACAAAGGAACAACTGATTGCAATAAAGACATAATAATAGATGCATTTATGTAAGGCATGATACCAAGAGCAAAAAGAGAAAACCTACTTAACGCTCCACCGGCAAAAAGATCAAAGAAACCCAGTATACCGCCCTGAGCAAATAAGTTGGCTAAGGCTTGCTTGTCAATTCCTGGCAAAGGTATATGACTTCCTAACCTTACTACTATTAACATAGCCAAAGTAAATAACAGTCGGCTTTTGAGATCAGGTATCTTAAATAAACTGCGTAGCTGTTCTAGCACTTAAATCACCTCTACTTTCCCACCTGCTGATTCAATTTTGGTAATAGCTTTTTTACTGAATTTATGAGCCCTGATCGTTATTTTTTTATTTAGATCACCTTCACCTAAAATTTTAATACCATTCATTACTTTTTTA
>Ga0067045_1005444_pt1 | contig 10213 bp, 9 predicted proteins | sample TerdegcTABiofilm_FD_59184 | JGI IMG/M metagenome (GOLD analysis project Ga0067045, IMG submission 59184) | Combined Assembly of (Gp0054472, Gp0054536) Wastewater bioreactor microbial communities from Singapore -Terephthalate degrading... | reverse complement strand
CACCCGGTCATCCACAAGCTGAAGCTGATCGGAGTCGCCGGTCAAGACGATGACATTGTAGCCTTCGGCCTTGCCGACCTCGGCCAGAGTCCCGATCAGATCATCGGCTTCGAATCCCGGCGCCTCGGCGCAGGCGACGCCGAACGCATCCACCATGCGACGCGCGACATCGAACTGAGCTTTGAGGTCCGGGTCGGTCTCTGGTCGCGTCGCCTTATAGGCGTCATACAGCTCGTCCCTGAAGGTAGGCCCGGGCGCGTCCCATGCGACGTAGATGGCGTCGGGTTTCTCCTGTTCGAGGATGCTCAACAGCATTCCCGTGAAGCCGTGCACGGCTCCTGTCGGCCGCCCATCGCGCGTCCGAAGCGAATCGGCCGAGCCGTAGGCCATGTGAGCTCGGAAGAGCAGGCTGTAGCCGTCTATCAGCACCAAGCGCGGGCGCGTATTCATGGCGAACCTCCAGGTCCGTCGATTCGCCGCATGGCAACCGGACTCCTTCGCTTCGTCCTAGGCCGACCGCCGCCGCCTCAGGCGATCCACCAGCACGGCGCCGAGGATGACCAGCCCCAGCACGACCTTCTGCGTGTAGGGCTCGACGTTCATCAGGTTCATGCCGTTACGGATGACGGCGATGATGAATGCGCCGACGAGCGTACCGAATATGCGGCCTTCTCCTCCCGAGAGACTGGTGCCCCCCACCACGACGGCGGCGATGACGTAGAGCTCGTACATGAGGCCATACGTCGGCGAGCCAGCCTTCAGCTGGGATGCCGTTATCACGCCGCCGACGCCAGCCATCAGTCCCGACACCGTGTAGACGAACAGGAGCGTGCGCGCGATGCTCACNCCCGACAGCCGGGCGGCTTCGGCGTTGCCCCCCACGGCGTAGNTTCGCCGCCCCNTNGCGGTGCGAACCATCATCACGTGCGCGCAACCATATATGANCAGCATCAGCGCAACAGCATTGGGCAGCGACGCAATCGTCTCGCCCCTGCCAAGCGAGGTGAACGCGACCGGCACATCGTAGATGGTCTGGCCCCGCGCGAGGATGAACGCGAGGCCCGCAGCTACCTGCATCATGGCGAGCGTTGCGATGAATGGGGGAATGCGAAACGCGGTGATGACGGCTCCTGAGAACACGCCGATCAGGCCGCTGAGCGCCACAGATCCGACACATGCCGCCACGAGCGCGCCCGATGAGGCCGACGCGCCTCCCATGCTGCGAATGAGCCACGCCGTCGCAACCGCCGAGAGCGCCACCAGACTCCCTACCGACAGGTCAATGCCGCCTGTGATAATCACCATCGTCATACCAACCGCGATAATGGCAATCACGGCAATCTGATCTGCGACGTTGCGCAGGTTGGTGGGCGAAAGGAAGGCCGAACGTCCCCGAGCGGACGGGCTGAGCACCTTGAGGTTCGCGAGGTCGGGCGCCGACGCACGCAGGCTGCTCCACAGCGTCCATGCGCTGGCCTCGGGAGTGGCGACTACGACGAGCGGCGTCTTCAGGTCGGCGGTCGCCTGATCGAACCGCGACCGAACCTGTTGGGGAGTTCCGAGTGCTCGCAGGACCTTGGTACGGCTGGCCAACGCCTCGCAGGCCGCCTCGACAAAGGCCCTCCCGTTGGCGTCGTCACCGCCGACAACGAGGATACGAGGAGGCAGCCTGTCGCGGCGCAGCATCTCCTGCGCGACTGCGATGCCGCCTTCTCGGCCGGATGGCGCGCCTTCGGTCCATGTCGCCCAGGTGAAGAAGGCGCACAGCAGGAAGAGGATGGCCGGCATGCTGACCGCCGCCGGAACGGCTTTCGGGGTACGCATGCATGGACCGCCTAACGGTGTCTCTGTTCGACTGCGCAGGCCTGAAGCGTCACTTCAGGCTCGGGTCTTGTTCTGCATCCGCCTTCTTGTAGAGGCCGGTGGGAATCAGGGTCTCAGACGGCACCGGCTCGCCCGCGAAGTACTTTGCCACAGACTCGATGCTCAGCTTGCCGATCTTGTCGGGATACTGCATCGAGGTGGCATACATCTTGCCCTCCTTGATGGCCTGCTTGGCCTCAGGCTGCCCGTCGAACCCCACCACCTTGACGCGGTCCATGCGTCCGGCCTTCTCGATGGCCGCGACCGCGCCGAGGGCCGACGGATCGTTGATGGCGAAGATGCCGTCCAGATCGGGATGCTTCTCGAGGATATCCTGGGCCGTCTTGAAGGCCGAGTCCCGCATGCCGCCGCCCGGAAGCTGGGCAACCACCGAGATGTCCTTGACCTTGCCGATAACCTCGCGGAACCCGTTGGTTCTCAGGATCACGGATTCGACCTCGGGATGGTCAATGATCGCGACCTTGCCCTTGCCGCCGATGGCTTCGATCATGGCCTCTGCTGCGAGCTTGCCGCCGGCGAAGTTGTCCGTAGCGATGTGCGACACCACCCTGGCGGACCTGTCGAGGCACGCGATGTCCGCCGTGAATACGGGGATGCCGGCCTGGTTGGCCTCCTGGATGGAGGTCCCAACCGAGCGTGAGTCGGCGGGACAGAGGATGATCGCCGCCACCTTCTTGCTGATGAAATCCTTCACCTGATCCTTCTGTCGCGCGGGATCCATATCGGCCGAGGTGATGACGATCTCATAGCCCCGAGCCTTGGCCTCGGCCTGCATGGCGTCGCCCATCACCTTGAAGAATGGATTCGCCAGCGTCAGGAGCGAAACGCCGATCACGGGCGTCGCAGGTTTCTGGCTCGCGGCAACGTGCGGCTTCTCCTTGCCGCAGGACACCGCCCCGAGCGCGAGCGCCGCGATGACGCCCAGGATGCCTATTCTTCGCATATGCTTCACCTCCCGCGACCCGAACCGGTCGGGCCGGATCGCCGGGAACTTCGCCCCCTGCATCAGCTTTTCCTGCTGCCGCGCAGCCGTACCAGGACCCGTCCGCGGCGGCGGCATGTGACCCAGCTCAGCGCATCCCCGCAACGGAAAACGGGCTGCCAGGAACGGACAGCCCGCAGTTCCCATGCAGCCGGCAACGGCGCCGGCGGCATCCTTCGTGTTCTAGTTGGCCGGCGAGAGATTGCCGCGGGTCATGTTCTCCCACTTCATCCACTTGGCATGACCGTCAACAAAGGCGACGTTCTGGCCACCCGTGTGGCGGGTGGAGCTCTCCAGCTCGTTCTGGCTGTAGTTGGCCTTGAACCATGCGGCGTCGTGGCCGTCCTGCCAGATCAGGCAGCAGCCCTGGTTCGAGAACGCAGCGCGGCACGCGATCTGGACCATCTCCGCCGGGTTCGTTGTCTCCCACGAGTTGACCAGGCCGATCGAGGAGTCCATGAGCATGGCGTAGTTCGCCGGGCTCTTCACTGCAGCGAGCTTGCGCCCGCCCATCAGCGCCTCGTTGATGCCGTAGGAGATGAAGTTCGGATTGTTCGGCTTCTCCCACCAGTAGCGATCCGCCCAGCTTGCGAACGGGTCATGAGCGCCGGCATCGGGTCCCTGACCGGTCCAGTCGTTGACCGTCGGCCACTCGAGAGCGTCGCTCGGGCACTGATACAGCTTGATGGACTTGATGTACGGCAGAGCGCACACCGACCAGTACGAAGCCGAATCCATCACGAAGCGCTGACCCCAGTTCCAGCCCGTGAACTTCTCATCGTTGTCCTGGGTGTACATGAGCTGGGCGAGGGCCAACTGCTTGGTGTTGGAGAGGCACGAGATGGACCGTGCCTTCTCGCGAGCCTGTGCGAACACAGGGAACAGAATGGCTGCGAGAATCGCGATAATCGCGATGACGACGAGCAGCTCGATCAGCGTGAAACCACGTCGTGACGACATCGTTGTAGACCTCCGTGTTTCTGTGGTGATGCTTGCGATTGCGGGTCTATCGAGGACCCGATTGTTGGGGCGTTGCCCACTGGGTTGTGGCGCCTGGACGCGCGACGGGGGCCGAACCCTCCTGTCCCTTGAGCGTGAAACCCCGCTCTTTCATCATCTCGCGCATCTTGGCCTGCTGGTCCATGCTCATGGTCTTCTTACCGGTTCCGCGCCAGATGAACGCGCCAGCAACGGCGACTACGAGCACGATGACCACAATGGCGACCCAGGGCGGTATCTCTGGGCCGGACTTTATCGCCATCTTGCCTCCTTTCTCCTTGTGTGACTCCCTGCGCTACCCCAGCCCGGCCATGCCGCAGGCTGGCCGCCGTCACTCATCCGTATTATAGGTCCCGTTCGCCAAAAAAGCAAGTCAACGACCGACTCGTGTAACCCTGGCGATGCACCATGACAGCAGAGCCGACTGACGCAGTTGTGACGCTGCGCTGGCGTCGCAGGCCTTGCAGACGATTCGCCGACCGGGCGTGTTCTCCTCCTTGCCGATATCGCCGATCATGCCCAGGCGAACACCACGGTCAGCAGGCTGCTCTCAGGATTCGACAACTCCCTGTAGACATCCTCCGCGTTGTCGGGAGATTCTTCGTCGCCGATCCACGATCGGGCGTCGAGATCGCCGCGTGCCATAAGCGCCATGACGCTGGCACGCTCGCCGGGCGTGCAGTCGCGAGGGAATCGGATGGTGAGCTGCTTCAAGAATGCATCCTGGTACGGTACGGGGAGCACGTCCGGATAGCTGCCCTGAACAACATAGGTCGTGGGTTTGACCTGCGTGTCTTCCCACGGAACGTCGCGTCCCAGCGTGACCGCCTCGGCGAAGACCCCGGTGTTGCCCGTCACATCCGCCAGGACGTCCGGTCCGTCGGGAAGATGCTGAGTGAGCGCGTCCGCCAGACGGTCATTGACGATCTCGGCCTGGGTGCCCAACCTGCGAGCCGCCGCGACACGGCTGGGATTCCTATCACACGCGACGACCCGACAACCCAGAAGCGCGTACATGCGCGCACACAACTGCCCGAGGATGCCGAGCCCGATGACAGCAACCGAATCGCCGGCCGAAGCGCCGGAAACGACGCACCCGTGGTAGGCAATGGCCGCAAGATGCGCGAAGCTCGCTTCAAGCGTGGACAGACCGTCGGGAACGGGGATGCAGGCATCGGCCGGCGCCACCGCATGGGATGCATGCCCTCCCCACATTCGTGCAAGCCAACCGCCGTCGGCTGTCCCGTTCAGGTAGACCATTGCGCCCGGACTCAAGCTCACGCCCTTACCGGCGCTTATCACCCGCCCGGCCATGGCATAGCCGGGGATGAACGGCCAGGGCGCTGGATCGGGCTGCTTCCCCGCCAGGCAGCGCAGTTCGGTGCCCGGGCTCACGCAGGTGTGGTGCGCCTGGACGAGCACTTCGCCCGGACCGGGCTCTCTCAGTTCAAACTCCTCCAGACCCACGGCGCCGGGAGCACGGAACACGATCGCGCGGGCTTTCATGCGTCCACCTCGAAGGCGCGGCGCGGATTCTCCACGATCAGCGATTTCACCTGGCTTCGCTTCATGCCTTCCCGTTCCAGCATGGGTATCAGATCGCGGACGAGCGGCGTGAACGGCTTGATCTCCCCGCCGCCAGCCTCGCCGACGTGATACCATCCGGCATCGTGCGAAAGAAGCAGCCGCTCCGCAGGGCCCTGTGCCAGAAACGCGGTGATCAGCCGGACGTGGTCGGTCAGAGGCTTCCAACCGATGGAGTCATACTCCACCCACGCGCCAGCGTTGGCCACATCGAGATGGAACTTCATGTCCCCCTCGGCGTCGGCGTGAACGAAGATGAACCGCGACAGCGGGAGCCGTTCCTCGCGAAGCAGGTCGAGGCACTCCAGCGCCGCCGGTCCGTGTCCCGTATGACAGGCGATGGTGAGGCCAGTGGCGCGACTGCACCGCGCGGCCGCTCTGACGATGGTGCGCTGCACCTCGATGAGCTTCCCAGGGTTCACAGCGATCTTGATGAAGCCGGGCCGGATGCCCGTTCCTTCGATCCCCTCACGCCATTCGGCCGTCCATCGCGCCGCGAGTGCGTCGGCGTCCTCACGCAGAGCGTACTCTGGCAAGTAGGGCTCCTTGTACAGTCCCGTGTTCGTCAGGATGTGCAGGCCGCTTGCCTCCGCAAACCGTCGAAGCAGCCGAACGTCCCTGCCAAGGTACATCGGCGTGCATTCGACAAACCCCGTAATCCCGGCCTTGCGGGCCGCCCGAAGATGCGGAAGCATGGCGGCGAACACCTCGTCGGCGTTCCAGCGGTGGGGACCGGTCTTGTCGGCGCCGATGAAGTCCACCATGACGTGCTCATGAGCCAACGTGCGTCCGAGCCTTGCAGGATCAATCGCCCCTCGAACGGTCATGATGATCCGTTTTGGTGCAGCCGCCTCCGTGGCATGCGGCGCGGCGGCGAGGCTGGCCGCGGCGCCGACGATGAGGTCGCGGCGGGTGATCGGAGCGTCCATGTTTTCTTATTCGTCCACGCGCCGCGCGATTCCTGCTCTCGCGGAGACGCCGAAGCCGGCACGACACACGTTTTTTCCATTCGCACAGAAGGATTCCGGATGCGCGCGTCGAAAACACGGTCTGACGAGACCGCGCCGCATCATCCCAGGCGCGGCCGTGGAGGTACAGAAATGCGTAAGACGATGTTGCTGGGAGTCTATGCCTGTGCCGGCATCGCGGCGTTCGGCGCGCTGCTTCTGGCGGCATCCGGAACCGGCCTCGCTCAGGCAAAGCAGCCGCAGCCCAAACCCAAACCCATGCCGGATGCTGTGTGCGTGAACTGCCACAAGATGACCACGCCGGGCATCGTGGAAGACTACACCCTCAGCAAGCACCGACAGGTCATGGTCGGTTGCGCCACCTGCCACGGTTCCGAACACAACTCGCCGGCCAACGTGGACAAGGCGAAGATACCGACCGCCGATACCTGCGGCCAGTGTCACTCAGAGCGTGTGGCGCAGTTCAAGAAGGGCAAGCACGCTCTCGCGTGGGCTGCGATGAAGGCCATGCCGACCATGCACTTCCAGCCCATGGCGCTCACCGAGGGCATGAAGGGCTGCGGGGGATGCCACAAGATCGGGCTGAAGACCGAGCAGGAGATCAAAGAACTCAAGGATCAGGGGCAGGGCTACGGCAGAGCATCGTGCGATGGGTGCCATACCCGACATACCTTCTCGGTAGTCGAGGCTCGCCAGCCTCAGGCGTGCCAGACCTGTCACATGGGCTTCGATCACCCGCAGTGGGAGATGTACTCCGCATCGAAGCATGGCGTGCGCCATCTCCTTAAGCAGAACAAGACCCTGCATCAAGGCGCCTCAGCGCCGACGTGCCAGACGTGCCACATGCCCGGCGGAGACCACGCGAACGAGACGGCGTGGGGCTTCCTTGCGGTGCGACTGCCCATGCCCGAGGACAAGGAATGGGCCGCGGACCGCGCGACGATTCTGCAGGGGCTCGGCGTGCTGGATCCGGAAGGCAAGCCGACGGCACGACTGGATATCGTCAAGGCCGCCAACGTGGCCAAGCTCACACAGGAGGCCTGGCAGGCCAAGCGTGACGAGATGGTTGGCATCTGCAGTCAGTGCCATTCGCGCAAGTTTGCGACGGGCGAACTGCAGAAGGGCGACGACATGATTCGCCAGGCTGACAAGCTCATGGCCCAGGGCATCAGGATCGTTGCCGGACTCTATGAGGACGGCGTGATCAAGAAGCCCGAGCACTACGCTCACCCGTTCCCTGATCTTCTGGCGTTCCATGACGCGACCACCGAGGTCGAGCAGGTCCTGTTCAAGATGTTCCTCGAGCATCGGATGCGAGCGTTTCAGGGCACTTTCCATGCCAACCCGGATTACGCGCTGTGGTACGGCTGGAGCGAGATGGTGCAGGACCTGACCAAGATCAAGGAGCTGGCTGCCAACATGCGAAGGGTCGCCGGCAAACCCGCCGAATAGCGCACCTGCCTTCCGCTTCCGAGACGCCGCACACCGGCCCGCGATCGTCTGCGGGACAGGGTGCGGCGTTTCGGCTCTGCGGGTACGATGGGTCATTCCATCGGGGAGGTACGCAGTGACACGGGACGCCAGGACCGCCGGCGGCGCTCGCCGCGATCGGCTCAGGGATACCGCCATAGGGCTCTACATGGGTTCGCTCGTCTGGATGGCGCTCGTCATGACCAGCATTCCCAAAGCGTTCCTGGAGTTTGACCGATGGTGGGGAATCCTCGTGTTCGCCCCTCTGTGTGCACTCATGTACGGGACGCGCGCTCGCTGGCTTGTCTGGACCATGGGCGGCATGACCCTGCTGCTGTTCGTGCTCGCCGTTGCAACGCCGCTGTTCCCGAGGGCCGCGCGCTCTCTGGTCCGAACGGACGAACTGCGGAAGGCCGACGCAGTGATCGTGCTGTCTTCCGCGACGACGAAGGAGCGGCGTCTGGACGAATACGGGTTCATTCGCACGATCGAAGGCATGAGGCTCGTCAGCGACGGATGGGCTGCGACACTCGTGCGCACAGAAGTTGGGGGCGATTTCCCGCGGCCGGATGCCGATGTCGCGGAACTTGCGCGCCTGTGTGGTCGTCCACATATCGAGGTTATCGGCCCGGTGTACAGCACGCGGGACGAAGCTACACGCTTCGCCGATCTTGCTCGCGAGCGTGGATGGGAACGAGTCATTGTGGTCACCTCACCCTATCACAGCGCCCGAGCGGCAGCGGTTTTCGAGAAGGTGGGCATCACCGTCGTCTCGCATCCCTGTCCCGAGCGCGAGTTCGCACCTTCGAATCCGAGGAGCATGAAGGAGCGTCTCGCCGTATTGCGCTGGTGGCTGTATGAGCAGGTGCGATGGGCGCTCTACCGTGCACGAGGATGGGTATAGATCGTGGCACGGTAACCGGCGCCGTGATAGCATTCTGTTCTTGACAACTAGCCCGGGGTGTTGTACTCTAGTTATTGACCGTTGTAGGCATTGCCTCGTGCGGTGAGTTGCTACGTCCTTAGCGACATCCGGGACGAGGCCCAGAGGCGACATGGGCCGGGTTCGGCCGGAGCTGTCGCCGTCAAGTCGTGAGGTAGTTGCGCCAAGCCGCAAGTCTCTAAGCTTAGAGGGAGGAGCAACTGATGAACCATCGTGAGCGATCAGGCTTTACCCTGATCGAGCTGCTCGTAGTGATCGCGATCATCGCGATCTTGGCCGCCATCCTGTTCCCCGTGTTCGCTCAGGCGCGCGAGAAGGCGCGGCAGACCTCCTGTCTCGCCAACACCAAGCAGATCGCCCTGGGTACGCTGATGTATGTCCAGGATTATGATGAAGTCCTTCCGCTCGTGTACGACCTCAACACCCTCGGCTCCTGGACCGACCGCATCCAGCCGTACATCAAGAACTGGGACCTCATGTTCTGCCCGTCCGGCGGCGGCAAGCGCCTGCCCGCCACGCTGAATGTGTCCGCCAACCGATGGTGGGGCTGGTGGCGGTACTTCACGCAGTACGGGTTCAATGCGACCTATCTGAACCGTGCCAACTACGGGTGCGGCAACATCATGGTGAATGGCAACGCGTTTGGACCGCCGGTGCCCGTCGCTGGCGCGACCAAGCCTGCTGAGACCGTGATGATCGCCGAGTCCGGCCAGATCGGCACGGACATCAACGTAGGCTCGCACATCGTCTATGCGCCGGGTGGACTGACCGCAAACGACGTGTGCACCTACGGCGACTGGGGCCAGCCCAATGGCGGCGTGTGGTTCGCCATGATCGGCCGGACCAACACCGGCTTCTTCTATGCGCGCCACAACGACGGCGGCAACGTCGCCTTCCTGGACGGACACTCGAAGCATCTCCGCCCGGGTCAGGCGGCCGCCGGCACCAACTGGACGCCCACCACTGCTTACGGAGCGGTCCAGATCATCGATCGCTCGCAGTACATCTGGGATCTCGACTAACCGGCTGAGCAGTTCTGCGGGAGCTTGATGCTCCTCCCGGCTTGCGCCAGCATGCCGGTCGGTAAGTCATGTTCGCAAGAGAGCGGGGCAGACCGTCATGGCTGCCCCGCTTCGGACTCTGAACCGTACATCGCGACCAGATGCGCAGCTATCGTGCGTGCCGCGTGTGGTCGTGCATGCGCGAGCGCAGCGGCCGCCATCGCATCAAGACGCGCCGGGTCGGCAAGCAAAGCGTGAACTGCGCCCGCGAGGGACCGCCGGTCGCGCGCAATGAAGCCGCAGCCGCACGCCACCATATGCTCGGCGTTCTGCTCCTCCTGCCCCGGTATGAGCAGCTCACCGCAGATGACCGTGGGCTTGC